>Ga0228535_1000916_pt1 | contig 62190 bp, 47 predicted proteins | sample SJ1metagenome_FD_168457 | JGI IMG/M metagenome (GOLD analysis project Ga0228535, IMG submission 168457) | Enriched culture of PCE-dechlorinating microbial communities from Ithaca, New York, USA - SJ1 | ecosystem: Engineered > Modeled > Simulated communities (microbial... > Unclassified | place...
TTTTTCACGACACGGCCAAGCTGTACGTCAAGAATCTGAACAAGACCGTCAAATTGCTGCAGAAGCTGAACTATATCATTGATCTGCGGGATGTCCTGCTGATCGACATCGAGAACCGTCCCGGGGCTCTGGCCGATCTGACGACCAAGCTCGGCGACGAGGGGATCAACATCGATTATCTTTATGGAACGGTCAGCCACAAGCCGAATATGAACACCGTCATCCTCGACGTCAACAAGATCGACGAGGCGATGAGGATTCTCGAAGCCTAGCCGCCGGCGGAATCGGGGGCCGGGTTCCGCGATCAGGTGTCCGCCGGTCCGCGCGAGACGCGCCGGGTTCCGTATTCCAGGGCCCGGCATTCCTTGCAGGCATTCACGCACGCCGTGCAGGCGAAGCAATCCGGCCGGAGAACGGCTCCTTTCAGGATTTCAGGGACCGTCGGGCACGGGCTTTTCTTTTCGCAGACGCCGCAGTCGGTGCAGCCGGGCTTTTTCAGGGTGACCCGGAACACGGCGACCTGCTCCAGGAGGTTGGTGAACAGGCCGACCGGGCAGACCAGGTAGCAAAAGGGCCGGTAGAATTTGAACGCCAGGATCAGGGTCAGAAGCAGGGGGAGGTAGTGGAGAAAGGCGGCGAAAAACGAGGGCTGGGCGGTGAATTCAAATCCGTGGAAGGCGTTGATGGGATCGTAGATCGAAAGGGCGACTTTTTGCTCCTCGACATAGGTGTGGTAGACCGCCGTCGCGCTCAGGAAGACGAAGAGAAGAAAGATCCCGATCCGGACAGTCTGGGTGAAGACGAAATTCCACTTGCGGCGCCGGATTTTGAGCTTGTCCGCGAGCATGGCGACCAGCTCCTGAGCGGCCCCGACGGGGCAGATCCAGCCGCAGAAAAGCTTCGGGCCGACGAGGGTGAGGAAGAAAATGACCGCCATGGTGACCAGAAGAGGCATTCCCAGGCCGTAGAGGATCGACTTGGTCGCGGCGCAGATCGGCGAGGGATGCATCGAAAATTTCTTGAACAGGGCGACCGGGAGATTGGGGGCGAACCCGAAAAGGAACGTCGACAGCAAAAGAAGCGGGATCTTGAGGCTGTCCTTCATCTTCTTCGTCAGGAGAAGAGCCAGGACGATCAGGCCGAGAACCAGCATGACGACGAATTTCGGCCGGCCCAGGACGGTCCAGAAGGAGGCCGCCCGCCGTCCCGCGCCCTGCTGGGCGGCCAAGGGCGAGGCGAACAGCAGGAAGAGGAAGAGGGCTGCGGGAATTCCCCGGCGTTTTGTTTTCATGTCGTCGCCTCCCGAAATGAATTCAAGCGGCGCTATTTTATAAAATGAAATCGGGAGACACAAGCCTCTTCACTGAAAAAGGGAGACACAATACCAATTCACCTTATTACGGCTTGGCGGGAAAGCCATGATCTCCCCCCGCCAGAGGAAAAAGCCTCCGCTCTGAAGGCTCGATCTTTTGTCCCGCCCGACGGTAGTCCCCGGCCGAGGCTCGATCGATGTCGAAATCCCGATCACATCACCCAGGCGTAGCCGATTTTGAAGAAGAACGTCCGGTCGGCCCGGACAAGGTCGATCCCCCGCGAGCCGAAGGCATTATCCGAGTAGCCGAGGAAGAGAACGGTCTGGGGATTGAGCTTGTAGGAGAAGAGGACTTGGGTGAAAAGATCCCTTGAGGCGGCCGGAACCGGAAACGAGTACATCTCCGGCACGCGGCCGACGTCCTGGAACTGGGCGATCAGCCGGAGAAAACACCGCGTGTTGAGGTTGAAAACGAGCTTTCCCTGGAGGAGATGGGCGGTGTAAATCCGGTCGGATTCGTGAGTCAGCCGCTCCAAAGAATAGCTGAGGCCCAGGTTGAAATGGCGCCCCAGGGCGAAGGAGGCGTCCGGGCCGAAGCGGACGGCGAACGCCGGCCGGCCGTTGGCGTAGTCGACGGCCTTGGCCGCGTTGGCGGTCAGTAAAAAGCTCATCCCTCCCGCCGGCTTCAAGGCCGCTTGGATGACGGCGTCGCTCGTGTCGTACAGCGTTCCGGAGAAATACTCCTGGTTCCACCGGCCGATCATGATGAATTGCGACTGGAGCGGCCCCCCATAGGCCGCGCCCAGGGCGACCCGGGAGTCGGTCAGCCGTCCGGAGAAGTCTTCGATCCGGTACGCCCTCGCCCAGAACTGGAGAATGTCGAACCACGCGCCCTTTTTCCCGCCGGCCCGGACGCCGTAAAGGAAGGCATCGACTTCAAGGTCGATCTCCTTCGTATCCACCCGCGGCATATAGCCGGAATCGGCCCGGAAATCCGGGCTGATCGTTTCGTAGCGGGCGGCGTAAAGCCAGTTCCGGGAGAGGTGAAGGTATCGAAAAGCCAGGGCGTTCCCGCCGAATCGTCCCCGCGGCTGATCCCTCTCCGCGGCCAGGCCGTCCGGGTACCGCGTTTCCGTGTGAAGGAACTGGAAGGTGATCTGGTCCTTGTCTCCCAGCCGGAAAAATCCGTCCAGGCCGCCGGCATGATTGTAATAATCGTCTCCGACGCGCCCGGCATAGATGCCTCCCAGGGTGGAGCCCTTGCCGATGTCGTGCCGGTAGCGGAAAACGCCGCTGGTGACGTCGGCCTCGAGGCAGGCCGATCGGGAACCCTGGTTGGAGGGAAAGATCAGGTTGTTGATCCGGTCCCGGGCGGCGAAGAAGCCGAGAGCCTCCCGGCCGATCTTGCCGGTGATTTTGCCGCCCCAGAGCGGGTCGGCCACGCTCCGGGTGAAGACGACTTCCAGCGGGGTCATGAAGAAATCGGCCGCTTCCAGGAAGAAGGGCCGCTTTTCTGGATAATAGAGGGCGAACCGGGTGTTGACGTCCAGTTGAGCGGCGTCCGCCTCGACCTGGGAGAAATCCGGGTTGAGGGCGGCGTTGAGGGTGAGGTTGGGCGTCAGGCCCCAGCGGGCGGTTAAGCCCGGGTGGGCTTTCGCCTCCCCGGCCTCCAGGCCGCCTTCGGGAAAATCGGGACGTTTGTCGGTCCGGTCGACGGTCAGCGTCGGCGTGAGCTGGAGATTGATCCCCGGGGTGATGCCCTGAAAGCCGGTGATTTTATTGAACTGGCAGAGGAGGCAGATCTTGTCCCGGTCGCGCGGGTGGGAGCTCATCCGGTGGCGGACGTTCCGCGGATAGGAGCGCTCGGCTTCGAATCCCCATGTCTGGCCGCCGGCGCCGGCTGGAAAGCGGAGCTGGTTGAAAGGAAGAGCAACCTCGACGGCGTAGCCGAATTCCTCGATCCGTCCGGCCGATTGCCAAATGGCATCCCAGGAAAAATCCTCGGAGCCGTCTTGTTCGCTGAAGGCCGCGTCGGCCTGGACGCCGAGCGGATTGACCCGGAACTGGAAGGCCCTCCGCTCGTCGTTGAACGTGTCCAGCATGAAGCTGATGTGGTCGTCCTGGATAAGGGTGTCGGTGTCGTCCCGGTCCATCAGATGGGCCCGGATCGCCGCCGGCTCGGGATCGAAACAACGATAGGCCAGGTAGAAGGCGGTCTCATCATACGCGAGGAGGACCTCGGTCCGGACGGGAGGGCTCGAATTATCGCCGGGCATCCATTCGTAGGCAATGTCGAGGCGGGCGGCCTTCTCCCAAGCGGGGTCATCCAAAACGCCGTCGATCTTGACGGGAGCGTCGGCCTTGGCCAAGGGAACGGGCGGGAGAGCGCCGGCCGGCAGGGGGGAGGGGGCGGTCTGCCTTTCCCGCGGGGGAGGGGACGCGGCTGCCGCAAGCAGGGTAAGAACAGGAACGAGAATAGCGAGAAGAAAGGGTCGCCGGCGGCCGGCCGCGGTGTGTCTCTCCATGGCGTTTCTCCGCATCGGAGCATTCAAGGCGCGTCGGCGGCGCCGGGGCGGGACGTTCATTGTCCTATTCGAAAACGGGATCTCCAAGGGATGATCCTTCCGTAAAAAAATGTTACGCTCGGTTTCGAGCATTTCCCTGAAATGCGCCGGTCCCGCCTGATTTTCCCCGGGCATTTCCCGCTTTTTTATTCCATTTTAATGGAGCAAGATCCATGCCATTCGGCCGGCGCCGCTCTCCGTCTCTCGGCCGTCTTTCTGGATTCGGGATAAAATAAAATCAGCTCGGTGTTTTCGCCGCGGGGGACCGAAGGATCCGGGCGGCCGCCCGGCCGCCTGCAACGTCTCGGCGGGAACGGGTCCGGCGGCCGTTGGGGGGGGGCCTCCGGGATGGCCGAAGACCACGACTTCATGAAAAGCCGTTTGGACGTCGAAACGACGATCACGGGCCGCCTCGTTCCGGCCGTCTCAGACCAATCGGAAAACGCCGTTCCTCTTCAATTTATTCCGGCGGGGGGAGGAATGATCGAGCCTCCTCGTTCGGGCCGGCCGTCAAAACGGCCTCCGTCTTCCCCCGCAATCCATGGCTCGAAAACCCGATCATCCGCCCGCCTGATCGGCGTTCGAATGACGGCGAAATAAGGTGAATAGGTATTGTGTCTCCCTATTTTATGAGGAGGACGATCGTCGCTCCGGTCCCGCCTTCGCGCGGACCGGCGAGGGCGAAGGATTCGACTACGCCGAAGCGCTCCAGGAGGGCGTGGATGGTTTTCATCATTTCGCCCGTCCCTTTACCGTGGATGATCCGAACCCGGAAGATCCCCTTTTCCCGGCAGGCGTCCAGGTATTCCGGAAGAAGCTCCCGGACATCGGCCGGATCGAAGGCGTGGAGGTCGAGAATCCCGTCGATCGGGAGTTCGATCACGTCGGGGATCGCGCCGGAGACGCCGTTTCGGTCCGGGGAAGAGGCGCCGCCGAAGCGAACGGCCGCCCCGCAGTCGCACGTCACGGTCTGACCGAATTGAAAAAGGGTGACGTCGTACTGGCGCCCGCACCCGGGACAAGTGACGGCCATGGGGCTTTGTCCGCCTCCTCTCATTCCGGCGTTTTGAATCCGCGGATTCCCGCCGGAGCCGCGCGGCGCAGGTCGAAGACGATGACCGTGTTCCGTCCTTCCCGAAGAAAGGGCGCCGGGCAGAACAAACGCTTCTGCGGTCCGATCTCCCAGTAGCGGCCGAGGTTCCGGCCGTTCACCCAAACGACGCCTTTCGTCCAGCCGGAGAGGTCGAGAAAAGTGTCGCCGGTTTCCGTCAGGTCGAAAAATCCGCGGAAAAAAATGCCCGGACGGCCGTCGTTTTCCGCGCCCGTTTCGTTTTCAAACCGCAATCCTTCAAGAAACGCTTCGTCCATCGGCAGCGGAACGGCGTTCCAGCGCATCAGCGTCATTCCCTCGAGCGTGACCCGGTCGGTGATGCCCTTCCGGTCGAGAAGGTGCGGACCGTAATTGATCCGGCCCATGCCTTCGACCAGGATGTCGAGCGTCCGGGCGGGCGGGTCGGACGGGGGGATCGTCATCGTGTTTTCCCCGCGGCCGCGGTCGAGGGTTCCCAGCCTTTTTCCATCGACGGAGACGACGGCGTAGTCGTGAAGCTCCTGGATCGCGAGCGTCCCGGACCGCCGCCCGGCGAGCTCCGTCCGGTAGAGGATGAAGCCGGCGTTTTGGCCGAATGTTTCCATCGGCCGGGGCTGGGGGCAGGCGACGGCGGCAGGCAGATTGTCGAAAAGAGCGGCCCGTCCGGTGAACGCGACGTCCGGCGTGTCGATCGCCGGGAGCGGTTCGGGAAGATCCGGCGGGGGCGGCGTTCCGGCCGGACGGAATTGAGCGAGCAGGTCCCGGATGGCGAAATATTTCGGCGTCGGATCGCCGCGCTCGTTGAGGGGGGCGTCGTAATCATAGCTGGTCACGTCCGGCTGGTACGCTTTCCCCATGTTCGCCCCGGCCCAAAAGCCGAAATTCGTTCCGCCGTGGAGGACGTAGAGGCTGAACGATTTCCGGTTTTCGAGAAGCCAGCGGAGGTCCTTGAGAATGTCCTCCGCGGGGGTCCGGGCCCAGGGCTCGCCCCAGTGGGTCAGCCAGCCGGGATAAAGCTCGCTGCAGAAGACCGGGACGTTCCGGCCGAGCTTTTCCGCTTCGGCGAATTCTTCCCGGCTTGCCGCCGGATCGAGGCCGATGGCGCAGCCGGGGATCGTCCCGGCTTCGAGCATGTGGGGCGCGGCTCCGTCAGCCGTGGAAAAGGGAACGCGGAGCCCGTTCTTCTCCCAAAGGTCCTTCAAGGCGGAGAGGTACCCGCGGTCGTTGCCGTAGCTGCCGTATTCGTTCTCGATCTGGACCATGAGGACGGAGCCGCCCTCGTGGACCTGGAGGGGGCGGAGAATGCCGGCGATCTTTTCGATGTATTTCCCGCAAGCCGCCAGGAAGCGCGGGTCGGAACACCGCACCTTGATGTCGGGCGCGCGGAGAAGCCAGGCCGGCAGCCCCCCGAAATCCCATTCGGCGCAGGTATACGGGCCGGGACGGACGAGAACCCACAAGCCGGCCTCGCGGGCCTCGGCGATGAAGGCCGCCAAATCGTTGCGTCCCGAAAAATCCCATTGTCCGGGCTCGGGCTCGAGGGCGTTCCAGAACACGTACGTCCCGATCGTGTTCAATCCCAGCGCCCGGGCCTTGAGCAGGCGGTCTTTCCAGTATTCCCGGGGGATTCTCTGGAAATGCAACTCCCCGGCCAGAATTTGAAACGGCCGGCCGTCGAGGACGAATTCCGTTCCTTGGAAGCCGAAGGTGCGGGCCGCGCCGTCCTTGGGGGAAGGCGGAAGGGATTTATGGAGAGGGGCGGCGGGAGGATGCGCGTCGGCCGACGCCGCCGGCGGGGCGCCGGAAGCGGGAAGGGAGGGGAGAACGTACGGCGCCGCGGCCGAAACCGCGGCGAAGACGGCGCCGAGGGCGGCGGATTTGAGGACAGCCGGCCGGGATGCGAAAAATCGCGCTTGGCGCGGTTTTTTCATCGGGTTGCGTCGGGGGCGATCCGAGGGATCGGGGGCTGGCTGCTCCCTGAGGGGCCGCGTCCCCAAATCAGTCCCGCGATCCGCGGATGATCAGCAGCCGGAACAGCTGCATCACGGCCATTGCCGTCGAGGCGACGTACGTCATGGCCGCGGCCTGGAGGACTTTCTTGGCCCCAACCAGCTCCTGGGGGCCGAGATAGCCCTGGTTTTTCAAGAGAGCGAGGGCCCGGCGCGAGGCGTTGAACTCCACGGGAAGAGTGACGACGGTGAAGGCGACCGCCCCGACGAAGAGCCAGATCCCGATGTCCATCAGGATGCTCGTTCCCGAGCCGGCCGTTAGAAGCCCGATGAAAAACAGGGGAAAGGCGAGAGTCGAGCCGATATTGGCCACGGGGTAAATGAGGTTCCGGGTCATCAGCGGGGCGTAGCGCTCGCGGTGCTGGAGGGCGTGCCCGGTTTCGTGGGCGGCGATCCCGAGGGCGGCCAGGGAGCTGCTGCCGAACACGCCTTCCGACAAGCGGAGGACCTTTTTCCGGGGATCGTAATGGTCGGTGAGCTGGCCGGGCGTCTGTTCGATGGTGACGTCGCCGGCTCCGCCTTGGCCGAGCAGGAGGCGGGCCACCTGGGCCCCGGTGATCCGGGAGGCCGCGCCGATCCGGGAATATTTCGCGTAAGTGCTTTTCACCATGCCCTGGGCGATCAGGGCCAGGATCAGCGCCGGAAGAATCAGCAGGAAATCGATGCCGCCGATAGACATGGGTTTTCTCCTTTCGCGGCGAGATATTAAAGATAGGCGAGGGAGGAGGGATTGTCAACGGCCGATGCCCCGGTCGGGCATGGAGAGGCGACGGCTTTCGTTGATGAGGCTTCCCCCGTTCCCGAGGAAACGTCCGCCCCGACGATTCCGGCGCCCGCCGGGCATCGTGTCGGTTCATGGCGATTCTCTCAGGCCCGTCCGCTTGCTTCAAAAGCGGCCTGATCGTTGGCGGAAAAAGGGGGGATGATTGCTCGGCGATCACTCCCGGGACGCTTCCGGTTTGACAAATCCGCCCGGGGAACTTATGATTTTCTCTTTAAAAGGAAGCATTCCTGATGAAAACAATATCGAGAGGACTGCTTTGCGCTCTTATCATCCTGGCCTCGGCCGGCCTGCTTTTAGCCAACCAGGAAGTCGAGGTCGAGCGGAATCTGGCCGCCGCGGACGCGTTTTTTGAAAAAAGCGATTATCCCGCGGCCATCGAGGCGTACTTCAAGGCCGCCGCTCTTTCGACGAAGCCGGAGAACTTGTCCCGGGCGTATTTCGGCCTGTCGCTTTGTCATTTCTACCAGCGGGACATGGCCGAATCCGTCCGGTGGATGAGGAAAGTCGCTCTCGTCGATCCGGACAAGCGGATCTCCGCGGACGCCTACCCGAAGCCGTTCGTCGATTTGTTCACCCAGGTCTTGGCCGAAGCCCGGGCCAAGGGGACGCCGGTCGTCTCGCCGGGAAGAGTCGAGGGCCCGCCGGCGACGGCTCCGCAGCCCAAAACCGTCGAGGTCGCGCCGGAAAAGGCCGAGCCGCCGCCGGCGGCCGCCCCCGTCCTCCCTCCGGCCGCGGGCGTTTCCTCCGCCGGCGACTTCTGGTCGCGGCTGGCCGGCCGGTTCGAGATCAGCGTCCATTTTTCCGATTGGACGGTCAGCCCGGTGACCAGCCTTTTTGAAAGCGCCCTGAAGGATGAATTCGGGGAAGCGATCCAGACGGCGATCAACCGGGAGCTCAACCGCCGGTATCCTTTCCTGATCAAAGGCCCGTTCTCCTCGGACCTGGCCCTCGACTCCGAGGGTTCGAATTTCGGCTTCGAGCTGCGGTATTATGCCCGGGGCCGGGCCGGAACGTTCAGCCTGGGCCTGGGATTTGAAAAAACGAACATCGCCTTCAGCGCGAGCGGGACGGCCCGGCAGGAATACGCGCCGGCCGGCGTGGCCGAGGCCGCGGCCTCGGCCAAAATCGAGACCAAGCCGTTCGCCACCCACCTCAGCTTCCGCTGGGAAATCGGCTCGCCGGCGGCCCGGGTGAAGCCGTTCGTCACGTTCGGCCTCGGCTTGGCCCCTCTCGACGGAACGTTCGAATATTCTTATCTCGGGACTTATTCCTATGCGGGATACCAAGAGAGCATTCAGGACGCGGCCAAAAAGGATTTCAAGGCGCTTTCGGAGGACATCGATTTCGACATCCCCGACCTGATCGTCTTTCTTCAAATGGATATTGGGTTGAAGATCGAGATTTTCAGAGGATTGTTCCTCACGGGCCAAGCCGGCCTCTGGAACGGGTTTCATCTCCGGGGCGGAATCGGCTACCGGTTTTGATCTTTCGGGGAACCCGCGCCCCGTGAATTCTTCTCTCCCGGCAGGAAAAATCATTTCCCTTTTCCAAACGCGGCCGCGGGCGGCGGACAGCCTTGCATAAAGCGTTTTGACCGCCGGTGATGCGCGGAAATCACACGGAAAAAATCCGAAGGCAAAGAAGACGTCCGTCGGCTTGTTGAGCCCGCGACGGGCGGCGTTCCCGGCGCTTGTCATGATCTGGGTCAGAGACATGGTGGACGATCTCTCATATCCGACCTGTCGCCGCTTTCATATCCCCCCGACGACTTTCCACAAGCGGCCGGGGCGGTTCGATCCCGATGATCTAACGACCTTGGAGGACGAGTCGAAGCGGCCCCATCAGGCTCTGGGCTCTCTAACCCCCTTGGAACGGTGCCGCCGGAAATATCAATCCCCCATACCCCGGGAGGGGCCCGCCATGAAGTGCCCCGGTACGCGTCGCTGTGTTCCGGGACGAATTGCGCTATAATGAACGCGGCCGTGCACGACGGGGAGCTAGCGGTGCCCTGTAGCCCACAACCCGCTCCAGTGGGGTCGATGCCCGCGCCGAGGCGAGACTCTGTCCGGCCGGACTTTCGTGGACGGTGCTGAAGGCCGGAGCGCCGAGCAAAGGGCGGCCTGCCAACCCCGCCAGGGCCGGAAGGCAGCAGCGGTAACAGGAAGGCCCTTGTGTGTCGGTCCACTCCGCCGGAGCCGTTTATGCAATGGACGCGGGGAGGGTCGTCGTCGGAGCCGGGCGCACGGCTTTTTATTTCCCGGCGCTTTTTTGCCGGAGGCCGCCGCGGCCGGGGCCGCGGCGGGGCGTCAAAGGGGGGATTGCCCGGGAAAGACGGGGATTGCCCCGCCGGAAAGGCGCGGCTATAATTGTAAACAAGCAAGGACCACGGGCACCATCAAAAAGGAGGAGATCCCATGAAAACGAAAAAAACCGCCGTTTTGATCCTCGCCGTATCTTTTCTTCTCGCCGGGGCGGTCTTCATCCGCGCCCAGGAAGAAGAAACGGATGTCGAGGGCGCCAAAGACCATCCGCTCTTGTCGCGGATGAAAAATTTTTTCATTTCTGATTATTCCGCCCGATACGACGAGCACGAGTTTTACATCAGCGAGTCCGATTCGAAAACCGTCGAGGGAGACCGGACCCGCATTGACTACCAGCTCAAGGAGGGCGCCCCGCAGCCCAGCCCGCTGCAAATCAAGCGCAACTATGCCAACGCCATGAAAACGCTCGGGGCGAAGCTTCTTCATGAGGACGAGGATTACGCCTGCTGGACGCTGGTCAAGGGCGGCCAGGAGATCTGGATCGATGTTCAGGTATATAACGACGGCTGGAACTATGAGCTGAACATCATCCAGATCGCGGCCATGGTCCAGGAAGTCACGGCCAACGAGATGCTGGATGCTTTGAACAAGGACGGATTCATCGCCCTCTACATCAATTTCGACACCGGCAAATATGACCTCAAGCCCGAGTCGCAGGGGACCATCGACCAGATCATCGGCCTCCTCGCCGACAACGCCGACCTCAACGTGAGCATTGAGGGCCATACCGACAACGTCGGCCAGCCCGCGGCCAACAAGACTCTCTCCGAGCAGCGGGCCCGGGCCGTCCGGGACGCCGTCGTCAAGGGCGGAGTGAGCGCCTCCCGCGTGGATGCCGTCGGCTGGGGCCAGGAACGGCCCGTCGCCGACAACCGGAGCGAGGACGGCCGGGCGAAAAACCGCCGGGTTGAGATCGTCAAGAAATAAGTCGACGGCGGGGACGCCGCCCCGTCGGGGGGAAGCGTCCCCGCTTTTTTTATTCTCGGGCTAGAGCGGCCGGGTCGTCGGCGGCCGTCATTCCCCGCAGGCGGAAGGAATACGCGTACTCCTTCGCCGCCAGCCGGTACTGCGGGTGCTCCCGGGCGCCCCAGGATGTGTCTCCGCCGACTCCCATCTGCCCGTAATCCAAATTCAGACAGACATAATCCCGCTTCGGGATTTCCTGCGGATGCTTCTGGCCGCGCTTCTCCTGGGTCAAGTCCTCGGCCGTGTAGGGGAGGGCGCTGAAATCGAATTGGGGGTAGCCGGCGATCAGCAACCCGTCGCCGGTTCGGTCGGCCAGCAAAGCCCAGCGGCAATCCGTCCGGTTGCCGTATTCCTGGATGCTGACGTAGGGGATGAGGGTTTCGAATACGGACGCGCCGTAAGTGCCGACGAAGGCCGATGTTTTCCGGTCGGCGTAGCTTTCGTGCGGTCCCCGCCCGAACCAGCGGACGTGGGCGAATTCCCGGGGAAGGGTCATCTTCATCCCGAGACGCGGCATCTCGGGCAGGCCTTCTTTCTCCGGGACGAAGTGAACCGAGACGATGATCTCGGCCGTGCCGAGGACGCGGTAGGTGACCCTGTATTTCGCCGGGACGTCCGTGAGCGCGTATCGAGCCTCGATCCGGACGGCCGACGGGCTTTCCGCCCTGGCTTCGAAGCCCTCCAGGACGCGGTGATCGCCCGCCTTCCGCCAGATCCCGTGACGCTCCGGGAAGCCGTTGCCGAAATCGTTGTCTGTTGGAGCGCGCCAGAAATGCGGCTCAAGCCCGGTCCGGACAAACTCCTTGCCCCGAAAGACATAGGACGTCAGCATCCCGGTCGTCCGGTCGAACGACGCCGAGAAGCCGGAGCCGCCGACGGTGACCTTCGTCCCGTCCTGTCCGAGGGTCACCGGCCGCATGTCCGCCGCCTTGACCGCCGGGCCGGGACGGACGAGCCCGACGGGGAATTGCCCGGCCGCGGCGACATGTCCCCGCGGAATGAGCGGTTCGTCCCGGGCGTATTCCGCCCGGACGTTGAGAAAATATTCCCTCCCCGGAACGATTCCTACCGTCGGCATCTCGAGCGGAAAGACCGCGCTTCCGCCCGGCCGGATCGCCGGATTCGGGAATTCGCCCGCGGCGACGGGCGGCGCGCCCGTCTCTCCGCTTGCCAGCTCCCACCGGATGACGAACCCGTCCAGGCCGCGGAAGGCATAGCCGTTTCGGACTTCCAGCGCCGTCCGTCCGTCCGCCGTCTCCGTTTTCCGGAACGCGATGGACTGGTAGACCTTCTTCACTTCCCACAGTCCGGGATGGGGCTCCCGTTCCGAATTGACCAGGCCGTTGCAGCAGAAATTGCGCGACGTCGGGATCTCCGGCGGCCCGAAATCCCCCCCGTAGGCGTAATACGTCCGGCCGTTCGGGTCCTTGGTCTCGATGCTCTGATCGACCCAGTCCCAGATGAAGGCGCCCTGGAGGTTCGGATATTTTTCGATCACGTCCCAGTAGTCCTGGAGATTGCCGTTGGAATTGCCCATGGCGTGGGAGTATTCGCACAGGATCAAGGGGCGCGTCTGCTTTTTCAGGCCGTAGGCCTCGATCGTCTCGATCCGGGCGTACATCGGGCAGACGATGTCGGTGTGGGGCCGCGTCCCGGCCGGCTCATATTGGACCGGCCGTGACGCGTCGCGCCCGTGAATCCAGGCCGAGGTGGCCTCGAAGTTGAGGCCGTCGCCGGCCTCGTTGCCCAGCGACCAGATGATGACCGAAGGATGGTTCTTGTCCCGCTCGACCATCCGGATCGTCCGATCGAGGTGGGCCGGGCCCCATTCCGGCTTATGGGCCAAGCTGTCCGGGCCGTCGCCCATGCCGTGGCTTTCGATGTTGGCCTCGTCGATAACGTAAAGCCCGAACGCGTCGCAGAGGTCGTACCAGAGCGGGTCATCCGGGTAATGGCAGGTCCGGACGGCATTGACGTTGAACTGCTTCATCAGGCGGATGTCCCGGATCATGGATTCCTTGGAGACCACGTGGGCCGTCCGGGGGTCGTGCTCGTGGCGGTTGACGCCCTTGAGATAGACCGGCGCGCCGTTGATCAAAAGCCGCCCGTCGACGATCTCGACTTTCCGGAAGCCGATCCGGGCGCTTGTCGCCTCCAGGGTCCGACCGGCCGCGTCCTTGAGGGCCAGGACGACGGTGTAGAGATTGGGCGTCTCGGCCGTCCAGAGCCGCGGGGCGGTCACGTTGCGGGCGATTCGGACGATCGCCGTCTCTTTGCCCCGGGCGGTCGTCACCGGAGCGCCGGAGGAAAAAACCGTCCCGCCCCGGCCGTCAAGAAGAGTGATTTCGACCGTGGCGCGGCCGCCGGCCCCTCCCGACCGGTCCGTTACTTCGACCGAGACGTCCAGGAAACCGTCCCGGCCGTCGGCCGCCAGATCCGCCTGGGCCCAGAAATCGCGGATCCGGACCCGGGGCCGGGCGAGCAAGTCGACGTCGCGCTCGATCCCGCTGATCCGCCAGAAATCCTGGCACTCGAGATAGGAGCCGTCCGACCAGCGGAAGACCTGCAGGGCGACCTCGTTGTCCCCCTCCTTGAGGAAGCGGGTGATGTTCCATTCGGCCGGCGTCTTGGCATCTTCGCTGTACCCGGCGTAGCGGCCGTTGACCCAGACGTAAAAGGCTGATTTGACCGCGCCGAAATACAAGAAGACGTCCCGGTCCTTCCAGTCGGCCGGAACGCTGACGGTTTTCTTGTAACAGCCGACGGGATTGTTGTCGGCCGGGAGGCGGGGCGGATCGGGCGATTCTCCCTCCTTGAGCCATTCATAATCCGTGTCGAGGTAGATCGGCACGCCGTATCCCTGGAATTCCCAGTTGGAGGGGACGGCGATCTCCTTCCAGCCGCTCGCGTCGTAATCCGGCTTGAAGAATCCGGCCGGAACGTCGGCCGGTTTCGTCACCCAGAGGAATTTCCACGGTCCGTTGAGGCAGCGACGGCGGGGGGAGGCCTCCTTGTCATTCTCGAGGGCCGCGGCTTCGTCGGGATAGGGAATGAAGAACGACCGCGGCGCTTCCTTGCCCGCCCCGACGATCCGCGGGTTTTTCCATTCCTCGCCGGTCGGGCCCTTGAGATCCTGGGCGGCCGCGGCGGCCGCGAAAACGGCGGCCAGGGCCAGAGCGAACGGCGCGAGCATCACTTTCCGGAGCTTTTCCATTTCCGCCTCCATTTCCTTCGGGGGCGCGGCCGCCGCCGTCAGGGACGGCTTGCGCTTAACCCGGTCATTGATCATGCCGATGACGGCCGGAACGGGGATCGTCCGGACAAGGTTTTTTTCGAAACCGGTTCGGAACGACGTCCTCTTCCTCCGGCGTCGATCGGCCTCGACCGGACGAGAATTATTTTTTTTATGACCGGGCCCGCCGTTCCCGGTTTTTCTTGTGAAAAAGGGCGTCAATCGAATGAACCGTAAAATCAATTAGAGGATGAGAGCCGCGCCCCCAAATCCGAAACCAGGGCCTCGATCTCGGGCTTGGCCGGCTCGGGCAAGGGGAGAAGCGGCCGGCGGACCGGTCCCCCGTAAAAGCCTTGGATGTCCATGGCGAATTTCAAGCCCGGAAGGCCGTATGTCTCCATGGCGGCCTTGTTCAGCGGGGTCACATCGAGCTGCCGTTGGGCGGCCTCGTCGATCCGGCCTTCCTTGAAGAGGCGGTAAATGTCCAGACAGGCGGCCGGGGCGGCGTTGGCCACGGCCAGGATCGCCCCGGAGGCCCCCATGACCAGGGCCGGCAGAACGACGAATCCCGAGCCGACCAGGCAGGAAAAGCCCTCCGGAACGTAAGGAGTGATTTTTCCCAGGTAGGAAAGAATTCCCGAGCTTTCCTTGAGACCGGCGATATTCGGGTGGGACGACAGCTCGATCAGAAGATCGGGATCGATCGTCACCCCGGTGTTCTGGGGGATGTTATAGACGATCACCGGGGTTTTGGCCCCGTCGGCCACCGCAAGATAATGGCCGCGGAGGACGTCCCGGCTCATCTTCGCCTTGTAATAGCTCGGCGGCCGGACGAGGGCGGCATCGGCCCCGGCCGCGGCCATCCGGTTGGTGAAGGCGATCGTCAGCTTCGTGGATTCCTGTCCCGTGCCGGCGATCACGAGCTTGTCCGGCGAGGCGGTTTCCCGGGCGGCCCGGATCAACCGCTCCGACTCGTCGTTGGAGAGCAGGACGCACTCGCCCGTCGAGCCGAGAACGACGTACCCCGAGAGGTCGAAGGCGTTGAATTTCGCGATATTCTCACGGAAGCGGGGGACGGCGAGGTCTTCGCCGTCGAACGGGGTGGTGAGGGCGGGGAAGATCCCTTGGAATGTCTTGCTCATCGGTGTTTTCCTCTTCGGCGGGGGATTCGGACCGGCGGCTTTCCCGCTCGGCCCGTCGCAAGCCGGCTTCATCGAAGCCGAAATAGTGGCCCACTTCATGGATGACCGTCGATCGGACCTCGTCGCGGATTTCGTCCTCCGTCCCGGCCCAGCGCTCGAGCGGCTTTTGGAAGATGAGGATGACGTCGGGCGGGATGTTGCCGTAATAGGAGCCGCGCTTGTCCAGGGGGATCCCGTGGTAGAGGCCGAAAAGATCCCAGGGCGACCGCAGGCCCAGGTCCTCGATGATCTCGGCGGAAGGAAAATCCTCCACCAGCACGGCCACGTTCTCGATCTTTTTCCGGAAGCTTCGGGGCAAGCCGTCGATCGCTTCAGCGACGAGCTTCTGGAACCGCTCCCGGGACAAGGTGATCATGATAGGGCCGATTTTTCTATCATAGGGGATTGGCCGGCGGGGGTCAATGAGGACCGCCGCCGGCCTCCGGCGGGATCCTCCCGGCGAAATATTATTCCTTGTCCGAAATTGGTATAATTCCGCCATGCTGGATCCTAAATTCGTCCTCGAAAACGCCGGCCTGGTCACGGACAAGTGCGCCCAGCGCGGCGTCCGGATCGACCTTTCGGATTTCCTCCGCCTGTCCGAGGCCAAAAAAGAGACCTTGCGGGAGGTCGAGGAGCTTCGGTCCCGCCGAAACAAGGCGTCCGAGGAGGTCGCCCGCCTCAAGAGGTCCGGGGGCGACCCTTCCGCCCTGATCGCCGAGACCAAGCAAGTCGGCGGCAAGATCAAGGCGCTCGAGGACGAGTTGAAGCCCCTGGAGGAACGGATCCGGGAGACCCTTCTCAACATCCCCAACCTTCCCGACGACTCCGTGCCCGTCGGGGCGGACGCCTCGGGCAACGTCGAGGTCCGGCGGGCCGGCGAACCCCGGGATTTCGATTTCGAGCCGCTGGCTCATTGGGACCTGGGAACGGGCCTCGGGATCCTCGATTTCGACCGGGCGGCCAAGATCGCCGGGTCACGCTTCACGGTCTCCTTGGCCGCGGCCGCCCGCCTGGAACGGGCCCTGATCAATTTCATGCTCGACCTCCACACCCGGGAACGGGGTTTCACCGAGGTTCTTCCTCCGTTCATCGCCAACGAGGCGAGCCTGACCGGCACCGGCAACCTTCCGAAATTCGCCCAGGACCTCTTCAAGCTGGAGAGCTACCCGTGGTATCTCATCCCGACGGCCGAGGTCCCCTTGACGAACTATCACCGCGACGAGATCCTGGACGGAGCGGCCCTGCCCAAACGGTTGGCCGCCTACACGCCCTGTTTCCGGTCCGAGGCGGGCTCCTACGGCAAGGACATCCGCGGCTTGGTCCGCCAGCACCAATTCAACAAGGTCGAGATGATGGTCTTCTCCCTCCCGGAAAATTCCATGGACGAGCTCGAATCGATGACGGCGGGGGCCGAGGAAGTCCTCAAACGCCTCGGCCTGTCGTACCGGATCGTGGCCCTTTGCACCGGAGACATGGGGTTCGCCAGCCGCAAGACGTACGATCTCGAGGTCTGGATGCCGTCCCGCCGCGGCTTCATGGAGATCTCCTCCTGTTCCAACTGCGGCGATTTCCAAGCCCGCCGCTCCAATATCCGCTTCCGCCGGGACCTCAAGGCCAAGCCCGAGTTCGTCCATACGCTGAACGGGTCCGGACTGGCCGTCGGCCGGACGGTGGCCGCGATCCTGGAAAATTATCAGCAGGACGGCGGCTCGTTCGACATCCCGCCGGCTCTCCGCCCGTACATGAACGGCCTGACCCGGATCGCCCGATCATAAAAACCCCTTCCTCATTTCCGGAACGATTCGGATATAATGAATTCCGTGCGGAAGGATGGCCGAGAGGTTGAAGGCGGCGGTCTTGAAAACCGCTACCCGGTATCCCCGGGTCGGGGGTTCGAATCCCCCTCCTTCCGCTTAACTCCCCTTTGTTATCGATTGTTCGCGTCTCATTCAGAAAACGGTGTCTCCAAAACCGCTGCCATTTTTCTCTTTTCCGCGGCTCGAGGCCGGGTTTTAATTGAAGCCACGGCCTGGGGCGGGAAATAGATCTCCCTCGTCTCGAATGCCGCGGAGATCCTCTTGGATCATTCGAATCTCTTCATCCGACAATCCCCGGCCCCCTCCTTCGTTTCCGAGAAAGGATTCGTCGCCGGCCGAGCGGCTTTCCGGCCTTCTCCTCTCGGGCCGGGAAACCGCCGGGCCGGCGGAGATCCCCGAGAGGGTTCCTTTCGTTTTCCGATTCTGGTAAGATACGCCCAAATGCAGGGAATAACGAGAGCGCGCCCTCGTTTTTTTCTATTTTGGGCGGCTTTTTTTTATGTCCTCGTCGTCCTCCCGGCCGAAGCCCGCCTCATCCTCGTGCCCGAGGACCATTCATCCATTAAAATGGCGGTGAGCGTTTCGGGCGACGGGGACATCATCGACGTCGGCGACGGCTTTTATTTCGAGAAGGACATCGTCATCGACCGCCGCGTCACCCTCCGGTCGCGGCGGCTGTTCGGAGCGGTGATCTCCGGCTCCGGCCTCGAAGACACGAATTCCGCCGTGATTTGGGTGCGTTCGGGATGCGAAATCTCGGGCTTCGTCATCAAGAACTGTTTTCATGGAATCCGCCAGCGGGACAGCCTGGACGAGGATTGGAAAGCGCGCGACCTGGGTTTTATGGACTGCACCCATGGGATTTCAATCGACGATCGTGTCGGCCGGATCGGGGCGGTCGAAATCAGGGACGTTTTTTTCGATCGATGCCAAACGGCCCTCGTGATCAACGACAGCCGGGGGATGGACGCCCGGCGCGTTTTCGTCTCGCGAAGCATCCACGCGATATCGGCGTTTGATTTCGATCGCTGCTTTCTAGATGAGATTGTTTTATGGAACGTTTTCTTTATCTTTAATCCGGGGCTTGAGGATAACAAACGAATCCAATCGGGGCCTTCGATATTTCAGTTTCATTCTTGGAATCCGCCTCTCCTCTTGAACGAGATGAGCCGCCGGCTCGACGGTTTGTTCGCTCTTTCTTCCAAGCCCGGAGAGAGGGACGAGGACAACCGTCGGCGGAAAGCCGTCCTGGCGGTTATTCTGGGCGAATCGTTTCTCGAGGCCGGAGATCACAACAGCGCGGCCCGCCGTTTTCAGGAGGCGGCGGTCTTGACGAGCCGGGACGAGATCGCCGAAATCCAGTGGCGCATCCCCTGGGGGCTGGCCCGGGCGGCCGAAGCCGGGGGGGACAGGAAACGGGCGGTCGGCCATTATCGCAAGGCTGTCGCCGAGGTCGACCGGATCGGCCGTTTGATTGCGCTGCCGGATCTGCTGGCCGATTTCCGGCGGGAAAAAATCGATCTTTACGACGCCTTCATCAAATGCTTGGTCGCGGCCGAGGCGCGGGAGCCCGGCCTGGGATGGGCCGAGGAAGCCTTCGCCGTCGCCGAGCAATCGAAAGCCCGGAGCCTGCTGTCGAGCCTTCTGGCGTTCGGAGAAAGCGTCGAGAACGCCGGCCGCGAGGCCCGAAAAAAGGCCGACCGCCTGGCCTTCCGCTTGAGCCGTTGCCAGCTCGAGCTCCAGGATCCCGGCCTTCCGCCCGAGCGGAGAACGGCTCTCCTGGAGAAGTTGAAGCGGATCGAGGCCGAGCGAAACGACTTTTTCCTCCAGCTCGGCCGGCTCTTGCCGCCGGAACCGCGCGGAACGTTCATCGACACCCTGTCGCTGGACCAGGTCAAGCACGGCCTTCTCGGCCCCGCCGACGCCCTGGTCGAATACATCGTCGGAAAGACGGCCTCTTACGCCTTCCTGGTGACCCCGGACGGATTCGATGTCGCCGTTTTGCCGCCCGAGTTCCAACTGAAAGCGCTGGTCGAAGGCTACCTCGAGTTTCTCACTTTTCCCGAGGAAGGCGAATTCCGGGGCTGGAGCGGAGGCCATCGGCTTTGGGAGCTTCTCCTCGGTCCGTTTGTGGATCGCTTGGGCTCGATCGACGCCTTGATCATCAGTCCGGACGGCCCGCTCCATCACCTCCCCTTCGAGGCGCTCGTCTCCGACCCCGTCCGGCGGCGTTTCGCCGTCGAGAGCTATGAATTCCGCTACGGACACTCCGCGTCTTCGCTGGAGAGACTCCGGCGGCGCGCGCTTCCTTCGCCGCGGCCGATGGATTTTCTCGGGGTGGCGGCGACATCCCGAATCCCGGCGATCGCTTTCTCGACCGGAAAACGGATTAATTTTCCCGCCTTGCCCAACACGGCCCGGGAGATCCAAAAAATCGGAAGGCTTTTTCCGCCGGAGAGGACGACGATTCTGGCCGGCGACGAAGACCTGGAGGCGGCCTTCAAGGCGACCGCCCTCGACGCCTACGGAATCATCCACTTCGCCGCCCACGGGTGGATCGACGACGAGGAGTGGATGCGAAGCGCCCTTCTCCTCGGGACGGACGGCTCGGGAGGAGAGGACGGTTTTCTCCAGCCGGCCGAGATCCGGCGCCTGCCGCTGCGGGCGGACCTGGTCGTCCTTTCGGGATGCGAGACGGCCGGGGGACGATTGGAAAGAGGCGAGGGGATCCGGGGTCTGGCCCAGGCCTTTTTAAAAGCCGGGGCCCGGTCCCTGGTCATCAGCCAATGGTCGATCGACGACCGGGCGGCGGTCGATTTCATGGTCGCTTTTTATCGGGGAGTGGTGAAAAAAGGCTATTCTTATGCCTCGGCCTTGCGGCGGGCCAAGCTCGCGTTCTTGGAGTCAAACCAACGGCATCCGTATTATTGGGCGCCGTTTGTCTGCCTCGGCCCGTAGAGTCCTATTTTCCTTGGTAGGTGAACATCGCCTCGGACCGGGCGATGATCTTTGACAGATCATCCGTGACTTCCACGGTCCAGATGTATGTTTTTCCGGGAACGAACATCGTCGCGAGCTTTTCCATGTGGAGAATATAGAGGGGGGAGTCCAGATTTATCCTTGGGACAAGATCGTTCAAATGATCATCAATCAAGCGGAAGTAAAAAGCTTCCCCTCCTGGAGGAGTCTCCCAGCGAAACAGAATCGTCTTGCCGTCGGAAAGGATCAGCGGGGGGCGAAGCTTCACGGCCTCTCCTCCGGCCGAGCGGACGGCTCGGATCGGGGAGCGCGGGGAAAGGACGGAATATGTGACGGCCCCGGCTGCGACCACGAGGCAGGCGGCCGCGGCCCAAGCCCACGTCCAGCGAGGCCGGCGGCTCGAACCGCCGGCCTGCCGCCTGCGGGCGAGACGGCCTTCGTCACGGCTCCGCCGGGCGAGATTTCGAAAATCGCGCTTCCGGGTCCGGACGTCCCGCCGGATCTCGCCTAAAATCTCGATTTTCGCCCGGCATTCCGGACAAACGAGGAGGTGGTCGATCAGGGATTCCCGCTCCCCGTCCGAAAGCTCATTCCGGAAGAACTTCGCCAGCGTCTCCGGACTCGGACACGGGGACCATCCGCCGTTCGACTTCCTCTTTTCGTGATGCGCTTTGTTCATTGTCTTCCAATGCTGAGGCGAGGCAGAATTTCCGCAGCTCCTTGATGCTTCGGTATAAAAGATGCCGGACCTTGGGCACCGTCCAGCCCAAGTGAGCGGCCGTTTTCTCCAGATCCATTCCCGCCAGATGGCATTTAACGACCAGCCGGCGCTTCTGGGAAAGCCTTCCGACCAGGATGTCCAGAAGCTCCCGGCGTTCCATTTCCTCAAAGGCCGGATCCGCGGACTTGCCGCCTGGAACCGGTCCGTTCGCGCCGCCGCCGAGATCATCGAGAGAGACCGCCTTTAATTTGTCCCCTATAACAGCCAGGGTTGTCGTAAAAACAACCTTCCACAGATAAGACTCCAAACGGTCGATTTTTTTCCCGCTTGTGAGCATTTTCCATATTTTAAATTGGACTTCCTGGAGGACATCTTCCCGGTCGGCGAAAGAAAGGCGGGGAAATTTCCGGGCGACGATGGTCCGGACCGACTTGTCGATTTCAGCGATCAGCCGCTCGGTCCAGATCTGTTCGCCGGGTTTCATGTCGCCGAATGATGTCCTTTATCGAATGTTCATGAGATCTTTTATAGTATCGGCCGTTAATCTTAGTCAAAACAAGGATTTTTATCAATTCCGGCGAATCGGGGAGTTAGAAAGAATTCTTTCGTTTAGGATAAGTCATTCATAATAAATCCATAAGAACATTGTGGACTGCCTCCACTGTTTTAAAGGCGGGAAAAAAATCCCCGTTTCGCGGTCTTACTCATTGTATGTCTTAAATAAGCAAAACGGGTTTAGGGGACTTGGGTGGGGGGACTCTCCAGCCGATTAACAGAGGAGCAGAGGAGCGCCCGATCAAAAAAGGAGAGAGAAAAAAGGATTAATCGCCCAAGGGAATCCGCAGGTCGATTGTGCGGATTCCCGTGACCGCCCGGTCGGAGAAAAAATCTCCGGCCGGGAAAACCGCGAAGCCGCCGCCGTCGTCTTCCTTATCCATTAATAAAATCTCTCGGAAGTCGTTCCGGTCGGCGATCTCGGCCAGGGAAAAAACCGCCCGGTAGCCATCGGCCGCGATGACCGCGACCAACCCTTCCCTCATCGCCCGGTCCGTCGCGGGAAATGTCCCGGCCAGGACGTCCCGCAGCGAAACCCCCCGAAACGTTTCCACTCCGAGAAACCCCTTCCCCCGTCCGTAAAAGACCGTCGGGTATTCCCGAACGGCGTTTTTCTCCGGCCGGCGGATCAATGCCTCGATCAGGCCGCCGTTTCGACAAAGGCGCAGCCCCGCCGCCGGCGAAGCCTCCAGACTGTCGCCCGTCTTTCCGGACGTCCTCATGTCCAGCGACCGGATCGTGATCCGGGAGGGGCGGGAGATATTTCGGATCGAGAGGAGATCCGAGCCGGCGACCAGTTTGCTTTCCGAGGGCAGGGGCCAGAGATCCTTGGTCAGCGAGGGGACGAGCCGGGAGACGGCCGTCGCCAGGATGATCCGGTGCCGGTCGGACGGATAATAAATCTCGCCCCAGGAGAAGACGGCTTTTTCGCCCGCCTCGTTCGCGACTTCGACATACACGTCGATGATGCGGGAATACTCCCCGGAGTTCTTTTTTTCGACCGTGATCCGGTCGAGGATGTCGGCCAGGGAATAGCCGTCATAGCGGTACGCGCCGAGGAAAACAACCCGGCCGTCATCCCCCCGGACCGCTTCCTTGGCCGCCACGCTCCGCAGCGGCAGGGAGGCCAGGACGACGGACGTTTCGCGCCCGACCTCGCCGCCGACGAGAACGGCTTCGGGGGGGTTCAAGGGAACCGTCGGCCCGTCGTCGAAAAGATCATTCGTTTGAGCGGCGAGGGGAAGGGCGGCGAGGAGAAACGCGAGAAACGGGCCGGCGATTGTTTTTTTCATTCTCATTCCTCCGCCTCATCCTACGTTCGGCGGCCGCGGTTTGCAAGCCGCGCGCTTTCCGCAAACGATGAACTCCAGGTATAATCGTCCTCCGGCGGCGGCCTGAGAGTCGCGGCGGACAAAGGCGGAAAGCGGGCCCAAGCGACTCCCGTTTTTTTCAACGAGCCGGCCCTTGCCGTCATCGGCGAGGAATTGAAGGGGCGCGAGGGGCGCTTGCGGGGAGAACGGGGATGAGTCAAAGAAATACCGGGCGTCTGATTCCGGCCGTTGCGTGTATCCTGGGGGTGTGGACGGCCTGCCCGGCGGCCGGTCCGTCCGGGCGGACGGTCGATGTCGGCGGCTATCGGCTTTATTACGAGCTTCATGGCCGGGGGACGCCGGCCGTCGTCCTCGACGTCGGGGTGGGGGAGTCCTTCAAGGATTGGGCGGCCGTCGTCACGGCGCTTTCGCCGGAGACCGCGGTTGTCGTTTACGACCGGGCCGGGTACGGCCGAAGCCAGGCGGGGCCGTTGCCCCGCGACGCGAAAGCCGAGGCCGCGGACCTTAAGGCCTTGCTCCGGAAGGCGGGGATCCCCGGGCCGTACGTCCTGGCCGGGCATTCCCTCGGCGGCCTGAACGTCCAGAGATTCGCCCATGACTTTCCGGGGGACGTCGCCGGCCTTGTCCTTCTGGATCCGCCGCCCCGCCGCTGGCTGGCCGGGGAGGCGTTCCCCGGCTTGAAGAGGATGTTCCGGGAGGCGGCCGAGGATCTTGCCGCCCAGGCGGAGGCGGCCAAAAAAAGCGCCGACGGCGACGAGAGGATGATGGCGCCCTATCTTGAAGCCGTCGCCTCCGAACATGCGGCGATGTTCGGGACCACCGCCTCGCAGGTGAGGGAGGCGGACTCGTTCGGGGATCTTCCGTTGATCGTCGTGGCCGCCGGCCGCCCCAATCCCGCCTTCGGGGAGGAGGCCGGGGCTTTTCAGGCGTACTGGATCGAGGAGAACCGGGCGCTGTCCCGCTTGTCCCGAAAAGGGGAGTTCATCCTCGCCGAAAACAGCGGCCATCGCCTCCATCGGGACGCGCCGGATACGGTCCTCCGGGCGATTCGGAAGCTAGCCGGACGATAAAAGAAGAAATCGGGGAGGGAGGAAAGGGAGGATCAAGTTCCCGCCGGCGGCTTTTTCCGGCGGATGACCAACGTCGCGCAGACCGCCTCGGTCTCCAGGACCCGGTTCTCTTCCATCTGCCGCCGGACGTAGTCCAGGAAAAGATCTTTTTTATCCGGGACGGCGTCGGCCAGCTCGAGACAGCGGTTTTTCAGCTTCGCGAAGATGTCGTCATCGGATTCCTTGAGGTCCTCCTCGGAAATGACGGCTTCCTCGACGAGTTCCATCGCGGCCTCCTCGATCTCCCGGAGAATGACGCTTTTTTTCCGGATGATGGGGTGAGTGGAGGAGGAGGCGTCGTGGAAATATCCCTCGTCGACGATAAAAAGGCCGCCCGGCTTCAGGCAGGGAGCGAGGGTCGTGAGCGTTTCCCGGTAGTCCCCGAAAACCGGCCCGATGGCCCCGAGGACGATCACGTCGAAGCCCGAGAGCCCTTTGATTTTCTCCCGTATGTCCCCGACCTCGAACCGGCACCGGGCGTCGACGCCGTGTTCGGCGGCCCGGGCCCTGGCCTCGGCGACGAAGGCCTCGACGGCGTCGATCCCCAGGCAAGAGCAGTCGAAGGCGGCCGCGACCGGGATCGAGACGGCGCCCTTGCCGCAGCCCAGGTCCAGGAGGCGGAAGCCGGCCTTCCGGGAGACGCGGCGGCGGAGGACTTGGATGATGAGGTCGGGCGAAGCCCCGATTTGCCAGATGTCCTGGAGGATGTAGGGGAGGTAAGGATAGAGAGCGGCGTCGGTTCCGTCCATCGCCAGGACGACGCTTTCCTCGACGGTTCTCCTGCGGGAGTCGGCGTTGATGGCCACGATACGACGATTATATGAAATCGGGCGCGGGCGGCCAACCTCTCTTCACGGGGCCGTCATTCGCCCCTGATCTTTTTGAGCATCGCCTCGGCGTTGACGTTCTTCGGATTCAGGGCGAGGGATTTCTCATAATTCGCGATCGCTTTTTCCTTCTGGCCGTCGGCCAGGCAGGCTTCGCCGAGAGAGTCATAGACGTTAAAGGAATCCGGGTAGGCGCCGGCGTTCAGCTCGAAGATCGCGAGGGCGTCCTTGATTTTCCCTTCTTGGAGGAGCTTGTAGCCAAGGGTGTTCAGCTGGTCTTCCCGGAAGTTGTACTCGCCGTTCTTGTCCTTTTTCAGCCACAGGTAAAGGGAGACGGCTTGGCTGAGGCCTTTTTCCCGGATCGCTTGGTAGAGAGTGGCCGCGATCGGGGTTTTCGGCGTCTCCACGGAAAGGATTTCGTAATCGAAGATCAAGACGGCGTTCGGCGGAATGGTCTCGCCGGACCCATTTTCGCCGTAACCGAGCTCCGGGGGCATGGTGAAGAGGAAGCGGTCGCCGACGCGCATCAGGGCGACGCCCTCGGCGCAGCCTGGAATGACCGGATCCACGCCCAGGATGAAATAGAAGGCATTTTCCGGATCGCGCGAATTCCAGAAGATGGTTCCGTCGGGAAACGTGCCGATGCCGTGGAGGCCGATTTCCTTCCCCGGTTCGGTCATGGGACCGTCGCCGCGCTTCAGGATCCGGTATTTCAACCCGCTGGGCGTGGTGAATTCCTCGCCGGGCGGGGGCGGCGCGGCTTGCCGGGCCGAAGCGGCGTCCCGGGGGCGGGCCGGAAGGGAGAGGGACGGAAGCGCGACGGCCGGAAGACCGAGGGCCGCGGCCAGGGGAAGGACGAGGGCGATTCTCACGACGCAGGGACGCATCACTCAACCCCTTCCCGATGCTCAAATGGAAGTTCTTGATTCGGCATTTTCTTATCGTACTCGCAAAGAGATGGCAAGGAAAGGGGGGCGAGGACCTGCGGATGGCGGCAACGCAAGAATGTCCCCCTTAACGGCCGAGCGGAAATGTCCCCTTCGGGATGGAGGCGGACATGGAGGAATGGATCAACTTGAGCGGCCGCGGGAACCGCCGCTCATATCACCTCGAGCTTGCGCCCGACCTTCTCGAATGCCTCGACGGCCCGCTCCATCTGCTCCCGGCTGTGGGCGGCCGAGATCTGGACCCGGATTCGGGACTGGCCCTTGGGAACGACGGGATAGACGAATCCGACGACATAGATCCCCTCGGCGTAGAGCTCCCGGGCCATCTGCTGGGCCAGGCGGGCGTCGTTTTCGAACTTGCGGAACATCACCGGAACGATCGGATGACTGCCGTCGATGATGTCGAAGCCGAGGGATTTCATCGCCCCGCGGAAGAAAACGGTGTTGTCGCGGAGCTTTTCCCGCAGCTCCTGGCCCTGGGCGAGGAGGTCGAAGGCGGCGATGCCGGCGGCGACGATCACCGGCGGGATCGTGTTGGAAAAAAGGTAGGGGCGGGATTTCTGCCGGAGGATTTCGATGATCTCCCGGTGGCCGGTGACGAACCCGCCGGTCGCCCCGCCCATGGCCTTGCCCAAGGTCGAGGTGATGATGTCGACGTGGCCGAGCATGCCCGCCTCCTCGACCGAGCCCCGGCCGGTCGCCCCGAGGACGCCCGTGCCGTGGGAATCGTCGACTACGACGAGCGTGTCGTAGGTATTCCCGAGCTCGACGATCCGGCGGATGTCGGCGACGTCGCCGTCCATGGAGAAGACGCCGTCGGTGATGATCATGATATTGCGGGCCGGGACGGGCTCCTTGTCCAGGCCCGGGCCGTCCCAGACGTCCATCCCCTCGCGGGCCTTTTTCAAGGTTTTTTCGAGCGAGGCCATGTCGGCGTGATCGTAGATGAAACGCTTGGCCTTGCACAGCCGGATCCCGTCGATAATCGAGGCGTGATTGAGCGCGTCGGTCACGACCGCGTCCTCCACGCCGAGGAGGGTTTCGAACAGCCCGCCGTTGGCGTCGAAGCAGGAGGAATAGAGGATCGTGTCCTCCGTGTGGAAGAATTCGGCGATTTTCTGCTCGAGGATTTTGTGAAGGTCCTGCGTTCCGCAGATGAACCGGACCGAGGCCATGCCGAAGCCGTGCTCGTCCAGGGCCTTGCGGGCCGCTTCGAGGATTTTCGGGTGGTTGGCCAGGCCGAGGTAGTTGTTGGCGCAGAAGTTCAGAACGTTCCGCGGGGCGCTCCCGGCCGGATATTCGACCTGGATCTCGGGCTTTTGGGCGGAGAGAATAGTCCGCTCGTCCTTGTAGAGTCCCGAACTCTTGATTTTGACGAGCTCCTGGGCAAAGTCGTACTTGATGCGCTGGTACATGGGAATCCTCCTCGGTTCCGGACCGCCCTGAATCCGGGGCCGGGATTTGATCCGGCTCCGGGAGCAGGCGGGAGGCGGCGGCGCCGGTCCGGGTTCAGGGCGGCCGTTCCTGTTCATCATACCACAAGGCGGGGAACGAGGTCGCGGAATCCCCGTCTTTCGATAAATCCGATAAATCCGAACCTGGTTAACCATTTCTCTAATTAATTGGGAACCATGTCAACCATTTCCCTATTTCCTGTCCCTCCATTCAGTGCCTGGTTAACCATTTCCTGAATTTACCGGTCCTAATCGCCCGAAATTCGCTATAATACCGGGGCATGAAATTCGAGGGATGGATCAAGCGGGATGCTCAAGGCAGCGCCGGTCTCCGGAAGCTGGGGAAGGGGGCGGGCCGAACGGTTTTTGCCGTCCTGGCCCATACCGCCGACACGACGGTGCTTTTCCCCGCGGCTGGGTTGATCTGGCTGTTTGCGGGCGGGCCATGGAAATCATGGGCTTGGAAGGCGGGGCTGGCCCTTCTGATCGGGACGTTGGCGACCGGGATTCTCAAGCTCGTTTTCAAGCGGCGCCGCCCCGACGGACGATGGGGGGCGTTTGACCGCCTGGTCGATCCGCATTCCTTTCCGTCCGGACACGCCAACCGAACGGCGGTCCTAGCCGTTCTGGCGGCGATATATGCGCCGCCGCCCTTCGCCGTGGCCGTCATGATATGGGCCTTGGCGGTCGGCTTGTCCAGGGTTGTTTTGGGGATGCATTATCTTTCGGACGTCATCGCCGGTTGGCTCGTCGGCGTCGCCGTCGGTTTGTTTTTCTAGCGAAATCGGCGCCTCTTTAAATCCAAATCGGTGCCTGTTCAACCTTTTCCTAATTTCGGGACTGGAGCGCGGATCGGTCTGAAGGCCGCGAACTCGATGACGACAACCGATTCATTGACAATCAGATAGATCCATGGCGAAATCCGGAAATGGATAACCAGGTTCAGATATGAAATGCGGAAATGGATAACCAGGTTCCGATTTATTGTCCCTGAAAGAGGACCCAAGGATGAGCCTTCATGTCCTTCAACCAGGGGAGTTGCCAGGCGTATTCGGGATGGGCGGCGGCGAAGGGCCCGGCGAGAAACTCCTCCCCGCACGGGTGTCCCATCCGGGCCCAGATTTTCATCTCGCCCGCCAGGGCGGCCGATGTGACCTTGGCCTGGACCGCCCCGGAGGGCGAGAACCCGCTCCAATCGGCTTCCGGGGCGCCGGCCGGATCGCGCTCGATATGTCCGCAGAGGGTCCGGGCGCTCGGACGGGCCTCCCCCGAGCGCGCGTCGACGTGATCCCCAAGAAACTCCATGGCCGTGTCCGCGTCGATTTTTCCCTTGTGCGCCGCCAGGAGCTGTTCCCACCGGTCGCGCCGGATGTAAACCGACTGATCCGCGTCGTCCGGATGAAAGGTCGTCTCCTCGGCGATCAGCTTTTCATCCAGGGGGAAGTTGGCTCCGGCGAACCATCCGTCCGTCGTCCGCCAAACCCGGTGATTTTTCAAACCGAGCTCGAGCCGGGCGATTTCATTCGTCTTCACGTCGCCGACGAGCCAATCGTTGGCGTATCCCCCGTTTCCGTTCGCCGTCATGATCCGGATGAAATCGTCGATCGAGGCGGCGTATTGGGCGGCCGTCCGGGCGCGGGCGAACTCGGGAACGCCCTGTTGGTCGAAGCCCGCGAATCCGGCGATCGTCGTTTCCGTAGAGACGAGGCCGGCATCGTTGACGACGAAGTCGGAGCCGCTGTGAATGAACCCGGGAATGGCGTCCATCAGCATCCGCCGGCCGGTGTCGGGGACGATATCGAGGATCACGTTCCACCGTTCTCCGATGATGTAATCGTCCCAAGTGTTGTGGCCCATGACGATCCGGCCGTCGGCCGTCCAGCCGCCGGTGGCGATGAAGGCGCTGCAGCGGAGGGGCGGCTTCCGCGCGGCCTCCCCGGCCCCGCCTTCCGCGCTTTTCGCCTTGAGCGCGGGCTCGTAATACCAGGCCAGCTCGATGATGCCGTTGAGGGCGGCGATGTCGAAACGGTCGTATTTCAGCCCCCGTTTCCCGGCCCGGAGGCCTTCGGCGAGGCCCTCGATTTCCATCCGGATCGGGCGCTCGAGCCTCGGCCAGAAGACCTTTTCGGCGGCCCCGCGGTAAAAAGCCCAGTCGCGCCCCGTCTCTTTTTTCAAGTAAAAGGCGAACGTTTTCAGGACGTCGTCGATCTCGGCCGCCAGCAGCCGGCCGTGCTGGTAGCCGATCTCCCGGGATGCCCCCTCGAGGTGGATGAACGACCAGCCGGCCCGGTCCTCCCGGAAAGCCCCCCGCATCACGCTTTGCGCCTGGCACGATACGGCCACGATGACGGCGACTATGATGATGATGATCAGAACCACCAGCTTTTTGAGACTCACGGCTTCCTCCCCGGCGGTCGTTCCCGATCCGCTCGTCGTTTCGCGCCTAACGTTCCTCCCGGTCGGGCCGGGCGGCGTTTGAAGAATCCTTGAGGCGGCCGGCCTTCCGGACCGCCTCCTTCAGAAGAAATTCCATCTCGGCGTTGACGCTGCGCAGGTCGTCGGCCGCCCATTTTTCCAGGGCGTCGTAAAGCCCGGCGTCGAGCCGCAGCAGGAATTTCTTTTTTTCCGGCATGGGTCAATCAGGTGTACAGGGTTCCGGTGTTGATGATCGGCGTCGTTTCGCTTTCGGAAACCAGGGCGACCAGGAGATTGTTGACCATGGCTGCTTTTTTCTCCTGGTCGAGATGAACGACTCCGGCGTTCTCGAGGCCTTTGAGGGCCATGTCGACCATGCCGACGGCCCCGTCGACGATTTTTTGGCGGGCGGCGATGATCGCCTCGGCCTGCTGGCGGCGGAGCATGACCTGGGCGATCTCGGGGGCGTAGGCCAGGTGCATGAGGCGGGCTTCGACGACATTGACGCCGGAAATCGCGAGGCGTTCCTGGACCTGCTCGCGCAGCTTGGCCGCGATCTTGTCGGGGTCGGCCCGGAGCGACTCCTGGTCCTTGTCGTGGGAGTCGTACGGGTAATGGCTGGCCAGCTGACGGACGGCCGTCTCGCTCTGGATGGCGACGAAATTCTTGTAGTTGTCGACGTTGAATCTGGCCTTGGCCGTGTCGATGACGTGCCAGACGACGACGGCGGCGATCTCAATCGGATTGCCGCAGGCGTCGTTGACTTTGATCTTCTCGCTGACCAGGTTGGAGATACGGAGCGTCACCCGGTGCTTGGCGCAGAACGGATTGGTCCAGTGAAAACCGGCCGTCCGGACCGAGCCGAAATAGCGGCCGACGAACGTGAAGACCATGGCCTCGTTGGGATGAAGGACGAAGAATCCGCCGCAGGAGAGCCCGACGAGAAGCAAGGCTCCGATACGGCCGAAAAAGGCCGCGCTCAGGGGCGGCTCCCCGCGGAGCTTGATGAAATAAACGACGGCGAAGACGGTGAGAGCGATGTCGATCGCCACGACCGCCCATCCGCTGACATGGAAGGCCCTCTTTTCTTTAATGTCGATCATTGGTTCCTCCTTGGATATCGTAATGATATCATAATGATATTTCATTTGTCAAGGGGTTGGGACCTATTGTTTTTTCGGGATTTTATCGGTCGAGGGATTGAAAACGTGTCGCTTTTTCGGGCGCTTTTCTTCAGACCGGCCGGCCGAACCGGAACCGCATTCCCCGGTTGTGTCCGCCTTCGGCCAAATGGTAGAATACCTCTGCTTTGCAGCCACGGAGAGGTGCTGGAGTGGCTGAACAGGAGCGCCTGCTAAGCGCTTGTCTCGGCTAAAACCGGGACCGCGGGTTCGAATCCCGCCCTCTCCGTTCCTACAGGAGGAACGTCTACCTGCAGTCCTTCCCTAGTCATAGGGAAGGCAGGATAGGTAGGTACATACAGGAGGGCCGCCGTCCGACCGTCCTCCTCTAGTCTTAGAGGAGGAAGGAGGAGTAGAGGATTTTTGATCGAATCTTGGGAGGCGGCCCGGTCTTAAAACCCGTGATAAAGACGGATGAACGTTTTTCCGTCCCGCGGGATTCTCAGCGTCTTTCCAGGAGGAACGTCTCCCTGCAGTCCTTCCCGCGTCCCGGGAAAGGTCGGATCAGCGGAGAGGGAGTAAAGAAGGCATTAAAGATGTTCAGGTCTCGGGATCTTTCGGGCGGGGCGGACATCGATAATGATTCAAGCCTTTGACGGCCTTGCGGTTTGACTCCGGGCGGCGGCGTTCGATATCATCGGGATGCTTTTGTTCCGGCCGCTCCATGCGAAACATCTACCTCCTCTTCGCTCCGTCCGCCGAGATCAGGGTCAAACGGCTGATCATGCCCCTGGCCTTGCTGCCCGTCGCCGCCTCCATCCGCCGCTCGCCCCTCTTCAAGAACGGCGACCGCGTCTATGTCTGCGACTCGTTCCGGGAAGTCCTCGAGCGGGCCGACTCCCACGCCGGCGACCGCGTTCATTTTTTGGTTTCGTCCACGAGGGTCATCCGGGGCTTGGAACGGCCGACGAACCCGGCCGTGGAATGCGCCGCCCGCCTTCGCCGGCGCCGCCCGGATATCTTCTTCGGCGTCGGCGGCCCGGATGTTTCCCTCGATCCCGAGGCCTACCGGCCGTCCTTCGACCTCGTCTTCCAGGGAGAGGTCGGGAGCGTCGACCTTCTCGACGTCGTCCGGTCCGGCGTTCCTTTCTTTCAGGCTCCGCCGGCCGACATCAACGCCGAGCCGCTTGATTACCGCCCCCTGTCCGGGAAGAAATACCTGGCCGGCTCACTTCAGACCGCGCGGGGCTGCCCCCACGGCTGTTCGTTCTGCAACATCGCCCATTTTTCCGGCCGGGCCGTCCGGAGGCTCGCCCCCCGCCTTCTCGAGGAGCGGCTGGAATCGCTGGCCGACATCCACCGGGGATTCGTCATCATCGGCGATTCGAATTTCGCCGGCGGTTCGGCCGCGGCCATGAAAGAATACCTGGACGTCCTTTTCCGGGTCCAGGAGCGGAGAGGATTTCCCTTCCTCGTCGGCCTCCAGGCGTCCCTGCAGACGTCCCGCCATCCCGATATCCTCCGGATGATGCGGGCGGCCCAGGTCGTCGCCGTTTATATCGGGGTCGAAAGCCCGTCGGCGGACGTCCTGGAGGCCGCCGGAAAAAAGCATAATCTCGGGGATCCGCCGGCCCGGCAAATCGAGGCTTTCCTCGACCACGGAATTTTCCCTTACCTTTCCATGATCCTCGGCCTGGATGGGGAAGACCGGGGCGCCGGCCGCCGTCTCCGCGAATTCCTGGGCGCCTGCCGGTCGCCGTTTTTGATGTTGAACCTGATCAACCCGGTGGCCGGATCGAGACTCCGGGAACAGGCCGCGGCCGCGGGCCGGCTCCTCGACCATCCCCTCTACGGCGAATACAACCTCATCCCGATGAAAACCGACCGGCCCTATGCCGAAGTCATAAAGGATTACGCGGAAACCCTCCGCTGGTTTTATTCCGACCGGCGCCTTCTCGGCTTTTGCCGCGATCTCGAGCATAACGCCGGCCGCGTCCAGGATCGGCGGGGGCGGGACGTCTTCGCCGCTGGCCTTTCCAAGGGGTTCCTTCTGAAGCTGCTCGTCTTTTACCTCGGCCTCTGCCTGAAGGCGGGATCCTGGTCCGGCCTCGTCCAAGCCGTCAAGGCCGCCGGAAAATCGCGGTCCGAGGCGCTCTTTTCCCTGGCGATCCGGAGCGTGGCCCTCGGCGCGAAGGACGCCTACCGGAAGACCGCCCGGCGGAGTTTGAAAGGCCTGGCCCGCCTCCGGACCGCGGAGCTATATCCGTATGAAAGGAAACGGTCATGAACGCCGACAGGCGAACGCTTCCCCCCGATTTCGAGCCCGGTTTGGTCGTCCGGCCGGCTGAGCTGGCCGGGCTTGATCCGTCGCCGTCGGCCATGGCCGATGTGCCGGTCAACCGGATGTTCGAAATCCGCAACGCCCTGGCGGTTTACGCGAGGGATTTCCCGGGCGGCGAAAAATTCGACGCCAGCCAGGGCGACGGGGGAGCCAGCCTCCCCGGCGTTCCCTTAGAAATTTACGAGGCGGCTCACCGGCTCCAGGTCGAGCACGGCAGCGCCTACGACCAGCCGTTCGGCTGCGCCGCCTTCCGCCGATCCGTGGTCGAGGATTATTGGAAGCTCGATCCCGGATCGTCTTGGGGACCGGAAAACGTCCTCGCCGTCCAAGGCGGGCGGGACGGCCTGCTCAAGGCTTATGAGGCGGCGCTTTTTTTGGGCCGCGGGCGGAGAGGGGATTTCGTGATCGCCTCCCGGGTTCCCTGGATCTCCTACAGCTGGGGGCCTTATCTCATCGGAGCCAACGTCCTCCTGGCGCCGGGGAGCGAGGAGGAGGCCTGGCGGATCACGCCGGAAGGCGTGCGAACCTGCGCGTCTTACGTCCGCCGGTTCGACGGCCGGGAAATCGCTCTGCTCGTCATCACCAGCCCCGACAATCCCACCGGGAGCGTCCTGGGCCTGGAGGACCAGGCGGAGCTGGCCCGGGCGGCGTTTTCCGCCGGCGTTCCCTTCGTTCTCTTCGACTGGATCTACCACCAGGTGACCGACGGCGAGCCCGCCGACCTCAACCGCTTTCTCCGCCTGTTCGATCCCGCCGAGCGCGAGCGCTGCCTCTTCCTGGACGGCCTCACCAAGTCGCTCGGAGCAAGCAACGTCCGCGGCGCCCATCTCGTCGCCTCCAAGAATGTCGTGAAATTCATCCAGAACCGGGCTTCGCATGCGATCGTGCCCTCTTTTTACAGCCAGGCCGTGGCCATGGCGGCCTACCGGATGGGGTACGCCCGGGCTTGCGCGGGCGTTATCGGCCCGACCAACCAAAGCCGGGGTATTCTTTCGGCGTTCCTGTCGGCCAACGGATTCCGGTCGATCATCGGCAAAGGATATTACGCCTTCATCGACGTCGGCCCCTGGATCGATCGGGCGGGCTTCAAGGATTCGGCCGATGCGGGCGCGCATCTGGCCGAGCGCTTCGGCCTGGCCGTGGTTCCGGGAGTCTATTTCAGCGCTTTCGGCGGCCGGTGGATCCGTTTTTCCTACGCCCTGCCTCCGGACAAGACCGCCCGGGCCGCCGCCCGCCTCAAGGAGGGGCTGGCCTCCCTGTAATTACCGGTCAGGGGATTTTTTTCAAGGAAAGGGCGATCCGCTTCCGCTCCCGGTCCACGCTCAGGACCCGGACCTTGACGAGCTGGCCGACCTTGAGGATCTTGTGCGGATCGGAAATGAATTTATCGCCCATCTCGGAGATATGAACCAGGCCGTCCTGGCGGACGCCGATGTCGACGAAGGCTCCGAAGTCAACGACGTTTGAGACCACGCCCTCGAGGATCTGTTCCGGGGCGAGGTCGTCGACGGTTTTGGCCGTTTCGGAGAAAACGACCGTGCGGAATGCGGGCCGCGGATCACGACCCGGGGCTTCGAGCTCCTTGAGGATGTCCCGGACCGTCGGCAGCCCGACGTCGGGGGTGACGCAGGAGCGGGATTCGATCGTTTTCCTCAAGGTTTCGTCCTCGAAGAGTCCGGCGACGGTCGTGCCGGCCTTGGCCGCCAGCTCCTCGACGAAGGCGTATCGCTCGGGGTGGATGGCGGAACGGTCCCGGGGATCGGCCGCCCCGGGGATGCGGAGGAACCCGGCGGCCTGTTCGAACGTTTTTTCGCCGATGCCCTTGACCTCCTTCAGGGCCTCGCGGGTCCGGAAGGGGCCGCGCTCGCGTCGATGAGCGGCGACGGCCGCGGCCGTCGCCCGGTTCAACCCGGAGATGTATTTCAAGTGATCTTCGGAGGCCAGGTTCACGTCCGCCCCGACCGCGTTGACGCAACTTTCGACGACCTCCTCCAAGGATCGCTTCAAGGCGGCCTGATCGACGTCGTTTTGGTATTGGCCGACGCCGATGGAGCGGGGATCGATCTTGACCAGCTCGGCCAGCGGATCCTGGAGGCGGCGGGCGAGCGAAATCGCCCGGCGGACGGCGACGTCCAGACGGGGGAATTCGGCCGAGGCCGCGTCGGAGACGGCGTAGACGCCGGCCGCGGTTTCGCCGACGACCACGCACGCCGGCCGGCTCCGCTCCGGCAGCTCTTCAAGGGCCGCCCGGACGAACGTCTCCGTCTCCCGGCCGGCTTGCCCTCCGCCGACGGCGACCAGGGCGATCTTATGTTCGCAGACCGCCTCCAAGAGAGCCCGTTTCGCGCCGTCCGCGTCGTTTTTCGGGGCGTTCGGATAAATCGTCCGGTACTCGATGAATTTGCCCGTCGGAGCGACGACCGCCAGCTTGCAGCCGGCCCGGAATCCCGGATCGACGCCCAGCACGGCCTGCCTTCCGGCCGGGGCGGCCATAAGAAGATCGCGAAGGTTTTCGCCGAAGACCTTGAAGGCTTCTCCCTCGGCTTTCTCCCGGATTTCCCGGAGGATGCCCGCCTCGACGGCCGGGACCAGGATCCGGTCGAGCGCGTCCAGGGCGACGTCGGCCAAGAACGGGGCGGCGGCGCTTTTCGGATGGCGGATGAACCGGACGACGAGATGGCGGAGAGCCGGCTTCTTGGGGAAGGCCAGCTCGATCTTGAGGACCTTTTCCCGTTCGCCCCGGATGACGGCCAGGGCCCGATGGGAAGGAATCGCCTGGATGCTTTCCCGGAAGAGATAATAGATCTCGTACTTGGATTTCCGGCCGGCGTACTCCTCGCGGGCCGAGGTGACGACGACGCCTTCGGCCCGGACCAGGGCTCGGTGAGACTTGCGGGCCTCAGGATCGTCGGCCCATTGCTCGGCCAAGATCTCGCCGGCGCCCCGCAGGGCCGCCTCGGCGGTTTCGATTCCCTGGCCGGCGTCGATGAATTTCGCCGCTTCAGCGCTCACATCGGCCGTCGTCTCCTCGAGATCGACCAGCCACCGGGCCAGCGGTTCAAGGCCGGCGTCCCGGGCCCGGACGGCCCGCGAATTTTCCCTGGGGGTGAGGGACAGGGCGAAGTCCTCCAGCTCGGCGGCGTCCGCCGTCTCCTTGAGGGCGGTTTCGCGTTCGGGCGCGAGAAGCCCTTTTTCCCGCAGGGCCGCCGTCAGGGCGGTCCTCCGCTCCTCCAGAGTCCGGAGGCCGTCGCGGCGCCGGACGATCTCTCGGATGCGGTTCTCGGCCAAGCCGCCCGTCTGCTCTTTCCGGTACCGGGCGATGAAGGGGATGGTCGCCCCCGCGTCCAGAAGGGCCAGGGTCCGGGCGACCGCGGCGGTCCCGATCTTGAATTCGGCGGCGAGGCGTTCGGCGATTTCCACGACAGACTCCTTCCGGGGACGTCGATTCTCAAGAAAAGAAATATCCCACACCCGGGGTCCGCCTGTCAAAGCGGCGTTGTTCAGGGGCCGAGAAAGGCGATCCACTTTGGGGGTTTTAACTATCGGAGGGTTCATCCGACGGGCGTTGGAATCATCGGGGCGCGCGTCTCCTCTGGAGATCGAAAGGATGAAGGCCCATGAGGCCTGGACGCCCTGTCAAGTTCACTCAAGCCCGGATCGATTACGGAGAACGGCGAAAAATCAATCCGCCGGCGGACCGCTTCCGGCCGCCGGCGTAGCAGTAGACGCAGCCGCGCGGGCAGGTTCCATAAACGCCGATGTCCCGGCTCTCGACGCAGCCGCAGGCTTTCCGTTGACGGGGATCCTTGCGGAGGCGGAGAGTCCGGTCGAGCAGGCGGGAAAGAAGGCCGTCGTCGATGCATTTCCCCGGCCGGACGCCCCAAGGCTCAAGATCGATCGTTTCGGCGCAGCTCAGGATTTCGAGCCCCTGCCCGGCGGCCGTTTCGACCAGGGCCGGCATCAGCCCGGCGAGATCCTCCGGGGAGGGAGGACGGACGCGCACTCCCCGCCGTTCCAATCCGCGGAGACGGGCGGCGGCCGAGGGGTAGAAATCGACCAGGCTGATCACCACCCGTTTCGTCGCCCCGGCCAGGGCCGAGGCGAGGCGTTCGAACCGACGGCGATGAAAAGCCGCCCCGGTCCGATTGGAGAAGACGATCGGGTCATAACGCCAGACGACTCTATCGGGGCCGAGGCGTTCGGACAGCCGGCGGAACGCGGCGATCGCTTCGTGTCCCCGGGGGCCCTCGGGGTCGAAAAAGGGCGGGCCGTCCAAGAGCGTGTACTGAAAGTAATAGGAGTATCCCCGGTCGTCGAGCTCCGGGAGATGAGGGAGGAGCGGACGGGAGTCGCGCGTCCAGAAGACGATCGCCTCGACGCCGGAGGGGCTCAACTCCACCCGGGAGACGAGGCGGGGATTCCGCGGATGGGGGACGTCGAGGAAGCCGGCCCGGACGCCGTCCATGAATTCCCGGGCGAAGAAGGCCGGGACATCCGTCCGGCGGCTGGCGCTGATGATCATGGCTTCCGGAGCGCGTCAGGCTTTCGGCGGCCGGGCCCAGGACGTCCGGAGGAGGGTCAGCTCCTTGTCTCCGTCGGCCCGGGAAAGGCGGTGAAGAAAGCGCGGGCCGGCGTCGTCGCCGGCGGCCTCGATCCGTTCGAGCCGGGAAACGATGACGTCGCCGTAAAAGGCTTCCGCCCGGAAGTTGACCTCGATCGAGATCGGCCGGCGCTCGAAGAGGATCTCCCGGGGAACGGTCTCCAGGGCCCGGTGGATGTAGGCGGTGGCCGTGAAATGGCGGTTGATGTCCAGGTCGGAAAAGAAAACCGGGAATTCCTTCCGGGCGTCCTCGCGGACCGGGGAGGGAAGGGGGGCGAAATCATCCTGGACCGCCCTCCGGACGTCCAGCGGGAATCCGTCCAGGTGTTCGGCCGTCCGAACCGGACGCCGGGTTTCCAAGTCGACGATCAACCAGGAGGACGTCGCCCGGGCGGCCGGGCCGCGGTCGTTGAAGACCGCGAAATCGCGGATCGCGTAGAGGGGAAGCTTGGCCGAGGGCCATGTCTCGATCGTAAGCGATTCGCCCCAGGCGGGAAACCGGTCGAACTCGACGTGAAGCCGGGAGAGAACCCAGGTCCGGCCTTTTTTGAACAGGTCCGTAACGCCGATATCGAGCCGGGCGGCCTGTTCGGCGGCGGACTCGAGGAGATAATCCAGGAAGACAACGGGCTGAATGCGCCCGCCTTGGTCGATATCCACCGCCCGGACCGCGAAGGACTTCAGGTGAATCGCGCCGCTCATCGAACACCTCCGTCGAATCCCAGTATAGGGAACCCCGCCGTCCGGCGCAAACCGCCGCCGGCCGCGTCCGACGTTCAGATCCGGAATCATGGCTGAGACTCCCCTTGACCGTATTCTTTCCCGTTCCCGGAAGTCAGGCGCGGGGAGAGTGGAACATCGGAAAAGCCGAGGCGGCGGGGGCGGTGTTCCCGTCCGAGCCCGGCCAGGCCGGCGGGACGAAATAAATCGAGCGTCCGGACCTAGAGGCGGCGAGCCATCGGGTCGGGCGGGAGGAAGCGCCTCCGAAAAAACGGAAACGGGCTTCGCGGACGACCCAAACGTCCCGGCGGGCTCGCCGCCTCCCCGGGACATCGAGGACGTTTTCAGCCCTTCGGAGGGATCGGCCGAGGGCCGCTTCCCAGGGGGGCCGATTCCTTCGTTTGACAGCGGCGCCGACAAAGTCTATAAAAGACATCGGCCGCGACGGTCCGTTTCCGGGACGCCGCGGCCGAGGAGTTTCTTCATGCCCTTCCCGATCGGATTCGACAACGAAAAATACCTGGCCGAACAGGAAGCGGCGATTCTCGATCGAGTCCGCCGCTTCGAAAACAAGCTGTATCTGGAATTCGGCGGCAAGATTCTCTTTGACATGCACGCCTCCCGGGTTCTGCCCGGGTTCGATCCCAATGTCAAGATGCGCCTGCTCCAAAAGCTCCGTGACCGGGCGGACATCCTCCTGTGCATCTATGCCGGCGACATCGAGAGGAAAAAGGTCCGGGCGGATTTCGGCATCACCTACGACGTCGACGCCCTGAAGCTTATCGACGACCTCTCCGAATACGGCCTGGCCGTCGGCGGCGTCGTCATCACCCGCTTCGACAACCAGCCCGCGGCCAAAATCTTCCGGAGCAAGCTCGAGCGCCGGGGCGTCCGGGTCTACACGCACGGCTACACCCGCGGCTATCCGACCGACGTCGACCTCATCGTCAGCGACGCCGGGTACGGGGCCAATGAATATATCGAGACGAACAAGCCGCTTGTCGTCGTCACCGGTCCGGGCCCCAACAGCGGAAAGCTGGCGACCTGCCTTTCCCAGATCTACCATGATTACCGCCGGGGATGGAAAGCCGGCTACGCCAAGTTCGAAACCTTTCCGATCTGGAACCTGCCCCTCAAGCACCCGGTCAACGTCGCCTACGAGGCGGCCACGGCCGACATCAAGGATTTCAACCAAGTCGACCCCTTCCATCTCGAGGCCTATGGAATCCCCGCGGTCAATTACAACCGCGATATCGACGTCTTTCCCGTGGTCCGGCGCATCCTGGAAAAAATCACCGGCGGAGAGCCCCTGTACCGGTCGCCCACGGAGATGGGCGTCAACCGGGCCGGATTCGGCATCATCGACGACGCCGTCTGCCGGAACGCCGCCCTCCAGGAGCTCATCCGCCGCTATTTCCGCTATGCCTGCGAGTACGCCCTGGGATTCGTCGAAAAGGACACCGTCGAGAGGGCCGAGCTGATCATGCGGGAAATGAACGTCAAGCCCGAGGACCGCCGGGTCGTGGAGCCGGCCCGGGCCGCGGGTGAATCAGCCGCCGCCCGGGGGAAGGGACACAAGGGCGTGTATGTCGGCTCGGCCATGGAGCTGCCGAACGGGACGATCGTCACCGGGGTGAATTCGCCTCTTCTCCACGCCGCCTCGAGCCTCCTCCTGAACGCCGGAAAAACCATGGCCGGGATCCCCGACCCGATTCCCCTGCTTTCGGCGTCCACCTTGGAGGCCGTCGCCCGTCTGAAGGAGGACATCCTCGGGATGAATTCGGCCAGCCTGAACGTGGACGAAGTCTTGATCTGCCTGAGCCTGGGGGCGGCGGCCAATCCCTCGGCCCAATTGGCCCTGGACAAGCTCAAAAGCCTCCGCGGATCGGAAGTCCATATGACCCACATGCCGACGCCGGGCGACGAGGCGGGACTCCGCCGTTTGGGGTTCCACGTGACCGCCGACCCGAATTTTTCAAGCAAGAACCTGTTTATCATTTGAGAGAGAATTCATGGCGTCCGTTCTGCTTTACCTGGGGGGCGCGATCTTCGTGCCCGGCCGGGCCTTCCGCCGTCTGGCCAAGGAACGGCGGAGGTTTGCCAAGGGATTCCGCGTCGTCTTTCTGGTCGGCATCCTCTACACGCTGTCGGCGGCCGGCCTGGCCGTTTCCGGGGCGCTGATTCCCGCCCCGGTGTTCCTGCCGCTTGATGCCCACAATTACTATTTTTTTGAAATTTTTTTCGCCCTTCCAGCGTTCCTTCTGGCTTGGCTGGCCGCCTCCGCCGCCGGAACGCTCGTTTCCCTGGTTTTCCGGGGACGGGGGGGATTCAAGGCGGCCGCGGCTCCCTGGGCCTTCGCCTTCGCCGGGCCGTCGTTCCTGATGTGGCTGCCGCATGCGGTCTTTTCGGGATTCCTTCTGCTGGGGATGTCCCAGCAGGAGTTCATGTCGTACACGGCTGATCCCGGATTCCTGCAGACCGCGTTTTTGATTTATCAAGGTCTGGCGGCTCTTCTGCTGGCCGCCGGATCGGTCCGGGCGGCCGCCGCCGGACGGTCCCTCCGGCCGGTCGGCGCCCTTTTGACGGGGCTTTTCGCCGCGGCCGTTTTCGGGGGGATCATCGGCCTCGTCATCCGCTGAAAGAGAAGCCATGCTGCACGATATTCCGCCGGGGGAACGACGAATCGTCCTGGTTCTTGCTTCCGTCGCGGCGTTTTTAACGCCTTTCATGGGCGCCTCGCTGAACGTCGCCGTCCCGGTCATCGGCCGGGAGTTCCGCATGTCGGCCGTCTCCCTCGGCTGGATCGCCATGACCTATCTCCTGGCCGCGGCCGTCTGCCTCGTGCCGTTCGGGAAAATCGCCGACCTCACCGGGCGGAAGCGGATTTTCGGCTGGGGAAGCCTTCTCCACGCCGCCTCGTCGCTTTTGGCCGCCCTGGCCGGATCCACGGCGGTTTTTTTCGGCGCCCGCGTCCTCCAAGGGATCGCCGGGGCGATGCTGATCAGCACCGGCGTGGCCATGCTGACCTCGGTCTATCCGCCGGGGGAGCGGGGGCGCGTCCTGGGCCTCAACGTTTCCTTCACGTACCTGGGGCTTTCCCTCGGCCCCGTCCTGGGAGGAGCGATGACCCAGCACTGGGGCTGGAGGAGCATCTTCCTCGCCGCCTCGGCCCTGGGTTTCATCCTGGCCTTGATCGTCATCGGAACGCTGAAGGGCGAGGAATGGACGGGCGGGGAAAAGCAAGCCGTCGACGCCGCCGGCGCGCTTTTGATGGCCGGAGGACTGATCAGCCTCATGCTGGGCTTCAGCCGGCTGCCCGAGCCCGAGGGATTCCTCCTTCTTGCGGCGGCCGCCGCTTTCCTCGTTCTTTTCATCCTGAGGGAAAAACGGGCCCCGGCCCCGATTCTCGATCTGAATCTTTTCCGGGGAAACCGCGTTTTCGCTTTCTCGAACCTGGCCGCCCTGATCAATTACAGCGCGACCACGGCCGTGGGATTCGTCCTGAGCCTGCATCTTCAAATCGTCAAGGGCTTGTCCCCGCAAGCCGCCGGCCTCGTTCTCCTGGCCCAGCCGGCGATGATGGTTTTGTTTTCGCCCCTGGCCGGGCGCCTCTCGGACCGGATCGAGCCCCGGTTCCTGGCCTCCTCGGGGATGGGAATCATCGCCGCCGGCTTGCTCTTGCTGGCCGGTTTGAACGGAGCGACTTCCACGGCCGTCATCGCCGGCGTCCTCCTCGTCCTGGGATTCGGCTTCGCCCTCTTTTCCTCGCCCAACACCAACGCGGTGATGGGGGCGGTGGACAAGCGCTCCTACGGCGTGGCCTCGGCTCTTCTCGGGACGATGCGGATCACCGGCCAGATGACCAGCATGGGCCTGGCCACCCTCGTCTTCGCCCTGCGGATCGGCCGGGTCGCGATCTCGGCCGAGGCGCATCCCGGTTTCTTGGCCGCTTCCCGGATCATCTTCCTGATATGCGCGGCCCTGTGCCTGGCCGGAGTCTTCGCCTCGCTGGCCCGGGGGAAGATGCACGAGACGGCGGGATCGTTGACAAGCGTGGATTAATTCCTATAAAATTACTAGGAAATAATCGGCCCCGGGCCGGAAAGGATGATTATGAAACCGAGTCAGATCGTTGAAGGCCTCTGGTCCGTGGGGGCGGTGGATTGGGACCGGCGGCTGTTTGATTCCCTGATCCCGCTGCCCGACGGAACAAGCTATAACTCCTATCTCGTCCGGGGGACGGAGAAAACCGCCCTCTTCGACGCCGTGGATCCCTCCCGGGCGGACATTCTCCTGGAGAACTTGAAGGACGTCCCGTCGCTGGATTATGTGGTCGCCCATCACGCCGAACAGGATCACAGCGGCTCCCTTCCCGCCGTCCTGGAAAAATATCCCGCGGCCAAGCTCGTCTGTTCCCCCAAAGCCAAGGGCATCCTGGTGGATCATCTCGGCCTTCCGGAGGAGAGGATCGTCGTCGCGGCCGACGGCGAGACGCTCTCCCTGGGCGGCAAGACCCTGGAATTCGTCCATACTCCTTGGGTTCACTGGCCGGAGACGATGTGCACGCACCTCCGGGAAGACGGAGTGCTTCTGTCCTGCGATTTCTTCGGCTCCCACTTCGCCCAATCCGGGCTGTTCGTCGAGGACGAGCGCGCGATTTATCCCGCGGCCAAGCGCTATTTCGCCGAGATCATGATGCCCTTCCGCGCGGCCATCCGGAAAAACATGGACCGGCTCAAAGCCCTGGACATCCGGATCATCGCCCCGAGCCACGGACCGGTGTATGGCCGGCCGGCCTTCATCCTCGACGCCTACCGCGACTGGATCTCGGAGACTCCCAAAAACAGCGTCCTGATCGCCCACGTGTCCATGCACGGGAGCACGGAACGGATGGTCGCCCGGCTGATCTCCGCCCTGGCGGAGCGCGGCGTGGACGTCCAGGCCTTCAACGTCTCCGCGGTCGATCTCGGGAAAATGGCCGCCGCCCTGATCGACGCGGCCACGATCGTCTTGGCTTCGCCGGCCGTCCACGTCGGCTTGCATCCGAACGCGGCCTCAGCCGCGTTCCTGGTCAACGCTCTTCGGCCGAAGGCCCGGTTCGCCGCCCTGGTCGGATCGTATGGATGGGGGCACAAGATGGCCGAGCAGGCCGTCGGCCTGCTGCCGAACCTGAAGGTCGAAGTCCTGCCGCCGCTGTTCGTCAAGGGAATGCCGCGGGAAGCCGACCTCCGGGCCGTCGACGAGCTGGCTGAAACCATCGCCCGGAAGCACCGGGAGGCCGGGCTGGCCTGACGGCCGGGCCGGCTCCGGAAATGCCCTCAGGCCTCTCCGAAGCGCAGGACCGCGGCCGCGATCTCGTCGTGGGACAAGCGCGTCCCTTCGTGGGGGGAGACCACCAGCCGGTGATTGAAGAAGGGGCATTCGCCGCCGTACCAGCGGAGCCGGTCGTCCGTCCCGGCCGCTTCGGCCGCCCGCGATTCCAGGCCGTTGATGACCTCGGCGAGGCCGCGGAGGTTGACGCCGGCGGCCGGATCGACGGCCAGGCTGTAGCGCAATCCCAGAAAATTCTGGAAAACGAAGCTGAAGCCGCGGCCGAGCGGCGAGCCGCCGCGGTCCCGGCGGGCCCATTCCTTGAACAGGAAGCTGTGGGGGTTGACGACGATCAGTCCGTCGACGGCCGTCCGCCCGGCCCCTGAGATGTTCGGGAGATGGAGCGTGATTTTCCGGGCGTGGTGGACATCCCCCTGGTACCAGGCGTTGTCCTGGTCGACTTTTCGGACGGCCTGCTCGTAGCGATCGATGCCGGCGAACAAGGTCCGGTCCTCGGTGATATCCCCGCCTTCGGATGCCCGGGCGTGGAGGTGGCGCATGAATTTCAAACCCTCGGAGATCCGGCCGGCGTTGATTTCCTCCGGCGCTTTTCTCACCCCGACAAAAAGGGCCCGGAGGACGGCGTAGGGGGTGGCCCCGAGGTCGATCGTCGCCGGCAGCAGGGCCGAGTCGGCGAGCTTGGCATACTCCGCCAGCGTCCGCATGCCCTCGTCCACGACGCCGGTTTCGAGAAGCCGGAGGGCGAGAAAGACCGCGGCCAAGGCGTCGAAATCAGGCAGGGTATGGGTGACGATCGTCACCGGGCCGAGGGCGTCGGCCGGCCGGCCGCCGGGGCGCAAGTGATCCAGGACGAGCTCCGGATGCTTGACCACCAGCGAAGCCGCGCACTCGCTTTCCGCCTCGGCGAAATGATGATCCAGCACGCCCGGGGCCATGGTCATCCCGACGTCGAGGACGAGCCGTCCCGGCTCGGACGCGCACCGCGTCCCGAAGCCGACGAAATCGAAGCGCGCCACCATGCTCGTGAAGATAGCACACCTCGGGGGATAAACAAACCGCCGCGGTTTCCGTATGGAAAGACGTTGAAGACACGATCAGCGACAACGAAAGGAGATCCGCGATGATCATCACGACCACCCCGGCGGTGGAAGGCCGGAAAATTTCCTCCTACCTGGGCATCGTCACCGGCGAGGCCATTCTCGGAGCCAACATGTTCAAGGATCTGTTCGCCGGCATCCGGGACTTGGTCGGCGGCCGGTCGGCCGCCTACGAGCGCGAGCTTCAGAACGCCCGGGACATCGCCCTGGCTGAAATGAGCGACCGGGCCGTCCGTCTCGGGGCCAACGCGGTGGTCGGCGTCGACTTGGACTACGAGGTTCTCGGGCAAACCAACGGCATGCTGATGGTTTCGGTTTCCGGAACCGCCGTCCGGCTCGACTGAAACAGCCGGCCGGAGCCCTGAATGCCGGTCCGGGCCAGGGGAGAAGCGGGAAAGGCGCCGCGGCCGAAAGAACGGCCCATCGGCCCGTTGAGAGGCCATCTTGATTGCAGGGTGTTGCTTCCCTCAATTTATAGGGACGGGGCGCCGGCTCAGCCCCGGCCCTGAAGATGCCGGACGATTTTCAAGGAGCCGGAGGGAAACGGGTAACGGTCCAGGGCGCCCAAAGAAACCCAGCGGACGGAGGAATCGCCCCGGAAATCCGGCGGACGCGGGCCGCCGGGGCCGGCGATCGTGACGTCAAACGCGTGGAGGGTGACCCGGAACCGGGTATAGGAATGCCGGACGGTCATCAAAGGCCGGGCGGATTCAACGGCGAACCCCCGCTCCTCCCGAAGCTCCCGGCGGAGGGCCGCCCGGAGCGTTTCGCCCGCCTCGACCTTCCCGCCGGGAAACTCCCAAAGCCCGGCCAGAAGCCCCGTCTCGGGACGTTTCTGGAGGAGAACGCGGCCGTTTTTGCGGATGACGGCGACGACGGCCGTGATGTCTTTCGGCCGGAGGGTCTTCGGGGCGGGAAGGACGTCCTGTTCCCCCCGGGCGAAGGCCCGGCAGAAATTTTGCCCGGGGCACTTGAGACAAAGCGGATTTTTCGGGCGGCAGACGAGAGCTCCCCATTCCATCATCGCCTGGTTGAAATTGCCGGGCGACCGGCGGGAGATGCGCTTTTCCAGGAAGCGGGCGATGGCCGCGTCTCGGCCGGCTCCCGGCGGCCCGGCGAGGCCGAGCATCCGCGTCATGACCCGTCGGACGTTGGCTTCGACGACGGGGACCGGCCGATGGAAAGCCAGGCTGGCCACGGCCGCCGCCGTGTAGGGGCCGAAACCGGGGAGGGCGGCCAAGTCCGCCGGATCCTCGGGAAACCGGCCGCCGCAACGATCCCGGATGATCCGGGCGGTCCGGCGCATGTTCCGGGCGCGCTGATAATAGCCCAGGCCTTCCCAGGCTTTGAGCACCTTCTGGAGCGGCGCCCGGGCGAGCGTTTGGAGATCGGGAAAGGCTCTCAGCCAGGCGTTATAATAGGGGATGACGGCTCCGACCGTCGTTTGCTGGAGCATGATTTCCGACACCCAGACGCGATAGGGATCGCGCGTCCGGCGCCAGGGAAGGTCGCGCTTGCGGGCGGCGTACCAACGGAGAAGCCGGCCGGGGAAAAGGGCGTCCCAGCCTTCGTCGCATCTCCCGTTCGATTCCGCGGAGAGATCTGACCGGCGAATGGCTCTTCTCCGCCGGATCAACGGTTGAAGCTCAGCTGAACGCGCGTGCCGCGGCGGCCGGTGAACGTCAACTCCGCGTCGAGCTGTTCGACCAGCATCCGGACGATGGTCAGCCCCGTCCCGGAAACCGTGGCGTAATCAAAGCCGGGGGGGAGGCCGCCGCCGTTGTCCGCGACCTCGAGGAAGATCCGGCCGTCCGTCTCCTTCAACTCGAGACGGATTTCCCCGAAGCCTTTTCCGGGAAGGCCGTACTTGAGGGCGTTCATGACCAGCTCGGTCAGGATCAAGCCGACGGGGACGGATCGTTTCGGATCGAGCTTGATTTCCTCGAGCTTGGTCTTCAGCCGGACGTTGTTGGCTTCCGGGGCGAAGGACCGGATGACCGCTTCGGCGATCTCCTGGACATAGACGTGCAGATTCACCCGGTCATAATTGGCCGAATCCGACAGCCGCTCATAGACGGTGGCGATCGATCCGATCCGGGCCCGCGTCTTGGTGAAGATTTCCCGGGCCCGGGCGTCGGCCAAGTTCTCCTTTTCCAGTCCGAGAAGGCTGGAGATGAGGGCCAGGCTGTTTTTCGTCCGGTGCTGCAGCTCGCGCATCAGGAGCTCTTTTTGCTTGACGAGCTGCTGGAGCTCCTGTTCCGACCGTTTCCGCTCGATGGAGAGAGCGGCCTGGCCGGAAACGAAATTCAGCATGTCCATGTCTTCGTTTTTGTAGAGCGCCCCGGCCACGTACGTTTGGACGACCATGACGCCGATCGTCTGGCCCCGGATCTTCAACGGCACGCCCAGCCAATCGGCCGAGGGGGCGCCGATGAGCACGACTTCCCCCGATTTTTCCAGCTCCTCGGCCTTCTGCGGCGTGGCGTGAAGGGGTTCGCCGTGGAACAGAACGTACTCGGTCAGACCCCGGCCGATCGGCTGGGGAAGCGGCGGTTCGTCGTATTCATCGATGAAATAAGGGAAGCTGAGGAGCTTTTTCTCGGAATCGTAAAGGGCGATATAGAAGTTTTCCGCCGGGATCAGCCGGCTGACGATCAGGTGGAGGGCTTTGAAGATTTCCCCGAGGTTTTCCGCCCGCAAGGCGACCTGGGAGATCTCGTAGACGGCCGTCCGGATGTCTTCCCGGGATTTCTGTTCGGTGATGTCGAGGCAGATCCCGTCCATCCGGACGGCGTCGCCGGAATCGTCATGGGCCGCGCTTCCCATCACCAGGAGCCAGCGCGTCTGTCCACCCGGCCGGAGGATGCGGACTTCATCCTCGAAGGGAACGCGGCCGGCCAAGGCTCCTTCCAGGCGGAGACGGGAGCTTTTCCGGTCCTCGGGATGGACGAGGGTTTTCCAGAGGTCGACCGGATCTTCCGATTCCTTCGGCGTTTTTTCGATGATCGCGTAAAGCTCCGGCGACAGGATCAGGCGGCCCGAGGCGGCGTCCCAGTTCCACACGCCGGCCTTGGCTGCCTTCTGGGCCATGGCCAGCCGCTGTTCGCTGAGACGGGCCTTTTCGGCGGCTTGAACCCGCTCGGTGACGTCCAAGCTCGTGATGATCGCGCCCTCGGAGAAGGGCGCGATGGAGATGTCGAGGTATTTTCCCTCATAGGGCAGGGCGGAGAAATGAACGGGTTTCCCGGAAGCGATGGCGGCCGTCAAGGCGCCCCGCATATCGATCCCGTGCCGGGCCGCATAGTCCGTGTACATCCGGTCGCCGATTTGGGGAAGACGGTCCCCGGACTGCTTTTTGGCCAGGTTGGTTTTGACGATCCGGCCTTCCCGGTCGACGATCACGGTCTGGATCGGATTGTATTGAAAGAGGGCGAAATTAAACAGTTCGCTGGCTCGGAGCTTCTCCTCCGCCGAGCGGCGCTTCCGGTGAGCCTCATGGAGCCGGAAGGCCATGCCGACCGAGGCTTGAAGAACCGTGATCCCCGCGTCCTTGATCACGTAACCGTACGAGGCGATGTCTTCCGTTTTGTCGACGAAATGTTTTTCCGTGTGGGACGAGAGGAAAACGACGGGAATGTCGCGGTCCTTGAGGATCCGCCGGGCGGTCTCGGTCCCGTCCATTCCGCGGCCGAGATTGATGTCCATCAGAATGAGGTCGATCTCTTCTCCCCGGGTCCGGACGGCCTCGATCGCCTCTTCTCCGCCATGAACGACGATGACCCGGTATCCTTCGTCCTGGAGCTGCTTGGCCTCGTCCCGGGCGACGAGGGCTTCGTCTTCGACGAGGAGGAGAGTCTTGCCCTTGAACATGATCAGGCCGCCGGCCTGAGTTTGCCGGGCCGAAGAAAAACGAGCCGTGTCTTGCTCATAATGATCGAAATATAGCCCCCCCGCCGGTGCGAGTCAAGAACGGATTCCCCCGGCGTGATTCCGGATGCGAAACGACGGCGGCCCTCTCCGCTGATGAGAGGAATCGAAAATCGCGCCGAAGGCCGCGCGGCTTCAGGAACGAGCGCCGCGGGGGAAGCCATCGATCCGTTCCGCCCGCGGAAGGGGGCTTTTGCCGCGAGGCGGAGATGTTCCGGGTTCTTCGAAGCCTTCTGAACGAGATGGGTCACATCCGTTCCGGAACCGAGAGGCCCATGAGATCGAGGGCCCGTTCCAGAACGCCGCGGACGTGATGGAGTCCGAGAATCCTCAGGATCCTGACGTCCGGCCGCTCCTCGGACAGGACCGGCCGGCGGTGGTAATACGCATTGGCTTTTTGGGAGAGAAGGAAGGCGAACTTGGCCAGGTGAGAGAACTCGAGCGAGGCCAGGGAATGAAGGATCTCCTCCTCGAGCTTGGAGGCGGTGGAGATGAGATCCCAGAGCTCGGGACGTTCGGCCGCGTCCAGGACGTCGAAGGAGGGGAGGGCTTCGGCCGCCCGTTTCTCGACATCTCCCCGGTCCGTCCCCTCGCGCTCCTCCAGCTTGCGGAAGATGCTGTTGAGGCGGACGACCGTGTAGAGGAGATAGGGGCCGGTCTCGCCCTCGAAGCTGAGGGCCTCGTCGACGTCGAAGACGATCATCGAACGGCGGGCGAATTTCAGCATGAAATACCGCAGGGCGGCCTTGGCGATGCCGGCCGCCGTCCGGTCCTTGGCCTCGTCCGGCAGATCGGGATTGCGCCGGTCCACCTCGGCCCGGGCTTTCTCTTCGAGCAGGTCGAGGAGATCGTCGGCTTTGACTCCCAAGCCTTTCCGCCCGGAGACCTCGACGAAGCCTTTCCCCTCCTCCGCGGCGGCCGCCGCTTCCAGCCCCAGGTACTTGAGGCTCCGGGGGGACAGGGCGACCATCTCGTAGGAGAAATGGACGGATCGTTCGGCCTGCTCCTCGAAATGAAGCGCCCGGAGCCCCTGGACGACGACTTTCTGGAGATAGGCCTGGCGGGAATCAATGACGTTGTAAACGCGGCCCGCCCCGCCGAACGAGACCTTCCGGCCGTTGGGTTCGGCCGTCGAAATCCAGAGGGTCCGGCCGTCCTCTTCGGCGAACGGTTCGTAATAAAAATCCCGCCCGAGGAGGCCGAATTTCCACATCTGGTAGGCGATGTCCTTGCCGACGTACGTGACCGTCCCGTCGCCGCGGACGATGATTTTTTCCCGGTCGTCCTCATCCTCGATTTTCATGACCCAGCAGCCCGCGTTCGGGCCCTCGGTCTGAAGCGAGATCGCCCCGCGCTCCTTGAGAAGGACGAAGGCCCGCTCCCAGAACCGGAGGCCGAGAATGCTCGATTCGCAGGGAAGGACGTCGTAGGACGCGCCGATCCGCTTCATCGTCCGGAGATGGGCCCGGGCGATGCGACGGGAAACGGCGAAGGCCATCCCGCTCTCGGGCGGGCGGCCGTGTTCGATGTTCTTGAGGATCTCGGCCTTGCGGCCCCGGCTTTCGGGATGCTCCTCCAGGTAGGCGACCGTCCGGGCGTAGAGATCCCAGCAGTAGTAATCAAACCGCTCGATGCGGCCCAGGTCGGCTTCCGTCTTCCGCTCGAGCTCCATCAAGCCGTAGACGACGTCCACGACCTGGACGCCGGTGTCGTCGAGATAGTTCTGGACCTCGACGGTTTCCCCCTTGGCCCGGAGGCACCGGACGAGGGTGTCGCCCAGGCAGGCGTTCCGGAGATGGCCGATGTGGGCCGCTTTGTTGGGGTTGATGTTCGTATGCTCGACGATGATCTTCCGTTCCTCCGGACGGAGGGCGCCCCGGCCGGCCGAAGCGAGACGTTCGGCGAAAAACGGGTCCGGGTCCAAAAACAGGTTGATGAAGCCGGCCCCGGCGATTTCCAAGCGCGAAATCCCCGGCGGGATCCCGATCTCGGCCGCCATTTTTTGGGCGATTTTCCGGGGATTGTCCCCGATTTTTTTGGCCAGGGAGAGGGGAAGCGAGAGGGCCAGGTCGCCGAATTTGGCCTGGGGCGGATAGAGAAAATCGACCTCTTCCCGGACGATGGGGTAGATCTCTTTCAGCCGCTCGTAGAGAACGGTCCGGAGTTTTTCTTTCAGGGCAAGCATAACCGCCTCATTATAGCACAGGGCTTTTAACCTGTTCAGGCCCTTGGCAAAACCAGTCGAATATGCTCTACTGTTTTTTTTACGGACAAGGAGACGCCATGAAAAAGACACTCGCATTGGCTTTGGCCCTGAGCGTCGTTGGATTTTCTTGTTCCCCCGGCAAGACCGAGGGAACCAAGCTCGCCGCGGGCACCCCGGCCTATCAGCTGGCCAAGGACCTGTCGGCCGTCCTGCCGTTGTTCGATCCGGACAAGAACGCGGTCCTTTATGAAGCCAAGAAATTCACGGTCACCGCCGGCGACGTGACCGAGGTCATCCTGAACACCATGGGGAACGCGGCCTTTCAGCTCATCGACCGGGATCCGGCGGGCTTGAAAGCGGCCGTTCTCCAGGCCGCCGAGCAGATCGGCGAGCGCCGGCTGCTGATGGCCGCGGCCGAGGCCGCCGGGACGTCCTTCTCCCAGGAGGAATTCGACAAGGTCCTGGCCGAGCAATACGCCAAGGCCGGCGGCGAGGAGGCGTTCCTCGAGATGCTGAAGTCCAACAAGGTGGATCCCGAGTCCTTCAAGAAGATGATGCGGGAGGAGCAGATGATCGGCAAGTTCCTGGAAGCGGATGTTTTCCAGGCGATCAAGGTCGGCGAGGAGGAGCTCCGCCAAGCTTACGCCGAGGACAAAACCGCGACCGTCCGGCACATCCTCTTCATGACCCAGGGCAAACCCGAGTCCGAAATCCCGGAGATCCGGAAAAAGATGGAAGATCTCCTGGCCCGGGCGCGGAACGGGGAAGATTTCGCCGCCCTGGCCCGGGAATACACCGAGGATCCCGGTTCCAAAGAAAACGGGGGGCTCTACGAAAATTTCCCCCGGGGGATGATGGTCAAGCCGTTCGAGGACGCCGCCTTCAGTGTGCCCGTGGGGGAGCTCAGCGGCATCATCGAGACGAAATACGGCTTCCACATCCTGAAGGTCGAGAACCGGACGAAAGAAACCGAGCCGTTCGAATCGGTCCGAGCCAAGCTCGAGGACAATTTGAAGCTGGCCAAGAGGGCCGGCGTCTACGAAAATTTCGTCTCCGGCCTCAAGAGCAAAGCCGGGTTCGTCGAGGTCAAATCTTAACCTGGATTATGTATGTATAATCCAGGTTAAGCCGGCTCACCGGATGAGGGAGATCCCGAGCCAGAGCTCGTCGTCCTCGTTGACGGCGTCGAGAAAGACGATCGTGTAGCGGATCAAGGGGGCGATCGTCCAGTCCCCGAGGGTGAAGGGCAGCGAGGCGCCGATCGTCAGGTCGGAAAATCCGCTTTCCTCAATGAACTGCCGGCTGTTGTAGCCGAGCTCGGCGCACAAATCCAGCCCGAGGCTCTCCGAAATCGCCACCGAGTGAGAGGCCTCGAAAAGCGCGTAAAGGCCGGAACCCGCGTTGATGTCATAGAAAAGAGTGAGGGTGGGGGAAAAAAGGGTTTCGGGCCATCCGGCCGAGACATAGAATTCCTGCGTCGTGTTCTCCTTGCAGACGTCCTTCCCGCCGAAAAAGTAGCCGTAATTGATGAATCCGGCGGACATTTCCAGGTCTTCCGAAAGGGAAAAGGAATAATCCAAAGTCAGGTCGATTTCATCGTAATCCTTGTAGACCGGCCGTTCGCCCAGGGCGTAACTCCCCCAGAGGTTCACGGAAAACCCCGATTCCCCGAACGTGTAGGTCAGGGACGGCTGAAGGGCGGGCTGGTTGTTCCAATAGAGATCCCAGCCGCGCCAGATGTACTTGGACATCACGTCCGTCTGGAATTCGAATTGGGCGGACGAGGGGACGGACAGAATCGTCAAAACCGCGGCCGCCAGGACCGCCTTCACGCGCCAGGATTTCATCGCTCTTCCTCCTCCGGAATCGCTCCGGGGCCGGCCTCTCGTTCTCTCTGCGCGCCGGCCCGAAGAGGCGCTATTATACGGGAAATCGAATCCGGAATTAAGAATTGGGAAAAAGTAACGGTTTTCCACCTTTTCCCCCGGATTTCGACTTAACGGCGGAAGGCCGCATGGGAGGGAGACATGATCTGTCAACGGCTCGGCTGGATACCGGACATCCCGGACTTCCGGGATTATTCGCGGGAGACTCCGGCCGTGCGGGACCTCATGGCCGGGGCCCGTCGACGGCCGGTCCGGCCGCCGCGGCGGGCGGGCGGGGGAGGCCGGCCCGCGGGGGCGTCCGAACCGCTTCCCCCGGCCGTCGATTTGCGGAGCCATTGCTCGCCGGTCGAGGACCAGGGAAATCTCGGCTCATGCACGGCCAACGCCGGAACCGGGATCATCGAATATTACGAGCGCCGGGCCTTCGGACGGCATTTGGAGGCCTCGCGACTCTTTCTCTACAAAGCCGCCCGAAACCTGATGAAGATCTCCGGCGACACCGGCGCCTATCTCCGGACGACGATCGGAGCGATGGTCCTTTTCGGCGTTCCTCCCGAGGAATACTGGCCCTACGACGACCGGCCGGACCGGTTTGACCGGGAGCCGCCGGCTTTCTGCTACGCCTTCGCCCAAAATTACAAGACCATCCGCTATTACCGGCATGACGCTCCCGGAACGCCGGGAGGGGAAACGCTCAACCGGGTCAAGGCCCATCTGGCCGCCGGTCATCCGTCGATGTTCGGGTTCGCCGTCTACAGCTCCATCGAAGAAGCCGGCGGCGACGGGGCGATTCCCTTCCCGGGACCGCGGGAACGAATCGAGGGAGGGCACGCCGTGGCCGCGGTCGGCTACGACGACCGGCTCAAGATCAGGAACGAAAAAAACGGCGGGGGGGAAACGACCGGAGCCCTCCTCATCCGCAATTCCTGGGGAAGGGGATGGGGGGACGGCGGGTACGGCTGGCTGCCCTACGCCTACGTCCTCCGCGGCCTGGCCGAGGATTTCTGGTCCGTCTTGAAGAAGGATTGGATCGACACCGGCGCCTTCGACGAGTGAGCCGGCGGGATTTCAGCTCCGGGGAGGAAAACTCCCGGCCGGGGGGACGTCGGCTTCCCGGGCCGCCCGGGCGGCCAGGTAGTCGAAGGCGACGTCCATGGCCGCGTGATCGGCGACCAAGACGAGCGTGTCTCCCGGCTCGACCAGGAAATCGGCGGCCGGACCGGTGTGGGATTCTTCGCCGCGGACGACGGCGATGACGGTCGCTCCCGTCCGGGCCCTCAAGTCAAGCTGGGCCAAGGTCCGCCCGGCGGCCGGGCAATCCGGGCTGACGTAAAACGTCTCCGCCGTCCCGGCCGTCAGCAGGTCGGCGATTTTCTCGAAGGACGGCCGGACCGGGCCGGTCGCCCGCAGGATTCCGTACCGTTCGGCCCGGACGGCCTTGACCTCGGCGTCGATGATGTTTTTGGGGATGTGGTAGGCCTCGAGAACCTGGGAAAAAATCTCGATGGAGGTTTCGAATTCCTCGGGGATCACGCTGTCGGCCCCCGCTTCGTAGAGCGCGTCGAGGCCGGTGACGTACCGCGACCGGACGATGATTTGGGCCTTGGAGCCCAGTCCCCGGACGAGGAGAAGGCCTCGTCGGGTGGCGGTCGCGTCGGAGATGGCGAAGACGATGATTTTCGCCCGGCGGATGCCGGCCAGCCGGAGGATTTCCGTCCGGCAGACGTCTCCGAAAAGGGTTTTTTCGCCGTCCTCGACGGCTTGGCGGATAAGCTTCGGATTGAGATCGATGACAAGATGCTCGATCCCGGCGGTTCGGAGGACGCGGGCCAGGTTCTGCCCGTTCAATCCGTACCCGACGATGATGACATGGCCGTTCATCCCGGCCGCCGGCGATTCCTTTTCTTCCGCCGCGCCGTCGGCCCTCCGCAGCGCCTTGCGGGCCGCCCCGGCGCTCAGGGCGTCGGCCGCCCGCAGGAGATACGGCGAGACGATCATGGTCAAAATGGCCGAGGACAGGAACAGCTGAAATCCCCGGCCGGCGAGGAAGCCGTGGGCCCGGGCGGCTCCGGCCAGGACGAAGGCGAATTCCCCGATTTGAGCCAGCCCAAGGGCTCCGAGAACGGCGCCCCGCGGGGAGAGCTTCAAGATCTTGAGGACGACCAGGTTGATCAGCGTCTTGAGGATAAGGACGCCGGCGGCCATGGCCACGGCGATTCCCATCGCCCGGCTGAAGATCCGGATGTCGAGGAGCAAGCCGATCGAGATGAAAAACAAGCTGATGAAAACGTCTTTGAGGGGGAGGATGTCGGCGGCCATTTGGAAGGAATAAGGGGAATCGGCGACGATCAGGCCGGCCAAAAAGGCCCCGAAGGCCATGGACAATCCCAGGGCCCCGGAAATAAGGGCCATCCCCAGGCAGAGGAGAAGGGAGGATAGAACGAAAAGCTCCCGGATCCGCGTCCGGACGATGCCCTCCAAAAGCCGGGGAACGGCGGCCCGGAAAAGGAAAAATACCGCGGTGATGGCCGCCAGGCTCCAGCCGAACTTGGCGATCACCCCCGTCGATCCGGCGGTCCGGCCCGCCAACAGGGGGATCAGGGCGATGACGGGCACGGCGATCAGGTCGTTGAACAGAGTGATGGCCAGGACGGACTGGCCGTGGGGGGAGTCCATTTCGCCGCGGTCAGCCAGGATTTTAGCCAGCACCGCGGTCGCGCTGTTGGCCGCGATGAAGCCGACGATCACCGCCTCGCCCGGGCGGAAGCCCAGGGCGATGAAGATCGCGGTGACGATTCCCGCCGTCAGGCCGACCTGAAGTCCCCCGCCGAGAAAAAACGACCGGCGGGCGGCGGTCACGGCGCGGAGGGAAAAGTCCAGGCCGATGACGAACAGGAGCATCATCACGCCGACGTCGGCCAGAAGGGAGATCGTCTCGTCGCTTTTAACCAGCCCGATGCCCGAGGGCCCCAAAAAAACGCCGGTCAGCATGAAGCCGACGACGGCCAGAATTTTCAGCTTCTGGCTGACGGCCACGACGAACAGGGCCGCCGCCAGGATAAAAACCAGGGTCGTCAGAACGGATGTTTCGCCCATTTCAAAAAGAGAATATCACACGGCGCAAGCCGCGGACTAATAAAATTCTTTTTCGTCGGGGCCGGCGAAAGGACCCTGCTTGACGGCCAGGATCCGGGAATCGGTCAAGAAGGTCGCCTTGTGGCCGCCGCGGACCAGGAGGATGCTGTCGCCGGCCTTCAGGACGACCGCTTTGAGCTTCGCCCCCGATTCGTCAAACAGATCCAGGCGCATTTTCCCGTCCAGAACGATCAAGACTTCCTGGGTCCGGACGACCGGGCCCTTGCCGGCCTTGTGGCGGTGCCTCGCGACGATCCGGCCCTTGGGGTGGACGAGGAGGCCGAGCTGCTGGGAAAAATCGTCCGGGGTGAAAAAACGCGGACCGCCGCCGGCCGATTCGGCCCGGACCAGGATGGCGTAAACGGCTCCGTCCTTGGCGATCTCAAGGGGATTCTTCATGACCTCTTCTCCTCTCTTGATCGGCATTGTACGCCCTCGTCCTCCCCTTGCCAAGACGAGGCCGTTGTGATAAAAAAATCATCTCTCAGTCTCGATCTCTGATTCCAAAAGGAAGGTCCGATGAAACAAACTCGTTTCAACGCTCATCATCGCCGCCTCGGGGCGAAAATGGTCGATTTCTTCGGCTGGGACATGCCCGTCGAATACAAGGGGATCATCGACGAGCACGTCGCCTGCCGGACGGCGGCCGGGCTCTTCGATGTCAGCCACATGGGCGAAGTCCATGTCGCCGGTAAAGACGCCCTGGCCTTCATCCAGCATGTCTCGTCCAACGACGCGGCCCGCCTTTCCCCCGGGATGATCCAGTACTCCGGCCTCATGACCGATAAGGGGACCTACGTCGACGACATGCTGATTTATTGCCTCCATCCGGAGTTCTTCCTGCTCGTCGTCAACGCGGCCAATACCGACAAGGACTTCGCTCATCTCACCGCCCATAAGGGCGCGTACGACGTCGTCCTGGACAACGCGTCCGACCGCTACAGCCAGCTCGCCCTCCAGGGCCGCCAGGCGGTCCCGATCCTCCAGCCGATGACCGACATCCCTCTGGCCGGGATGAAGCCGTTCACCTTCGCCTTCGGCAAGGTCTCCGGCAAGGAATGCCTGGTCTCGCGGACGGGCTACACCGGCGAGGACGGGTTCGAAATCTACACGCTCGATCCCGATCCCGGAATCCTATGGGATTCCATCATGGAGAAGGGGACGCCGCTCGGGCTGCAGCCGGTCGGGCTCGGGGCCCGGGACACGCTCCGCCTCGAAGCCCGCCTGCCCCTCTACGGCAACGACATCGACGACACGACGACGCCGCTCGAGGCGGATTTCAAATGGATCGTGAAGTTCAAGAAAGGCGATTTCATCGGCCGCGACGTCTTGGTCCGGCAGAACGAGGAGGGAATCAGCCGCAAGCTCGTCGGCTTCGAGCTGATCGACCGGGGCATCGCCCGAGCCCATTACCCCGTCTTCGTCGAGGGAGCTCCGGCCGGTCAGGTCTGCTCGGGAACGTTCGCCCCGCTCCTCAAGAAAAGCATCGGGACGGTCTACCTGCCTGCGGCCAAGGCCGCCGTGGGGACCGAGTTCGAAATCCTGATCCGGGACAAGAAAGCCCGGGCCAAGGTCGTCCCCTCGCCGTTCTACAAGCGGGATTACTGAGTCTCTTCCACCGATATCATCCATAACAGAAGGAGGCCGCGCATGTATCCTCAAGATTACAAGTTCTCCAAGGAGCACGAATGGGTTAAGGTCGACGGCGACGCCGCCGTCATCGGAATCAGCGACTATGCCCAGAAGCATTTGGGAGACGTCGTTTACGTCGATCTCCCGGCCGTCGGGACCAAGCTGGCCGCCCATCAGACGATCGGCTCGATCGAATCCGTCAAGGCCGTGTCGGAGATCTTTTCGCCCGTCTCCGGCGAAGTCATCGAGACGAACGCCGGATTGACCGATGCTCCGGAAACGGTCAACCAGGATCCCCACGGCCAAGGGTGGATCCTGAAGCTGAAAATGGCGGACAAGGGGGATCTGAACGCCCTGATGAACGCCGCCGATTACGAGAAATATCTCGAAGGCTTGGAACATTAATCTTTTCGGAAAGGCCGGTTCATGAGCTATATTGCGTTGAGTGATCAAGACAAGAAGGAGATGCTGGCCCGCCTCGGCGTCTCCTCGGTGGAGGAGCTGTTCGGCTGCCTCCCCGAGGGCTCGCGGCTGCGCCGGGATCTCGACCTTCCCTCCGCGATGTCCGAGCCGGAGCTGCTCGGCCACATGGACGCCGTCGCCGGGCGAAACACCTACGGGCGGCACCGGTCGTTTCTGGGGGGCGGGGCGTATCACCATTACATCCCCGCGGTCGTCGATTCCCTGAGCGCCCGGACCGAGTTCCTCACGCCTTACACTCCCTATCAGCCGGAAGTCAGCCAGGGAACCCTCCAGGTCATCTTTGAGTATCAAACCCTGATCTGCCGTCTGACGGGGATGGATATCGCCAACGCCTCCCTTTATGACGGCGCCTCGGCCGCGGCCGAAGCCGCCCTCATGGCCCGGCGCCTGACCGGCCGGAGCCGGATTCTCGTCGCCCGCTCCCTCCATCCCCAGTACCGGGAGACGGTCCGGACGCTGACCCGGAACCTCGGATTGGCCGTGGAGGAAGTCGGATTCGGCGGGGACGGCGGCCTCAATCCGGAGGAGCTCCGGGCGAAAACGGGCCCGGACGTCTGCGGCCTGATCGTCCAATCCCCCAACTTTTTCGGCGTAGTCGAGGATTTGGCCGCCTGCGCGGCCGCCGTCCACGAGTCCAAGGGCCTGCTGATCGTCTCCGTGGCCGAGGCGCTTTCCCTCGGGATTCTCGAGGCGCCCGGCAAGCTCGGCGCCGACATCGTCTGCGGCGAAGCCCAGTCGTTCGGGATCCCGCCCTCCTTCGGCGGTCCGGGCCTCGGGTTCATGGGCTGCAAGAAAGAGTTTCTCCGCCAGCTGCCCGGCCGCATCTGCGGCTTAACCAAGGACGTCGAGGGCCGGCGGGGCTTCGTCCTGACGCTCTCGACCCGGGAACAGCATATCCGCCGGGAGAAAGCGACCTCGAACATCTGCAGCAACCAGGGCTGGTGCGCCCTCCGGGCGACGATTTACCTCGAATCGGCCGGCCAAAACGGCCTCCGGGACATCGCCTTGCAGAACGTCCGGAAGGCGGCCTACGCGGCCGGCCGGCTCGCCGCCGTCGGCGGCGTCCGCCTCCGCTTCACCGGAAAAACGTTCAACGAGTTCGTCCTCCAGCTTCCCAAGGATGCGGCCGCGGCGGCCGCGGCCCTCCGGGCCAAGGGTATTCTCGCCGGCCTGGAGCTCGCCCCGTTTTATCCCGAGCTCCCCGGAACGCTGCTGGTCTGCGTCACCGAAGTCCGGTCGAAGGAGGAGATCGACGGACTGGCGGCCGCCCTCGAGGAGGTCCTCCGATGATCCGCGAACCGCTCATTTTCGAAATCAGCGACCTCGGCAAAAAAGGCTACGCCGTCCCCGAGCTGGACGTTCCGGCCGGGGCGGAGGCTCTCGCCGGGCTTCCGATCCGGGAGGGCATCCCCGGCTTCCCTCAGGTTTCCGAAGTTGAGGTGGTCCGCCATTTCACCCGCCTCTCCCAGCAGAACTACTGCGTCGATCTCGGGCTCTACCCCCTGGGGTCCTGCACGATGAAGTACAACCCCAAGGTCAACGAAAAAATCGCCGGCCTCCCGGGATTCGCCGAAGCTCACCCTCTGGCCCCCGTCGAGACGATTCAGGGAAATCTCGAGATCCTTTACCGGATGGAACGGCTTCTCTGTGAGATCACCGGATTCGACGCCGTCACCCTTCAGCCTTCGGCCGGGGCCCAGGGCGAGCTCACGGGAATCATGCTGGCGCGGGCCTGCCACGAGTCCCGCGGCAATCCCCGCAAGATCGTTCTCATCCCCGATTCCGCCCACGGCACCAATCCCTCCAGCGCGCACCTCAGCGGCTACGAGGTCCGGGAAATCAAATCGAACGCCGCCGGCCGGATCGACCTGGGATCCCTCCAACAAGCCATGACCGACGAGGTCGCCGCCCTGATGGTCACCAATCCGAACACTCTGGGCGTCTTCGAATCGGACATCTGCAAGATCGCCGACATCGTTCACGGCAAAGGCGGCCTTCTCTACATGGACGGGGCGAACATGAACGCCCTGGCGGGAATCGCCCGGCCGGGCGATTTCGGCGTCGACGTCCTCCACTTGAACCTCCACAAGACGTTCGCCACGCCTCACGGCGGCGGGGGGCCGGGTTCGGGCCCGGTCGCGGTCAAGAAGATCCTTGAGCCCTTCCTGCCCCTCCCCGTCGTCGTCCCAAAAGGATCCGCTTACAGCCTCGATTTCGACCGTCCGCGGTCGATCGGCCGAGTCCGGTCTTTCTACGGGAATTTTCTGGTCGTCCTGAAGGCCATGGCCTATATCCTTTCCCTCGGCCCCCGGGGGATGCGGGAGGTCGCCGAAATCGCGATCCTCAACGCCAACTACATCCGCAAGGGCTTGGAAGGCGTCTACGACCTGCCGTACGATTCCGCCTCGATGCACGAAGCCGTCTTCTCGGACAAGATCCAGAAGGACGCCTACGGCGTCACCAACCTCGACATCGCCAAGCGGTTGATCGACCACGGCTTCCATCCTCCGACCATGTCTTTCCCCTTGATCGTCCCCGGCGCCCTAATGATCGAGCCGACCGAGACGGAAAGCCGGCGGGACCTCGACTTGTTCATCGAGGCGATGAAGACCATCGCCCGGGAAGCGGCCGAGAACCCGGCCCTCCTCAAGGCCGCCCCGCACCAGACTTATGTCCGGCGGCTGGACGAAACGGCCGCGGCCCGCAATCCCGTCGTCACCTGGGAGGGCGGCCAGGATCGATGAGCCTCCAGCGCCTGATCCTCGACCTGCATCGCTTCTGGGCGGACCAGGGGTGTTATCTCGCCCCGACGTACGACCTCGAAGTGGGGGCGGGGACGATGACCCCGGACACGTTTTTCCGGGTCCTCGGCCCGCGTCCCTGGCGGACGGCCTATGTCCAGCCGGCCCGGCGGCCGACCGACGGCCGGTACGGGGAAAATCCCAACCGCGTTCAGAAACACCACCAGTACCAAGTGATCCTCAAGCCTTCGCCGGCCGACATCCAGAATATTTATCTCGACAGTCTTCGGGCCTGCGGCATCGACCTCCGCGATCACGACCTCCGCTTCGACGAGGACGACTGGGAATCGCCGACGATCGGCGCCTGGGGGGTGGGCTGGCAGGTCATGCTCGACGGCCTGGAGGTCTCCCAGTTCACGTACTTTCAACAGGCGGGCGGCTTGGAGGTCTCTCCGATCCCCGTGGAAATCACCTACGGGCTGGAACGGCTGGAGATGTTCATCGAGGGCAAGGACGATATCTACGACCTCCAATGGTCCGACGACGTCACGTACCGGGACCTGCGCCTGGATGAAGAGCGCCAGTTTTCGGACTACAACTTCAACCGGGCCACAGTCAAGACGCTGCGGTCGCAGTTCGCCGCTTCGGAAAAGGAAGCGGCGATGCTGATCGACCAAGGCTTGCCGCTTCCAGCCTACGACCAGTGCCTCAAGTGCTCCCATGTGTTCAACCTCCTCGACGCCCGGGGAGCGATCAGCGTGACCGAGCGGGTCAAGATGATCGCCCAGATCCGGACGCTGGTGGCCCGGGTCGCCCGGGTCTTCACCGCCCCGGCGCCGTCCGGGGAAGGGGCGGCCTGATGGAATTTCTTCTCGAAATCAACGTCGAGGAGATGCCCCTGGCCCATGTCCGGACGGCCCTGGCCGACCTGTCCGAGCGGCTGCGCCGGGACCTGGCCGCGGCCCGGATCCCTTGCCGGGATCTTCGGACCTTCTCGACCACCCGGCGCCTGATCTTGACCGCCGATCTGGCCCCCGGCCAAGACGACCGGGACGAGTTGGTCACCGGTCCCCCCAAGTCCGCCGCCTTCGCCGCCGACGGGACGCCCGCTCCGGCGGCCCTGGGCTTCGCCCGGAGCAAGGGGGTGGATGTGTCCCGGCTCCAAATCGTCACCACCGAAAAGGGGGAATACGTCGGCGTCCGCCGGACGGTCAAGGGACGGCCGACGGCGGATCTTCTGGCCGAGGCGATCCCGTCGATCATCACCTCGCTCTCCTTTCCCAAGATGATGCGCTGGGGAACGGGGACGCTCCGCTTTTCCCGGCCGATCCGCGGCCTGCTCTGTCTCCTGGG
>Ga0228535_1000919_pt1 | contig 61920 bp, 38 predicted proteins | sample SJ1metagenome_FD_168457 | JGI IMG/M metagenome (GOLD analysis project Ga0228535, IMG submission 168457) | Enriched culture of PCE-dechlorinating microbial communities from Ithaca, New York, USA - SJ1 | ecosystem: Engineered > Modeled > Simulated communities (microbial... > Unclassified | place...
CGGTAACGTACTCTGTTCCATGTGGCGTATCCTTTCCTTGATTCCTACCGTTTCGTCTAACCTCAAGGATGATACGCCGCTTCTCCCAGCCACTCCATCCACAACTTTCGGTTATACCTCCAACGCCTTCGTCGAGAATGCTTGTCAAAGAGACAAGATGTTACGGCTTTGCAGTTCAGAGGACACAGAGAAGAGAGAAAAAAACAGCTTGCCGTCGTTTGCATCTTCGGGCCGAGCTTGCCTCCTGCCTTGGCATCCTCTTGCCTCGGTGATCTCTGTGCCCTCTGTGGCCCAGACCCTTTCCTCTTTCTCCGCGTTCTTCGTGACCTTCGTGGTGTCATCTCTGAAGGTGCGAACGCAAGAAGGGCGGCCGTCTCCGCTCCATCGCGTTGTTTTTCTTCGGCTCATCCGGCTTTTGCGTACTTGGAGATAGGGCAACGACCGGCCGCCGGGGACGGGTCCCCAAGAGCCACGGGTATTCCCAACCGCTTTCTTGCCGTGACGTTCGGTCATGAGGCAATCGGATAGGAACGAACGGGACTGTCGCAAAATGGGTATTGAGCCTGTATTCTTTCAGGAAATCGAAGAATGAGATGTCCTGGAAGAGTCGATATGAATTGTTGTCCCCAAGTGGCTCAGAATCGGTAAACAAGGAAGAGGTCGAGCGATGTGCCAAAGGAAGCGGTCCGCAAAAGTCAACGTCAAGCTGTTGGTCATTCTCCTGGTGGTTGTGGCAGGCGTGGGAGGGGGGCTGGTCGCCGCCCGTCAGATCCGAAGAGGGATTCTGTCGGAGAGGGCCCTGAAGGCGGGCCACGCGGCGTATGAGGAGCAGGATTGGAAGGGGGCGGTCAGTAACTGGCGGGTGTATCTCGAGAGGAACCCCGACGACCTCGACGTCCTGAGGAAGTTCGGGGAATCCCTGATGCACCAGCGGCCGCTCGAGGCCACCACGGTCACAGGGGCGATCTGGGCCTATGGACGCATCCTGCAGTTGGATCCCAACGACGCGAAGGCCAGCGAGGAGCTGGTTGGCCTGTACGGGATGATCGAGAACTTCGAGGAGATGGCGAAGGTCGCCAAGTCGCGGATGGAGCGGGAGCCCAACGACGTCAGAGCGCCGATCTGGCTGGCCACCGCCCTGAACGAGTCGAAGAAGTATGCGGAAGCCAGGAAGGTGCTCGAACCCTACATCCAGCGGCTGGAGACGCTGCCCACGAAGCATGGGGAGTACGTCGAAGCGTGTCGTCAGATGGCGGAATTGTTGGCTAAGGAGGCGGAGGCGGCTGGTCGTCAGAAGCCCGCGGCGGGAACCTCGGCGCCGCAGCAGGAGCAGCAGGAGGCACAGGCCGACGAGGCCCCCCCTCAGCCGACGCCCTTGGACTGGCTCAACAGGGCGGTGGCGTATGAGGCCCGCTCGGGCGAGGCGCAGATCTATCGTGCGCGGTTCTACCGGATGCGGGCGGAGACCCTCGAAGCGAGCGATCCGAACAGGCCGTTGTTCGCGGGCCTGGCCCGACAGGACCTGGAGTCCGCGGAGAAACTGAACGTGAACGATGTCGAGATTCGATATGGCCTTGCCAGGGAGTGGATGTTCCACGGCGAACTGGACCGGGCGGACGCTGCGCTGCAGGCGGCGGACAAGCTGGCGCAGGAGGGCATCAAGGATCGGTCCACCAACGCCAGCGACTGGGCGGTGAGGCGGTTCGGTCTGGCATCGGAGCTGGCGATGCGAAAAGGAGCGAAGGCCGAAGCGGCGAGCCTGGCGGACGAAGTGCTGTCGTCGCTGGATCCGAATGAGAGAGGATACCGGCAAGCGGTCCTGCCTTCGGTCATTCGGGTGTACGCGGTCGCAGAGAGGGCTCCGGACGCAAGGCGATGCCTCGAGGAGTACCTTGGGATTACGAAGGAACAGCCGGTGACGAGGGAGTCCACGCGTTTGACCGCCGAGCTCAAGGTTCTGGTCGCGGCGGCGGAGAACAGACCCTACAGCGTCATCGATGTCCTGGAGCCGGTGGCGGGCAGTGATCCGAATGGCTCTCAAATGCTGCTGTGGTTGGGGCGGGCCTACGGCCAGACCGGCCAGGCCGGTCGGGCTGTGACGGCCCTGGAGCAGTACCGTCGTCTCAATCCGCAGGATACGCAGATCGCCACGGAGCTTGCCCGACAGTATGCTCGAGCGGGCGACTTCGACAAGGCGTTCCTCGCAGCGAAGGAAGCGGAGTCCGCCAATCCCCTGGACGTCGAAGCGAGATTGGTCCGCATCGGCGCCGGGATCAGCAGGGCCATCGGGCCAAGGGGAGTCTCCGACGCATCGAGCCTCAAAGCTCTGGCGGAGGAACTCGGTTCCCTGCGGAAGCAATATCCCGAACGCGTGGGCATCCGCGTCTACCTGTCGATCATCGCAGAGGCGCTCGGTCAGCCGGAGGCGGCGGAACAGGAGCTCAAGCAGGCCATCGCGGAATGCTCCGATCCCCTGATAGCGGAGACCCAGCTCATCCGACGATATGTGAACGCACAGCGTCTGGACGAAGCGGTGGCGGTCGGCGAAGCGTCCTGCGCGCGTCAGAAGGACGTCGCGGAGCCTTGGCTGATGCTGGCCGATCTTCACGCGATGAAGCAGGACTACGATTCCGCCCGCGCCGGTCTGCAAAAGGGACTGGAGTCGGTCACGGACGTCCGGGGCAGGAAGCTCTTGAACACCAGACTGGCCCTGCTGGAATTGGCGAGTGGGGATCGGGCCGCCGGGATCGGACTGCTCAGGGAGTTGGCTCGCGATCCCCAGGAGATTCAGGCTCGTCTTTTGCTCCTGACAAGTCGAGAGATCCAGGGAGACCCCAACGCCTCCGGCACGCTGATCGCCGAACTGCGGAAGGCGGAAGGCGAACGCGGACTCTGGTGGAAACTGTACCAGGCGGCGCTGTGGCTTTCCGGTCCTGACGCGGTCTCCAAACAGCAGGAAGCGGTGAGTCTGCTGCGCGACTGCATGAAGACGGACCCGACGTGGCCTGCGCCGGTTCTGACATTGGCGCAGATGTACGTTCGCCAGGGGGACTTCAGGCAAGCGGAGGATGTCTACCGACAGGGGCTCGCGGCCAGTCCGTCGGCCACCGGGATCGCGGAGGGATTGCTCGCCCTGCTCGATGGCCAGAATCGTGTTGTGGAAGCGGAAAAGGTCCTGCGCCAGATCCAGAATCCGCAGGTGGAAGCCAACTGGCAGGTTCGTCTGTGGGAGAGAACGGGGGATGTCTCGCGGGCGATCAACGAGTTGCGGCTGAAGGTGTCGAGCGACAAGCAGGACGCCAGTTCGCGAATCGAGCTGGCGAGGCTCATGTATCAGGAGACGCAGGAGACGCGGGATTTCGCCCAGGCGATGCGATACCTCGATGAAGCCAAGGCGATCCAGCCGCAGTCGCGGACGCTGACGTGGGTGCGGGCGTCGATCCTGAACGCGGAAGGCCGACCCCAGGAGGCCCTGCGAGTCTTGGATGACTATGTCGCGGAGTACAGCAATTTCGAGGCGTACTGGCTCCGCGCGGTCTATCTGTCGGAACGAGGGGACGCGGATCGAGCGGAGCAGGATTACCGCAAGCTGACGACGTTCCAGGAGATCCCGGCAGGGCACGAGTTGCTGGCGAATTTCTATGCCGGCGCCGGGAAGCTCGATCAGGCGGTGACGGAGGCCGAGGCCGGCCTGGGCCTGCACCCCGAGAACGTGCGGCTCAAACGCGTTCTGGCCCAACTGCTGCTCTCGCGCGACAAACCGGGGGATGCCGCCAGGGCGCTCGATACGATCAAAGAGCTGCCGCCGGACACGTCTTCCATGATGCTGCTGGCCATGCAGAAGCTCAGGGAGGGCACCCCGCAATCGGTCACCGAGGCCAAGGGGATCTTTGAGAACATCGTCAAGCGGGACCCGACCTCAATTCAAGCCCATGTGTACCTGATCGGACTGGCCATGCAGGAAGGGCAGTACCAGACCGCTGCCGATCTGGCGGTCCGCGCTCTGGAGTCCAATCCGACCAACCCGACGCTGCTGACGGCGCGGGCCCGCGCGGAATTGCTCCTGGGCTACCCTCCGACCGCGGCCAAGTTCGCCCGACAGGCCCTCCAGCGCGATCCGAACTCTCTGGACGCGATCGACGTGTTCAGCCAGGCGTCGCTGACTAGCCAGGGGCAGTCGCTTCAGGGCGAGGCCAGGACGCTGCTCGATGCGGCGGTTCGCCGAATGCCGTTGAACTCCAGGCTCCAGATGCTTCGCGCCCAGTTCTACGCGACGCTGAATCCGCCCCAGCCGCAGGCGGCGATTCCGGAACTGGAGGTCTACTGTCGAACGACGCAAGGGAGCAACGACATCCCGGCCCAGGTGACGCTGGCGGATCTCTACCGCGCCATGGGGGACATGGTCAAGGCGGACGAGGTCATCAAACAACTGGAGCAGTCGCATCGCGACGAGCTGGTCGTGGTCCACGCTCGATTTCTCTGGCTCGTGGTTCAGAAACGGTTCGACGATCTCAAGGAGATCGGTTCCGCCTATGTTCATGCCAAGAACCAGGATCTGGCCACTTTCCTGCGAGCGGGGGGCATGCTCGTGTCGCTCGAGCCGCCGGAACTGAAGGCAGAGGGGATCAAGCTGCTCGAACATGCGGTTTCCCTTTGGCCAACCTCGGCGGACGTACGGTTGAACCTTGCCTCCGCTCAGTACCAGATGGGAGACGCTGGCGGCGCAGAAGAGACGTATCGGGAACTGCTGCGTCTGCAACCGGACGAGACCCGCGCGATGAACGACCTTGCCTGGATCCTGCAGGAACGGTTCCAGCGGTACGAGGAGGCCCTCAAGCTCGCGAATCAGGGTCTGGCCGTGGGGGCCAAGACGTCCGGCGCCGGTTCTCCCAACGTGTTCCTGCTGGACACCAAGGGGACCATCCTCCTGAAGATGGATGGCCGCCTTCCCGAGGCGAGGAAGACCTTCGAGGAGATCCTGCGGGCGTTGGCGATCAGTCGTTCGCCGGACCTGCGTCGTGAGGCCCGAACCAACCTGCGGCTGGGCGAGATCTGCATCAAGCTCAAAGACGCGACCGCAGCCAGGCAGTATCTGGACACGGCCCTGAAGATCGACCGCAAGGACAACGTCCTGACGCCCCAGGATCGGGAAGAGATCGGCCGATTGCTTGAGGAACTGAGGGTTCTGGAGACGCCTGCAGCGCAGCCCCAGCCGTAATCGCAGGTGGTTCGCGGATTCTTCGAAACATCGACATGGGAGCCGGATCACGTATAGCGGCCCATGATGCCAGCACAATTCAAGACCGAAGAAGGCGACTTCCTGGTCGTGGATAGACAAACAAAGCCGGCCTGGCGAGGCGAGTTGGCTCTTGCACGAAGTTCAGCCATATGCGTCTCATCCCAGCAGGACCGGCTCGGTGGGGGGGGCATGCTCTAACGCTGCCCTCCCACTCTTGCTATGCCGCCCTCTCGGCGGTTGGCTGTCGCCAATCCCCCTTCGGTCCTCGCCCATCCCCATCTTCCTCTTGTGCTCGCGTGGCCCCGATTGAGGGCAAGGCCTCGCGACGCGTCATTTCACGGATCGACCCTTCCTCTGCACTTCACGCCTGCGCTACCGTTCTGCGCCTCAGTCGCAACCCGGCATACCCCAGTCCAATGCCGCCCAGGAGAGCCGCTCCCGGAACCGGCACGACGGAGAGGTTAACGTAATTCAGTGTCAGTGTGGTCCCTGGCTCAATGAGGCCGCGAGGAATAGATCGTTGTAGTTGGAATCTCAGCAAGACGTCCCCGTCTCCATTCAACGTGAAGGTCTCGTATCTCGGCCCGACAGAATAGACGTTGTCCAAGATAGGTTCGCCCGTTTCCTCATCATGGTTGTCAGCGACATTCCAGAAGCCATACGTGACCTGTGACGGCAAACCGTAGCTCATCGCCCAGACAGTGAAGTAGTCGCTCTCGCTGAGGGAAGGACTCATGAAAGTGTAGTCGAAGGATAGGGCATAGGTGCCCCCAGATAGCGACACCGCCTGCTCGATGCTCAGAGTCGTGCCGCCTTCGTCGCCTTGGGTGTCTTCATCGTCTCCGGAGAGCTGGAATACGACGCTCTGACCTTGCTGTGAGATGCCCTTGCCATACTCGGTGTTCGCCACCCAGTTCTCTCGAACCAAGGTATCGTCCTGCCACACGATATCAAGAGAGAAATCCCCGTTCGTGACGAGCGGCGTCGGGTCTGCATGGAGCGTGGCGGTTGACGTGAAGAACACTGCCAGCATGGCAACAACTTGAATCGCCTTCCTTGGCTGTTTCATCGTGATCCCCTTTGCGAACACTTGACTCGTATGGCGGCGCAGCCCTTCATCCGACGTGCGGAACCGCACGCACCTGGCGCATCTGCCACACCGCAATTCTCGCGGGATTATCGGTCGTGTCAAGCCCATTCCTCTCATACGACGGAAATTCCATCCCATGACTTCGCGTCGTTGAGCCTGCGATCGACTTCTCAAATCGAGTCCAACTTGGCGAGGATTCTCTCCACATCGTAGACGCCTCCCGCCCAGGTTCCGCCGCTGACGTTTTGGAGGGCGGCCCAGAGGCGGGTGTCGTCGGGGAGTTTGTCGGCGGGTTTCAGATCAGGATGCAGAGGCCGAGCTTTCAGCACATCTGCGGCCTGCTGCGGCGTGTACCGCTTGTCCCCTTCGCCGATGAACTCGATACTGCCGGTTAGGTTCTTTCGATCGATAATCATCTCGATCATGTCTCCATCCCGCAGTTTTCCGATGGGTCCTCCCGCCAGCGCTTCGGGTCCGACATGACCGATACAGGCACCGGTGGAGACGCCGGAGAAGCGAGCGTCCGTGATCACAGGCACGTGCTTTCCCCAGGGGAGGTACTTCAGCGCCGACGTGAGCTGATAGGTCTCTTCCATCCCGGTGCCGATGGGACCGCAGCCGATCAGGACGATGATGTCCCCAGGTTGAATCGGGGCATCGCTCTGGCCCTTGATCGCGCTGATGGCGCCCCTCTCGGAAACGAAGACCCTGGCTCGGGACGTGTGCCGGTACACGTTGTCTTCATCGATCACGCTGGGATCGATGGACGTGGCTTTGATCACGGAGCCCTGCGGCGCGATATTGCCGGACGGGAAGACCGCGGTGCTGGTCAATCCGGCCCGGCGAGCGGCCTCGGCATCCATGATGATCACATCGGGACTGAGATGATCCAGCGCTTCCAGTCTGGCTCTGACGGCCTTGCGTCGCGCACTGTGCTGCCACCAGTCGAGATTGTCTCGCAGGGGCTTTCCGGTGACCGTCATCACATCCAGATTCAGCAGACCCATAGCCCGCAAGTGCAGCATGACTTCAGGGACGCCGCCCGCCGCAAAAACCTGAACCGTGGGGAAATTCCTCGGACCGTTCGGCAGCGCATCGACCAGACGCGGGACCAGTCTGTTGACCCGGATCCAATCGTTCAGTTTGGGGGGCGTCAGTCCGGCGGCATGCGCAACAGCCGGGATATGGAGCAGCATATTGGTGGAACCGCCGAACGCAGCGAAGACCAGCATGGCGTTTTCCAGGGATTGCTGCGTCACGATGTCTCGCAGAGGGATGTTCCGCGTCGACAGACTGACCAGCGCCAGCGCGGATCGACGCGCCATGTCGATCCATACCGCTTCCCCCGAAGGCGACAGGGCGCTATGAGGCAAAGCCATGCCGAAGGCTTCGGCTACGACCTGGGAGGATGCGGCGGTGCCGAGGAAGTGACAGCCACCGCCCGCGGATCCGCAGCTCCCGCATCCCATTCGGGCTGCATAGTCCCGGTCGATCATCTGATGCGCGAACCTCGCTCCCAACGACTGGATTTGGGCGGTGTCTTCAGCGTCGTGGGTGGGCAACATGGCGCCGCCGGGCACGATGATGCCGGGCAGATTCCCGCTGCCCGCCAGGGCCATCATCATCGCGGGAAGTCCTTTGTCGCAGGTGGCGACCCCCATCACTCCTTTTCGTCGCGGCAGCGAGCGAATGAGCCTGCGCATCACCATGGCGGCGTCATTGCGATAGGGGAGGCTGTCGTACATGCCTTCGGTCCCCTGCGTGCGTCCGTCGCACGGATCGCTGCAGAAACCGGCGAAAGGAAGCACACCCTGCTGCTTGAGGGTCATTGCCGCCTCCTTGACCAGCAGGCCGATTTCCCAGTGCCCTGAATGGTAGCCCAGGGCGATGGGATGTCCGTCATCGGCGCGCAATCCGCCCAGCGTGCTGAGGATGAGGTACTGATCGAGATTCGTATCCTCCGGCTTCCATCCCATGCCGGCGTTCTGGGTCATGCCGAACAGATCGCCGCTCGGCGCGTATCGCAGGATCTCCTCGGTCAAGGGAAGCTCCCCCTGCGGGCCTTTCCCATGCGTTCGCATGGAGGAGATCGTACGGTCGTTTCCGACAATCGCTTCGAAAGTGGGTGAGTTGCCGTCCGCCATCGGGATTTCCTGACTGTGGAGGATCAAAGATCTCTTTGTGACCACTGGCCGTCGATCATGCGCCACATGGAACCGGTCGGATTCTTGTCCTGAAGTTCCACGGGCAGCCGATGCGAACGGATGTTGTCGTAACAGTAGAGAGCCGCAAATCGGAGCATGGAGGCCGGCAATCCCACGGCCGTGAATCCGGGATGTCCGGTGGCCGGGTAAGGACCGCCGTGATTCATGGACGTGACAACCGCCACGCCCGTCGGCGCCTTGTCGTTCAGAAGTCGGCCGACTTTCGGGCGAAGTTCGGGTTCGAGAATCTCGTACTCGCGATCGTCCCGCCCATCGGTATGGGAATAGACGCATCCGGTCAGGTTGCCTTCGAGCACGGAGGCGACCTCCTTCATTTGCCCGATATCCTCGGCCACCACAATCAAGCTGGCCGTTCCGAATGCCTCGGTCTGAAGCGCACCAGGATTGGCGAGGAACGTCGTGCCGTCCACACGCATCAGGGTATTGGCGAACCGATAGCCTTCATCTTCGACAGCCTTCCCGCCTGCGATCAGGGTCGCTCCGGCGGACTTCAGAATCTCGACGGCTTGTGCAATGCTTTCCGGTCCGTTAGGCGAGAGCAGGACTCCTGGCCGATTTCCGGAGAAGGCCTCGGCCAGCGTTCGAATGAACGTTTCGGTCCGAGGGCCTTTTTGCAGGATCATCAATCCGGGATTCGTACAGAACTGGCCGGCGCCCAGGGCGCAGGAACCGAACAGTTCGGCCGCGAGTGCATCCGAACGTTCCTCCAGGGCCCCAGGCAGGATGAAGATCGGATTCACGCTGGACATCTCCAGGTAGATTGGTTTGCCGGCCTGGTCCGCGGCGGTCTTGAGTTTCAAGCCGGCCGATTTGCTGCCGGTAAAAGCGGACGCACCGATATCCGGATGGGAGACCAGTTGCAGTCCCAGCTCCGGAGGCGTGCGGTAGATCATCTGCACGGTGGCGGGGGGAAGCCCTGTCTCCGTCACGGCCTCAAAGGCCAGGCGGCCAAAGATCCGGGTCGTTCCGGGATGTCCTGTGTTGGCCTTGGCGATCACGGGATTGCCGGCAGCGATGGCCGCGACGAAGTCGCCGCCTGCGACGGAATTGAACGCGAAGGGAAAGTTGTTCGGTCCGAACACCGAAACCGGACCGTCCAGAGGTCCCATCATGCTGCGGATATTGACAGCGGTTTCGATGGTGGCGCGGCACCAGCTCAACTCGCGCGCCGCGCGGGCGGCTTTACGCATCTGATCCGTGGTCCGGGGAAGCTCTCCGTTTCGCAGTCGCGGTTCCTTGGGCAAGGCGGTCTCCAGATGAGCCATTTCCACCAACTCGTCCGCATGGGCTTCGATCTTGTCGGCGAACAGGTCCAGGAACTGGGCGAGCTGCTTGCGGGGAGCCTTTCTCAGTTCAACGGCAGCCTGCTTCCCCGCGGCAATCGCTTCGTTCACGTCGCACGCGCCGGAAACGGGATACACCTGGCCAAGCGTCTGCTTGCGGGCGGGATTCACGGCGTGGAAATGGCCGGTCGGGTCTTTGGGGTCCCGCCATCGGCCTGCAATGAGTACCTTCTGATAATCCATGCTCTTCTCCTGGACTTGCTAGGACTCGACCCGGTTTTTGAGAACCAGGGCGCCGATCGTAATGGTGACCTTGTCGCCTACGGACAGTGAAAACTCCATCTCGGGAATGATCCCGGTGCCTGTCATGAGGAATGCGCCGAAGGGGAAGGTCATTTCCATGGTCAGATAGGAGGCCAGTTCCTCGAAGGAACGCTTGATCTGCGACGTGCTCGCGTCTCCCGTGAAAATGACCTTATCGTTTCGTTCGATCGCCAGCGTGATGGGGAGATTCCTCATCGAATCCGTATCCGCGATACAGATTCCCGGCCCGATGGCGCAGGACCCGTCGTACATCTTGGCCTGGGGCAGATAGAGCGGGTTTTCTCCCTCGATATTCCTGGAGGAGACGTCGTTGCCCACGCAGTACCCGAGGATCTCGCCGTGGCTGTTGACCAGCAGCGTCAACTCCGGCTCCGGCACATTCCAGTGACTGTCCCTCCGTATGCGGATGGCGGATTGGGGGCCTTTGACTCGCCAGCCGATGGCCTTGAAGAACAGCTCGGGACGTTTGGCCTCATAGACCATGTCGTAGACGCTCTTGACGTCGGTCTCCGCTTCCCGCGCGTCGCGACTGCGCGCATAGGTGACGCCGCAGGCCCAGACCTCCTGATCGTATTCGATCGGAGCCAGCGCTTGCCCCGCCGCGTACTCGCCTGTCTGGAGGGAGCTCAGATAGGGATGGACTTCATTTGAATGCATGCTACAGAACCGTTTGAAGTCGAACTCGGGCGACAGCAACAGCCCGTCCAGTTCCCAGCGTTCGACATCTCCATATCGGCGTTTGGTCAGGATCATGAATCATACCCTTTATGTGATCATCCGTCGGTTTCTACAGTACAATCAAGCCAATGATCCAGATGATTGTACAGGCAAGGACCCCCATGCAAATCGTGCCGGTGGTCATGAGTTTGTAGCCGGTCTTGACATCCATGCCGCTCATCTGCGTGACCACCCAGAAGAAGCTGTCATTGACATGAGAGGCAACCATGATCAAGGCCGGAAAGGGATGGAGATTGAATCGGGTCGTGAAGACCACGATCAGAAGGGTGCTCAGCAACAGTAGTACAGTAATCATCATAACCCGATTCCGTTCCTGCGAGACAACCGCACCGGGGGCAAGCCGCCGTCACGGGCACATTTTACCGCTGAACCGGCGCCGTCGCCAGACGAAAGAGGCTGCCTGTCAAGCGTTTGAGGAGGGTCGATGACGACCTCCGCATTGACAGGGCCGGGAGATTCCGCTATCACCGCGGCACGTGAACGCGATTCCGTCAGAAGGAGCAACCGATGAATCGAAGGCAGTTCCTGGGTCTGGGCGCGACGGGCGTCGCCATGCTCGTGAGCGGTTCCTGCGCAACGTCGTCGCGAAGGGCCCTCGTCTGGCCTGATCGACCGTCCGCTTCGAGAAAGGGCGGGCATTCGGTTCGCGAGTTGTCCGCGGACGTCGTGATTGTCGGCGGCGGCGTAGGCGGGTGCGCCGCGGCGCTGGCTGCGACGCGGATGGGGGCGCGCGTCATTCTCACCGAGGAAACGGACTGGCTGGGCGGCCAGCTCACCCAGCAGGCGGTGCCTCCCGATGAGAATCCGTGGATCGAGTCGCATGGCGGGACCCGATCGTATCTTCAGTATCGGGCCCTGGTGCGGGACTACTACCGCGACCACTATCCGCTGACGCAGGAACTCCGCGACCAGCAGGCTTTCAATCCCGGCGGCGGAGGCGTCTCCAGGCTCTGTCACGAGCCGCGGATCAGCGTTGCGGTCCTGGAGGCGATGCTGGCCCCTGCGGCCAGTTTCGAACAACTCCTGATCCTGCGAGAGCATTCTCCCGTCGGCGCGGAGGTGTCGGGCGATCGGGTCGAAAGCGTCATCGTTCAAAACCGGTTCAAAGACCGCATCCGCCTGCGCGCGCCCTATTTCCTCGACGCCACCGAGCAGGGCGACCTGTTGCCTTTGACGCGAACGGAATACGTCACCGGCTTCGAATCGCAGAAGGAGACCGGCGAATCGCACGCTCCGTCCGAGGCTCAGCCGCAGAACATCCAGGCGGTCACCTGGTGTTTCCCCGTGGAGTACCTGCATGGCGAGGACCACACCATCGACAGGCCCGAGCAGTATGGTTTCTGGCGGGATTATGTCCCGCAACTGAATCCTCCCTGGTCCGGCAAGCTGCTGGATCTGGCGATGAGCCATCCGCATACTCTCGCCTACCGGCCCATGGGGTTCAACCCGCTCGGCGACACGCCGGAGGGGCACTATAATCTCTTCCTCTATCGCAAGATCGCCCAGCGAAGCCACTTCGCGGGTCCGACCTATCGTGGCGACATCACCCTGGTCAACTGGCCGCAGAACGACTACCTGCTGGGCAACTTCCACGACGTCTCGGATAAGGAACTGGCCAGGCACATCAAGGGCGCCCGCCAGTTGAGCCTGTCTCTGCTCTACTGGCTTCAGACGGAGGCCCCTCGGCCGGACGGAGGCGCCGGATGGAAAGGGCTGCGACTGCGTCCCGATCTGGTGGAAACGGAGGACGGGCTGGCCAAACGTCCCTACATCCGCGAATCCCGGCGCATCCGCGCCGAGTTCACCGTCGTGGCCCAGCACATCGCGCAGGAGGCGAGAGAGGAAATCGCGAAGACAACCGGCGCAGAACCCTCTGCGGAACGATTCGAAGACAGCGTCGGAATCGGCTACTATCGGCTCGATCTGCATCCTTCGACCGGAGGAGACAACTACATCGACATGCCGGCGATGCCGTTTCAGATTCCGCTGGGCGCACTGGTTCCCCGGCGTGTGGAGAACCTGCTGCCGGCCTGCAAGAATCTCGGCGTCACCCATCTGACGAACGGCTGCTACCGTCTGCATCCGGTCGAGTGGAACATCGGCGAATCGGCCGGCGCCCTGGCGGCGTTCTGCCTTCGCGAGAAGGAGCCGCCTCGACAGATTCGTCGCGACAAAGGGCGGCTCGCGGACTTCCAGAAGGTGCTCAGCGAGACGTTGGGCGTCCGGCTCGAATGGGACAAGACATAAGATTGAGAGACGATACTGGGGGCAGGTGTGTCATGGTCGAAGCTCCGACGGAATATGAACGATTGCCCCGGCGATCGTTGGGCTTCTTTCCGACGCCGCTTGTGCCGCTCCCGCGATTGACGGAAAGACTCGCGGGTCCTCGCATCTTCATGAAACGGGACGATCAAACCGGGCTGGCCCTGGGCGGCAACAAGGTTCGCAAGCTCGAGTTTCTGGTGGGCGAGGCTCTGGCGCATGGATGCGACACCCTGGTCACCGGCGGAGCGGCGCAATCCAACCATTGCCGCCAGACGGCCGCCGCGGCTGCGGCTTGTGGTCTTTCATGCCATCTGGCGCTCGGAGGCGAGGCGCCGTCGGTTTTCGAGGGCAATCTTCTGCTCGATCAGCTTCTGGGGGCTGTGATTCACTGGACGGGGGAGTTTCGCAAAGGGGAGCGGATTCCCGAAATCGCGGAGTCGCTCCGATCGGCCGGGCGCAAGCCCTACGTCGTGCCCTATGGAGGCTCCAATACGACAGGGGCGATCGGTTTTGTGGCGGCGATGCGGGAACTGGCCCATCAACTCTCGCAGTCGGGCGAATCCATCAGTCACATCGTGTTCGCTTCCAGTTCCGGCGGCACACAGGCCGGTCTGGCGGTCGGCAGGAGCCTCTTTGGGCCGGACTGCGAACTCGTCGGGATCGGGATCGACAAAGGCGCATCGGGCGATCTTCCTTTCGTCGAGCACGTCGCGAGGCTGACCAACGCGACCGCGGAGCGTCTGGGCACCACGCATCGCTTCACGGCCTCCGATGTCGTCATTCGCGGCGATTACCTGGGGCAGGGCTATGGCGTGGTCGGTGAATTGGAGCGAAAGGCCATTCGAACGGTCGCGGAGGCGGAAGGGATTCTTCTGGATCCGGTCTACACCGGGCGAGCCATGGGCGGTCTGATGGATATGATCGCTCGTGGAGAACTGAGTTCGAAACACTCCGTCTTGTTCTGGCATACAGGAGGGACGCCGGCCTTGTTTCCGTATGCCAATGATCTGAGGAGATAGATATGTCGGGAAGAACACGCGTTGTTGTCGTTGCGATTCTGTTCTCTCTGCCGCTTGGAGTTTGGGGACAGCCCGCGTACGCGGCTCGCACGTACATCGATCTGAACCCTGATTGGCGGTTCGCCAAAGGCGACGCCGCCAACGCGATGATGTCTGCGTTCGATGACTCGTCCTGGCGGCAGCTCGATGTCCCTCACGACTGGAGCATCGAGGGGCCCTTCGGACCCGAGTACGGCAGCGGCAACGGCTTCGCCCCCGGCGGCATCGCCTGGTACCGCAAACACTTCACTCTCGACGCGGCTCAGCAAGGCAAGCGCGTCGCGGTCGAGTTCGACGGCGTATACGATCACTCGCAGGTCTACATCAACGGGTTCATCGTCGGCGGACGGCCCTTCGGCTATGGGAGCTTCCAGTGCGATTTGACTCCGTTCGTCAGGTTCGGCTCGGGTCAAAACGTTCTGGCCGTCCGGGTCGACCACTCGCGGTTCGCCGATTCCCGCTGGTACACCGGCTCGGGCATCTACCGCAACGTTCGGCTTCGCGTCACCGACAAGCTGCACGTCGCTTACAACGGGATCTATGTCACGACGCCCCAGGTTCGGGAGGCGTCCGCGGTCGTACGCGTCGAAACGACGTTGGACAATGCCTCCGGCCAGGGCCTGGCGGTCTCCGTTCGGTCCCAGATCCTCGGGCCCGACGGCAGCGACGTCGCGGCTCTGACGACGGCTGCGAATTCTGGCGGCGGAGTCAATCCCCCTGTGGTTCAGGAGATCCCGCTCGACCGTCCGCAGCTCTGGTCGATCGAGTCGCCGACGATGTACACGCTCAGGACACAGGTGATGGCTGGGGACAAGGTCGTGGACGAGGTCTCGACCCCGTTCGGCGTCCGCACGATCGCGTTCGACGCGAACAAGGGCTTCTCGCTCAACGGCAAACCTGTCAAACTCAAGGGCGTTTGCATCCACCACGATGCGGGGGCCCTCGGGGCCGCGGTGCCGGTGAAGGTGCTCGAAAGGCGGCTTCAAATCCTGAAAGACCTCGGGACCAACGCGATCCGCACGAGCCACAATCCGCCTGCGCCCGAACTGCTGGACCTGTGCGACCGGATGGGCCTGCTCGTGAAGGATGAAGCGTTCGACGAGTTCACGCCCGCCAAGAACAAGTGGGTCGCCGGCTGGAACGCGGGCGTGCCTTCGCGCTGGGGTTATGCTGAGTCGTTCGAGCGGTGGGCGGTCGCGGACATCGAGGACATGGTCCGCCGGGACCGCAATCACCCGTGCGTCATCCTCTGGAGCATCGGCAACGAGATCGACTACGCGAACGATCCCTTCAGCCATCCGGCGCTGGGCAACAACTATCGGCCCGAGCATCCGCCGGCGTCGGACCTGGTCAGGCTGGGCAAGCCGCTGGTCGATGCGGTCAGGAAACTGGACCCCACGCGCCCGGTCACCGCGGCCCTGGCGAACCTGCCGATGTCCGATGCAGTGGGGTTCGCGGAGATCCTGGACGTGGTCGGCTACAACTATCAGGAATCGCTCTATACAGCCCACCACCAGAAGTATCCGCAGCGGATTCTCTTCGGGAGCGAGAACGGCCACCAGTACAACAACTGGACGATCGTGCGGGACAACGACTACGTGGCGGGCCAGTTCCTCTGGACCGGGATCGACTACCTGGGCGAGGCCCGCGCCTGGCCGATCCGCGGCAGCATGCCGGGCTTGCTGGACACGTGCGGCTTCAAGAAGCCCAATGCCTGGTTCCGCCAGAGCCTCTGGAGCGACCAGCCGATGGTCTATCTCTGCACGTCGGTTGCCGGCGCCGGCGGTCCGGGTCGCGGACGGGGCGGTTGGCTGGAGGAGTCCTGGAATCGACCCGAGGGCTCGAACGTCCGTGTCATCTGCTACACGAACTGCGAGCAGGTGCGACTGACGCTCAACGACAAGGAGGTCGGGACGAAGGGTATTGCCGACGCAGTCAACGGCGCCCTGAGTTGGTCTGTTCCATATGAGGCAGGCGTGCTCAAGGCCGAAGGGCTCAAGAGCGGCCTGTCCGCCTGCGAGTTCACGCTGACGACGTCAGGCCCGGCCGGTCGGATCAAGCTGCTGCCCGACCCATCGCAGCTCCGCGCCGACGGCAGGGACGTCTGCCACGTCGAATTCCAGATCACCGACGACCGGGGCGTGCGCGTCCCCGACGCGCAGAACGTGGTGACGTTCGAGGTCAGCGGTCCCGTCCGGCTCCTGGCGATCGACAACGGCGAGATGACCGGTCCCGAAGACTACCGCTCGCCCCAACGAAAGGCATCGCGAGGCAGGGGCCTGGCGATCCTGCAGAGTACGAAGGCTTCGGGTCGGGCCACGGTGACGGTCGCCAGTCCGGGTTTGCAGTCGGCCACGCTGGAACTCGAAAGCCGCTGATCGGATCGCGGGGCGCCTGTCACGGCTGCAAGTGCGTCTGCATGAACTGCAGGAACACATATGACGCTTGCCCGGCATGTTACTCCGGCGGCTCCCGACGTTCAAGGGCTGTCTCCTGCATCAGAGGGGGATATGGCCCGACGCCGCCCCGTCTCTTTACAGAAGGCCCGCGGAAGGCGATAATCCAATCTGCTGATCCGGTCATTCGTCAACGAGCACGCATCGAAAGGACATGAGCATGGACAAGCAGTTGTTCTCACGCAGAAGCCTTCTCTGGACCGCGGCGGCGCTGGGCGCTTCCGGCGGTTTGCTTCGTTCCCAGGACCAAGCCATCGAAGTTCCCCTGCCTCCCAACCCGGCCGATCGTCGGTCCGTGGTCTCGGTGACCCACGGCGCCGGCCGCCGCCAGAACGTGTGCGACGCGCTGACGGCCATCGAGGACCAGATCCTGCCTGTCCTCAAGACCAAGAAACGCGTGGTCATCAAGCCGAACATGGTCAGTACGCGAAACCAGCTCGCCTCGACGCACGTCGATGCCCTCCATGGGATACTGGACTTCCTGGCTCCGCGATTCAAAGGACCGGTTGCGATCGCCGAGTCTTCCGCAGGCTATACGACCGAAGGGTTCGACAACTTCGGTTACGGCAAGCTCGCTGCCGAGCACAAACCGCTGGACGTCAGTCTGGTCGATTTGAACGAGGAAGGCAAGTACGGGATGGGCGCGATCCTCAACGGCGATCTGCACATGGTGCCCGTTCGCCTGGCGGCCCGGCTGCTGGACCCGGAGGCCTTCATCATCTGCTCGGCCATGCTCAAGACGCACAACACGGTCGTCGCGACGCTCTCGATCAAGAACATGGCGCTGGGGGCTCCCCTGCACAGCGCCCGCAAGGAAAGCCAGCGATGGAACGACAAGCGGCTCTATCACGGCGGGGTGCGTCAGACCCATGTGGGCATCGTTCAGACCGCCCAGCGGCTCCAGCCGTACTGGGGCGCAACCGTGCTGGATGGATGGGAGGGCATGGAAGGCAACGGGCCGGGAAGCGGCACGCTGGTGGCTTCCCGCATCGCGATCGCGTCCACGGACTATGTGGCCGCCGACCGCGTGGGCGTCGAAGTGATGGGGCTCAATCCGGATTGGGTCGGGTATCTGGGGTTCTGCGGGCAACTCGGCGTGGGGCAGGCGGACCTGTCCAAGATCGACATCCGCGGCCCGAAGCCGGCGGACGTGACGAAGAAGTACCGGATGCACGACGACATCGAACGCGAGCTGAAATGGATGGGGCCCTTGACGGAAATCCCTGAGAAGCTCGGCTGATCCTGACGTGACAAGCGGCAGCGATTTGGATAGTAAGGATTCGCGTGGATCGAGGCCGATCCGCGTCATACGAATTGACGGGAGTTGCGATGGTCAGGAAGGACGTAAACGCTCCGACGGGATGGGCGAAGTCGATCCCCACATTCCTCACGCTTGTGTCCATGCTGGTCTTGGGAGGGGCGTGCCGGAATGGGGACTATTCCAGCACCGATCCCGTGGGCGAAGTGAGCCCGCAGAGATACGTCACGCCTGTCCATCAGATCCTCACGCCCACGGGGATCCAGGTGGAACTGCCGGGCATGCGGCCGCAGGCGGTGGCGTTGAGTCCCGACGGACGTCTGCTCGCCACTTCCGGCAAGACCAAGGAACTGGTTCTGATCGATCCGCAGACCGGCGAGGTCCGGCAGCGCGTCCCATTGCCTTCCAGCGCGACCCGCGACCCCAATGACGTCTCTTCGCACATCCTCAAGCCCGACGAATCGGGCCAGCTCAGCTACACCGGCCTGGTGTTCAGCCCCGACGGGAGGCGGATCTACCTGTCCAACGTCAACGGCGACATCAAGGTCTTCGGCGTCGATTCCGATGGGCGGGTCCGCGGCCTGTCGTCCATCGGTTTGCCCGCCGCCGATGCGCCCGAGCGGAAGGAAGAAATCCCAGCGGGACTGGCGATCTCCCGCGACGGTCGCCGATTGTACGTCGCTCTGAACCTGTCCAATCGCCTGGCGGAGATCGACGTCAACACCGGTGCGGTGCTTCGTTCCTGGCCGGTGGGCGTCGCGCCGTACGGCGTGGTCCTGGTCGGGGGCAAGGCGTATGTGAGCAACTGGGGCGGACGGGTCCGTGACGAGGACAGTCTCACCGGTCCGGCCGGTCGCGGCACTCGCGTGCGGGTCGATCCCGTGCGGTACATCGCCAGCGAAGGTTCGGTTTCGGTGATCCATCTCCATCAGGAAACGCCGATCCGCGAGATCATGGTTGGCCTGCATTCTTCCGCGATCGCGTGCTCGCCCAACGGACGTCACGTCGTGGTCGCCAATGCCGGCAGCGACACGCTCAGCGTGATCGACGTCCGTGCGGACAAGGTCGTGGAGACGATCTGGACCAAGCCCTCGCCCGTGGACCTGTTCGGCGCCAGCCCCAATGCCTTGGCCTTCGATCCATCGGGGGACCTTCTCTATGTCGCCAATGGCACGCAGAATGCCGTCGCGGTGTTCCGCTTCCGTCCCGACGAATCGAAGCTCCTGGGCCTGATTCCGGTCGGGTGGTTTCCCGGCGCGATCGCGTACGACGCCGGGAATCGACGGCTGATCGTAGCCAACATCAAGGGGGTGGGCTCCACCCGCGGTCTCAAGAATGATGAGGCGAATGAACACAACACCCATCAATACCATGGGACTCTGTCGCTGGCGCCTGTCCCGAAGGCCAGGGAGCTCGCGGGGCTGACGCGCCGGGTCTTGGACAACTATCGGTATCCGCTGCTGAGAGAAGCCTCGCGACCGGCGCGGTCGAACCAGCCGCCGCGACCGGTTCCCGAGCGGGTGGGCGAACCGTCGGTATTCGAGCATGTGGTCTACATCATCAAGGAAAACCGGACCTACGACCAGGTGCTTGGCGACGTCGTGGAAGGCAAGGGCGACCCGTCGCTGTGCATCTTCGGCGCCGAGATCACGCCCAATCAGCACAAGATGGTCCGCGAGTTCGTCCTGCTGGACAACATCTACTGCTCGGGCATCCTCAGCGCCGACGGCCACCAGTGGTCCGACACCGCGTTCGCCACCGACTACATGGAGAAGTCGTTCGCGGGATTCCCCCGCAGTTATCCCGACGGCATGGAGGACAGCGATGTGGACGCGCTCGCATATGCCCCTTCAGGCTTCATCTGGGACAACGCAATCGCCAAGGGCAAGTCGCTTCGCGTCTACGGCGAGTTCGCCATCACGGAGACCTCCTGGGCCATGCCCGGCAGGAAGGGCAAGCCGACGTTTCTCGACTACTACCGGGACTTCGTGGACCAGACGAACCAGATCAACATCAGCAGCCGGCCCGCGATCGAGTCTCTGCGACCCTATCTGAACATGCAGACCGTGGGCTGGGATATGGACATTCCCGACGTGTTCCGCGCCGCCCAGTTCATCAAGGAGCTGCGCGAATACGAGCGGACGGGCAAGTTCCCAAACCTGGTCATCATCTGCCTGCCGAACGATCACACCTCGGGAACCCGCGCCGGGGCCCCAACGCCTGCGGCCCAGGTGGCGGACAACGACTTGGCTTTCGGGCAGATCGTCGAGGCGATCAGCCGCAGTTCGTTCTGGGCCAAGACCTGCATCTTCGCCATCGAGGACGACCCCCAGGCCGGCTGGGACCACGTCAGCGGCTATCGCACGACCGGCTATGTCGTCAGTCCCTACACCAAGCGCAAAGCGGTCGTGAGCACTCAGTACAACACGACGAGCATTCTTCGCACGATCGAACTGATCCTGGGCTTGCCGCCGATGAACCAGATGGACGCCACCGCCACGCCCATGACCGACTGCTTCACCGAAACGCCCGATTTCACTCCCTACGCCGCGGTGCCCACGAACGTCCCGTTGGACCAGATGAACCCGAATCCCAAGGAGATTTCCGATACGCTGCTTCGCCAGAATGCGGTCGTTTCCGCGAAGCTTCCGCTGGAGCAGATAGACCGCTGCCCCGAAGATGTGCTCAATCGTATTCTCTGGCACGCCATGAAGGGGTCTCGCGAGCCCTATCCACAGTGGGCCGTGATCGCGCATCTCGCGGAAGAGGACGACCGCGACTAAGGGTTCCCGCCTCATCCGACAAGTGGCCCGGTCCGCCCGACCATCGGGTATTTTTCCGATCATTTCCTCTTCCCGGATGGTATAATGGATTGTGGGAATATTCTCGTATCGGTCATTCGTCTCTACGTTGGACGACAGGCTTGCTCGGAGGCCAGGGCGCATTCATCGAATTACGCCGCGTAAGGTCACACCCGCAGGTGGTTTGTTGGAGGACCAGGATGAAGGGTCTGTATTGGATTTCCGTGTTCATGGCGGTGCTGGGGGTTGGAATATCGGACGTGAGGTCCGAGCAGGTCGTGTTCAGCGAGATCATGTATCATCCCCCAGGCGATCTGCCTGAGTACCTCGAGGTGTACAACAACACCGCGACCCCGTTTGACATCGCCGACTGGCGGCTCTGCGACGGCGTGGAGTACACGTTTCCCTCCTTCGCTCTGGACGCGGTGGATCGGACCTTCCTCAAACCCTTCGAGCGAATTCTGCTCTGCGGTGTGGATGAGGCGACGCTGAGGGCCGCTTATGGTCTGTCGCCTTCGGTCCGCGTGTACGGTCCCTGGACCGGCAACCTCAAGAACAGCGGCGAGCGGATCACTCTGAAAGACAAGAACGGGGTCCCCGTCTGCACGGTGGAGTACAACGACAAGGGCCGGTGGTCGCCGGCGCCCGATGGCACTGGGCATACCCTGGTTCTCAAGAATCCCGACCGCAGGATCGACGATTGGCGCAACTGGACGGTCAGCAGCCGCCTGGGCGGCACGCCGGGGACGGAGGAGCCCAGGTCTGCGGAGACCCCTGTCGCCAGTCCCGAAGTGAACCTGATCACCGGAATTCCCTACGTGAATTACGGGGATGTCTGGAAGTACAACGACAAGAACGTGGACCTGGGGACCGCCTGGCGAACGCCGGCTTTCGACGACAGCGCGTGGCCGGAGGGCCCCGGCCTGTTCGGCTTTGAGACGGCCAGCCTACCCTCGCCGGGCATTCGTACGTCCTTCGCCAATTCCCAGCAGTTGACATACTATCTTCGCACGAAGTTCCTCTACACCGGCTCCACCAAGGGCGTGACGATCACGATCGATCAGGTCCTCGACGACGGCGCGGTCTATTACCTCAACGGTCAGGAACTGGGCCGGTCGGGCATGCCTGCGGGCGCGGTCACGTTTACCACAGCGGCCAATCGGACCACAGGCGACGCGGTCGAAGAGCTGGCGGTGATCACGACCAACGGGTCGGCGCTCGTCAACGGCATGAACGTCCTGGCGGTCGAGGTGCACCAGGTGAACACGACCAGTTCCGACGTGGTGTTCGGGATGCGTCTGAACATCTCGGCCCCGAGCCAGGCGAGTCTCTTGATCAACGAGGTCTTGCCTGGAGCCGCTGGGATCGGGTTCGTCGAGATCCACAATCCAGGGACCGGTCCGATCAATCTCCGCGACCACTACCTGACGGACAATCCGACCAATCTCCGAAAGTACCGGTTCAGCGGCGACGTTGTGATTCCCGCCGGGGGGCTCGCCACCGTCGGCTTCACGGAAGCGGGTCTGGCTGTGACCAGCCCGCTGAGATTGTGCCTGGTCGCCCCGGACGGTTCGACGATCATCAATCTCATCAGTTGCGAGATGCCGCTGGACGGACGGTCTCTGGGCCGAAAGCCCGCCGGCGGCGACTCGTGGTTCCTTTTCACCGAGCCCACGCGAGGCATGCCGAACGTCAGCCAAAGCGCGATCGCGCTGCAGATCCATCTCAACGAAGTCCATTTCGTCGGCACGCGGACCGTGGACTGGGTGGAACTGTACAACAGCAGCGACGAGGCGATTTCGCTGGACGGCCTGTTCCTGGCGTCCAAGGCGGATCTGTCGAACAAGGCGCCGCTGAGCGGTTCCATCGCAGCCCGCGGTCGCGCCAGCCTGGACGTTGCGTTCTCGGTCTCCGATGGGCAGATCGCATTGTTCCTGGCCAACTCGGCCGGCGGCGTGCTGTCGGCGCGGGTCCTTGAACCGCCTCTGTTGGGGGACAGTCTCCAGGTGTTCCCGGAGGGATCGAACGAGTGGTACGCTTCGGCGCAGAGCACTCGCGACGCAGCCAACAGCCCGGTCAGGAACACGGACGTCGTGGTCAACGAGATCATGTACCATACGCCGTCCGATGAGCCCTCGGGCGAGTACGTCGAACTGTACAACCGCGGCGCCTCGGCGGTGGATGTCTCGAGTTGGCGCTTCGTCGATGGGATCAAGTTCACGATTCCCGAAGGCACGATCATCCCGTCGAAAGGCTACCTGGTGGTGGCTGCCGACGCGGCCTGGGTCCGGACCACCTACGGCGACGTTCCGGTCGTGGGCGACTTCGACGGTCGCCTGAGCAACGGTGGCGAGGTCCTGCGTCTGGTGGATCAGTGGGGCAACCTGGCCGACGAGGTCGACTATCTCACCGGCGGCAACTGGCCCGTCCTGGCCGACGGCGGCGGCTCCAGCATGGAGTTGCGCAATCCCTGGATGGACAACAGTCGATCCTCCGCCTGGCTCGCCAGCGACGAATCGGTCAAGACGTCCTTCGAGCGGTACCGGTACTCCGATGTCTTTCGCCAACTGAACACGTTGGGCTCTCCGACCGACTACAAGGAACTCCATCTGCATCTGGTCGGCGACAGCCACGTCATTCTGAAGAACATCCAGGTCCGGCTCAACGGCGCCGGACCCAACCTGATCGTCAACGGAAACCGGATGTCCACCGATGGCCGCAGCGACAGCGGCTGGCTCGCCCAGGGCACCCACTACGCCAGCTACCTGTCCGGCGACGAACTTCACCTGATCTCCGACGGCCACGGCGACAACCGGCCCAACCGCGTCGAGATCGACGTCACCGCAATGCAATCGGGTCAGACGTACGAGATCAGCTTCGACGCTCGTTGGGTCTCGGGCATGTCCCGCGTGATCGCCCAGACCTGGGACCACAGCATCGCGACGACCGTCTCGTTGCCGGTCCCGTCGAGCATCGGGACTCCAGGGGCCCCGAATTCCTGCTACGCGCCCGAGGCGGCTCCCCAGGTGGACGACCTCCGGCACGACCCGGTGGTTCCCGCTCGCGGACAGGCGGTACGGGTGACCGCCCGCATTCATTCCGGCGGTCTTTCGCCCCAGGTCTTGTTGTGTCACCGCGTGGACAACAGCTCCGGCAACGCCCCGTGGGCCACCAAGCCCATGTTCGACGACGGCGCCTCCGGCGGCGACGAGAAAGCCGGCGACGGCGTCTACACCACACAACTCACCGAATACGGCCAACAGGGACAGATCGTGCAATTCTACGTCCAGGCTGTGCTGCCGAATGGGTTGACGTGCCTGCAGCCCAGGGACGGAGTCGCCCGTCCGGCCATGTACGTCGTCGATACGGCCACCAACCCGAGCGATCTGCGCCGGATGCGATTCATCGTTTCGACAGCCGATCTGCAGGACATCTCCGGCGGCGACGGCATGTCTTCCCTCTACGGCTATGCCTTCCCGCGCCTGTCCAACCACTACTTCAACGCGACGATCGTCGTCAACGAGACGGACGTCATCTACGGTTGCGAGATTCGATCGGCCGGCAGTCCCTGGACTCGCGGCGGCGGCCTCGACCGAGCCAAGTTCAAGTTCCCCGACGACAATTCCTTCCGCGGCAAGGGCACCCTCCTGTACCGCAATTACGACGTGGGCTGGTGGAGCCACGACCGGATCGTCCGATACTGGCTGTACCTGCTCGGGAACCCGACGCCCGAGAACGAGTTCATCCTGGTCAAGGTCAACAGCGGAAACAGCTCGGTCCGCGAGGAGGTCGAGGTCGTCGGCAACGACTTCCTCAACCGCTCTTACGAAAACGGCAGCGACGGCGAACTCTACAAGATCGACGACGAGTGGTGGTTCCAGGACAATTGGAACCGACAGAATCGCAATGCCGACTGGAGCTACAAGGGCACGGACAACCCCGGCCGCTACCACAGCGAGTGGATGAAACGCACGCGCGAGAATGAGTACGACTACAGCGCCCTGATCAGTTTCTTCAAGAAGGTCTACGGCGGCAATTACACGCAGGCGGAGATCGAACGGCTGGCCGATCCCGTGGCCCTCATGAAGGCCTCCGCGGTGGGCGGCTACATCCACGCCTGGGATTTCTTCTCGCTGGACCGCGGCAAGAACTGCTATTTCTATCGTCGGCCCACCGATGGACGGTTCATGTTCTTCCCGTGGGACATGAAGCGGTCGTTCGACAACCCGAACGCCTCGTTCTACAATGGCATGCCGGGATTCCGACCCTATCTTGAGAAGCCCTACAACATGCGGCTCTTCAAGCACTACCTGGTGCGATTGCTCGAAAACTACACGCTCAACGCCGCGAGGGTCTACGCCTGGCTCCAAATGGAGGAAAACGCCAGCACACAGTTCCCATTCAATTACTCGTACGCCAACTGGTTCGCCAACCGCCAGGGCCCGGCGTTCAATCTGCTCGGCGGCAATCGCAACGCCTCGTTCGGCGTCGTCATGGGCGGCCGATCGGTTCTCGTGACCACCACCGGCACGATCGACTTGGTCGGGACCGCTCCCTTGCGGGTCTTCAAGGTCGAGGTAGACGGACATCCCGAGGCCCGGTTCGCCTGGCTCGATGAGAGCAACTGGTCCCTGACAGGTATCGCGGTTCGCAGCGGGCTCAACGAGCTGATGGTCAACGGCGTGGACGAGTTCGGCGCGATCCTCCACCAGTTTCCGGTTTCCGTGCGGAGGATGGGCGAGAGCAAGCCTGAGATGGCGATCCAGGCCGATCCGCCGTCCTGGCAGATCCCTGTTCTCGAGCCGCTCACGATGGACATCTCCGAAAGCAATTCTCCCGACGGCACGCCTGTGACGTACTCCTGGTCGGTGACGCCGACGGATGCAGCGATGGAGACGATCGGCGAGACCGCGGCGGTCGCGGCCTTCCCACGTCCGGGTCTCTACACGATCACCGTTGCCGGCGTAGATGCCGCCGGCGCCTCCGCTTCGATTCAGCGGGAGGCGATCGTCTACGGAGACGACGGCGTGAGCCCGTTCGATTCCTCGCGACTGGATCCGTTCTGGAACCTGGAGAACGTGATCCTTCGTCCGAACTACACCACCGGTCCCTACTATTCGCTTTCGGAAGTCCCCGGCTGCCTGATCCTGCAGGTGTGGTCGGATCGCGCGTTCCCGCCGGCGTCGTCGTCGCCTGCATATCCTCTGATTTGGCGCGAGGTCCCTTCCACGACGGACTGGGCGTTTCTGTCCAAGCTGGTTTTGAGAGGGCAGGTGTTTGGCGACTACATGACCGGTGTGCTGGCCGAGACGATCGAGTCCAACAATCCTGTGCGGTACTTCTTCGGGATCGAGGACGGCACGTCGCTCACGGTTCGTCGGGTCACCGCCTCCGGGGCCGCGAGCCTGCTGAAGACTACGCCGTGGAATGTGTCGGACGCCGAGATTCGCATTCGGCGCACAGGCGATGCGTTGTTCTTCGAACAGCGGGTCGACGACGTGTGGGTGTCCAGGCACTCGGTGGCCCTGCCCGTCCGCTGCAAGGCGACCAAGGCTGGATTGGTCCTGGCCACGGATACGCCGCAATCGGTCAAGGTCGGCTTCGATTCCGCGATTCTCGTCGATCCCGCTGGAGGGCTGTGAAGGAGCGTCGTCGGCAAGACGTCAGGCAGTGCGGAAATGAAACAGGCCCGCGTTCGGGGCGACCGGACGCGGGCCTGTTTGTGCCTGTGCTCTGGGACGATGGCTCAGACCATGTCCTTGAGGTTCTTGAGGGCGCGGATCTTGACGACGTTCCGGGCCGGTTTGGCCTTGAACATGGTCTCTTGGCCGGTGAAGGGGTTGATGCCCTTGTGAGCCTTCACGGCGGGCTTGCGCACGACGATCAGCTTCATGAGGCCGGGGACCGTGTAGGCGCCGGGGCCACGGCTGCTGAGGCTCTTGCCAATCTGGCCGGCCATGGCTTCGAACACCGAGTTGACCTGCTTCTTGGTCAGACCCGTCGTCTCGGCGATCCCCGCCACAACCTCGCTCTTGCTCATCGGTTTGCTTGCTTTGTCTGCCTTTTTCTGCGCCATACCCCATGGCCTCCTTGCTGTGACAACACCATGAAAACGATCTTTAGATACGATGGACGTCGGCTACTTTGATGCCGAAATCCAGCTTTTCCATAAGGTTTTCCAGGACCCTTGTCAAGCGAGAATACGAAAATATCGGGAAAACCCGATGTTTTTCAGCGGGCCGAGCGATTTTCCCGCGGTTTTACCGCACCAGATGCCTGTACTTGATGCGATGGGGCTCGTCGGCCTCCTTGCCCAGACGGCGCTTGCGGTCGGCCTCGTAGTCGGAGTAATTGCCCTCGAACCAGCGGACTTCGCTGTCGCCTTCGAACGCCAGGATGTGCGTCGCGATGCGGTCGAGGAACCACCGGTCGTGACTGATCACGACGGCGCAGCCGCCGAACCGTTCGAGCGCTTCTTCCAACGCTCGCATCGTGTTGACGTCCAGGTCGTTGGTGGGCTCGTCCAGCAGCAGGACGTTGGCGCCCTCCTTCAGGAGGCAGGCCAGGTGGACGCGGTTGCGCTCGCCGCCGGAGAGGTTCAAGACGTTCTTCTGCTGATCCGTGCCGCCGAAGTTGAAGCGGGAAACGTAGGCCCGCGAGTTCACTTCGAGCTTGCCCAGGCGGATCGTGTCCCGCTCGCCGGAGATTACTTCCCAGATGGTTTTCTTCGGGTCGAGACTGGCGCGGTCCTGGTCCACGTACGCCAGGCGGACGGTGTCGCCGATGGTGATGGAGCCGGAGTCGGGTTTTTCCTGGCCGGTGATCATTCGGAACAGCGTGGTCTTGCCGGCGCCGTTGGGACCGATGATGCCCACGATACCGCCGGCGGGCAGATCGAACGACAGGTTTTCAAAGAGAACGCGGTCGCCGTAGGTCTTGGTGAGGTTCTGTGCTTTGATGACCAGATTGCCCAGTCGCGGCCCCGGCGGAATGTAGATTTCCAGGTCCTTGTCCTGTTTCTCCACATCCTCATTGAGCAGGGCCTCGTAGGCGTTGATGCGGGCCTTGCCCTTCGCCTGGCGGCCCTTGGGCGACATGTGAATCCACTCCAGCTCGCGTTGCAGCGTCTTCTGACGCTCGGTCTGGGCCTTGGTCTCCTGTTGCAGCCGCGACTGCTTCTGGTCGAGCCAGGACGAATAGTTGCCCTTCCAGGGGATGCCGTGCCCGCGGTCGAGCTCAAGGATCCAGCCGGCGACGTTGTCGAGGAAGTAGCGGTCGTGCGTGACCGCGATCACCGTACCGGCGTACTGCTGAAGATGCCGTTCGAGCCAGGCGATGGTCTCGGCGTCCAGGTGGTTCGTCGGCTCGTCGAGCAGCAGGATGTCGGGCTTCTGGAGCAGGAGCCGGCACAGGGCCACCCGGCGTTTCTCGCCGCCGGAGAGGACGCGGATCGGCGTCTCGCCCGGCGGGCAACGCAGCGCGTCCATCGCCATCTCCAGACGCGAGTCGATGTCCCAGGCGTCCAGGTGGTCGATCTGCTCCTGCAACTGGCCTTGCCGTTCCAGAAGCTGGTTCATCTGGTCGTCGGACATCGGCTCGGAGAATTTGTCGCTGATCTCGTTGTACTCCTTGACCAGGCTCACGATGGCCTTCAAGCCCTCTTCGACGACCGCCTTGACCGTTGCGTTCGGATCGAGTTGAGGCTCCTGTTCGAGGAATCCCAGGCTGTATCCCGACGACAGAACGGCTTCGCCGTTGAACTCCTTGTCGACGCCCGCCATGATGCGAAGCAGGGAACTCTTGCCTGAGCCGTTGAGGCCCAGCACGCCGATCTTGGCGCCGTAGAAGTACGAAAGCGAGATGTCTTTCAGCACGACCTTGTTGTTGCCGTAGGCCTTGCTGACACGCATCATCGAGTAGATGATCTTTTCTGCACCATTGCTCATTCAGATTAACCCTTTTGATGAAGTGGATCGCCCATACATGAGCCGGCCACTATACCGACCAAAACCGCTTCTGGCAAGACAGAGTGCGACGACCCGCGCGAATCGTGTGCGACTGGATTGCATGGGGCGTGGGTGCGCCCACTCTGTCATCCTGAGCGGCAGCGAAGGATCTGCCCTGAGCGTAGTCGAAGGGATCTGGGCATAGAATGCGGGCGTGCGTTCGGTGTCTCCGAAGGCCAGATGCTTTGCTTCGCTCAGCACGACAAATGCTCATGAGGCCCCTGCGAAATCCAGTCGCACAGTGCGAATCTTGATGTCGTTTGCCCGGTGGCCCCTCCCACGATATGATGGTGGAGAGCCCAGGTCGGGCTCGGGGCCACACTTACGAGAATACAGGCTGGCGATGAGGAGTTGATCGATGGATCATTCGATGAATCGGCGTGATTGTCTGAGGGTGCTCGGTCTTTCGGGATTGGCGACGGGGTTGGGCGCGTCGCGGTCGCAGGGCCAGAGCGTGGGCGAATCCTCCGGGTTTCAGAGTTCCGTCATCGCGAGCCGCAAGGTCGAGTCCGGCCGGGTGAATGCCTCCTTCGTGGACGGCAAGGTCATCGAGCCGCGGCGCGAGCTGGCGATCCTGGACACGACCGATGTTCTCGTGGTCGGAGGCGGCCCGGCGGGCGTCGTGGCAGCCATCGCGGCCAAGCGCGCCGGCGCCAAGGTCACTCTCGTGGAACGCTACGGCCACCTGGGCGGTCTCTGGACGGGAGGATTGGTTCTGCTCGTGCTCGGGCACATCGTCCAGGGGGGAAAGCAGGTTTGCCAGGGGATCGGCGAGGAGATCATGCAACGCCTGGACAAGCTGGACGGTGCGATCATCGACCGCAAGCCCGGCGTCAATCCGACTGTCGACGCCGAGGCGGTCAAGTACGTCATGGTCGAGATGATCGAGGAGGCGGGCGTCAATATCTTCCTGCACTGCTGGGGAGTCGAAGCGATCGTCAACGGCGATGCAGTGCAGGGCGTGGTGTTCGAGAGCAAGTCGGGCCGGCAGGCCATCTTGGCCAAAGTGGTCATCGACGCCACCGGCGACGGCGATGTCTTCGCCTCCGCGGGCGCCGAGTTCGAGCATCGCTCGCACAACGTCGGGCTGGTCTACCGCGTCGGGAACCTCGACCGGGTCGATTCGAGCAAGGCGGGGAATTCGCCCGCGCCCAAGCGGATCGGTTCGCACACGCCTGTGCCGGGGGTGAACTGGGTGAACTTGCGAGGGCCGGAGGTGGACGGCCTGGACGTCGCGACGCTGACGCGGATGGAGTTGAACCACCGAAAGTACATCTGGTCGCACATCCAGAAGACCCGCCGGACGCCGGGCTATGAAAAGGTGTACCTGATGGAGACCGCGCCGCAGCTTGGGGTGCGGATCACGCGGGTCCTCCACGGGCTCGGAGCCGTGAAGCTCGATGACCTCAAGGCCGGAACGAAGTTCCCCGATGTCGTCGGGGTCGGCGGTTCCGAGAACGGCAATCACGGCCCGTGGCAGATTCCCTACGGCGCCCTGGTGCCGACGAAGATCGACAACGTTCTGGCCGCGGGACGGTGCATCTGCGCCGAGATCCGCATGGCGGACCTGGTCCGCCTGATCCCGAATTGCTTCGTGACCGGCCATGCCGCCGGAGCAGCGGCAGCGGTGGCGGTGCAGGATGGTCGCCGGCCTCGCGACGTGGACGTCGCCAAGGTTCAGAAGATCCTCACGGAGCAGGGGGCCTATTTGGGTTGATGGAGCACGAAGTGTCCGAGATTCTGCCCGGCCCGAAGCGAAACCGCGTTCGCTTGTCGGTTCGCATTCTCTGGCTTCTGGCGGCGGTGGCGACGCTGTGGTTTCTTGTGTCCCCCTGGGTTCCGTCGCTCAGTCCCTTCGTCGCGCTCTGTTCGGCAATCGCCACGCGGAGCTTCCCCACACTGGCGTGGCTTGGCGTCCTGGTTGGTATCGTAGCGATGGCGAAGCATCGGATCTTCTGTCGGTGGGTCTGCCCGATGGGCTTGTGCCTGGAAGTGGCAAGCGGGGTGGGACGGCGTTTGGTACGTCGGCCCGGCCGCTGGCCTTCGCTGGGGCGATGGATCGCCCTGTTGACCCTGGGAGGCGCGTGCCTGGGATATCCGCTGCTGCTGTGGCTGGACCCCTTGGCTCTCTTTGCCGGCGGCGGATTCCTCGTGGTTCTCGCACTGACGGTCGTCTGGCCCGACGCCTGGTGCGGACGCGTGTGTCCGCTGGGGGCGTCTCAAGATCTGCTGCACGCAGCCTTCGCATCGGTTCGTTCGCTCATCGGTCCCAAGCGCACCATCGATACCGACGCCGGCCTTTCCAGACGTGTCGTCCTGGGCGTGGCGGTCGGTGCGGGATCAGCGGGGGTCCTTGGCCTGGTTCAGAGGAATGATCCGCAGCCGCTTCGCCCGCCAAACGCTCGAACGGGGGCGCAGTTCTCAGGCCTGTGTACCAGATGCGGCAACTGCGTGCGGGCCTGCCCGACCGGAATCATTGAGCGAGATCGGGGAGGCCACGGCCTGGCGAGCTTGTTGACGCCCGTCCTGAGTTTCGAGAAAGGCTACTGCCGCGAGGATTGCACGCGATGTACCGAGGTTTGTCCCAGCGGCGCAATCGTGCCTCTGCGTATCGAGGACAAGTTGAACGCGCGGATCGGCCGGCCGCGCGTGGATGCGGAATTGTGCTTGCTGAGCGAGGATCGGGAATGCTCGGCGTGCGCCCGATGGTGCCCCTACGGCGCGGTCCGGTACGTGTTCTCGGAGACGACGTACTCGCTCCAAGTGCAGATCGATCCCCAGAAATGCAACGGCTGCGGCGCGTGCGAGGGCGCCTGTCCGACGAAGCCCCGCAAGGCGATCGTTGTTCTGCCGGTGTGATTGAGACCGCTTGTGGTCGAAGAGGGGCGGAAGTAGGATATGCGGTGGGTCGTGATGAGTCGCATTGCAGGAAAGGGCCTCAGATGAAGACATGCCGTTCGCGCGGAGTCGGTCGGACCGGAATTCGCATCGTGTCAGGGGTTTGCCTGGCGCTTATGTTGAGCCTGTTGCCCGGGCGGGTCGTCGGGCAGGAGTTTCGCCGATTGCCGGTGAAGGAATACCGCGACAAGATGAAGGCCGGCTGGATCGGCCAGATCATCGGCGTCTCCTGGGGCGCTCCAACCGAGAACCGCTACCAGAAGATCATGCCGGCCGACAAGATGCCGCCGTTCAGCGAGGACCTCGTCAACGACGCGTTTGGCCAGGACGATCTATACGTCGAAATGACCTTCCTTCGGACGATGGAGGAGTACGGTTTCGACGTTTCCATCCGGCAGGCGGGCATCGACTTCGCCAACAGCGGCTACTCCCTGTGGGTGGCCAACGCGATGGGACGGCTGAACCTCCGCAACGGCATCGCGCCGCCGGACTCCAGCCATCCGAAGTTCCACAACTGCGCCGGCGCGATCGACTACCAGATCGAAGCCGACTACGCGGGCCTCATCGCGCCGGGCATGCCGGACGTCGTCATCGCTCTGGGCGAGAAGTTCGGCCGATTGATGAACTACGGCGACGGCGTCTACGCCGGCCAGTTCATGGGGGCCATGTACGCCGAGGCGTTCTTCGAGTCCGACGTGATGAAGCTGATCGAGGCGGGTCTCAAGGCGATTCCCGCCGAATCGCGATACGCCGGGATGGTCCGCGACATGCTGCAATGGTATCGGGAGAACCCAACCGATTGGGAGAAGACCTGGGAACTGGCTGAGAAGAAGTACAATCAGAATCGAGACTACAACATCCACCCGCTCGATGTGAAACGCGAGGGCGCCTGGGTCCTGATGGGTCTGCTCTATGGGCAGGGCGACTTGGACAAGACGATGATCATCTCGTGCCGGTGCGGGTTCGACAGCGACTGCAATCCCTCTTCCAGCGGCGGCATTCTGTTCACCACGCGGGGCACCGCGAACCTGCCCGACAAGTACTACAAGAAGCTCGATGAAACGAGGATCTTCAGCCACACGGCGTACAACTTCCCGAGGTTGCTGGACGTCTGCGAGAAGCTGGCACGCCAGGGATTGGTGAGGGTCGGCGGCCGGATCGAGAAGGACGCCAACGGCGAAGAGGTCTTCGTGATCCCGGTCAAGCCGCCGACGCCAAGCGAGTTCGAGGACTTGAAGAACCCCGGTCCGATCGCCGGCAGCGTCTACACCGACGAGGAGATGGCGAAGATCCACACGGTCGGACTTCAATGGGCTGCGAGGTTCCTCGATGGCTGGACAGTCGCCAACTGCACCCGTGACGGCGGCTGGATGCTCCGGGAGTCGCAGGGCCGCAAGAATGTGTTCTCGCTCAGCGGCCTGACGAATAACGCGATGGGATACGCCCTGATGAAGACCGTGAGCGTCCCCGCGGACAAAACGGCGGCGCTGGAATTCTGGATTGCCACGGATCCCAGGAAGGGTGGCTGGGAGATCACAGTGGAAGCCGACGGCAAGGGTCTGGCCATGAAGGCGGGGGACCGCGACAACACGATGCAGGACGGCTGGGCTTGGGGCCGACTCCAGGCGTCCCTGCCGGCCGCGGACAAACCCATGACCATCGAAATCACGATGCGGCCGGCGACACCGCCTGCCGAGAGGAAGGGGCCCCAGGCCTTGCGTTTTACCGTCCCGCAACTTGCGATCCGCTGAGCTCGGGGTCTGCCGGCCGATCCATGCAATTCGCGAATGCCGCCGAGCGTCCCTCTGCTGTAGGAACACTGTTGGCACGGACGTTCTGATGCGTGTCTGTAATGGTGGATGATGAAAGCAGCGTTGATTTCCGCGGTTGTCCTTACGACAGCTACCGTCGCAGGGGCGGTGAGCCCGTTTGAGAGTCTGGATACTCTGACGCCGCGGAGCCGGATCGACGAGCTGGTCTTCGGCCGACTGCAACGGTTGGGCATTCAGCCGGCCAATCTTTGTTCGGACGCGGTATTCGTTCGGCGGGTGTACCTCGATGCGATCGGCATGCTGCCCACCGCCCAGGAGGCACGGTCGTTTCTCGGGGATCGCAGTCCGAACAAACGTCAGATCCTGATCGACCGACTGCTGGAGCGGGAGGAGTTCGCGGACTACTGGGCGATGAGGTGGAGCGATCTCCTGCGGGTCAAATCGGAATTCCCGATCAATCTGTGGCCCAACGCGGTCCAGGGCTATCACCGGTGGATCCGGACGTCCATTCGCGAGAACAAACCCTACGACCGGTTCGTCCGCGAGATGCTGACCGCCAGCGGGAGCAATTTTCGTGTGCCGCAGGTCAACTTCTACCGTGCGGTCCAGAGCAAGGAGCCCAGGGCCCTCGCCCGGGCGGTGGCGTTGACATTCATGGGCGTGCGGGCGGAAAGCTGGTCCGACGAGCAGTGGACGCAGATGGCGGTCTTCTTCTCGCGGATCGGCTACAAACCCACGGGTGAATGGAAAGAGGAGATTGTGCTATTCGACCCGAATCGGCCTGCGGCAGAGACCGCGGTCCTCCCGGACGGGACCTCGGTTCAACTGGTCTCGGACCGCGACCCGCGTGAGGTTTTCGCCGAGTGGTTGGTCGGCGCGAAGAACCCGTGGTTCGCCCGCAACGCGGTCAATCGCCTCTGGTCCTGGCTGATGGGCCGAGGCATCATCCACGAGCCCGACGATGTCCGGCCGGACAATCCGCCGAGCAATCCGCAACTCCTGGCCTTTCTCGAGAGGGAATTGGTTGAAGCCCGCTACGATCTCAAGCACGTGTGCCGGCTGATTCTGAACTCGCAGACGTACCAGCTCTCCTGCATTCGCCGGACGGATCGTCCCGACGCGGAAGCGAACTTCGCAGCCTATCCCTTGCGCCGGCTTGAGGCGGAGGTGCTGATCGACGCGCTGAACCAGATCACGGGCACGACGGAGAGATACTCCAGCGCCGTTCCCGAGCCGTTCACGTTCATTCCCGAAGATCATCGGTCGGTCTGCCTGGCCGACGGCAGCATCACGAGCTCGTTCCTGGAGATGTTCGGCCGTTCGCCGCGGGACACCGGTCTGGAGTCGGAGCGGAACAATCGTCCTACAGCGGACCAGCGTTTGCACCTGCTGAACTCCAGCCATATCCGGCGGAAGATCGAGCAGGGGCCCGCGATGCAGAACCTGCTGCGTTCCAGGTCCAGGCCTCGCGAAGTCATCGATAGTCTGTACTTGACGATCCTCTCGCGTTTTCCGACAGAGGAGGAGTTGAAGATCGTGGCCGCGTACCCCAAGGCCGGTACGGGCGGAAACCGTGAGGCCGTCATCGATCTGGCCTGGGCCCTGATCAACAGTCCCGAGTTCCTGTATCGACATTGAAAGGGCATTCGCCGATGAACATCTCGCTTTCCCGACGTGACGCGATGCGTCTCGGGCTTGTCGGCGCCGCCGGCCTGATGGTGGGGGGCCGCAGTGCCCGCGGTGCGCCGGCGACCCGCAAGCCCGCTCGGGCCAAGGCTGTCATCCAGATCTGGATGTGGGGCGGGCCGGCCCATCTGGATACGTTCGATCCCAAGCCCGAGGCGGGCAACGACTACACCGGCCCGCTGAACAAGCCCATCCCCACCAACGTGGACGGGATCGTCATCGGCGAACTGCTGCCCCTGCTGGCCAAGCAGGCGGACAAGTACGCGATCATTCGCAGCATGACGCACGGGGTGAACGCCCACGAAACGGCCTCCTACAGGGTCCAGACCGGCCGGATGCCGGGCGACGGCCAGGTCTACCCTTGCGTCGGGGCCGTAGTCTCGCTGTTCAAGGGCTATGACGCCGGCTACCGCGGCCTGATCCCGCCGTACATCGTGCTGACCGATTTGCAGGGACGCTTCTCCGAGGCGGGGTTCCTGGGCTCCCGCTACAAACCCTTCGCCACCGGCGGCGACCCTGCGAGGACCCCGTTCGTCGTGGAAGGCGTCGTCGCGCAGGGCATCTCCCAGCAGAGGCAGCGGGACCGTCGGGACCTGCTGGGCCGGTTGAACACGCTGGGTCGCGCCATGAAGGATGATCCGCAACTGGCCGCCAACGAACGCTGCGAGGACCAGGCCTACGATCTGATCCTCGGCGAAGGGGCCAAGGTCTTCGATCTGGCGGATGAAAAGGACGAGCTGCGGGAGCAGTATGGCCGCAACACATTCGGGCAATCCTGTCTGATGGCCCGAAGGCTGGTCGAGCGGGGCGTTCCCTACGTCACGATCAACTACAAGGGCTGGGACACGCACAAGCAGCATTTCCAGATCATGCGGCGCAAACTCCCGGAAATGGACCGCGGCATGGCGACCCTGCTGCAGGACCTCTCGGATCGCGGTCTGCTCGACAGTACGATCGTCTGGTGGGGCGGCGAGTTCGGCCGGACTCCTCGGGTCCAGTGGGAACCGCCCTGGAACGGCGGCCGAAACCACTTCGGCAAGGTCTTCTCGGTCGTCGTCGCCGGTGGCGGATTCAAAGGCAGCCGCGTGGTCGGGGCCACGGATGCCACGGGCGAGGAAGTGAAGGACCGACCCGTGCACCCGGCGGATCTGATTGCCGGCATGTACGAATTGCTCGGCATCGACCCGGCGGCGAAGCTGCCTCACCCGCAGGGGCTGGCGATTCCCGCATTGCCCCCAGGGGGCGCGCGACTGGCGGAAATCCTATAAGAGGGTGTTTCATGGATTGGTCCAAGCGAGTAGCCGTTGCGGGGTTGACTGTGTGCCTGGCGGTTGCTTCCGTCGCCGTCGCGCAGAACAGTCCTCGCGTCGGCTACGTCTGTCCCGCCGGAGGCCAAGCGGGTGATACGTTTCAGGTCGTGATCGGCGGGCAATACCTCGATGCCGCCGGCCGGGCGTTCTTCTCCGGCGATGGCATCGAGGCCGTGACGGTCGGGCACGTCAAGCCGCTCACGCAGAAGGAGTTCAACGAGCTGCGGGAACGGGCCGGCCAGTTGCAGGAGAGGAAAGCCGCCGCGACCAAGGGCGCTCAGGGCGACGCGTCGGAGCCCCGGCAGTGGACGGCCGAGGACGAGCGGATGCTGGTCGAAATCCGAAAGACGCTGGCCGAACGCGCCCCTAACCGGCAGGCCAATCCCGCCATTTCCGAGACGGTCACGCTCTCGATCACCCTGTCGCCGGATGCCCAGCCGGGCGTACGCGAAATGAGGTTCATGACGGCTGCCGGTCTGTCAAGCCCTCTTGTGTTCCATGTGGGCCGGTTGCCGGAGGTGGTTGAGAACGAACCGAAGGACGAAGCGGCAGGCATGGCCCGAACCGGGGTCCGGCCGGGGAAGATCGTCCAGACGGAGATGCGGGTCTCGCTGCCGGCGGTCCTCAATGGCCAGATCCTGCCGGGCGACGTGGACCGGTATCGCTTCGCGGCCAGAAAGGGACAGAAGCTCGTCGTTGCCGCCTGTGCCCGCGAGTTGATTCCCTATCTGGCGGACGCGGTTCCCGGCTGGTTTCAGGCGGTCCTGACGTTGTACGACGCCCAGGGTAGAGAAGTCGCGTATGTGGACGATTACCGATTCAGCCCGGACCCGGTTCTGTTCTATGAGATCCCCGCCGAGGGCGAGTACGTGGTCGAGATCCGGGACTCCATCTATCGCGGCCGGGAGGATTTCGTCTACCGCGTCACGATAGGGGAGTTGCCGTTCGTGACGAGCATCTTCCCGCTCGGGGGTCCGGCGGGACAGCGGACGCGAGTGGACCTCGCGGGCTGGAATCTGCCTGCCGACAGGATCGCACACCAGAGTGGGCAGTCCGATGGGAGAAGCGAAATTGTCGATCTGGCGGATCGTCCGCCACCGTTTCTCAATCGACCGTCGTTTGCGATCGATACGCTGCCCGAGTGTCTGGAGAAGGAGTCGAACGATTCCGCTGGCGGGGCGCAGCAGATCGCGCTTCCGCTGATTGTAAACGGCCGCATCGACAAGGCCGGCGACAACGACGTGTTCTGCTTTGAGGGTCGGGCCGGCAGCGAAATCGTCGCAGAGGTCACCGCACGGCGGCTCGGTTCGCCGCTGGATTCCGTATTGAAGCTGACGAACGCCATCGGTCGGCCACTGGCGATCAATGACGATCAGGAGGACAAGGGCCAAGGACTGGCGACACACCATGCGGATTCCCTTCTGCACGTCGCTTTGCCTGCGGACGGGACGTACTACCTCCATCTGGCCGACGCGCAGAACAAGGGGGGCGCCGAGTATGGGTATCGCCTGCGTGTGAGCCCGCCCCGGCCGGATTTCGAAATGCGCATCGTGCCGTCCAGCGTCAATCTCCGCGGCGGAACCACCGTCCCGTTGACCGTGTACGCCCTTCGCAAGGATGGTTTTCAGGGCGATATCTCGCTGGTCCTGAGAGACGCTCCGAGCGGGTTCTCGCTCAGCGGTTGGGTCCCTGCGGGCCCGGACAGGGTACAGGTGACGCTGACCGCGCCGGCAACCCCGACTTCCGAGCCGATCTCCTTGTCTTTGGAGGGCCGCGCCACAATCGAGGGTCGTGATGTCAGCCGACCGGTCGTGCCCGCCGACGACATGATGCAGGCCTTTTTCTATCGGCACCTGGTCCCCGCGGAGGAACTCAGGGTGGCCGTGTCGGGCCAGAAGATGGCCAGGGGCGCGGTGACCATCCTGGGCGACCTCCCCCTCAGAATCCCGGCCGGAGGCGCCGCCACGGTTCGGGTCGCGGCGCCCTCGCGGTCGCTCGCCGGGGCGATGCAGCTTGAGGTGAGCGACCCGCACGAGGGAATCACCGTCGAGAACGTGACGTCGTCACGCGATGTCGCGGAGATCCTGCTGCGGTGCGACGCCGAAAAGGTCAAGCCCGGCCTGAAGGGGAACCTGATCATCGGCGCCTTCACTTCGAGACCCGCCGCGAGCAAGGACAAAGCCCCGGCCAACCGGCCCAGCGCCCCGGCCGCCACGCTGCCCGCCATCCCGTTCGAGATCGTTTCTCCGTAATCATGGACTCACGTATTCCACCGCAATGACCGAGACGTTCGCGTCCGGCGCCTGGGCTGGCACGCGGATCATCACGACGTCCGGGCCGGCCTGGGTCTTGAGTGATTTCTTCTCGGTGTCGGCCAACAGGTAGACGCGAGCGATCTTGCGATCCGACGCGGGGATCTTCAGAGCGCCGTCCTGAGGCCAGTCGAAGACGTGGGCGTAGAGCCGGTTGGGCTTGGCGGTGTAGCGGCCCCAGGTGGGCTTTTCGAACGGGCTGGCGGTTGTGCCGTAGATCGCTTCGCCGTTGGTCGCCATCCACTTGCCGATCTCCCGCATGGACGTGATGCTCTGTTCGGGGATCGAGCCGTCGCCTTTGGGACCGATGTTCAGCAGGTAGTTGCCGCCTTTGGAGACGATGTCCACGAGGTTGCGGATGAGCGTCTGCGTGGGCTTCCAGGCGTCGTCGTGCTCGGAGTAGCCCCACGTGGTGTTCATCGTCATGCAGACTTCCCAGTCGACGCCGGGGATGCCTGTGGCGGGGATGGTCTGCTCGGGCGTCGTGAAGTCGCCTTGCTCGGGCTTCCAGGTCTTGAGCCGGCCGGAGGAGTCCTCCTTCTCGATGTCGGGGATGTGGTAGAGCCGGTTGTTCGAGATGATCGCCGGCTGGAGCTCGTGGGCCATGGCCATGAGCTGCTCGGCCCGCCAGAAGGGGCCTTCGTTGCCCTCTTTGGAGTAGTCCCACCAGATCACGTCGAGCGTGCCGTAGTTGGAGAAGAGTTCCTTGGCCTGGTGGTGCAGGTAGTCCACGTAGAGGTCGTGGTTGCGGGGCCCGTTCGGGGAGGGCTTGCCGCGAAGCGGGTGGGGGAGCTGGTTGGCCTTGGCGTAGTCGTACTGCGGATGATGCCAGTCGATCACGGAATGATAGAAGCCGACCTTCATCCCCTCGGCGCGGATGGCGTCGGTGATCTCGCGACACAGGTCCCGGCCGACGAGGTCCTTTGCGTCGTAGGTGGTGTACTGCGAGTCGAACAGGCAGAAGCCGTCGTGGTGCTTGGTCGTGAAGACCACATATTTGCAGCCGGCCTCGCGGGCGAGCTTCGCCCATTCTGTCGCGAAGCCCTCCTTGGGGTGGAATCGAGGCACCGCCTCGTGCGCGTACTCGTAGGTGTCGGCGCCGACTCGCTGCTGAATCCACTCCATGCCGCCCCGAGTGCCGACGGGCTTGTCCTTCCACGTCCCGGCCAGACCCGAGTACAGGCCCCAATGCACGAACATGCCGAACCGGGCCTGACGCCACCAGTCCATCCGGGCGTCGCGCTGTTCCTTGGTTTCCGCCATGCACACTCGTTCGATCGGCAACTGGGCCAAGATGAACATCGCCGCCAGGCACACCGCCGCGGGGTAATTGGCTCGTTTCATATGCGTGTCCTCATGAAAAGCGTTCTTGCATCTGGTACCTATCATTGTTGCGGCGGACGGAGGGTGACGCTCTCCCAGTAGAGGCCCTCGGGTCGGCTCTGCATATAGCCGACGGTCGCGCCCCAATACTTCTCCACCGCCTTGAACTCCGGCAGTTTGTTCAAGTCCACGTACGCCTTGATCTTCTGCAACGCCATCAGCATCGGGTTCCAGGACCCCTCCTGGTCATCCGAGGCATCCTGTTTGGCGAGGTCCTTGCCCAACTGCTTCAGTGCGGCCCAGGTGATCTCGCTGTTGAGCCGGTTGTTCTGATAGACGAACAGGCAGGCCTGGGAGGGCAGCGAGTCCTTCGCATAACGGAACATCGGGTCGTTCAGGAGCGAATCCTGCGGTTCCTTCTGCTGATTGCGGATGGCCTGCTCGACCTCGTCCACCTGGCCGAAGACCAGGGTGTCGCCTGCGACGGAGAGGGCCATCGCTTCTTCCTTCGCCTGGGCGGCGGCGATGGCGGGGTTGTCTGTGTCCTCCTCATCCTCAGAATCCATGGCGGACGGGCCCGACGGCAGCAGGTACAGCGTATGATTGAGCATCTCGCGCCGCGATTCGGGCTGGCCCCCCAGGAACGCCTGATGGATCCTTCCGACGGCTCCATCGAGCGTCGTTGCGTCCTTGACCGACAGACCGACGAGGAACTTCGTTTCGCTGGCGAACGTGTAGGGTTTCTCCATCTGCCAGGTGAACAGAACCGGCGCGCCCATCTGGGCCAGGACGTCGTCGCGGAGTTGCACCGCAGGCTGACCGCCCTCGCCGGCGGTGGCGGCCATGCCCATCTGCGCGATCATGTTGAGATCCATATAGGCGACGCCTTGCACGATCTTGTTGGCGGCGTCGAAGATCCTGGTCGGCTCATAGTTGGCGCAGAGGAATCCCACCGCGTCGCGCGGCAACAGGCGGGCGTTGAGCTTCAACGGTCCCGAGGCGTCGCCCAACAGGGCGGGAATCCCGGTCTTGGGACCGTCGACGCCGATGAGCATCCTCGAGACCCCTTCCTGGTTTCTCTGCCCGCCGACCTGAGCGGCCATCGACAGACCCGTAACGTTCTTGAGACCCAGGGCCTGAATCATGCGATCGACCTGGGCCTTGTCGGGGGCCATGCTCGCGGCGAACGATCGGATCGCGTCGGCGTTCACGAAGACGAAAAGCTGCGACTCGCCCAGGGTCTTGGCAGCCGACCTGAGTCCGACCTTGTCGGACAGGCTGCCCGGCAGACTCCTGCCCATGCGCTGCACCACCGACTCCGCAAAAGCAAGCTCCTTCGTCGCATCGCCGACCAGCACGAGCCAGTTGTCCTTCATCCCGTAGTACAGGGTCGGATCGCCGGAGTCCTTCGGCGCGATCACGTTGAGCTCCAATCCGCCCACGCTCCTCTTCGACACCGCCGCGCCGGCGTTGGTCGCGCTGGTGGTCAGCGAGAGGATCGTCTTTCGGGCAGTCTCCGCCCGGCCGCCCATGTCCGCCAGGACCGTGAAACGGAACGCGGGGCCGTTGGCGCCGGGCCTTCCTGCATCCGTTGCGGTCGAGGGCCTGGCCAGGGAGACGCCCAGGACCAGACGGCCCTCGGGGATCGGAAGCTCCTGGGGCGGATTCTCGATCTGCATCTTCTGCCAGAAATCCTTGAGACGCGTATCGATCACCTCGCGCATCTTCTTCTCGGTTTCGGTCACAAATGGCTGCATCGACGGGTCTTTGTACAGGCTGTACAGGGAGGTCTTCTCCATCGCGGCCCGCAGCCCGTTGACCGATTCGACGCTCACCAGGACCATCATGTCGTCCGGCAGCATCCTGGCCGATTCGAGCACGTCGGCCCGGGCCGGCATGCACAAGGCGAGGAGCGTCAGGCACAGGGTGGGAAATCCGAAATTCGAATTTCGAAATCCGAAGCAAGCACGAATGCTCCAAATCCAAAATCCAAAACGGACTCCGCGGCCGGCGACAGCGTTTCGGTCATTGGGATTTTGTGCTTCGGATTTGTTTCGGATTTCGGATTTCGGATTTCGAATTTCTCGCGTCAGCATGGTTCTCCTCTCGAATTCAACGTGTTCTGTTGTTGCTGTCTTCTATAGTCCCGGCACCCTGGCCGTCGGAGGGGCTTGCCGGTTCGTGCGGCCGCCGGGCTGAAGATAGCGGAAGCCCGCGTTGGGGTTGTCCTCGCGATAGGCGAAGGCGTCCCAGTTGTCGATAAACGCCTTCACCGTGTTGGCGGGGATGGCGAAATTGAGCCCGCCGTAGAACAGGTAGCCCATGGAGGTGACGCCGATCACTTCGCCGGCCAGGTTGAACAGGGGGCCGCCGGAGTTGCCGGGATTGATGTCGGCGGTGGTCTGGATGTAGAGCTGCCCTTCGAAGTCGCGGTTCGTGGTCGAGACGATTCCCTGACTGACCGTGCGGCTCAGGCCCAGCGGATTGCCGATCGCGAACACGGTTTCGCCGACGTTGACCCGGCTCATGTCGCCCAGGAACACGTGCTGGAACGGGCGGTTCGCGTCCTCGATCTTGAGCAACGCCAGATCGACGTACGGATTCATCGCGATGATCCTGACCTTGCTGTATCGCTTCTGCTCGAACCCGTTCTCGGTGCGGTGGAAGACCGTGGTGCGGATGAGGGTCTCGCGGGCGATGACGTGGTAGTTGGTGATCAGGTATCCGTCGGGATTGATCATGAAGCCGGAGCCGCCGCCGCTGGGGGTATTGACCATGACGACGGCTTCGCCGAACCGCGTCACGTTCTGCTCGATAGTGGTCTTGGCGGGTCGGGCGGTCCGGTACAGCCCCTGGATCTGCGGCTGGGCGGCGGTCTCCTCCGCCCCCTTGTCCGGCGCCGGGCTGTCCTCGCGGATCGCCTGGATCTGGGTCCGCGGAATCCGCAGCACGTCGTAGCCCAGGTCGAGGATGACCGCCTGTTCGTCCTGGCGGAGGATGTCGGCGCGGATCTGCTGGCCGCTTCGAAGGACGATCGTCTTGGCGACTGCGGCGCAGACGCCGATAGAGAGAATCGCCGGAACGATCAACGCTGTCGTCAGGAGGGTGTGTCTCTTCATGCTCGTCCTCGAAAAACCTCCGCCCGCCTTGCGAGAACGCACGGGCCCAGTTATATTCGTCACACAGTGAATGCGGCTGATTATATAGGCGATGCGTGCGACAGGGAAGCGCATATTCCCGGGAGGTACTGGTTCATGGTTTCACGGCGGGCGGGCACAATCACGGCTACAGGGGCGTTGTTTCTGGCGGTATGGAGCGCGACGTCCGCTGTCTGCCTGGGCGCGCTGAGCGATCACTACGGCTTCGGGGACATGGAGATCCTCAAGCTGGACTGGGAGCTGGGGACGCTGCTGGCGGGCGATCTGAACGGAGACTCGCTCAACGATCTGGTCGTGTGCAACAACCGCAAGGCTCGAATCGAACTGCTGCTGCAGAGGCCCGGATTCGATCCCAAGGCGGCCGAGGCGGAACCCACGCCTGCCAAGGAGAACGTCAACGACCTTTTCGGACGCGAGGCGAGATGGCGGTTCAAACGGTACTCGTATCCGCTCCCTGTGAAGGCCACGAGCCTTGCCCTGGCGGATTTCAACCACGACCAACGTCCGGATCTGGCGTACTACAGCGCCGAGGGGCTCTACATCGTTCTGCAGAGCCCCGGCGAGGCCGGGAAGAAGGGTTCCTCCCAGAAGGATGCGCCTTCACTGAGCGATCTGTCCTGGGAGACGGCCACCCGATTCGATCTCCGCAACGGGCTCAAGACCTCCGAAGCCCTGGCCTGGGGCGACCTCAACGGCGACGGTCGGACCGACCTGGTCCTGCTCCTGCAGGATGGCTACTACATCGTGCTCCAGGACGCCGACGGGCGAATGACCCGACCGGTCCGCCACTACAGTTCCTCCGGGAATCTCCGCCAGGCTGAGATCGGCGACGTCAGCGGCGACGGCCGCAACGATCTGGTCCTGGTGACCGGCGACCAGGAAGAGTGCCCCCTGCGGATCAGGCTGCAAAACGAGGACGGGGCTCTGGGTCCCGAAGGGCGGTATCCCATCCCCGCGCCGGCGGCTCTGCGCCTCTGCCAACTGGGCGACTCGCGCAAGCAGGCGATCGCCATGGTGGCGCGCCAGACCGGGCGATTCTCCCTCCACGCGATGGTCCAGGAAGACCAGCAGCGGGACGCGGTCTCGATCCATCCGCTGCCCTCGGGCGACGACGCCTCCAAGCGGGACACGACCTGTGCGGACATCGACGGAGACGGTTTGACCGACATGGTCGTGACCGACCCCGGTCGGGGGCAGTTCCTCGTCTTCTCCGGCCAGGCGGGCCTGGGCCTTGGCTCTGCAGCGGTCTATCCCGGCCTCAAGGACATGCGAAAGGTCTGCGCCGCCCGCCTGGGGGACGATGCCGCGGATACGCTGGCGGTCCTGAGCATCGACGAGAAGCTGATCGCGCTGACCCGGTTCGAAGGGGGGCGGCTGTCGTTCCCGCAGACGGTGGCGGTGGTGGGCGAGCCCCAGGCGATGGAACTGGCGGACCTCAATCGCGACGGTCGGATCGACCTGGCCTACGTGGCCAAAGGCCCCGACCCGTCGGATGCGTTCTTCTTCCGCAGCGTCCTGGACATCGGCGGGCCTTCGTCTCAGCCGGGACCGTCGGTCCGATTGACGGGCGTGCAGGATCGGCCGCAGGACCTGCTGGCCTGCGACATCGACCATGACGGCGACATGGACCTGATCGTGGTTCGCGTCTACGATCCTCTGCTTCTGGTGCGTCAGACGAGCGAAGGGGTGTTCGAGCAGCAGGCCCAGGACCAGACCCACAGCGGTCTTGTGAGCAATCTGGGTTCCTGCGCGATCTGCGTGGCGCCGCTGGGCGAGGAGGGTCGTCCCGCGTTGCTCGTGGCGCGGGGCGAGTTCGCCCGCTCGATGCGTTTCGACGCGGAAAAGGGCTGGCAGGTCGTCGATCAGTATCAGGCCGCGGATGGACGCCGTCAGATTCGCGTCGCGGCGGTCGCGCCTGGGTCGGGAGTCGGGGCTCCGAGCCTTGTGGCCTATGACGATGTCTCCGGGATCGTGTTCTTCATGGACGCGCAGGCCGACGGCACATACCAGGTGTCTCGCGAGGTCAATGTGGGGACCGCCAAGGTCCGCAAGATCCTGGCCGGTCATTTCGGCGCGGGCGACGCCCATGACCTCGTCCTTTGCGGCGAGCGGGAGCTGATCTGCCTGCGCCCGACGACCCAATGGTCGTTTCGCCAGATTGCGGGGTTCGAGCCGAGCATCGAGGACGGACGACTGGGTTCTTTCGCGATCGGCGACGTCAACGCAGACGACGTGCCGGAACTGGTCTTCTGCGAGCAGGCCCGCCGTCACCTGCAGATTCTGTCCTTCGACGAGAACGCACAACTGGTCGACGCCTACAAATTCAAGGTTTTCGAGGAACACCCGCACAGTTCGGACCGTCCGCAGGGCCGCGGCGTCAACGTCGGCGAGCCCCGCCAGGCGCTCGTCCAGGACGTCACCGGCGACGGCTGCAACGATCTGATCCTGCTGGTCCACGATCGGATCATCGTCTACCCGCAGGACGGGAGGGGATTGACGGGTTGCCGTTCGCCTCAGCAGGCCCAGATCAGGTAGATTTCGGTTGCGGCGCACCAGGGGCAGCGCTGGGTCGGCAGGGGGACCGTCTCGTCGGGACGAATCAGCCAGAATCGATCCTTGACGCGATGGACGCACCCGCGTAGGATGACCTCGAAACTGCGACGGCAGGTGTGGCAGTAGAGGGGAAGGAGGGTCATCCCGATCCCGATCGGGTCGACCAACGCTGGTGGGGGCTGCCGTTTCTTGGCCATCAGGAATCACCCGGACTCGAATTTGAAGTTGACCGACGTACAACTGGACACGCTGGGACGACGGTATCGGCTCGCCCCACGAGAGAAGCAGATCCTCGCCCTGCTGTTCGAGGGTCTGCCCACCAATCAGGCCATCGCGGATCGACTGGACACGACGGAGGCCGCCATCAAGGCCGGCGTCCGCACGCTGTATCTCAAGACTCGCACCGAGAGCAAGCACGAGATGATCCGCAACCTCATGCTCGATCTGCTGAACGAGCATTACCGCACGACCGACCCGTTCCGCAAAGACGAGAAGGAAGGGACGGACTGATCCGGATTCCGGCGAGACGCCGGGAGTTTAGCGCCTTGTGGCCTCCAGCAGGGTGGGGTGCTGCGCACGCCCTCAAGCGAACGCCTCGTTCGCGTACCAGACCGGAGGCCCCAATGCGAAAAACTGGCTCATCCGGTTTTCGCGTACTTCCATGGCCTTTGGGGACGCCGTCCCCAAACCCCTGGGATTTGTCGCTTTGCGCCAGAAACATGGCATGGGGGAAGGCGACGAACCGCAAAGGCAACGTCGCCCATGTCCCTGGACCGTGGCGGCGCTCGGGTTGCTTCCCAGCAGAGCGGGTTCCCAAACGCGATGAATCGCATTTGGGGTCCCGACCTATCCTCCGCCGCGGCCCACGGCAAGAGACGCGGCACAACAGACGCCAGGTGGGAGGACAGAAGGCAAGTGGCGTCGGTTTTCCTGGAACACGGATCGGCTCTGCTCCTCATGTTTCTGGCCCGAAGCGGGAAATCCCAGGGGTCCGGGGACAGCGTCCCCGGCGGCCGGTCGTTGCCCTATCTCCAAGTACGCAAAAGCCGGATGAGCCGAAAAACTCCCCTCGCACGACCGCCGCGGGCGTGCCGTCTTTCCGGTCGGGCAGGGCCCGAAAAATCTCTGGACGTCCCGAAAAAAAGTTCCAAAAAGACTACAGCTTGACAAACCATTCTTCCGATAGTATCTATAGAGGTATTCGTAAGCAAGAGATTTGTGCGTAGTTCCTAGCGGGTCTTCCCGCCGGGACGACAGGGCTGCAGCCGTCTTGGTTCCGATTCCGCCAACGGATCGGGCTTACGCCAATGGAGAGGGTCTGCGCGTGCAGACCGTCGATGGATGTCCCGCGCAGGGTCCCTGCGCCCAGCATGGTTCATGGAAAGGAGTCGCGATGTGCGAGAGCGAACGAGTGAGCGGGCGGGACGAGGAGCACATCCCGCTGTTTTGTGATAAATCCCTGGCGATACACCTGGCCGACGCGGTGATTCGCGACATCGGTGCCGTCTGTGCCCGGCGGGAGGTGGGCGTGTTGTCGATCAGCCATGCGGCCGGGGCCATCGATGAGCGGCTCCGCGTGCTGCGGGAGTTGAACCCCGCCCGCACGGTGGGCCGGCTGCTGGAGCGCGTCGAGGCGCGCCTGGTGGCGGACGTGCTGGACTCTGTGCATGCCTCGCGGGTCGCGTGCGAATGCGACGCGCCCGTCGGGCAAGAGAGAAGAGAAACAAGAGAAAGAAAAGAAGCAAAAGAAAGAGAAGAAAGAGAAGAGAGAACTTCGGTTTCGGATTCCGTTCCGGCGCATCCGAAACCCGAAACCGAGAATCCAGAAATTAATCCGAAACCGAAACCGAAACCGAAACAGGGCGCAACCACAGCGCAGGCGCAAAGGGGCCTGGACGAATGCGACCCGGCGCGTCCTGATTCGGATTCGGATTCGGATTCGGATTCGGTTGGCGCGCGGGGTCTTTCGGTTTCGGATTCGGATTCGCCCCGGGCCGGGAAGGACCTCCTGGACCCGGTTGACCCCAGTGACAGCAAGGTCAATCCGGTCGATGAGCTCAATGAGGTCCCGCTCCGAGCCGTGCCTACCGGCAGGCAGGCGATCGGGATCGGGGAGGGCTGCTGATGGACGCGATGGCACGTGAAGCGTCGCAGGGCCAGGGGCAAGGCACGGTCGGAACGCTTCACGCTTCCCGAACGGCGTTTCACGCAATGAACCAATCGCTCTCACGGAGGGGATTGACGACTTGCGAGTGGCGGCTTACTATCTGCGAATCCTTGGCTGGGGGCCGGCGAAGCCAAGCAGTCAATCATGAATGGGAAACAGCAGATCCCAAAGGGGTTCGGTGAACAGCAGACGTACGATCGATGTAGGGCAGTGGCTGGGCGACTGGGTGGTCCGGCGTCGGTGGGCGGTGATCCTGTCGACTCTCGTCATTACGTGCGTTCTGGCGGCGGGGATCCGCGACCTGCGGATCTGCAACGACACGCGCGTGTTCTTTGGCGAAGAGAACCCCGACTACCTCGCTCTGAAGGCCCTGGAGCACGTCTACAGCCGGGAGCAGAGCGTTTTCTTCGTCGTCGCGCCGCACGACGGAAACGTCTTTACCCGTCGGACCCTGACCGCGGTGGCCGAACTGACCGAGGCCGGCTGGCAGGTGCCTTTCTCGACCGTCGTCAACTCGATCACCAACTTCCAGTCCACCCGTGCCGAGGGGGACGATCTGATCGTCGAGGATCTCGTCCCCGATCCCTGTGGCCTGTCGGATCTCGACATGGAGCGGATTCGCCGGACGGCCCTGGCGCAGCAGACGTTGATCGACATGCTCCTGTCCCGCACCGGCCACGTGACAGGCATGCACATCGGTTTCACGGCGCCCGAGGACCGGCCGCCTTCGACTCCTGAAATCGCCCGCTACGTTCGCGGGATGGCCGCCGAGTTTCGCACGCGGTATCCCGACATCGATTTCCACGTGACCGGTTCGGTCATGATCGACGACGCCTTCGCCAGCGCCAGCCGGCGGGACCTGCTGACGCTGGTTCCGATCTCCTTCGTGGTCGTGACGATCCTGGTCGGCGTTTCTCTTCGGTCCTTCTATGGGACTCTTGCCGCCGTGGTCGTTACGGTGATGTCGATGATCTCGGCCCTGGGGCTGATCGGATGGACCGGCATGTCGCTCAACGCGGTGTCGGTCGGCGCCCCGGCGCTGATGCTCACCCTGGCGGTCGCGGACAACATCCACATCCTGACGACGATGTTCCATTACGCCCGCCAGGGCTTGTCCAGACACCAGGCGGTCGCCAAGTCGCTCCAGGTGAACTTCAAGGCGGTCTTTCTCACGAGCATCACGACGATCCTGGGCTTTCTCACGATGAACTTCTCCGAGTCGCCGCCGCTGAAGGACCTGGGCAACCTCGTCGGCATCGGCGTCACGATCGACCTGGTCAACTCGATCCTGCTGCTGCCGGCGCTGATCGCGGTGTTGCCGGTGACGGCGCGACGGAACCTGCAGCGGACTCCCTGGGTCAATCTGGACCGACTGGCGGACTTCGTCATCCGCCGGCGGCGTCTGCTGCTGATCTCGATGCTCGTCGTGGCCGCGGTGTGCAGCGTCGGCATCCTGGGCATCGAGCTGGACGACAATTTCCTGATGTACTTCGACCACAGTTTCGAATTCCGTCGGGCGACGGACTTCATGATCGCCAATCTGCGGGGCTGGGACGTGATCGAGTATTCCCTGGACTCGGGTCAGTCCGGCGGCGTCCTGGACCCCGCGTATCTGGCGACGGTGGACCGGTTCGCCAACTGGTATCGCCAACAGCCCAAGGTCGTTCACGTGATGACGATCGTCGACACCATCAAGCGGCTCAACCAGGACATGCACGGCGGCGACGAAGCCTTCTACCGCATCCCCGAACGACGAGACCTGGCGGCCCAGTACCTGCTTCTGTACGAGATGTCTCTTCCCGTGGGCCGGGACCTCAACAGCCAGATCGACGTCGATAAGTCGGCCTCGCGGTTCCTCGTGAACTTCCAGAGCATGAAGGCCAGCGAGTTGCGAAGGATGGACGAGGCCGCTGGGCAGTGGCTGATCGCGAACGCACCGATCTCCATGCAGGGGCCCGGCACGGGGCTGTCCCTGGCCTGGGCCCATATCACCCAGCGGAACATCATCGCCATGCTCCTGGGAGCGCTCTGCGAGATCGTGACGATCACCTTCCTGATGATCTTCGTGCTGCGGAGCTTCAAGTTCGTGGCTCTGTTCCTGATCCCCAACCTGTTGCCGCCGTTCATCGCCTTCGGGATCTGGGGCGCGACGAAAGGGCAGTTCGGACTTGCGTTGTCGGTCGTCGTCGCCATGACGCTGGGCATTATCGTCGACGACACGATCCATTTCTTCGTCAAGTACTTCCGGGCCCGCACGGTGGACGGATTGACGCCCGAGCAGGCGGTCCGCGCGGCTTTCGAGACGGTGGGCTCGGCCATCGGGATCACGACGATCGTTCTGATCGCGGGGTTCCTGGTCATGAGCGTGTCGAACTACCGGATGAACGCGGAAATGGGGACGATGTGCGCGATGGTGATCGGGTTGGCCTTGGTGGTGGACTTCTTCCTCTCTCCGAGTTTGTTGATGAAATTCGACCGCCCGACGGGTAAGCTCAAGGACAAAGTCTGATTCATGATGATTGGACAGGGACGGATGCATCGGATGGCAAGAATGCTCACTATGGCGATGGTCGTGGCGATCGCGGTCCCTGTTCTGTGCGCGGGCCAGACCGCGGAGGAGAAAGGGCTCGCCATCGTCAGGGAGGCCGAGCGACGGTTCAATGGGTATGGGGATTCCACGTCGAACCTTCGCATGATCCTTCGCAACAAGCAGGGGCAGGCCAGCGAGCGGACCCTTCGGATTCGCACGATGGAGATGCCCAACGACGGAGACCGCAGCCTGAGCATCTTCGACAGCCCGGCCGACGTCAAGGGCACGGTCCTGCTGACGCACACGCACAAGAACCAGCCGGACGATCAGTGGTTGTATCTGCCAGCGCTGGAGCGGGTCAAACGCATCGCGGCCCAGAACAAGTCCGGTTCGTTCATGGGCAGCGAGTTCTCCTATGAGGACATCGCGACGCAGGCGATCGAGAAATATTCGCACACGTGGCTGCGGGACGAGGTCTTTCAGGAGCTGAATTGCCACGTGATCGAGCGTCGTCCGCTGGACAGGCAGAACTCCGGCTACACCCGGCTGCTCGTCTGGATGGACACAGAGCACCTGCGCATGCTCAAGGTCGAGTATTACGACCGCAAGAACGCGCTGCTCAAGACCCTCGCGTTCAAGGACTATCGCCTGTACCAGGACCGATTCTGGCGTCCCCACGACATGAACATGATGAACCACCAGACCGGCAAGAGCAGCCAACTGTTCTGGTCCGACTACACCTTCCGCGCGGGGCTCAATGAGAACGACTTCAACCAGCACAATTTGACTCGAATCAGGTGAGACGCATGCACGCACGTACGCTCGTTGTTTTGGGGGTTTTGGCGGTCGCAGCCTGCCCATGGCGGATGGTCGTGGGCGAAGAGTCGCAGTCGCCGACGGTCAGCCCGCAAACGGACGCTCCCAACGAACCGAAGGAACCCAACGAGGCCGGTCCCGCCAAAGGCGGTCGCAGCGGACTCACCGGGTACGTCGCAGCCGAGGGGCGGTTGTTCTTCAACGATCCGCTGTATCCCGGCCAGGAAGACCACAACGGCTCGCTGGCCGCCCAGCCGGAATACTACTATCAATGGGACAACGGAGGGCTCTTCACGTTCACTCCGTTCGTGCGGATCGACAGCGCCGATTCCGAGCGAACGCATTGGGATATCCGCGAGCTGTACTATCTCTACACGCAGGACTGGTGGTCTTTGCGGTTCGGCATGGCCCGCGTCTTCTGGGGCGCGACCGAATTCGTTCATCTCGTGGACGTCATCAACCAGACCGACCTCGTCGAGCACATCGACGGCGAAGACAAACTCGGCCAGCCCATGTTTCAGTTCTCCTCGTCCGTGAGCTGGGGCGCGCTGGACATCTTCATCCTCCCCTATTTCCGCGAACGGACTTTCCCCGGCAGGGATGGACGTTTGCGTCCGTCGCTCGTGATCGACACCGACCATCCGATCTACGAGAGCCGCGACAAAGAGCGAGCGATGGACCTGGCCGTCCGGTACCGCCGGACACTGGGGGACCTGGATCTCGGCGCGTACGTCTTCATGGGGACCAACCGCGATCCGCTGTTGGCCCCGGCGGATTTCCTCGATCCGAACGACACCGCCAATCCCCGGCTGATTCCGTTCTATGAGCGAACGACCCAACTCGGGTTCGACGCCACCTGGGCCAGAGGCAACTGGCTCTGGAAGCTCGAAGCCCGCTATCGAGACGGGTATCTCGACCCCTATTTCGCCGCCACCGGCGGTCTGGAGTACACCTTCTATGGATTCGCGGGCGGCAAGTCCGACGTGGGCCTGGTGGCCGAGTATGTGTACGACCAGCGGGGCGACGATCCCGAAATGACCTCGATCTTCGACGACGATGTCTTTCTGGGCATGCGTCTAGCACCCAACGACCTGGCGGGCACGCAGGTTCTGGTGGGCTTCATGCAGGACGTCAGCGACGCGGAGAACGCGCTGAGCATCGAGGCGAGCCGGCGTTTCGGAACCCACTGGCGTCTGAGTCTCGACGTGTGGTTCTTCCTCAACGCCCCGAAGGACAACGTCATCTATTATCTTCGAGACGACGATTTCGTCAGGCTGGAGCTGGCGTACTATTTCTGATCCAGCAAACGGGGTGAATCGCATGATTGGGAATATGAGTGCGATGTTTGCGTGGGTGCTGTCGGTCTTGGTTGTCTTGCTGGCTTTCGGCCAGTTTCTGCAGGCTCTCCTGTTTCTTGTGCGTACGCGGGGAAAGCACCCGACGGACGCCGGGAACGATCCTCCGAAGGCCGCCATTCTGCTGTCGTTGCGCGGCGCGGACCCCGGACTAGCCGCAGGTCTCAAGGGGTTCCTGCGGCAGGACTATCCGAATTACGAACTTCGCATCGTGGTCGACAGCGAGACTGATCCGGCGTGGGACCTGGTGCATGCGGTGGTTCGCGAAACGGGAGCGACGAACGTCCGCATCCGCACGCTCAGGGAACGTCCTGGCCAGTGCAGTCTGCACTGTGCGTCGCTCATCCAGCTAGCCCGCGAATTGGATGAATCGATCGAACTGTTCGCCTTGGCCGATGGCGACGTGGTCGCTCACCCGGCTTGGCTGCGGGAACTCCTGACCCCCATCATTCGGGGTCAAGTGGACGCCACAACCGGGCACCGCTGGTTTGCGCCCGTGCAGGGACAATTCGGCTCGATCGTCCGATACGCCTGGAACGCGGCCTGCGTCGTTGCGCTGCATTTCTCCGGGATTCTCTGGGGGGGGACTTTCGCAGGCAGAACAATCGACCTGCGTCGGTCTGGCTTGATCGACAAGTGGAACCGGGCGCTGGCCGTGGATGCCCCGATCAACGAATGCTGGCGGCAACTCGGGCTGCGCGTCGAGTTCATTCCCTCCCTGATGATGATCAATCGCGAGGAATGCTCGCTTCGTTCTGCGTTCGCATTCGTTTGCCGACAACTGCTCTGGACCCGGCTCTATCAGCCCAGGCTGTTCTGGGGGATGATCGTGCTCCATGCGTTTGCGGCGTCGGGTATGTTGCTGGGAACGTTCGGATCGATGCTTTACGCCGTGGCGACGGGGGCCTTTTCTGTCGCCGCAGTAACGCTCGGGGCCCTGGTGTTCTATTCGGCAGCCATGGTTCTATCGTTGATGCTGCTTGAAGCGCGGGTCCGCGGCGCCGCCGATCGGGCGGATGGGCCCGTTTGGCGTCTCTTGCCCAGCGTACTGTCAAGAGTCGTTGCCGCCGTCTTTGCGGCGCAGATCGTGCACTTGTTGGCAACGGCATGCGTCCTGGCCACACGGAAGGTGCGATGGCGAGGCGTGGTCTACGAGATCCGGTCCCCGTTTGACGTTCGCAAGGTCGAGGATCGTATGCTTTGCCGGTCCGACCAGCCGGCCGAACCGAACCAGTCGCTCTGACGCCGCCGCGGCTTTGGCGTCCGCCTACAAGGAGCCGGACGCCGATCGGACGTCCTTGCCATACGGCTTGTACTCGACCATTCGGATCTTCGCAGGTCGCTCGATACGATACCGGATGCCTCGCCAGTCCACGATCCGCAGGAACATCGCAGAGACCAACGCTGCGGCGTACACCCCTTGAGTCATCGCCATCGCGGCAAAGGTCCGCAGAATGTCCGCGGCTCCCATGCCCGGCAGGGATTCGCCCCTCGATTTCGTGCTGTGCCGCACCCCGCTTTCGATGGCGGCCAACAATGCGATCATCAGCAGCCAGTACAGCCCCATGCCGGCGGCGATCCATGCGACGGCGTGGCCATTTCCCAGGAAGGCTGCGGCTCCAAGGGCGACGAGGCCCGCCGATTGAGCGATGCCCGTCACCAGACCGTGTCCCACCACGAGCGCCCACGCGGGATGATACAGACGCGCGGTGAGCAGTTGCCGACGGACCCAGCGGTAGAAACCTCCCAGATCGCATTCCTCGCGATTGACCATCATCAGCGAGGGCACGAACGCCACGCGATACCCCATCGGCTTCAGGACGGCATACAGCATGGTGTCCTCGCACAAGGCGTTGCCCCATCGCTTCAGCAGGTCGGATCGTCGGACGACCTCCAGCTTCATCGCCAGAGTCCCTCCCCAGGGGATTCGAAAGCAGTACATCTGCACGATCGCAGCAGCGTTCCACAGCCGTCGGACCAGGCTGCCCCAGGACGGTGCGTTTGGGACGTACCAGCGATTGCCGGTCGCGGCGGCAACGTGCTCTTCCGCCAGCGGGGCCACCAGTTCGCCCAGCCAGGTGCGATGAGCAATCGTATCGGCGTCCAGCAGGGCGATGGCTTCGTAGGAATCATCGAGTTCGGAAATCGCCTGCAACAGGCTGCTGCATTTGAGACTGCACGTCGCGCCAGGGGCGCCCAGCGGTTTCATCCGGACGTTGCAGGCGTCGAACGCCGCGAGGGTTTGTTCCGCAATCGCCCAGGCCGGGTCTTCGCGGCTGTCCACCACGATGTGCAGATCATAGTCGGGATAATCCTGGTTCAAAATGGCTTCGAGGCAGGCGGGAAGAAACGGATCGGGCCCTCGCAGGCACAGAATCACCGCGGTTTTCGGGCAGAAGTCACCCCCTGCGGAATGGGGGGAGGAACGCTTGAGGACCCTGACGAATCGCCATGCCAGGACCGCCTGACCGACCGCCAGTCCCAGCAGGATCCAGAACATCGCGATGGCCCATGTCGTCATAGTCCCGCTTTCGATGCGCCTGGAGCCTCACCCGTTTTCCGGCGTCACCACGCTTTGCAGCAGCGTCTCCAGAACGCACGGACGCTTCTCATTGCCGCCGATCGGCGTTCTCGCGTGCCGCCCGAAATTCGTGCGAATGGCGAACTTGGCCATCCGCAGGAGCATCTCATAGTCCACCGTCGGGCAGGGCAGGTGGGCCGTCGCGGAGACGGTGTTCGCGCGGTCGAACTGCGGATCGTCCCGCCAATAAGCGCGGTAAATCCCGGCTTGTCCCCGGAACAATTCGACAAACCACTGGGCATCGCGCCTCGTCGGGTCCGAGGGGTCCGCCAGGGACGAACACTGCTCGACCGCGTGCTGAATCGCTCGACTCCAGACCGCCACAGGCGTCGATTCGGCTGCGGTCAGGTGGTAGGTCCTGCCGTGATGTTCGGGCCGGACCAGCAGGTGCGTGATCGCAGACGAGACCCAATCCACCGGGACATAGTCCTTTCGCTCGTGTCCGTCCATGTGGAACGCCTCCATCAGCAGGTCCGCGGTGATCGAGCCGAGCACCATCTGGCTGGCGAGGGTGTGGGCCAGTCGCACCATGGCGTAGAAGCCGTGGAAGGTGGAGGAGTATCCGGTCTGCGAATCGCCCACAATGATGGAGGGTCGATAGATCGTCGCAGGCTGTCCCAGGCGGGCCGAACGGACCAGTTTCTCCGCTTCGACCTTGCTTCGCTCGTAGTCGTTGCCCATTTCCTGCCCGACGTCGAGCTCCGCTTCGAGTATCCGCCCCTCGCGCAAGCCGCAGACGTAGGCGGTGGATATGTGATGGAACTGCCCGACCTTGCGTCGCCTGCACAGTTCCAGGACATGCCGTGTGCCCTCGACGTTCGAGATCCAGGGCTCCCTCCGGCGGTCTGTGCCGTAGAACGTGAGCTTTGCCGCATTGTGGAGCACCGCCCGACAGTGGCGGCCGATCCATCGTTCGTCCGATGCGTCAAGCCCCAGGTCGGGCTGGCATAGATCTCCTTCGAACACCACCGGTCGCGGCAGGGCCTTTCCCGTTTGATCTTCCCACCGAGTCAGCAGCGCGTCGATTCGCTGACGCGCGGATTCGCTGCCTGACGGTCGAACGAGCACCGCCAGACGATGACCTGCGAGGAGGCAATCCCGAAGCAAGTAACTACCCAGAAGACCGGCTGCGCCTGTCAGAAGGCAGTGGGCCATCGATGTTTCCCATTCAACGCACACACAAAGGAGGCCACTGACGGAGGCGTCTCCAGCAGGGCGTGTTCAGGCATCCGTTGCCCAAAAAGGCGGAGGGCACGTCCGGGACCGCGCGACACCGTCGGTCCACGATGCGCCGGTATGGTAATCCGCAAGGCGGACTCTGTCAACTGCGATCGCAACCATCGTCGTGGATTGTCCGCCAGAGCGTTGCATCGAAGGGCGTGATGCGATAGAATGCGAGGCGAACGTCGTGAGGTTTCGCGCATCCGGGTCTTCGGAAAGGGTATGAGATGAACCGTATCGGGAACGAATTGCGGACGGGACGGATTTCGCGTCGGAGCATGCTGGCCGGGGCGATGGCGGTTGCGGGGGCCGCGGGACTGCCGTCGGTCGTGCGGGGCCAGACCGGGCGAGTGGTGCAGAACGGGCGGATCAAGCAGTCCATCTGCGGCGGGTGCCTTCGCGGCCTGAAGCTCGACCAGGAGCAAACAGCCAAACTGCTGATCGAGATGGGACTGGTCGGGCGGGACCTGGTCGGTCGGGCCGACTGGGACGTGCTCAAGAAGCACGGTCTCGTGGCGACGATGGTCCCCGGCGCCGGATCGATCAGGCAGGGGCTCAACGACAAATCCCAGCACGCCAGGTTCCTGGACGACTTCCGAAAGAACATCCCCGCCGCGGCCGAGTACAAGTGGCCCAACGTCATCTGCATGGCGGGCGACCGCTCGGCGGCAGGCGAAGAGGAGGGGATGGAGAACTGCCGGACGATCCTCCAGGAGGCGGTCAAGATCGCTGAAGATCACGGCGTGACCATCTGCATGGAGATGCTCAACAGCAAGGTGGACCATCCAGGGTACATGTGCGACAACTACCCATGGGCCTTCGAGCTGTGCCGACGGGTGAACTCGCCGCGGTTCAAGCTGCTCTTCGACATCTACCACATGCAGATCATGGAGGGCGACCTGATCGCCACGATTCGCAAGAACATCCAGCACATCGGACACTTCCACACTGCAGGCGTTCCCGGCCGGCACGAGCTCGACGAGAACCAGGAAATCTACTACCCCGCGGTGATGCGGGCCATCGTCGAGACCGGCTACCAGGGGTATGTCGCCCACGAGTACACGCCCGTTCGCGAGGCGATTCCATCGCTGGTGCAGGCCGTGAAGGCGTGTGATGTGTGAAAGAGTGCGGAAGCGTATAAGCGTATAAGCGCGGAAGCGTAAGAGGACACGCCTGCGCTTCTACAATGCCAGGAGAAGGCAATGGGCAGACAGATAAGGGGTTGTTCGCGTAGGGACTTCATGAAGACTTCGACCGTGGCGATGGCTTCGCTTTCGGCCGTCTCTCTGGGATTGCCCAATCGGGCTTACGCCGCGGGTTTCGAGAAGGTGCGCGTGGGCGTGATCGGCTGCGGCGGACGCGGTTCGGGCGCCGTGACGGACTGCCTCGAGGCCGACGACGGCGTCGAGATCGTTGCGATCGCCGACGCCTTTCGGGACCGCCTCGACACCAGCCTGGAGAAGATCCAGCAGTGGTGCCAGAAGAACGTCAAACCCTTCGCCCAGCGGGTGAAAGTCACGCCGGAAACGACGTTCTTTGGCTTCAACGGCTACAAGAACCTGCTGGCGATGAAGGACGTGGACCTGGTGCTGATCGCGACGCCGGTTTGTTTCCACCCGGTGCATCTCGACGCCGCGGTTCGGGCCGGCAAGCACGTTTTCATGGAGAAGGCGGCCGGCGTGGACCCGCCGGGAATGCGAAAGGTCATCGAGGCGGGCGAACTGGCCAGGCAGAAGGGCCTGGCGATTGTCGCGGGTACCCAGCGGCGCCACCAGGCGAAGTACCGCCAGAATGCCCACGCCGTGGCCCAGGGCGCGATCGGGCGGATCACAGGCGGTCGGGTATGGTGGTGCGGCGGCGGCTCCTCGAATCCGCCTCGGCGCGAGGCGGGGTGGAGCGACGCCGAGTACCTGGTCCGCAATTGGTACCGGTTCAGCATGATGTCGGGCGACCACATTGTGGAGCAGCATTGCCACAATCTGGACGTGGCCAACTGGTTCATCGGGCGGCCGCCGGTGCAGGCTCTCGGGTTCGGCGGTCGTGCCCGTCGCCAGGGCGGCAACCAGTACGACTTCTTCAGCGTCGATCTGGACTATGGGGACGACGTGATCGTGCACAGCATGTGCCGCCAGGTCAAGGGCTGTTTCACGCGGGTGAGCGAACAGTTCGTCGGCACCGAGGGTTCCGTCTGGGGCGACGGCAAACTGACGGGCAAGCAGGTGGCCGTGCCGGAATTCGAGGAGAAGGGCGGTCCCTACGTCCAGGAGCATCGCGACCTGATCCGAAGCATTCGCGAGGGCAAGCCGCTCAACGAGGCCCGCGACGTGGCGGAGTCCACGATGGTGGCGATCATGGGCCGGATCTCCGCGTACACAGGCCAGATCGTCCGCTGGTCCGACCTGACGAAGAACACGAACAGCCCCTGGTACAACCTGACGCTCTCGCCCACCGCGGCGGATTTCGAAACCGGCGCCGTCGCAGCGCCGCCGGAAAACTCGATCCCCCTGCCAGGCGAGGCCTGATCCGAATTCCGGTCGCCAGCAGGTGTGCTGCTCAAGAGCCTGGAGGATCTTGGACGGCAGCCACTGCGATGGAGAGCGTGAATAGGGACTGCCCCCCGGCCCCCCTCTGGCGGACGCTCAGAAGCTGCTCGTTTCCTTCGTCCGAGCCGTCGAGAAGGGCATGGCGAACGGCTGCCCAACATCGAGCGCACACAGGTCGTCGGCTGGCTGGAGGAACTCGCAGACGCCTGCGGGGATGTCGACGAGTATATCGCCATCGTCGAATCCGAGGGATTGGTGCAGACCTACGCTCTATCCGTATCGCGACGGTTGTTCGAGGCCGGGCGGTTGCAGGAAGCATTGCCTCCGTGGGGGATGTACAAAGACGATACCTTACGATTTTCACCTCACGACGGCCTTGTTCGCTTTTTTACTTGTTGAACCCCTTGTGGTTCATGAATTCCCAGATGCGCCCCATCCAGGTATAGCTGCCCGTGCCTGGAGCGGCTTTCCTCTGGAAGCAGTGATTGCGTCCGACGAGCGTGTGGAGATCGGACTGGATTCCCATCCGGCGAAGCTGCTCCCAGCATTTCACCGAATTCATCGCCGCCCAACCGTCCGCATCGCCGTGGAGGAACAGGATCGGACAGGTCGCCAGGTCGAACGAGAACTCAGGGACGAGCCTCGCGTCGTCCTCGTTGCCGCCCTTGGCATTCGGGACGTCTGCGCCGTCCGTGAGCGCGTACGCCGGATAGATCGCGACCGCCCACTGCACGTTGCACGGGATCTTGTCAAGGTCGTCGATCGGCCAATAGGAACGACGCTGCGAGCTCGTCGCGCCCATGATCGTCAGGTGTCCGCCGGCCGAGGAGCCCATGATGCCGATGCGGTTGGGATCGAGCCCCTTCGCCGCGGCCTCGCTGCGGACGATTCGGATGGCGCGCTGCAGATCCTGCCACGCCGTCGTGTGCTTGGCCAGCCCGCCCAGCGGACGCGGCGTGCGGTACTTCATCGTTACGACCGTCATGCCCTTTTCGTTCAGGTACCGCCGCGTCGGCGCGACTTCGAATCCGTCCGGATCGTTGCCATTGTAGCCGCCGCCCGAGTAGATGATCTGGACCGCCGTCGTCTTGAGCTCCTTCGGCATGTGCCACTCGATATAAGGCAGGCACTGGTTCATCTGCACATCCGGCATCTTGCCTTCCGGCCAGACCGGCTCCTTGCGGTATTCGCCGCGAGCGTCGTCGTTCGGATACCGGGCCATCAGGTCTTCTTCCTCGCCGAGACGCCCGTCACAATTCATCTGGCGGAGGTACTCGGCGATACGGTCGAGCCAGTGGTCGTAAGCCGTGCCGTTCTCGCCCTGGCTCGAGTCGCCCATGAAACCGTGGGGACGGTCTGCGAAGAGATGGATCTCGGCCGGGATTTTCATCCTGCGGAGCTGGCGGTAGATCTGCGTGGAGCCGTTCGGCGAATAGATGTCCGCCCCGCCGTGGAAGAGCGCCATCGAACACGTCTTCGCGTCGAACTTGAACACGTTCGAGAGCTGTACGTCGATCGCGTCGCCATCGCGAGTGTTGGGGCCGGTAAGTCCGTCCGTGAGCGCGTAGGCGGTGTAGATCGGCACCGCCCAGTTGACGTGGCAGGGAAGCTGGTCGAGTTCATCGACCGGCCCGTATGCCGGTGTGAGCGCGCTCGTCGCGAGCAAGACCGTCAGGTGCGAACCCGCGGAGAACCCGAACACGCCGATTTTCTCCGGGTCGAACCCTCGCTTCTTCGCGTCGTTGCGGACGAGACGGACGGCGCGTTGCCCATCCTCCCACCCGCTCTGGTAGATCGGCAACCCTTGCGGACGCGGCGTACGGTAGGTGAGGCTCGCGCAAACGAACCCGAGTTCGGTGAACTTTTTCGCGACCCGGTCAATCCACACCCCGTCGCAGCAACTGTAATAACCGCCGCCTGAAATGAGCAACACGGATCCGCCGTTCTTCTCCGCCGGCGCCTCGTACCAGTCGAGATACGGCATCGTGTGGTCCGCCGCTGTGAATCCTGGAGCCGCCACCTCCTGGGTGGTCGCCGCGATCTGACCGGTCTGGAAATCCGGGATCTTCCCTTCCGGCCACAGCGCGACCCGCTCCCCGGCAAACGCCTGAACGACGACCAGTAAACAAGAACAAAAAACCGCTGATAGGAGTTTCGATTTTATAGCCATGCCACGGTTATATCATCTGTGGGGACAGCAATTCAAGGGAGAAGTCAGCCCAGGGACTGACGTAGAACGACATGGGTTCAGCCATGTGCGCAATCCGAACGTTCACGGGCGCAATGTCGATATCACCGTCGAGAATGACATGATCGTCAAGGGCCTTAGTCCCATCGTTGCTCATCCGCCAGGCGGGCGAGTGGGGCTGGTACGTCAATGGGACGATGACGATTGCCAGAGTCCCGGACCTGCCGCTGCAGCAGAACATCCTCGCTGCTCTCCAGAAACCCGAGTTGTTGCTTGGGGCCCACGAAGAATTCGTCCTGACCGGGTGGTACTACCGCCAAGCGGAGCAACCGTAGGGCGAGATCTCTTTGAGAACTGGCGTTCAGGCAGACACACACATGCGTAATGGACTGCGGGCGGCGTGCTTGCAGTCCCCTTTCGTGAAAGGTTGCCAAGACTACGATGGACCGCTGCCGGCCGCAGACCCGGGCTTGGCTGTACGGAGAAATCAACAAACCGTGGGCGCATGGAATTGTCTCAGATTTTCTTTCGTCCTGTGAGGCGATTGGGTCCCAAACGACGCATTGTAAGTAGGTGGAGATGGTGATTCAAGAAACGGGTCCGTGGCCGAGAACCGCCAAGAGGTCGAAGAAATGTACGACGAGGCTCTCACAAGCCACACACACGAAGGACTGCGAGTCGTGCGCTCGCAGCCCTTTTTTCCCTGAGGGAGACCTTATGTCGTTCTTCACGCTGACATCCGGTTGGGCGGGCAAGGCGGCCAC
>Ga0228535_1000921_pt1 | contig 61658 bp, 48 predicted proteins | sample SJ1metagenome_FD_168457 | JGI IMG/M metagenome (GOLD analysis project Ga0228535, IMG submission 168457) | Enriched culture of PCE-dechlorinating microbial communities from Ithaca, New York, USA - SJ1 | ecosystem: Engineered > Modeled > Simulated communities (microbial... > Unclassified | place...
CATCACCTTTGACCAGGCGCTGAACTCATCGGAGGTATTGTTCCCGGGAGATATTTCCCGGGATACAAAGTACGACCTTCCCATTGCGATACCGGGGGTTACAGCATTTAAATAAACCAACATGAACTCGAAAGGATTAAGGGAGGGCTTTAAGGTAGAACTCCTTGAGGGAGACAACAACTGGCCGGTGGTCATGAAAGCCGTACGGGACACTGGCCATAAAGGAGGTTGGCTGACCGCTGAAGTTCCCGGTGGAGATTTAACGCATTTAAAGAAAATCTCCGCACTGATGGACAAGATTATTTCCTTTTAAAAAAGCAGAATACAACCAAGCACCTATCCCCATCCGTAATGAAGAGATACCGGAAGATCTAAAAAAAGTAGCACAAACACTGATCGATCGCGTTTTTATATCACAAGTTTTTGTAAATTTGAAGTGTAAATCGTGCAGAAAAATATACCGGCAAAACAACTTATACCTAAATTACATCATATGCAAAACAGACGCGAGTTTCTAAAAAAAATGGCCATAGGCACTGTTGCCTTGAATTCGGCCACTTCCCTGCTCCATGCAGCAGGAAGCAAACCAGCCAAAAACGTGAAATTATCGGTATCACCCAACTCTTTTATCAATATCGGCCTGATCGGCAAGGGAGGCATGGGAACCTCAGACACCCTTACCGCACTAACGGTTAAAGGCGTTAAGCTTGTTGGGGTTTGTGACTTGTACGATAAACGGTTAAAAGATGCCAAGGCGCAATGGGGAAATGAAATTTTCGTTACGAAAGATTACCGGGAAATTCTTCTGCGGAAAGATATCGACGCGGTAATTATTGCTACTCCCGACCATTGGCATCAGCCGATTGCCATTGAAGCGATGAAGGCCGGGAAACACATCTATTGCGAAAAACCAGTCATCCATAAGCTGGCAGAAGGAAAAGGCCTGATCGAAGCGCAGAAAAAAAGCGGAGTCCTTTTCCAGGTAGGCAGTCAGGGCATGGCCTCCCTGGGAAACAGGGCAGCCCGGTTGCTGATTCGGCAGGGAATTATCGGAGCGGTCAATTTTGTTGACGGGCAGTTCACTTCAGCTCCGGGCATGCTAAATGCCTTTACCGCACCCGATGATGCCTCTGAAGAAACAATCTGGTGGAGCCGTTTTCTGGGAAACGCGCCTAAAATCCCATTCAACCCCCACCATTTTTTTGAATGGAGAAACTGGAAAGATTATGGTACGGGCATAGCAGGAGACCTGTTTGTACATGTCCTCTCAAGCATTCACTATATCATGGATGCAATAGGCCCGGAAAAGGTATATACCACCGGAGGAATACATCACTATACCGACGGTTCACGAGATACGCCCGATATCATGCTGGGATATTTCGATTATCCCGACAGGAATAACACAGGAGCTTTTACGGTGCAGCTGGGAGCCAATTATGTGGATGGCGTATCCAAAAAGTGGGGAAGCATGGATTTCAGGATTGTCGGCTCAAAAGGTTCATTGGACGTGGGCTGGGATAAAATTGTACTGAAAACAACCGGGGATGTGAATACCAAAGATTTTGAAGCATTGGGGGAATTGGGACAGGAGTTTGATGCTCCCCGGAAAGTATCCTCCCGTGAGTATGTTTTCAATGCGAAAAAAGGGTACAAAGGAGGACATTATGACCATCATTTCAATTTTTTCAATGGAATCAGGAACAATACACCGTTGACGGCAGACGTCCTCTTCGCAGTCAGAACTGCAGCACCTGCACTGCTGAGTTACGAAAGCTATTTACGCAACGAAGCAATCAAATGGGATGCTCAGAAACTCAAAATAAGAAAATAGATAAGCTGCAAAAAATTATTAGCCGCAAGATTTAAGTGTTTTTGTAACACTTGTGAAGATTTAATTAATATTTTTGCACTATCAAACATAAAGAAACATAACATGAAAAGAACAATTCCTCTGATCCTGATGTCCCTGATCGTATGCGGTAGACCGACCGCCGGCATGCTATCTGCCCAGGAGCAGTCAGACCGTTATGCGGAAATCATCAACCCTAAACTGTTGCACATCAACCGCGAAGAGCCGCGGTCAACATTCTCTTCATTCACAGATCTAAAGGAAGCCCTTGCTGCCGGTTACATATCCAAAGGAAGCGATGTGGTGCTACTGAACGGGAGTTGGAAGTTTCATTACACCGACCGGTTCAGTCAACGCCCTAAAGAAGGCTTTCAGAAGGCTGATTTTGACGACAGCGGATGGAACGATATCCGGGTGCCGGGCAACTGGGAGGTGCAGGGATTTGGTGTTCCCATTTATGTGAATACCACCTACGAATTCACCTCTCCGGGCCACACACCCTACTGGGATAGGCCCAATCCCCCACTCGTTCCGGAAGAATTCAACCCCACGGGAACCTATCGGAAAACATTTACCCTTCCCGACAACTGGCAGGAAAAGGAGATCATCCTCGTTGCAGATGCAGCCAGAGGAGCAGCCTACTACTACCTCAACGGGGAGTTCGTCGGCATGAACAAGGAGGGCAAGCTACCGGCACGATTCAACGTGACCGATCAGGCAAAAGCGGGAGAAAACGTGCTGGCGGTACAGATTCACCGCTGGAGCAGTGGTTCCTACCTGGAGTGTCAGGACTTCTGGCGGCTCTCGGGGTTTGACCGCGATGTCTACCTCTATGCCCGTCCCAAGCTACACCTGGCGGATATCTTCGCTCATCCGGGCCTCGATGCCAGCTACACCAACGGACAGTTTGCGCTCGATATCACCGTAGCTTCCCCCGAAGGGAACACCCGCCCATTCACTCTCACCTACACCCTGTCGGACGAAGCCGGCAAAAAAGTGGCCGGCGGATCCCTCACTGAAAAAGTTTCCGAAAGAGCATCCGTTCGCTTTGAAGAGATTATACCCGGCGTGAAAAAGTGGAGCGCCGAGACACCCCACCTCTATACGCTAGCCGTTGAGCTGATGGATGAAAAGGGAAGCACCCTCGAAGCGACAGCCCTGAAAGTAGGTTTCCGTACAGCAGAAATTAAAAACCGCCAGTTCCTAGTGAACGGGCAGCCGATACTGTTGAAAGGGGTGAACCTGCATGAACACAACGAACATACCGGCCATTACGTCACCGAAGAGTTGATACGCAAAGATTTCGAACTGTTCCGCAAATACAACGTCAATGCCGTGCGTACCAGCCACTACCCGCAACCGGAACTCTTCTACAGGCTGGCTGACGAATACGGGATCTACGTGATCGACGAGGCCAACATCGAAAGCCATGGGATGGGATACAACCTCCGAAAAGGAGGTACGCTGGGAAACAACCCGCTCTTTCTGGAAGATCACCTGAGCCGCACCTCCGGCATGGTGGAACGGGATAAGAACCACCCCTGCGTCATCACCTGGTCACTGGGCAACGAGGCTGGTAACGGATACAATTTCTACGAGACCTATCGCTGGATCAAAAGCCGCGACACCTCCCGCCCCGTGCAGTACGAACGGGCTGTAATGGAGTGGAACAGCGATATCTTCGCACCGATGTACTCCGATCCCGATGAGATCGAGCGGTACGCCAACGATCCCGCATCCGACCGCCCCCTTATCCTCTGTGAGTACGCTCATGCCATGGGAAACAGCCTGGGCAACTTCACCGAATACTGGGACATCATCCGGAAGTACCCCCTGTTGCAGGGCGGCTTTATCTGGGACTGGGTAGACCAGGGACTGGTGAAGAACGATGAGAAAGGGAACCGTTTCTGGGCCTACGGAGGCGACTACGGGCCAACAGGTACTCCCAGTTCGGGTGACTTCTGCATCAACGGTGTGGTCTTCCCCGACCGGAGCGTGAAACCACATACCGAAGAGATGCGCAAGGTGTACCAACATGTCTGGTTCCGCAATTTCAACCCGGTGGACGGGTCGGTAGAACTCTTCAACGAGCACTTCTTCTCCGATCTGAGTAATTACCAGATTACATACAGCATCAAAACCGAAGGAAAGGAACTAGCCCAGGGGAGGCTGCAGGCAGAAGCAGCTCCACAGGAGGCCGTAAAGGTAGCGGTACCCGGCTGGGCCCGTTACGCCGGACGCAAAGAGCAGCTGACCGTCAACTTTACGGTCACACAGCAGAAGGAGGAACGGCTGATCCCTGCCGGCTGGGTGGTAGCCCGTAACCAGTTTGTGGTCAACGATTACTCTGCCCGGATAACCGGGAAGCTGAAAGCAGCCGGAACAGAAGAGACAGAAACCTCGGTGATCGTAAGCGGCCGCCGTTTCAAGGCTGTCTTCGACAAACAGACCGGGCTGCTCACCTCCTACCGGGTGGACGGCACCGAATATATCGAAAACGGTGCTGGTCCCCGTCCCTTCTTCTGGCGGGCTCCCATCGATAACGATTACGGCGCACGGCTTCCTAAAAGGCTCTCCGCATGGAGAGAGGCCAGCTACCGGGAACTCAGGGCGGAAGGCCTGAAGATCACCCGCGGCGAGACAACAACTCTCACCTACCGCTACAGCTACCCCGAAACCGGGGCCAGCAACGAAGTGACTTATACTCTCTATGACAACGGCACTCTCCATATCTCCAACCGGTTCGATGCCACCAACTCAGATACAGAAATGATACTCCGTATCGGTATGCGGATGCAGCTCACAGGAGAGCTGGTGCAAGCGGATTATTACGGCAGGGGCCCCTGGGAGAACTACGCCGACCGAAAAAGTTCCGCCTTCCTCGACCGTTACACATCACCCATCAACGAAATGGTAACCCGCTACGTGTTGCCGCAGGAAAACGGACATCATACCGATACCCGCTGGCTGGCACTAACCCGGAAATCGGGTAATGGACTGCTCTTTGTAGCAGACGACCTGTTTGAGTTCAACGTGTCCAACTACCTGCTGGAGACGATCACCAACGGAGAATCGCTCAACAACGACGCACCGGCAGGAACTGCGCCCCGGAACAAGCATATAAGCGACTACCGTCCGTCGGATGTGGTGGACCTCTTTATCGATCACCGCATGCAGGGTGTGGGAGGGAACAACAGCTGGGGCAAGCTGCCGCTGGAAGAGTACCTGATCCGCCCGGGTGAAGCTTCGGCCACCTACGGTTTTACGCTGATCCCCATCAGGAACAGGAAAGAGGTTGAACGCCATATTTTAAGTTCTTCAACCGAAAATTAACTATCTTTGGCATTAAACTACAAAAGAGATATGAGAATCGCGAAAATAATTTCCCGGTATGCCCTCGGTGTTTTTCTAGGGTTACCGGTCCTTACAGCTGTGGCGTGTAACAACAACCGCCCGGAAAAAGAGTGCATCACCTTCGAAGAGATGAAAGACCCCACCAACGACACCCTGTCCGACTGGTCGCACGTAACTGCGGGATTGCACGCCTCGTTCATCTCTGTTGATGACAAACTGCCCAAATCCGTGGCACCGGAGATCACCCTCGTCAACAACGTGAAAATTTCCGGATGGAAAGGCGAGAAAGTGTCCGCCCAACTGCTGCTCTGGACTGCCGAGGATATCGACCAGGTAGAGTACGCGTTTAACGACTTCAAGACTGAAGGGAACAGCCTGCCCGCATCTGTAGCACAAGCCCGGTTCGTCCGTTATGTCATGACCGATGAGTTCGGCCCGGGCTGCGGGCACCGCCAACCGGACGACTTCCCTGCTTCGCTGGCGCCGGACATGCTGGATAACCTGGAATGCTTTAACCTGGATGCAAAAACCGTCAGGCCGCTATGGATCACCTTTGACATCCCTTCCGATGCTACGGCCGGAAACTACAAGGGAGAACTTACCATCTACGCCCGGGGCCAGTCACCCCATAATTTCGAGATCGAACTGGAAATCGTTGACCGGCTGTTGCCCGAGCCGTCAGAATGGAGCTACCACCTCGACCTGTGGCAGCACCCGTCAGCCGTAGCCCGTGTACACAACCTGGAGCTGTGGAGCGACGCCCATTTCGAGAAAATGAAACCGTTGATGCAGATGCTGGCCGATGCGGGACAAAAAGTGATTACTGCTACCCTGAACAAGGACCCCTGGAACAACCAGTGCTTTGATGCGTATGCCGACATGATTGTCTGGACGAAGAACAAAGACCGGAGCTGGAGTTTCGACTATACCGTTTTCGACCGTTGGGTACAGTTCATGATGGATCTGGGCATCAATAAGATGATCAACTGCTACTCTCTCCTTACCTGGAATAACCAGCTGCACTACAACGATATGGAGAAAGGCGAGCTGGTTACCGTAGAGCTGAAGGCGCAGTCGAAAGAGTATGAAGAGCTGTGGGGAGTGTTCCTGAAAGACTTTACCCGTCACCTCCGGGAAAAGGGATGGCTGGAAAAGACCAATATCGCGATGGACGAACGTGGGCCTGCCGATATGAAGGCAGCCCTTAGAGTGTTGGAACTCTATGCACCCGAGCTGGGTGTTTCGCTTGCGGATAATCACAAGAGTTACCGCGAATATCCGTGGATAAAAGATATTTGCGTGGGTGCCGGCAACAAGGTAAGCCGTGAAGAGATCGAGGCACGAAGAGCAAAAGGGCTTACCACCACTTACTACGTCTGTTGTGCCGATAAATTTCCCAACATGTTTACTTTCTCCCCCTCGGCAGAATCGGTATACGCAGCCTGGTATGCGGCTGCCCTCGATTTAGACGGATTCCTGCGCTGGGCCTATAACTCCTGGGTAGAGAACCCGCTGACCGACTCCCGTTTCCGGACCTGGCCGGCAGGAGACACCTATTTCGTGTATCCCGATGCCCGAAGCTCCATCCGGTTTGAACGGCTGGTGGAAGGGATTCAGGACGCGGAAAAAATCCGGGTACTGCGGAAAAAGTACACCGGAGAGAACACGCCCGAATCCCTGAAGAAGCTGGCGCAGCTAGAAGAGGCGATTGCCGGGTTCGGCACGCTGGAACCTTCAAGCGACTGGCAGAAGAGATTGAGCGACGCCAAGAGGTTGCTGAACACGCTTTAGAACGTGACGTAAAAATGAAAAAGTACAACACGGTAATCCGCACAACGTGGGCCGGCATCGGCTCACTGGCCCTGCTGACCGCCTGCCAAAATAAAAACGAGGAGCCCCGGCAGCCGAACATTATTTACATCATGAGCGACGACCATGCCTATCAGGCAATCAGCGCTTACGGATACGGACTCAACCGGACACCCAATATCGACCGGCTGGCGAAGGAAGGTGCCCTGTTTACCCGATCGACCGTCACCAACTCCATCAGCGCCCCGAGTAGGGCTGTATTACTAACGGGCAAGCACAGTTTTGTCAATGGCAAGGTGGACAACGTGCAGCCGTTCGACTGGGACCAGCCCAACTTCCCGAAGCTCATGCAGGCCAACGGCTACCAGACAGCCATGATCGGTAAGATACACCTCGACGGTATCCCCCAGGGATTTGACTTCTCCATGGTGTTGCCCGGACAAGGCCAGTACTACAATCCCGACTTCCTGATCAACGGAAAGAAGATCCGAAAGGAAGGGTACTGCACCGATATCATCACCGAAGCTACCCTCGACTGGCTGAAAAACAAACGGGATCCCGGGAAGCCGTTCTGCGTGCTCTATCACCAGAAAGCACCGCATCGTAACTGGCAGCCGGCACCGGAGTACCTCAACCTCTTCGACGACGTCACCTTTGAGCCCCCCTCCACTTTCTTCGACAATTACGAAGGGCGGGGAAGGGCCGCAAAGGAGCAGAAGATGCAGGTCCACGGGCATGCTACGTGGGGGCACGATTTTAAAATGATCGTGGATCCGCAGGGCGACAGCACCGGATTTCACCGTGAGCTCGAGCGGTTTACGCCGCAGCAACGCGAAAAGTGGCTGGCAGCCTATACACCCAAAAACGAAGCGTTCAAAGCCAGTTACCCCCACCTCACCGACGAACAGATTGCCCGATGGAAGTACAACCGGTACATCAAAGATTACCTGCGCACCATCCAATCGGTGGATGACGGCGTGGGCCAGCTACTCGACTACCTGGAAGAGGCCGGGTTGTCGGAAAACACTATTGTGGTGTACACCTCCGACCAGGGATTTTACCTGGGCGAACACGGGTGGTTCGACAAGCGGTTCATGTATGAAGAATCGTTCCGGACACCGTTATTGATCCGCTATCCCAAAGAGATCAGGCCCGGCACCGTTGTCGACAAACTTGTTCAGAACCTAGATTTTGCACCTACCCTCCTCGATTATGCCGGCATCACTCCACCGGAAGAGATGCAAGGAGAAACGTTCCGGGAGCTGGTTGCCGGAAAAACCGACAAGTGGCGCGACGCGGTCTATTACACCTATTACGAGTATCCTTCGGTACACATGGTGAAGCGCCATTACGGCGTGGCTACTGAACGATACAAGCTGATGCATTTCTATTACGACATCGATGAATGGGAACTGTACGACCTGCACACAGATCCGATGGAGTTGAGGAATGTCTACAACGATCCCGGTTATGCCGGTGTGCGCGAAACGATGCACAAGAAACTGGAGGAGCTGCGGAGACAGTACGGGGATAGCGATGAGCTGGACAAAAAGTTCCTGAAAGAATACCTCGAGCATCAAAATTAATGCATATGAAAACAACGATCCTTTTACTGATCTTCTTCCTCACCCTCTTTCACAGCGGGGCACAACCCGTTTCTCTGCAGGAGGGCAACCGATTTCCCCAGAGGGAAAACACCCGCAGGATCATGAGTTACAACATCCACCACGGCAGGGGAATGGACGACACAGTCGATATCGAACGCATCGGAAAACTGATCCTCGCTGTCAACCCGGAAGTGGTCGGCCTGCAGGAGGTGGACAGCATGACGAACAGGAGCGGCAACATCGATATTATCCGGCTGCTCTCCGAGCAGACCGGGATGTACGCTACCTTCGGCTACTCCATCCTGCACGACGGAGGAAAATACGGCAACGGCATGCTGACTCGGGAAAAACCGGCGGCGGTGAAGAAAATCGACCTGCCCGGAGCCACTGAAGCCCGCACAGCGCTCATCGTAGAACTTGAAAAGTATGTGGTGGTCAACACCCACCTTTCCCTCACCGGGGAAGAGCGACTGCAATCGGTAAAAATCATCACCGAAGCCGTGAGCGGCTACAACAAACCGGTCTTCCTGATCGGGGATTTGAACGCAACCCCCGACTCGGCCCCCATCGAATTCCTGAGAAAAGGATGGCAGATACTTTCCAACCCCAAACAACCCACCTCACCCTCAGTCAATCCGCTCAACACGATCGATTATATATTTGGATACACAGCCAAAGGAGAGACCTACGCCAGGTACAAGGCCGAGGTGGTGGATGAACCGGTGGCATCCGACCACCGTCCCCTGTTCGCCGATATACGCCTCAAGACACCTGCATCGGAGGTGATGCGTACCATCCCTTACCTGCAAAATCCGGGAAGCGACGAGATGACCGTTATGTGGCTTACCCATGTTCCGGCGCGAAGCTGGGTGGAATACGGTACCGACAGTACCCGCCTGCAACGGGTGCGACCCTTCCTCGAAGGAGTGATGGTAGCAAACAACAAGATCCACCGCGTACACCTGAGCGGCCTCCGCCCTGGCACGAAGTACTATTACCGGGTTGTCTCGCAGGAAATCACCCGCTATTCCAGTTACTATAAGGAGTTCGGTGATACGGTCCGGTCCGACCTGAAAACGTTTACCACCTGGAACGATAAAGCGCGGGATTTCCGGGTTATCGTCTACAACGACCTCCACAGCAACATGACGATGTTCCACAAGTTGCACGCGCTGGTAGAGGAGAAGCCGTACGATCTGGTTATCTTCAACGGCGATTGCTTCGATGACGTGGAAGTCGAGGGAGATATCGTGAACCGGTTGCTCGCCTACACGCCCCGCATTAAAAGCGATGAGGTGCCCTCCGTCTTTATTCGGGGGAACCACGAAACACGGGGCGAATACTCCCTACACCTGTGGGATTACCTCGGGAGAATGAGAGGCCGTTCCTACAGTGCTTTTTCCCTGGGGGACACCCGCTTTGTCCTTCTTGACTGCGGGGAAGACAAACCCGACAGCCACGAGGTCTATTACGGCATGAACGACTTCACGCAACACCGGATCGATCAGGCCAACTTTCTGAAAGAGGAACTGGAGTCCGGAGCCTTTACCCAAGCAACCAAACGGATACTGATCCACCACATTCCCATTTTCGGGGTGAACCCCGGCAGCTTTTCGCCCTGCTCTGACCTCTGGATACCGGTACTGAAAGGTGCACCGTTCGATATCTCCCTCAATGCCCATACTCACCGCTTCCGGGTGATCGAGAAAGGCGAAGCGGGAAATAACTTTCCCGTCATCATCGGAGGAGGGAACAAGGAGTCCGATGGCACGGTGATGGTCCTCGAGAAGAAAGGTGACAGGCTGACCGTTGAAGTGATCAATGCCTCGGGGGAGAGATTGCTTAAAAGAGTGCTCCCGGTAACCGACTAGACAGACATGACTATGAAAAATCATCAAAAACTGTTGCTGGGTGTATTGCCGGCAACCCTGGCGAGCATCCTACCTGCAGCATCCCAACCGGAAAAAGATCAAGCCGGGGCAAACCGGCCCAATATCCTGTGGATCTCTACCGAAGATTTCAGCCCCCACCTGGGGTGTTACGGCGATGAACTGGCCAGGACCCCCAACATAGACCGGCTGGCAGCAGAGGGAATACGTTATACCCATGTGTTTACAACTGCAGCAATCAGCGCTCCCTGCAGAGCCGGCATCATAACGGGCATGTATCAGACCTCCATCGGATGCATGCACATGAGAACAACGAGCTATCGCCGCTCCGTTGAGAACCCCGTTGAGTTCACAGCGGTCCCCCCGCATTACGTCAAAGCTTTTACCGAATACCTAAGGGCAGGCGGATACTATTGCACCAACAATAGCAAGACCGACTATCAGTTTGCCAAAGATCCTGTGCCGGAAAGCATCTGGGATGAGTGCGGCAATCAGGCCCACTACAAAAACCGCCCGGAAAAAGACCAACCTTTCTTCGCAGTATTCAACTATACGGGAACCCACGAGAGCCAGAACTGGGACATTTCACGGGTGAAGACCAATCCCGACAAGGTGAAGGTTCCTCCTTACTATCCCGATACCGACATTGTCCGGCGCAACCTTGCCAGGATGTACGACAATACCGCTAGACTCGATTCGGTCGTAGGCAGGCTGCTGGACGAACTGGAGAAAGAGGGGTTGGCGGACAACACCGTAGTCTTTTTCTGGGGAGATCACGGCGACGGACTCCCCCGGGCCAAAAGGTGGTTGTACGATTCAGGGTTAAACATCCCGCTAATCATCCGTTTTCCCGGCAGGCGGGATGCGGGATCGGTCAACGACGACCTGATCTCGGCCATCGATCTCGGCCCGACGGTTCTCTCGCTTAGCGGCATCCCCGTCCCCGTTCACATGCAGGGACTGCCCTTTCTGGGGCCACAGGCCGGAGCCCCCAGGGAGTATGTCTTCGCAGCACGCGATCGGGTGGATGAGTCGTACGACATGATGCGCTCCGTCCGCAACAAGAAATACCTCTACATCCAAAACTACTACCCCAATGAGCCTTTCGCTATTTGGGTTCCCTACCTCAACCGGATGCCGATCATGCAGGAAGTGATGCGCCTCAATGCGGAAGGCAAGCTGACCGTTCACCAGAAAAAATGGATGGCAGACAGCCGGCCGCCGGAAGAGCTCTACGATGTGGAGGCTGACCCTTTCCAATTGAACAACCTGGCCGAAAACCCGGAATACAGGGGAGTGCTCGATGAGATGCGCCTCCAACAAAAGCGGTGGAGAGAGGAAACCAACGACATGGGGTTACTCAACGAGTCGGAAATGATTGAGCAAATGTGGCCTGGCGGGAAACAACCGGTAACGGATAAGCCCTACTTCGTTGTGAATGCGGAAGAGGACCGGGGATTGAAAAACTACCGGGAAGGAGGGACCTACACACTCCCGATGTCCTTGTCGTTCTATTGCCCCACACAAGGTTCTTCCATAGTGTATACTACAGAAGAAGGCGATTCTCCTCGCTGGAAGCTGTATGCCGGGAGTCTCAGGCTGACAGAGGGGACGCATACCATCCGGGTAAAGGCCGTCAGGTACGGATACAGATCCAGTGAAGAACTGACGGGAAAATTTACGATTTTACCTCGTAGAAACCCCTGAGCATCCCTTTTCACTTTTTAAGCCATCCCATGAACCCCTTCTTTTCTTTCTTTGCGGGAACAGGAGTATTGCTTATAAAGGCTTCAAACGAGCACTCTCCCCTCACGGTAGCTTGCACCGCCCCGTAGATTATTCCCCAATCGGGGAGTCCTCCTAAATTACGATCATCGATAAACAAATCTGCCTTTAATTTGCGAGGAGAGGCTTCCCGGTTTTCTTCGGGATAATTCGCGTTTGCTGCAAAAAAGTAAATGCCGTTTTGTTCGCAATAATCAATGGCTTCCTGTAACAACTGCCCTTCGCGTACCGTCCAGAGAAGGAGCCGGTGTCCGTCGTTGTGAAGCATGCGAAGGGTCTCGATGGCAAAAGGAATGGGTCTCCCTATTTTTGGATAAGCGTGCTCAACAATGGTCCCGTCAAAATCAACCGCAATAATCATGTCAACCGTTTCTTAATTTTAACGGTAAATATACACATTCTTTTTTTCCCTTCTGTTTTTTTGGCATAAAATGAAAACCTCCGGTACGTACTGGACGTTCCGGAGGAAATTTCGAGGGCTGTGGTCCCACTTGGGCTTGAACCAAGGACTCCCTGATTATGAGTCAGGTGCTCTAACCAACTGAGCTATGGGACCTTTTCGACAGTTCTTGCGTCGAAAGCGGGTGCAATATTACTACTTTTTTTGCAAATTACCAAACCGGAATGCATTAAACTGATCGGAATAAAAGAAAAATGTTTAATTGAAAAGATTAATGATTTTTTCAAACTTATTATTCTTATTTTTACACCGCATAAAATGCAGAAACAAAAAAATAAGATCACAACTTCAAAAACAGAAAAAATGGAAGAATTAACATTCCGCGTAAAAGCGCACAGTGAAAATCCCACAAAAACTGTGGTAAAAGCGAGAACTTTCAAGATGATTATAGACGAACCTACCGATCTGGGAGGAACAAACGATGGCCCAAACCCGGTTGAATACGTGTTGGCCGCTTTATCCGGTTGCCTTAACGTCATGTGCCATATTGTGGCCCAGGAAATGAATATAAAACTCAAGGGAGTAGAAATAAAAATATCGGGAGCATTGAATCCGGAGAAATTGTTTGGAAAAGAGACCGAAAATCGTGCGGGTTATAAATCGATACATGTAGAAATCAAGCCCGACACCGATACCGATAAAGATACATTACAGAAATGGATACAAACGGTTGAAGCACGTTGTCCGGTTAGCGATAACCTGACTAATCCTACACCGGTACATATAGCTTTGGCATAAAAACAAAAAGGTAGCTATAAACTACCTTTTTTGTTTGTTTAGTTCGCATCCGGCTCTATCCAGTCCCCGTTATCCTTGATCAGCTGGATTAGGTGTTCTACGGCTTCCTCCTGTGGAATATTTTTCTCCACCAGTTCTTTCTTCCTATAGAGCGATATCTTACCGTGTTCTGCCCCCACGTAACCATAATCGGCATCGGCCATCTCTCCCGGACCATTCACAATGCAACCCATCACCCCGATCTTCAGGTGTCTCAGGTGAGAGAAATGTTTCTTTACCAGCGCTACAGTCGTCCGCAAGTCGAAAAGCGTGCGTCCGCAGCTGGGACAAGAGATAAACTCCGTTTTGCTGGTGCGTAAACGGGCAGCCTGAAGAATGCCAAAGGCATAGGAGTCGAGTTCGGCAATATCGATTTTCCCCGTGTTGGATATCATGATCCCGTTACCGAAACCATCCAGCAGAACAGTTCCAAAATCAATCCCCCCTTTAACCTGGATATCCTCTGCCACGTCTTCCGAATAACTGCGCTGCAGCACTACCGGAATATCACAGTGTCCGTTCAGCAATTTATGGAAAAATGCTCGCTGCTCTCCCACTCCGTTCACGTGGCTGGTCTGGAGTATAACGACCAACTTTTCCGTGTTTTTCAGCACGGATAAAACTTCGTCTGTCAGTTGTGGATAGGAAAGTTGTAGAAACTTGACAGCCGCCTGGCACTCCTTGATATCCGAAATATTTCCGGCAGTAAACATCGGGAAGTTATCTATCCTGTCTTCCCAGTTTGGGAAATCTACTATTGACTTCATCCCTTTGGGAAAATTACCGGGAACGTTGTCACCCACGTATATGTAATCTGGAATGAAATGCGGATTGATCGACATGTCGGCTATTGCATTTCTGTCGGAGATAACCACCGGAACAAATCCTCCACCGATATTTCTCACGGCACGTGTTTCTCGTTTGTCCGTAGAGAAGGGAGAGAATCCGGGATAGAGTTCACCCAATATGGGCTTATGTCCTTCTCTCTTAGCCACATAGTCTACTATTTTTCGGGCTACGGGGACTTCCGCTTCGGGATCTTCGCTCAGCGACACCCGGACGGTATCGCCCAAGCCGTCGGAGAGCAACGCTCCGATACCTACAGCCGATTTCATTCTCCCGTCTTCACCATCACCTGCTTCGGTCACACCCAGATGCAACGGAAAATGGATATTTTCCTTATCCATTCTGTCTACCAACAAACGAACGGCTTTGGTCATTAGCAATGTGTTGGACGCTTTCATCGATATAACAATATCGGTAAAACCTTCATCCAGAGCGATACGCAGGTACTCCATGCAGGATTCTACCATCCCTTCTGGGGTGTCACCAAAACGGGTCATGATCCGGTCCGACAGTGATCCGTGATTGACACCGATCCGCACCGCTGTACCGTGTTCTTTACAAACCTGTAGGAAAGGAACTACCTTGGAACGGATCTTTTCCAATTCCTGTACATACTCCTCATCGGTATATTCCACTACGGCAAACGTTTTTTGCTTGTCAACGAAGTTCCCGGGATTGATACGTACTTTTTCGGCAACGGTAGCTGCCACGTGCGCAGCACGCGGATTAAAATGAATGTCAGCCGAAAGCGGCGTACTGTATCCTTTTTCCCTTAATTGCTGATGAATAAGTCTTAAGTTTTCCGCTTCACGAACACCTTGCGTGGTTAACCGGATCAGGTCGGCTCCTGCGGCGATAATCCTTTCGCATTGAGCAACACTGCCTTCGGTGTCGAGAGTGTTGGTATTGGTCATTGTTTGCACAACAACCGGATGATTCCCGCCCATACTGATGTTTCCAATGTGTACATCGATGGTTGGACGGCGGTGATAATTGAAATAATCCATTATAAATTGTTTTACGTGAGAAATAAACACCCGAACCGGGCAAATGTTTAGAGTATTTCGATCCAGTATCCGTCCGGATCAACGATAAAATACAATCCCATGGATTCATTTTCATAACACACACAGCCCATTTCTTTGTGATAGGCTCTTACCCGGTCGTAATCTCCCGCTACCCGCACACACAGGTGCTGCTCATTGTCACCCATGTTGTAAGGCCTGTCCCAATCCCGGAGCCAGGTCAGTTCAAGGGTAAAACCGGTCTCACCGTCGCCCAGATAAACCAGGACAAACGATCCGTCAGAAGCTTCTTTTCTTCTCACCTCTTTCAATCCCAGTGCCTTATCATAGAACTCAATACTTTTCTGAAGATCAAACACATTGATATTGTAATGATCAAATCTGCTTTTAATTTTCATATTGTTTTAAACTGTTTATTCTGTTGGAACCCGGAACCAATATACCGGAAACCCCGCGCCTGTTGTAAGCGCTAATGACTCCTTTTTATAATTCAAACGACTGTCCTTTTTTATACACGTTGAGATAGGTACAGTTCTGCAATCGGGCGTACCGGCTGAATGCATTGACTTTTTCGTAATTTTCTCCAAAATGCATGGGCAGAAAATAATCAGTAGATATCCTGTTGACCAACTGTTCCGCTCCACGCATGTAGTCCCTTCCCAACCGGGGATCAACGGGAAACATCGCCAGATAAAGCTGATCTACATTTTCCGCCAGCAGTTCCAGCTGACAAAGATAACTATTTTCATAACCCGTGGACTCAAGCAGGGGAACTTCTTCATTCCAGTGCCAATTGTTGAGATCTCCGGCATGAAAAAAGCGCTTCCCCGAGACATTGACCACAAACGACCCTCCGGTATCTGTGGAACCGAATGCTTTTACTTTTATCCGGTTGTCTTCGTACTCCTCTAGTTTATCGAGAAAAACGATGTTTTGATAAACCAATATCTCCCGGCTATCCATCACCTCTTTTGAAAAAATATACTTCACGTTTGTCTTGTTTAACCCCCATTTCAATATTTCCGGATTGAAGTGATCGGGATGTGAATGGGTACAGAAAACGTATAGGTCCTCCGGCTTTTCAAGCAGGTAATCACTTATCCAAAAACGTCCGTCGTCTCTTTTTTCGTCTTTGTAAAAATCGAAAACGATTGAAAAACCATCAAATTCAAGCAGATAACAACTGTGAAAAATATAGGTGACTGTCATAATTTACATCTTAACTTATCTTTATAACAATTCTACGGAATTTTGTTCATCTTAAGGGCTATAAAATTTGATAAAAACTGTAAAAAGCATACCTTTGTGAATGAGTGCCTAGTGAATGATGAAAAGGTAAAAAATGGGCAAAAAAACGTAAATGGGGAATTTATCACCGTTTGTTTTATTAGCTCAAGTATTCTTCTGCATAAACCTTAATTCTGCTTAATTTTGATTTTACCTATGTTTAATTTCAACAAAAATTCATTCAAAAAGTTATGAAAAAGTATTTAGCAGAAATGATCGGTACGATGGTACTGGTGTTGATGGGCTGCGGAGCAGCCGTGTTTGCAGGTGCTGGCCAGCCTTTCGACCCGGTAGGGACATTGGGCGTAGCCTTTGCGTTCGGACTCTCTGTGGTGGCCATGGCTTACGCTATCGGCAGTATTTCGGGATGCCACATTAACCCCGCCATCACGTTAGGCGTTTTGTTAACCGGCCGGATGAGCGGGAAAGATGCGGGATTGTACATTGTCTTCCAAATTATCGGTGCCATTTTAGGCTCTGCTATTCTTTGGTTCTTGGCAAAAGAATCGGGGTCAACAACTACGCTTACAGGTGCTAACGGTTTTGCAGAAGGACAAATGGCTCAGGCTTTCGTTGCAGAAACGGTATTTACCTTTATTTTTGTTTTGGTTGTACTTGGTGTTACTGCAAAAAACGGGCTGAACAAGTTTGCCGGGCTGGCGATCGGCCTCGCATTGGTGCTGGTACACATCGTTTGTATTCCCATCACGGGGACTTCCGTTAATCCAGCGCGAAGCATCGGACCGGCTATCTTCCAAGGAGGTGCTGCACTTGCTCAACTTTGGGTGTTCATCGTAGCGCCTTTTCTGGGTGCAGTTATCGCAGCCTTCGTCTGGAAAGGAATTACCGTTGAAAACGAAATGGAAACAACCTGAATCGCATGATTCTCCTTGCAGAAACCTTCTTTTTGAGTAAAAAGAACAAAATAAAGCGAGGGAAAGAACATATTTGATCTTTATTTGTTTAGATGTTTATAAGTTTGCACATTATTTGTACTTTTGTGCAGTTTTTTATTTCATAAACAAAAAGTCAAAATGAATCACAATTTATTAAAAGGCAAAAGAGGCATTATTTTTGGGGCGTTGAACGATCAGTCAATCGCCTGGAAAGTGGCCGAACGAGCCGTTGAAGAAGGGGCAACCATCACATTGTCGAATACTCCTGTTGCCGTGCGGATGGGAGACACAAACAAACTGGGCGAAAAGCTCAATGCCGAAATTCTTCCTGCCGATGCTACCAACGTAGAAGACCTGGAAATGGTTTTTGCTAAATCAGTAGAGATACTGGGCGGAAAAATTGATTTTGTACTTCACTCCATAGGCATGTCGCCCAATGTGCGTAAAAAGCGCACGTATGACGACCTCGATTACGATTTACTGAACAAGACACTGGATATTTCAGCCATCTCCTTCCATAAGATGTTGCAGGTAGCCCGCAAGCTGGATGCTATTCAGCGGGGAGGTTCCATCCTTGCTCTCACTTACGTTGCCGCACAGCGCGTATTTTACGGCTACAACGATATGGCGGATGCCAAAGCGTTGCTGGAATCGATAACGCGGAGTTTTGGCTATATTTACGGCCGCGACAAAGGGGTTCGGGTGAACACCATTTCACAATCGCCGACCATGACCACTGCCGGAAGTGGAGTAAAAGGGATGACCGACCTGATGGATTTCTCCGAAAGAATGGCTCCCATCGGAAATGCCGACGCGGACGATTGTGCCGATTACTGTGTAGTGATGTTTTCCGACCTCACCCGCAAGGTAACCATGCAAAACCTGTACAACGACGGAGGATTCTCCAGCATGGGGATGAGCCTCAGGGCAATGAAACAGTACAGCAATGGCCTTGATGAAAACACGACGCTTTCAGACAGTGAAAGTTGAGGCAGGCTCCCATAAATGACAATTTAATAGCTTCGGACAGTGTATCGAAGCTATTTTTTTATATTTTTGTGTTCGTTATGCTACTGAAGATATACAATGAGAATCCCAATCCGAGAGAGATTGAGAAGGTAGTTTCGGCCCTGAGGGACGGCGGCATCGTGGTCTACCCTACCGATACGCTTTACGGGATGGGTTGCGATGCGCTGAACGTGCGTGCCGTAGAAAAAATCTGTGACCTGAAAGGGATCAATCCGCAGAAAAGCAACCTCTCCATCATCTGTAACGACCTGAGCGCCATCAGTGAATACGCCCGGGTAGATACGCCTACTTTCAAGCTGATGAAGCGAAACCTGCCGGGACCTTTCACCTTTATCCTACCCACCACATCGTCACTGCCTAAGATCTACAAAAACAAGAAAACAGTAGGGATCCGTATACCCGATAATCCGGTAATCCGCGAAATTGCCCGGATGCTCGGAAACCCTGTCCTCAGCACCTCGGTAAAGGACGAAGGAGAGGAGATCGAATACACTACCGATCCCGACCTTATCCACGAGAAATGGAGCGACATTGTCGATATCGTTATTGATGGCGGATTTGGTGGGATTGAACCCTCTACCGTAGTGGACTGCACTTCCGATGAGCCGGTGATCGTGCGTCAGGGAAAAGGAGTGTTAAATCTTTAAAATATCGACTTCCCGATTAAAATCTTCGTTACTTTCGCAGTCAAATGTTCGTTACAATAAAAAAGCCAACCCTATGAAAAAACTAGTTGCACTCTTTTCGATCCTCGCCACCCTGATGATTGTGGTTTCCTCTTGCGAGACCAAAGATCCGATCGTTGAGAAAGGAACGCTGCAATCGGCAACATATAACCCCGCCACCAAGTCATTCACCCTCACTTACAGCAGCGGACAGACCGAAACGGTAAATGCGGTGGTTGATGACAAGACCGATCCTCCAACAGCCACTGCGACACTGAAGGACGGAACCGTAATTTATGCCGGGGATGCCACCGTAGCCGGAGCGGCAACCATAGCCAAAGAGATCAATATAGTAAGCCAGTTTGTTTACGACGGTATGTCGCTCTATTACTTCTGGGCGGATGAAGTGAAAAACAAAAAGCCCACCGTTGCAGATGTCAATCCTGAAAATTATTTTTACAAGATACTCAACAGTACCGATACGCAACACGGCTGGTCATGGATCACCGACGATGTAAATGCCCTATTAGCGGATTTTTCAGGCAAATCATTATCGTTTGGATACAATATTGGTTTTATAATTATTAATAATGTTGTTTACGCATACGTTAAATATGTATATGACAATACTCCGGCTGCTAAAGCAGGTTTAAAAAGGTTGGATTTAATAGGAAAACTAAATGGTCAGTTCATTTCAACTGAACAACGAGGTGCATATACTTATGTTAGCGACAAAGACATGAACTTGCTTTATGGTAACAGTACGGTTAATTTTTCAATTTATAAATTTTCTGATAATAATATTATTCTGGACAAAGAAGTGTCCATTACTCCTGATGAGAGCGATAAAGATCCTGTTCTTTACGAGAATATCTATACCGTAGGCGATAAGAAAGTAGGCTACCTGTTTTACACAAATTTCTATGACAATTTCAACTATCGCTTATTTGAGGCTTTCAACAAATTTAAACAAGCGGGTATAACTGATTTGATATTAGATTTACGTTATAACACAGGAGGATCCGTATCATCGGCCATTTATTTAAGTTCTCTGATAGCTCCAAGAACAGCTGTGGAAAATAAATCTCCGTTTATTGTAATGGATTATAATAATTTATTAAATACCTCTTTCGATAAGTGGTATGATGAAGCTGCACCGGCAGATAAGTATAAATACGATAGAAAAGATTATTTGGGAACTTATAGTTCAAACGATAAAAATCCGTTAGACGCCAATCTAAATTTAGATAAAGTTTACATTATTGCAACAGGAAACTCCTATTCTGCATCGGAACTTGTTACACATTGTCTAAAGTCGTATATGAATGTTGTTCATATTGGGAGTAATACCGGTGGAAAATATACTGCTTCGTGGACAATCCACGCATACGACAAAGAGTTAGGAGCAACAGTATATGATACGAACGATTTAAAGACAGATGAAAAAACTAAACTGAAAAAATGGGCAATGCAACCCATCGTAGCGATGTATGCCAATAAAGACAGCAAAAGTTTTAATATTCCTGGATATTTAAGTCCCGATTATAATTTAGAAGAAGGTTTTGGATATATTGATCGCTGGACACAGCTTGGAGACACTAAAGACGTTTTCTTGGGACAAGCCTTATATTTAATTTCAGGAAATGTCAGTTACTTACCTGTTGAACCTAGCTCAACAAGAAGTATTCAAACAATTCGTAAAGAAATTGTCAATAGGCATGATGAAGCTAAACCTGTAATTATTGATAATATAAAATTAACGGCAGACGATTTTCAAAAACTTATCCTGCTAAGGAAGTAAAGCTCTTAGCCTTATTACCGGGACAGCCCTAAAGTCAGCTACCCGAATAATAAAGACAAATACAGACTTGAAAGCAGTAAAAAGTTCTCAATCCATGAAAATAACCGAAATGTATGACGATAAACGCCAAGAAGTAATTCGCAATATTATGAATAAATAAGAGCCCTTTTAACAAAAAGAGGGAACTTGACTAAAACAGCAGTTTATCGGAAATTGGGGAGCAAAAAAAATAATAATATGCAGTTCATCACTTTAAAAGAATGATCGTCATTTATTTGTCACCGTAATGGCCCAATCCGGAAAGAACCAATACTGTTATTTCAGACTCCTTAATTTCATAAATTAATCGATGCTTCGAGGTTATTCGGCGTGACCATTGGCCCAGACGGTCGCCCTGTAAAGGTTCAGGCTTCCCGGTTCCGGTCGTTGGATGCTTACGCAGCTCGTTAATAAGAGAATTTATCTTAATAAGAATAGCTTTTTGGCCGGATTTTTTATGAGCTTCCACATCCGCATAAAATTGCTCTGTGTACTCTATCTCGTATTCTTTATTCTCCATAAAATCTTTTTAAGATAAAAAACCACTATAAGCTAAAGAACTTACCTTGATCTTCTTTGGAGAGTTTTTTTACCTGTCCTTTTTTAGCTTGATCTATTGCATTGTTAATATGATCTATATTTCTTTTATCGGCAAAAAACAAATCACCGGATGGGCTAAGATCAAACGGATTGACTCTATATTGAGCAGGAATGGCCATAAATTCCTTTATCCAATCTTCATCTACGTATTTTTTTGCCGGGTTGTCCGAAACCAGGAGATTTATATACTTTTTACCTCTTTTAATGGAAACCCTTTCTTTTTCGGCTAGTTCAAAAAAAGCTTTCGTATCTTTTCTGATTTCTCTTGTTGTAATAATATTCATATTCATACCTGTTATCTTTTAATGAGTACACAAATGTATACACAAAGATAGAGTAAATAAATAAATATTGCAAAAAGTTCAACCGTTTTATTGCCACAATCGGAATTTCCTCATACCCTATCATTCGTTTTTCGGGGGTTTCTGTTATCGGAAAAGGCCCTCAACAGTAAATAGTTACCCATTGAAAAAGGTTGTCCTATTTATTCAGCCCATAAAGGTTGTTTCTTTATCCGCTCGTTCTCCACCGCATCGTATTGGATATACTCGTCGCGTGATAAAATTCGCTGCAATTCCTGGTCGCGTTTTTGCTTCAACCTTTCGATCCGTTTTTTCCTGTTGCACAGGCAGCAGTTCTCCGCTTTCTGGACATCGAGCAGAAACGTAAACTCCAGCTCATTGAGCTGCCTGGCCTTGTTATCGTCAAAACCGATCACCTCCTGCATCCTGGCCACTTTCTCTTCGGCGCTCTTTTTCAGCACGTCGGCAATAATTCCCGTTTTTTGTGCCGGGGCGATGGCAGCAATTGCAATCAAAGCGGTCAGCAACAATCCCAATTTTTTCATCTCGTCCTTTTTTAGTGTTAGTAATCTGACTATCCCGAAGGCTGTTTGTTTAACGTATCCCGAACTTTTCAGGAATTTCATCCATCACGGCAAACAACTCCTCCACGGTATTCGCCCGGAGCAGCGCTATGCGGGTGGGTTTAAAATCGGGGATACCCTTAAAGATGGGGGTTCCTGCCAGATGGCGGCGGATATGGAGAATACCACGCCGCTCATCCAGTCGCTGCACACTCTGCATTACCTGTTGCTTCAACACATCGAGGTACCAGGAAAAAGATTGTTTAGGAGCCAGCTCCCCCGTTTCGAGAAAATGCTTTACATCACTGAAGATCCACGGCTGCCCGTAACTCGCCCGCCCGATCATCACCGCATCCACGCCGGTTTCGTCGAAACGGCGTTTACAGTCCTGCGGCGTTACCAGATCACCGTTTCCTATGATGGGAATGTGCATACGGGGATTGTTTTTAACCTCGCCGATAAGGGTCCAGTCGGCCTCTCCGGTATATTTTTGAGAGCGTGTCCTTCCGTGAATGGTGAGTGCGGCAATTCCGCAATCCTGCAGCTGCTCTGCCAGCGTAACAATGATTCTGGAGTTCTCGTCCCACCCTAACCGGGTCTTCACAGTCACGGGCAGGCCGACAGCCTTCACCACCTTTTCTGTGATCTCAAGCATCAAACCGGGTGTTTTCATCATTCCCGAACCGGCGCCTCTCCCGGCCACCTTCTTGGCCGGACATCCGAAGTTGATATCGATGGCATCGGGGTTTGCCTCCTCGCAGATCTTTGCAGCCTCAACCATCGAATCGGGATCGTTTCCGTAAATCTGTATAGCTACGGGACGCTCTTCCTCACAGATCGTAAGCTTTTCCTTGGTTTTCCTCACGTGGCGGATAAGTGCGTCGCTCGACACAAACTCGGTATATACCATATCTGCTCCGAACTGCTTACACAGCAACCGAAAACCAATATCGGTAACATCCTCCATCGGTGCCAGAAAAACGGGATACCGCGATGTAAATGCTATGTTTCCTATTTTCATTTTATAATCCTTAAATTGTTCATCCTCAACGGTGCCACTTTCGACTCCGCATCCGCAGCACGTATGGAAACCGATTGATTTATCCGTGTTACCGGAAGTTGTTGGGAGTAGATCGACCATTCTTCGAGAGGTTGCAAACTGTAACTCAGGTCACTCTCGTATCCGTTATAGTGTTTTATAATCAATTGATTCAGGCCTTTCTGGAGGGGAAGAAGGACAATCTCCTTCCCGAATTTTACGCGCCAGGGAGATAAATGGGCAGTGAGGTATGCTCCGTTGAGCAACATATATACCCCGTTTCCACTGCCTACCTCCACCGCTATGGACTGATCTTTTTCTGATTCAATCTCTTGCAGGAACAACATGCTTTGACGCGGCGGAATTTTTTCGGAGTAGGGCTCACCGTACCGGAAATGACTGACGGGTTCCCATCCCGAATCCTCCGCACGGACATTCACGACAGCCATACCCTCCTCTTCCACATATCCAAACACGCCGCGTCCGGGTTTTCTGTATAAACTGCCCCACTTCACCGTGTTCTTTTTCAGCTTTTCGATCCTGGGGCTGCCGCCGTTAAGCACAACGGCTTGTGTCTTTCCGTCGATCTCGATATGGAGACGACGCCCCCGTTCATTGTCCGTATACACAAGCTCCGGGCTCCCCGCTCTTTTGCCTGAGGACACCCTCCAGCCGTACCCGATCAGGCTCTTATATCCACCGTAATAGTTTAAGCTGGAATGGCCGAATACGGGTGTGGCGTTTTGTGGCGAAAGCACATTACCGGTTACAACGGTTGAAGGGACAACTTTAAATCCGTTTTCAAACCGGATCTTTAAAACAGGGATAAATTCCCCGGAGATCCTTTGTGGCAAATTGATCACAACCGAGTTTCCTTTTTGGGAAAACCGGCAGGATTCGTCCGACGCCAGCAGGCGTACCTCGCTCACCTTTCCGGAAAAGCCCGACAAACGTATGCTGAACGACACAGGAATATTTTCCACAAAAGCAAACAGGTCGTTGCCCTTCGTGGTTATGCTGCCCCAGGCGAATGGCTGGTCGAACGGGTTGGCGTTCGTACCGTAAATGGCTTCGGCATTCACTTTTATCCATTTACCGATACCGAGCAGCACATCGCGCTCAAACTCCACTACCGATCCGTCACCTCTGGGGCCGATATTGAGCAGGTAATTCCCGCCACGACTGATCACCTTTACTAGGCTGGCGATCTTCTCTTCCACTTTCGGCTGAACCTCTCCTCGCTCCTGCCACGAGCGGTAGCCCCACGTTTCGGGGAAGATGGAGGCGGCGGTCTGCCACGGCACGCCGAGCTTATAATCGGGATATTCGTTATCGGCCATCACGGCAAAATCCACCCAATCGTTGCCCAACCGTCCGCTGATCATACACTGCGGCTGCAGGCGGCTGACCAACTCGTACAATCCTTGGCTTTGCGAAAGCGTGAGTGAGCCCATATCGAACCAGATTTCCGAAATATCGCCGTAGTTTGTCATGATCTCCTCCACCTGGTTCAGGTTGAACCGGTAGTGTTCTTCCGTGAGCGGGTCCGCATTGTGGCTCGAGATAGGATAAGCTTGCGGAAAGTTCCAGTCGATAAGGGAATAATAAACCGAAAAATCGATTCCTCCGCGGCGGCAGGCTTCTGCCAGCTCTTTCATCAAATCGCGCTTGTAAGGCGTGGCATCCACAATATTAAAATCGGTATGCCGGGAGTGGTACATGCAAAACCCGTCGTGATGCTTGGATGTAAAAACAATGGAGCGCATTCCGGCATCCTTGGCGAGCTTCACTATTTCATCGGGATCCCATTTTACCGGGTTAAATTCCTGAGCGGTACTCGCGTACCAGTCGCTGAAAATCCCGGCAAACGACTGGATCTGTTCGCTGTAGCCGCGCCGAACAGGCTCTCCGTTGTAAACTCCACCGTAAACGGAATACAATCCGAAGTGAATAAACATCGAAAATTTCTGGTCGATCCACCGTTGCGACGGTTTTTGTTGCGCATTCACCAGGCTTGCGGCAAACAAAAGGAAAAAAATGAGTTTCTGCTTCATGCCTCAGGATTTTCAATCACTTGTACTTCACCCACTTTATCATCTCTTTCACCGATGGTTTCTTGCCGTACATCAGGATCCCCACTCGGTAGATCTTAGCGGCAAAGAAGGAGATAAGGATAAACGTTCCGTAAAGCAGCACCAGCGAAAGCAGTTTCTCCCACAGCGGAATCCCGAACGGCAGTCGCACCATCATCACAATGGGTGATGTAAACGGAATCAAGGAACCCCAGAATGCCAACGGCCCGTCGGGATTGCCCACACTGTAAAATCCGGCAAAAAAGGCAAACATGATGATCAGGGTTACGGGCATCATGAACTGCGATGTATCTTCTTCGCTGTCGACTGCCGAAGCAAACATTGCGAAAATGGAAGCATACAGGATGTATCCCCCTACGAAGAAAAGCAAAAAGTAAACAATAATCTCAAACCAGTTGACACTCAATACGGCTTTCATGATTCCCTCCGTGTCGAAGCTGCTCATCTCGGCCGGCACAGCCCCCGGGGCTTGTTGTGGTGAAGCAATAAACAGGGAGAGCGAGGTAAACAACACCCCGGTCAGCACTCCCCAGATAATGAGCTGGGTAATCCCCACCAAACCGATCCCGGTAATTTTTCCGACCAACAGGTTGACAGGCTTTACCGACGAAACCATCACCTCCACCACACGACTTTTCTTCTCTTCCAGAACAGCCTGCATCACCATGTTTCCGTACATCAGGATAAACATGTAGATAAGAATGGTAAATACCATTCCGATAATGGTGGCAATCTCGGTGGATGATTCCGACACTGTCCCGTCGTCTCCCCATTTCATCGTTTTCACGGAAATGTCTGAACCGGCTTCAATGATGGAACGGACCTCCGAGATGGCTTCCGCGTTTACGTTGCCCTGCCGAGACAAATCGTCCAGCCGCTGTTCCATAACCTTTTCGTTCAGTGCACTTTCAACCATCGTACGCAGTTCCTGCGGCGTCTGCTTTTCAGATAATATGGTCACCGCCTGGCTATTCCTGCTCAAGTCTTCGGTAATCTGCAGGATGGCAAACAGGTCTTTTCCTATTTTAGATTGGTACTCGCCTTGCTGCGCATCGTTGATGATTTGAAACCGGTAGAGGTCGGTGGATTTCAATAACGGCGCATAGATGCCGGTATTGTCGATGACGGCAATGTTTTTCACCACACCGTCGTTCAGGGTGGAGAGCCACAGGGGCACAAATGACAGCGCCACCATCAGCAACGGCATCAGCAGCGTCATGAGGATAAACGATCTTTTCCTTACCCGGGTAAGGTATTCGCGTTGTATAACTAATGATAAGGTATTCATAATTTTAGCTTGATACGGTTTCAATGAAAACATCATTCATCGTAGGTATTTCCTCGTCGTATGCCACAACATCGAATTTATCGAAAATAAGTTTCGCCAGTTCATTAGTGGCGACTTCGGGTTGTTTCCTGACCCGGATATCGGTAAATTCGTGGTAGGGCTCTTTTGAGACCAGCGTGAAGGAGGGATGTTCAAACGAGAAGTCGCTGTCACGAAGGCGAAAACGAAAAATGTTGGTCCGGTGTTCCCGCCGGATATCGAAGACCTTTCCCTGCAAGACGACCTGCGACCGGTGAATAAGCGCGATATTGTCGCACAACGCTTCCACCGACTCCATGTTGTGCGTGGAGAGAATAATGGTCTTCCCTTCGGCCTTCAGGCGAAGCATTTCGTTTTTTATCATCTCGGCGTTTACCGGGTCGAAGCCGCTGAACGGTTCATCGAAGATCAGCAGGTCGGGGTTGTGGATGACGGTGGAAATAAACTGCACTTTCTGCTGCATTCCTTTCGATAATTCTTCCACCTTGCGGTTGTACCAATTCGCGATATCGAACCGCCTGAACCAAACCATCAGCTCGCGATGTGCGTCGGCTTTCGATAATCCGCGCAGTTGAGCCAGGTACATGGCCTGCTCGCCTACTTTCATTTTTTTGTATAATCCACGCTCTTCGGGCAGGTATCCGATATTGAAGACGTCATCGCTCTTCGACGGGCGTCCGTTGATAAGCACCTCACCGCTGTCGGGTGCAGTGATACGCGTGATGATGCGGATAAGGGTGGTTTTCCCCGCTCCGTTCGGTCCTAGCAGCCCGAAAACTGTCCCCTTGGGAACCCGGATGCTGACTTTGTTCAGCGCCAAATGGTTGGCATATTGTTTTACAACGTTGGTGGTTTCTAAATACATTATATTCGGTTGTTATTCAGTAGATACCTAATACCTCAGTATTATCCTTTCTCCCAGATTCTTGGCCAATACTTTCTTCAAATCCTGCAATTGCCTAAGTTCGTTCATCAACTCCATTTGTTGCTGGGCATCTGCAGTTTCTATGTTTTTTTTCACTTCGTTTATCCGCTGCATCACGTGAGCATTCTTAAGCTCTGTGGTGGCACGGATAACCAACTTGTCCAGTGAATTTCGTTCGCGAAGGCGTGAGCTTTTCTCATCTTCGCTTTCTCCGATTGATTTTGCGTGGATCTTGCTCAATTGGTATTTGTCGCTGATAAGATCGGTAGCCAGTTTGCTGATTCCGGGATCGTGATGGGTAAGAAAATACCTGTCACAAACGAACGACTCGTCACTTACCTTTCCGCAGGCTTCGTCAAAAATTGCCCGGTATAGTGTGTTGGAAAAAAAGGCTTCGCTTGAAAAAATAAATTTATCCCTCATGAGATCGAACCGGATAACTTCGATAACGGACGGTCCGTCCTCGATGGTTACCTCTACTTCAATCTCTTCGTCTTCCACTTTTTGTTTTTCTTTTTCATACCTCACAAAAATGGGTAGCGTCCCGTACCGGATGATGTACCGGATCAGTTCGCGTTCCGGTTTCTCGTAAGGGTTTCTTGCCGTTAAGATCTTACGGCTTCCGTTATCTGCAGTATCGCCGGGTAAGGATGCCGTTCCAACGGCCGTTTCCCGGGATTCCTCCTTCTCGTGCTGTTCTTTCTTCTTTTCGTAGTTCCTGATCCTGATTTTATTGACGGCAGCAATAACAACATCTTCGCGCGTGCTGAGTAATGTTGCCGTATCCTGTATGTAAACGGAGCGCTTGATGTTGTCGGGAATAAGCGCGATACTCTGGACGATGTTCGTGATAAGCCCGGCCTTTTTGATAGGATCATCCCCAACCTCATCCAACAGCAAGTGGGTTTTAAAGCGGATAAAGTCCTGCTCATGCTCATCGATAAACCGGTTGAACTCTTCAGCACTCTGCTTGCGGGCGAACGAATCGGGATCTTCACCTTCGGGCAGCAGCACTACCCTTACGTTCATTCCGTCTTCCAACAGTAGGTCGATACCGCGCAGGGCAGCTTTAATACCGGCTGCATCGCCGTCGTACAGGACCGTGATGTTTTCGGAAAAGCGGTGAATCATCCGTATCTGTCCGTGCGTAAGCGCTGTTCCCGACGATGCAACCACGTTCTCGATACCTGCCTGGTGCATCGACAACACATCGGTATAACCTTCAACCAAAAAACACTTATCGGCTTTAACAATGGCACTTTTAGAGAAAAAGATCCCATAAAGCTCCCTACTTTTGGAGTAGATCTCACTTTCCGGCGAATTTACGTACTTTCCTGTGTTCTCAGCCTTTTTGAGAATACGGCCGCCAAAGGCCACTACTTTCCCCGATAACGTATGCACGGGAAAAATGACCCTTCCCCGGAATCGGTCGATCAGCGGGCTGTTATTTTCACCTCCGGCGGAAAGTCCGGTTTTTAGCAAATAGTCGCTTCTGTAACCGGCCCTTTGCGCTTCCGAGGAAAACGCATCGCGCTGCTCGAGGCTGTAACCTAGCTGAAATTTTTTGATTATGTCGTCCCGAAATCCGCGCTCTTTGAAATAACTCAACCCTATGGCTTTCCCCTCCGGGTCGTCGTGAAGCTTTTTCACAAAATAATCACGCGCGAACTCATTCAGGATGAACATGCTGTCGCGATCGCTCTGGGCTTGCTTTTCCTCGCTGGTCAGCTCTTTTTCAACAACTTCAATGTTGTATTTTTTTGCCAGGAATTTCAGTGCTTCGTAATAGGAAAGCTGCTCGTGCTTCATGATAAAATGCACAGAAGAACCGCCTTCACCACAAGCGAAACATTTGCAGATGTTTTTGGCGGGCGACACATAAAACGACGGGGTCCGGTCGTCGTGAAACGGACACAGCCCCACAAAGTTAACACCCCTCCGGCGAAGCGTGACAAAATCAGACACCACATCAACGATCTGAGCCGTGTCCTGAATCCGTTCTATGGTTTGCGAATCTATCATTTTGGGAATACGAAAATAGTGAAATTAATCGTCAATAAGGGATAATTTGAAAATAAATGTTACTTTTGCATAGGGTATAAAACCTGACTTTATTATTTTAAACACAACAAAAATGGATACGATCAATTGGGCCGATTTATCGTTCGGCTATATGAAAACAGACTTCAATATCCGCACCTATTTCAAGGACGGAAAATGGAGTGAACCACAAGTCGATACCTCCGAGTTTTTAAACATCCACATGGCTGCCACTTGTCTGCATTACGGGCAGGAAGCATTTGAAGGACTAAAAGCCTTTAAAGGAAAAGACGGAAAAATCCGGATTTTCCGTATGCGTGAGAATGCGTTACGTCTGCAATCATCGTGCCACGGGATCATGATGGCAGAGCTTCCTGTGGAACTATTCGAAGAGATGGTTTTATTGGCCGTGAAGAAAAACGAACGGTTTGTGCCGCCTTACGAAAGCGGCGCATCATTATATATCCGCCCGCTCCTGATTGGAACCAGTGCACAGGTGGGAGTAAAACCGGCATCTGAATACACTTTTCTGATCTTTGTAACCCCCGTAGGCCCCTATTTTAAAGAAGGATTCAAGCCTACACCCATGGTGATCTTGCGCGAATACGACCGTGCTGCGCCACTCGGAACCGGGACCTTTAAAGTGGGCGGCAACTATGCTGCAAGCCTCACAGCAGGTGAAAAAGCCCACAAAATGGGTTATTCTGCGGTTCTTTACCTGGATGCCAAAGAGAAAAAATACCTGGATGAATGCGGGCCTGCCAACTTTTTCGGCATCAAAAACAACACCTATATCACGCCCGAATCAACATCCATCTTGCCTTCCATCACCAACAAAAGCCTGATGCAACTGGCAGAAGATATGGGAATGAAAGTGGAACGCCGCCGTGTTCCCGAAGAAGAACTGGCCACCTTTGAAGAAGCCGGAGCGTGCGGAACGGCCGCAGTAATCAGCCCTATCCTGCGCATCGACGACCTGGTGGAAAATAAAACCTATGCATTCTGCAAAGACGGGAAGGCCGGCCCGATCTCGGAAAAACTATATAAGAAACTTCGCGCTATCCAGTACGGTGACGAGCCGGATACGCACGGGTGGGTAACCATCGTTGAATAAAACCAAAAAGCGGCGATTGCCGCTTTTTTTTGTTACTGCTCAGCCCATTCCCTGTAGGGATGGATGGAAAGATAAGAGTTGTAATAGCGGACATTACCGGTAACCTCGTGACCCAACCATCCGGGTTTTTCGTAGGATTCCTCTTCACTCTCCAGCTCCACCTCCGCAATTTGCAGCCCTGCATTTTCTCCGCCAAACTCATCTACTTCAAAGGTATGCTTTCCCACCTTCACGAGGTAACGGGTTTTCTCAATCACGGCATCTTCACAGAGAAGCAGCATCTCTTCCGCATCGCGGAGCGGAACCTCATACTCCCACTCACGCCGGGTGATCCCCCCTTCTCCCACAGCGCCTTTAACGGTGATATACCCTTTCTCTCCCTTCACACGTACCCGCACTACGCTAATACCCGACAGGGAAAGATAGCCCTGCTTCATGACATAATGGTCGTAAGCATGTGATTTATATTCACCGCTGACGAGGAATTTACGTTCGATTTCGTAGCCCATACCGGTTGCATTTTACGATATAACAAACGAGATCAACAAAGTGTTGGGGATAAATAAGAATAAAAAAACTATGTTTTTAAGCTCCCGTAATCACTACGAAAAAAATAAAAACATAGTTAAGATTTTGGTTGGATTAAAATAAAAATCAATGCGCGTAATTCTATTGTTTATTAATGAATCCGAAACAAAGGTAATCGATAAAACAAAATCAAACCGGCTTCTTACAAAAAAACGGAAGAGTGTGTAATTTTTCCACATTTTTATCCAAACATAAAAAACACTTACCAACATTCATTGATAAGTGTTTCGTTTCTAACGTGATCAGGCTGGGATTCGAACCCAGGACCCACAGCTTAGAAGGCTGTTGCTCTATCCAGCTGAGCTACCCGACCCTCCTTGTGCAAATTCAGGCTGCAAAAATACGGCAATTCTGAGAATAAAAAAAATTTATGAAACTGAATTTAAGGCAAATCGATAAAATTACAAAATTCCCTGCCCCATCATCGCCTTGGCTACTTTCATAAATCCGGCAATATTAGCCCCTTTCACGTAGTTTACATAACCATCCGGTTCGGTACCGTATTTTACACAGTTTTCGTGAATATTGCCCATAATCCATTTTAGCTTTTCGTCCACTTGCTCAGCGCTCCAGCTGTAACGTTCGGAATTTTGCGTCATTTCCAGGCCCGACACCGATACTCCACCGGCATTGGCTGCCTTCCCAGGAGCATAGAGGATCTTGTGTTTCTGGAAAATCTCGATTGCCTCCGGGGTGCTCGGCATATTGGCACCTTCCGATACGGCAAAGATTCCGTTATTCACGAGTGACTGGGCATCGTCTCCGTCGATTTCGTTCTGTGTGGCAGAAGGCAGTGCAATATCGGCTTTCTCACCCCACGGGCGGGCACCAGCAACGTACTTGCAACCGTATTCCTCTGCATACTCACGGATACGGCCGCGATAGAGGTTTTTCAAATCCATCACAAATTTCAGTTTTTCCGATGTAATTCCGTCAGGATCGTAAATGTATCCGTCGGAGTCGGAAAGGGTAACCGGAATTGCACCCAGCTCGATCAGCTTCTCGCACGTATATTGAGCCACGTTCCCCGAGCCAGATACCAGGCATCTTTTTCCTTTTATATCGATATTTTTGGTTTTCAGCATTTCCAGCAGGAAATAAACGTTTCCGTAACCAGTAGCTTCCGGACGAATAAGTGACCCGCCGAACTCACGCCCTTTTCCGGTAAACGTTCCCGTGAACTCACCGGCCAGCTTTTTGTATTTCCCAAACATATAGCCCACTTCGCGGCCGCCCACACCAATATCGCCGGCCGGGACATCGGTATCGGGCCCGATAACCCGCCATAATCCTTCGGTAAAAGCTTGGCAGAAGCGCATGACTTCACCTTCCGATTTACCGCGTGGAGAAAAGTCTGACCCGCCCTTGGCACCACCCATGGGAAGTGTGGTAAGCGCGTTTTTGAAGGTTTGTTCAAAAGCCAGGAATTTCAAGATGGAAGGAGACACGGATGCGTGAAAACGAATTCCTCCTTTGTAGGGGCCAATAGCGTTGTTGTGCTGTATACGGTATCCCATGTTCGTTTGTACGTTACCCTTGTCATCTACCCAGGTGACACGAAACGTATGAATCTTGTCGGGAATAATCAACCGTTCGACCAGGTTCGCCTTTTCGAATTCAGGATGTTGGTTGTACACCTCTTCGATCGACTCAATCACTTCTTCAACAGCCTGAAGATATTCAGGCTCATTTGGAAAACGTCTTTTTACCAGACTGATAATTTCTTCGTACTTCATAAAAAAAGGATTTAATTGTGATAACTTTGTAAACAATCACTTTGAAATACAAAAATAGTATCAAAAATTTAAATGAAAGAATATTTCATCATTTTTTTATGTTTTGACAGAAAAAAGTTTATTTTCGTAGATTTCTGTAAACAGGAACAAATACAATAATCCCCGACATGATCAGGGAAATAATCGTGATAGCGTTTATCTCTGCGTTCATAAGGATATACCCGGCTAAAATCACCCAAAGTATGGCGATGAAGCCGAATTGCGTTTGTGAAAATGTTCGTTTTGCCATAATGGGAACAATGTGGTTTACAAAGATAATAAAAAATGGTGCAGATTCACATCTTCACCATTTACAAAGACCCATAGAGAGTTAATGAAAAATTGATTTTTTGCTATTTTTGAACCAAATGAATATTGTTTCAACGTTGCAAATATCGGTATCTTTTGTTACGAACCCGCTACATTTCAGTTAAGTTTTGGTTAACTTTTCCTGACATAAAAAACAAAAAGTTTGCTATGAAGCAAACTTTTCAATGTTTTCTCAACTGATCTCCTATTCCTGTATCAGCCCAATGTTGATTTCTTTATCTTTCTGCAAATCTACTTGCATTTCAGAAGGTTGATACGAAATCAATTCCACACGTACGGTATGTTTACCCGGTTTAAGATCCGAAACCGAAAAGTTTCCGTCCAGGTCCGAATAATATTTGTTACCGTCAATGAAGATAGCTGCACCAGCCAACGATTCGTTACTTTTGTTGTCGACAACGGAACCCGATATATCCACCGTATTCACTTTCCGTACAGCTTCGGTAACAGCAGTACTTTTTACATTCTTGTCGTTTTTGTTGTCTTCAGCATACACTGAAACAGACAATAAAACCGTTGCGATTAATACCAAAATTGTTTTCATCCTATGTATCTAATTTTTGAAAATTTTCCGTTTTAAACCGATACAAAGGTGAGGCATAAATGTTACAGAATGGTTAAGTTTCGGTTAAGTTTTTGTTAATATTTTTTCTCATCCAATAGATTACCCTTGTCGTCCCACATACGCCACAAGCCGATTTTATTGCCTTCGTAGTAATTCATTTCGTAACGCTGATTTCCCAATTCGTCCCAAATACGCCAGGTGCCGTGTTTTGCGCCATTCTTGTATTCAGCTTCCGAAATGAGCTGTCCCGAAATATCGTACGTACGCCACAGGCCGTGTAATTTACCTTCCTTGTAAGAACGCACTTCTTTGGGTTTACGGTTATCGAAATAAATCAGGTAAGCTCCTTCGGGTAAGCCGTTTTTAATCTGCATCTCAAGCTTGAGTGTGCCGTTATCGTAATATTCACGATAATCTCCGGTATAAAGTTCGTTTTGTTTCTTGTCTCTGTAATAGACTCCTTCATTCTGATAGATTTGAGGATTACCCTGCTGATCTTGAGCCTGAACACTTAACGTTAAAAGAAAAACACCCAGCAATAGTATTGTTTTATTTTTCATACGATTCTTGTTTTTAAGTTGTACCTCCATAGCAAAGATACAATTTCCTGGTGCATAAAAACAAAAAGGTACTCCGGTTTTTACACGAAATACCTCCTGTTTTTATAAACCGATTGTTCTGATTAAAATTTGTATCCGGTCCAAGCAAATACATCGGTTGGGCAGCCGGTATTTCCGGTTTTAATATCTATAGTTGCGGCATTTGCACCCGGTTTTATGTCTTTGCCGGTAATGGGAGAGGTTAAGCTATTTGTAAGATTTATCACTGTTCCCGCAGCGGCATCACCTTTACCGTCTGTACAGTCAACTAAATCCATAGCTGTGCCAACGCCTTTCACCAGAGCATTGGTAACGGTAGTCTTGGCTCCACGACGGATCTTGATGACATCCTGCATTTGCATTTTCACATCGCTGCTCGCATCCAGCTTAAGTTCGATAGTCATGTTTTTGACGGTGAAGTCGGACTGCCCTTTCTCATCGGGATTTAAACCGTCCAGGTTTCCATCAGCTTCAATTCCGCGAGGGTCTGATTCTGAGCTGGAGTAACCTTTTTGCCAGATTCCGTATGCGTTTTCCAGTGTTCCTGTGTACCCTTGAGTAAAGTCGAACATGTCATCGTCCGAGTCAACCACCAACAGGTTTTTCACGTTTACGCTACCGCCAAAAAATTCTATCCCATCGTCTGCCCCATAAGGGATGTAAATGTTTTCGATCTTGGTGCCATTTCCAACGCCGTTCAGCGTAAGTCCGTTGTGTTCAACGTTTGCACTCGAACGGGCGCCGGTATATTCTATCTTAACGTATGTCAATTCACCTGAGCTATCCGAAACGTTATCGCCTCCGTAACTATAGGCGCTGTTAATTTCGGTAGACCCTTTTGTCCCACCCGAAAGTGGTGCTTTACCGTTAATAATAAGCCCTCCCCAATGTCCTTGTTTAGCATTTTCAATATCGGCAGTCAGGGTAATGGGTTTTTCGGCAGTACCCCTCGCATTGATTTTTCCACCTTGCAATACGAGAATATAATTGCTGAATCCATTTTTAGCCTTGATCATTGTTCCTGCCGGAATGTTTAATACACCCCCGTCTTCAACAATAACAGGACCGGTAATGGTATAAGTAATTGCTGCATCCAGGGTTTGGGTAGTGGTTATAGAACCTTTCAGTTCCGACTCGGTTACCGGAGGTTCGGGTTTCGGATCATCGGAGCCACAAGAAGTCAGAACTGCAGGAGCTGAAATTGTGGCCATCATCATAATACTCAAAAGAAACTTTTTCATTTTAATACAGTTTAAAAATTTAGTTGATTAGTTGTTCGTATTCGTCAGTTATAAATCATAGCTTACTCCTAAGCTGAGGTTAATACCCTTTTTGTATTTATTCAGGATAATGTTTTCACCGCTTGAATTCATTCTTCTGGATAATTTAAGCGAAGGATCCAGCAAGTTTGATGCTTTAAATTTCGCGGTAAAGTTCTTGTTAAATTTGTAGGAAGACACGAAATCTATCGTGGGAACTCCTTCTTCTATGATATTGCCGTAGTTGCGTGTACCGATTGTATGTACCCTGTTACTGAAATAATTAAAAACGACCGAAGCAAGTAAATTTTTATCGCGATTTGAATAACTATAAGAAACATCGAAATTTCCTATAAACGGTGCAGCTCCTTCCAGCTGTGCTTTTCTTCTCGGTGTGTTAACGATATCAACTTCGAGATCCGTATAAATATACGAAGCATTCAATCCCAGGGATACCCGGTTTACTTTTGAAGTTGCAGTATTCACTCTGTTGATCAAGTTTTTTCTCAACTCCACCTCTATACCGGCGACAGTTGCAAACGCGCTGATGTTTGAATAGGAGAGTAATCCGGCTGAATTACCCTGATCAACTCGTCCGATAGGGTTGACAATGTGTTTAAAAAATCCGGTAACGGTAAACAATTCCGAAGGGCTCAAATAATAATCCCATTTAAGATCAGCATTGTAATTATCAGACGGTTTCAGGTTAGGATTACCTTGACTGGCAAAGCCGATATTCACATATTGATAGGGTGAAATCTCTTTCGATTGCGGCAATGTGTATGTCTTACTCAAGCCCATCCGTATTGCGTTTTTATCGTTCAAATCATATTTCAGATTCAAACTGGGCAAAAAATAGGTTTTTTTGATAGATTCCCTTCCAGGCTCCACGTGCTGAACACGATGGTTAACGGTCATATCCACATTGTCTACACGTAAACCCACATTCGCGGTAAGAGGAGAAGTCAATTGATATGTAGCCTCCGCATATGCTGAATGGACATTTTTTTTAACGTTGTAGGTATTTAATTCACCAACGCTCATGGTATATTTTCCACTTTCGTAGTTGGCCTGGTTATATAAATCATCCAATTGCAGGTTATCTATGGGGAATGTTCCCGAAAGAGCGTCAAAATTGTACTCTACAGCCTCAAACTTGTCATCAACAAAGCGTCCATTGTAACCTATTTCCAGGGCAGAGTTCGTATTGTCAAATTCATCATTCAGTTTATACTGAAGATTCACTTTTGTATTTATATCATTTTCTTTCAGTTCAGAAAAGAAACGTTTTTGCCGGTTACTTCCCGTTAAAATATAGGTACCATCATCCTGTTTTGAAAGATAATTTTCGCGACGGTCAGGTTCCAGCCCTTTTATCCTGTTATACGATGCCCCGGCGTTTAGTTTCATTTTGTTCGATAATTTCCAGCTGGAAATAAGTTGATGCGTGAATAGTAAATTGTCGTTCGTTTGTTGTCTGATTGCCCTTCCCGTGTAATCGTTACTGTCTTGATGGCTTTCGGTATGTTTTCCGCTGTATTGCCCAACGTATTGATTATTGGCATGGACCATCATGAAATTATACGCCAGGTTGTGCGCTTTGTTAATCCCGAAATTGATATTTCCGAGAACAAGCTGGTTAATGTTTTGGGAATACTTGTCGCCTTGCTGGTCTTGATAAATGGTTCCGTCGGAAGTGGTGTTTCTGATCAATTCCCCGGTATAAGAATAATTTGTTCCGTGTGAGCCTACAATAAAAAATGAAAGTGGATTATTATCCGCTCCCACTTTAAATTGTTTTCCTCCGGAGATACCAAAAGTGTGGTTTACGGGTGTTTTTATGACCGTTGGATCGAGGCTGTTGGCGAAATCAACCTTGTTTTCGTTCGGTTTTTTATTGTTGGCAAATCCCAGGTAGTTTGAGCCGTCCTGACGCAGGAAATCAACTCCGATAGTCCCCCGGTTCAATCCTCCCGATATTTCGGCACCAAAAGCCCGGTCATTAATCAATTCTTTTGACGAAATGTCTATGATAGCACCCCCTGCATCTCCGGTAGAGCTACCCGAAAAAACTTTGTTTACCCCTACATTTTGAATGATATCGGTTCCGAAAAAGTCGAGTGCGATGTTTTTGTATTCGGGATCTTCCGAAGGGACAAGAAAACCGTTGAGGGTTGTCGCGTTGTATCGGTCGCCCAAGCCCCGCACAAAAACATTTTTCACGCCTTCCTGTTTGGATATTCCCGAAACTTTGGACACGGCTGCTTCCGCATTTCCAATCCCCTTGCGTGATAGCTCTCTTGCCCCTACAGCTTGCGTGGCAAGTAATGCTTTTTTTTGCTCGAGAAGCAGAATATTCTCGCTTTCGCGGTTAGCGCGTGCGACCACTTCAACCGCTTCGAGGCTGATATCGTCGGAGTTCATTTCGAAATCCACCACCGTTTCGCGGTTTGTTTCTACTGCAATCCCCGTTTTAGTTACCGGTTGATATGCCACGTAAGATGCAACGAGCGTGTGCGTTCCCGCCGATACGTTATTGATAACGAAATTGCCGTCCAGATCGGCGGCAGCCCCGTTTGTGGTTCCTTCGACCAAAACCGAAGCTCCTATTAGTGGTTCTTTGGTCTTGGCATCAACAATTGTTCCTTTGATTGTTCCCGTCTGAGCATAAATAGCGGATGCTGAAACGAAAAATAAAAGTAAAACAGATAACCTAAACAATACCTTTGCTTTACTTATCATTAATTTTGAGTCTTTTTTCATTAACGAGTATCATAATTTATCGTCACAAAGGTCAAGTATAAATGTTACAAAGCAGTTACATTCTGATTACATTATTGTTAAGTTTTCACCAATAAAAAAACCGATACTGGTGTACCGGTTTTTCCAACTTACTCATGTGCTGTTACTTCTATTGTACTATTTTCATTATAGGCTCTCCGGCCTGAACGATATCACCCGGTTTTACATATATCTTATACACTTTTCCCGAATATTCAGAAATTACGTCGTTCTCCATTTTCATAGCTTCCAGAACAAACAGGTTTTTTCCCCTTTGCACCTCATCGCCTTCTTTTACCAGAAACTTCATAACGCTGCCGGGCATAGGGCTTTCTGTAATGTATCCCTCGGGTTCCTTTACTTCCGCATCGGTAGGTACCGTTCCAGCACCGGTTACAGTTGTTTTTTGCGATTGATGCGATGCAAATTCCGTTTCACGGATTTTCCTCAGGTATTGGGTGGCCACGGCAGGGAAAAGTTCAAGTAACAACTCCTCTTTTTCGTCTTTAGCCAGCCGGACATTTTCGAACTCCGGCAAAACAGGATTCTCCTGACGTTTATACGTGCTGGTATCGTACGGAGTTTCATCACGCGTTCCGGCAATTTTCAACCTGAATTCCGGATCTACCGGAACGGGAGTTTTTCCGTATTCCCCCTTTACTAGTGCAACAAATTGATTAGAAGCATTGGCATATTTATCCCGCCCATTCTTCAGATTCAGGGCCGAACTGACCGCCTGCACTCCTACGATCTGACTTGTAGGAGTAACCAAAGGTGGCAATCCAGCATCGAGCCGGACACTTGGAATAAGTTTCATTGCATCTTCCAAGATATCCAGCGAGTTAAATTGTTTCAATTGTGCCACCATATTGGTGTACATCCCTCCGGGAATCTCGGCGTTTTTCACCCTCTCGTCGGGTTTGGGGAAATTGAAATAAGCTTCAATTTGGTGGCAGGCCTCCAGTAAAGCCGTCTCGTTGTTGATTTGAACTGCGGCAATAGCTTCGTCAAACAACTTATCAATAGCAGCAGGCAGGGTATCCGTAAGCGGGTTAAACGGATTTGGGAACTGTTTTACCGTATCGAAAGCTTCCAATTCCCGGCGGATTCCGAACAATTCGGCATTTATTTTTGCCACAGCCTCCATGTTTACATCCAGTTCAATGCCCAGTTTTTGGCAGAAAATATAAACGAGTTCAATGGCTGGAGCAGCCGGCCCGCCGGAAAAATACCAGATATTGGTGTCTACGATATCTGCCCCATTTACAATTGCTGAGAGTACGGAACCCAATCCATACCCCGGGGTGCAATGTGTGTGAAAATCGATGGGAACATTAAGTTCTCTTTTGAATAATGAGATAAGGTTTGCCACACGCGTGGGCGGAATCAGTCCACTCATATCTTTAATGGTGATCATGTCAGCACCCAACGCTAGCATTTCCTTGGCTTTCTGAAGAAAATAGCGGTCTGTAAACACATTTTCTTTTTTTATCCGTATTTCTTCTTTCTTGTTGAACAGCCCCAGAAAGCCTTTCTTTTCAACAATTTTAACCTCATCGTCGTATTTGGGATCTATCGTGTAGCAAACCGCGCAATCTGCCAAACCACCGTATTTCTTAATGTATTTTATACTCGATTTTATATTGTCAACATCGTTTAGCGCATCGAAAATACGCATAATGTTGAGTCCGCTAGAGACGGCATTTTTGAAAAATCCATCAATAATTTCATCCGGATAGGGAGCGTATCCATAGAGGTTTCGTCCACGAGAAAGCGCTGTGAGCTTTGAGGCTCCCTGCACACCGTCGCTGACTTTTTTTAACCTGTCCCATGGGTTTTCGCCTAAATAGCGCATAACGGAGTCTGGAACAGCACCTCCCCAAACTTCCATTGCATAGAAATTGGCATCTCTGTAATAAGGCAACACTCTGTCAACTTGTGATTGGTTCATTCGGGTAGCAAAAGCCGATTGCTGACCGTCCCTCAAAGTGAGATCTCTGATTAAAAGTTTACGTTTCATCTGTTTAAAAATTTAATTTCTACTTTTTATGGTGGTTTTTGACATTAGTTTCGTTGTTTTTCACTATTTATACTTACAGTTTTTAAACATTATAAATATCTCAAATACAGAAATTTAGTTTTATCTTTCGCCATACAAAGTAACAAATTAATTTCGAATTATAAGCAATTAATTAAAGATTTTTTTCTTTAATTCATGCTAAAAACAACAAAAGCAGCATTTCGTGTTTAAAATGCTGCTTCCGGGTGTGTAAACGAAAGGAAATTACACCTTAGAAACGTTTTTTCCCTTTCTTGGAGACGTTGAAATCCTGTTTTGGTTTGTCACCTTTGTATTTCTTGTTCTCCGGCATATTGTTGTCTGCTAATTCAACCACCAGTTTTCTGTCTTCCACGAAGACTCCTTTAAAGGATTTGAGAATTTGCTTGACATTTTCTTCGGGGACTTCAAAAAACGAAAAGTTCTTCATCAGATCGATACGCCCTACCCTGATCTTCCCGGGCACATAATCGTTGATAAAACCCATCAGGTTAGCCGGGTTGGCGCCGTCCATTTTTCCGATATTGATAAAAAAGCGGGCATATCCATTTTCAGCCTTTTTCGGTCCCCCTTCGTTTCTGTCAAATTTTTTTCCTTTTCCACGTTCCTCTCTTTTCGAGTTGGGTTCTTTGGGTTCTTCAATTTCATTGGCGGCTTGGTAGTAGTCAATCAGCCGGTTAAATTCCAAGGAGACCATACGTTTAATGACATCCTCCTTTTCCAGCCAATCAAGTTTCTTGAAGATGGAAGGCAGTAAACGGGCAATTTCTTCTTCATTTACCTTAACCTTTTCAATTTTATCTACAAAGTTGAACAGTTGCTTTTCGCAAATAATATCTCCTTTGGGTACCTGACGATATTCAAATTTTTTATTGATGAGTTTTTCTATCTGAGCAACTTTTCCTTTTTCTTTGGTATGGATAATGGATATGGATGTTCCGGTTTTTCCCACCCTGCCTGTACGTCCGCTACGGTGCGTGTATACTTCGTAATCATCGGGAAGCCCAAAGTTAATCACATGAGTGATATCGTCCACGTCCAGTCCTCGGGCAGCAACGTCGGTAGCAATAAGCAACTGCAGGTTCCGTAAGCGGAACTTGTTCATGACATAGTCACGTTGTGCCTGCGACAGGTCACCGTGCAACGAATCGGCATCGTAGCCATCCTGAATAAGCTTATCTGCTATTTCCTGCGTTTCTTTTCTTGTCCTGCAAAAGACAATGCCGTATATGTTGGGGTAGTAATCCACGATCCGTTTTAACGCAAGGTATTTGTCTTTTGCGTGAACCATGAAATAGGTGTGTTTCACGTTCAGCGCACCTTCGTTTTTCCGTCCAATGGTTATCTCCATGGGGTTGGACATATATTTCCGGGTAATTTTGGCTATCTCCTGGGGCATGGTGGCTGAAAAAAGCAGCATGCTGCGGTTGTCAGGAACGTGAGACAAAATTTCATCTATACTTTCCGTAAATCCCATGTGTAACATTTCATCAGCTTCATCCAGCACAACGGTATGGACATTTGCCAACGAAACGGTTTTGCGGTTTATCAAATCAATCAACCTACCCGGTGTGGCAACGATAACATGAACGCCTCGTTTTAACGTTTTAATCTGGCTTTCTATGCTTGATCCGCCGTAGACAGGAAGGATTTTTATATCATCAATATATTTGGAAAAATCGGTTAAATCACCGGCTATCTGTAAACAAAGCTCCCGTGTAGGACAAAGGATCAGTGTCTGCGGTGCATGCAGTTCGATGGCTGTTTTTTGGATGATTGGCAAACCGAAAGCAGCAGTTTTTCCAGTTCCGGTTTGCGCCAGAGCAATTATGTCACGGGTATTTGCCAGCAGTTGCGGAATCACTTCCTCCTGTACCGGCATGGGTTGTTCAAAACCCATTTCCTGAATGGCACGCCAAATCGCGGGTGCAATCCCAAGTTCTTCAAAAGTTCTCATTTTTTTCTTTAATTCTATTTTAATGGTGAAAGTATTCGCATTTTCTCGAAACCCCCACAACACGACATATATATATAAAGATGTGAGAAAATTTGATATACAAAATCTGATTATTCCGGAACAAAAAAGCCCGAATTTTAAATCGGGCGCAAAGGTACGAAAAAAAAATCAATCTTATTGATTATAGAGCAGGTATTTGCGTAATAAAATCTTTTTCCCGGAAGTCAACTTAAGTTCTTTTTCCAGATAATTATCAATCGAACCGTATTTTTGGTTTATGTAATCGATGGTATAATTGATGTATGCAGGATTTACAGACATCAACGCTGTAACGGCTTCCTGGAAATATTCGGGTTTTGTTTTCACATTTTCTGCAATTTTAGATATATCTACAGTTTGGCGAGACAGAAGATAATCGTCAATAATTACATTTTGCGGAATTCCCACTGCGTAAAGTATGAAAAATGAGGCCAGCCCTACCCTGTCCTTACCCAACGATCCGCTAAGCAACACAGGATAATTGTTTTCATCGGTTAGAATATTAAACATCTCTGCAAACACGCTTTTGTAGTTCTCAATGATTCCTATGTAGGAATCCTGAACATCACGAATGGCATCGCTGCGCGTTAAATGTTCGTTATCCATCATTTCATTGATTTTTTCGTCGTCCAACGGAGTAATGGGTAACGATATCTTCCTAATGTTCGGATGAACGAGAATAGGGTATCTTTTAGCTGTTCTATCTGATCTGAAATCAATAATGGTTCTTATATTTAACCGTCTTATCCTCTCCTGATCATATAATGTTGCGCTACTCAAATCACCTGAGCGGAAAATTTTTCCCCATTTCATTTGTTGATCAGTTCGTGTGAAATATCCGCCCATATCCCTGAAATTTTTTATATTACTCATCTCAATAATCCGGTTGGCAATAATTCCCGAATATGCAGAGGTAGTTTTTAATATGTAGAATTCCCGGATATCGGGACTCGAAGGATTGATTACCGTTACCTGATCAGTAATATTGGAAGTTTTTATGGGTGTAAAAGCGGAAATATCACTGTCTGACTGAGAAGAATAAATGTTGATATTTCCTTCCTGATCGGGGCTGACTTCCCATTTGAGAAGTAAATCACCGTCTTTGTTCTTTTCTGCCACAGATGTTATTTTAACTGTTGATGCGCAACCTGCTGCAATCAACAAAAAAAAAGCCGAAATAATTTGATAACTATATATTCTCACCCGCGTTTGATTTTGGCAAGCAAATATAGCTAAAACATTTTGTAAACAAAACTCTTGCGTTTCTAACTTAACAATAAATAATCAGATTTTTGCCATTTTTTATAACTTTAAAACATAAGTAATTGTATAACTAATTTTTAAATAATACTTTTGCATTCGATGTTTTGAAAAGGTTGTTGATAAACTGTTAATTCTATGTAGAGAATTATTGCATAACTTTATTTTGTTTCGTTGATTTTTTGTTTATAGAAAAAATTAAGTTAAGGATGCAAAAAAGGCTGCTAAAAATTCTCGGGAATTTTTGCACGTTTCATCAACAGAAAAAAGAAACAAATTCGAAATATTTTATCAACAACAGAATTATAAAAAGATTGTTGATAAAGTCTCTAATAAATTATTAATAAACAACTTGATTTAATTTTAATTGTTGATAAGACAGTTTTAGGATCGTCTATATTTTAATAACTTATTTTGCAATTTTTTTTAGAATTATTTATCAACACTATCAACAGGCATTCATCATCATCATTATATTTCTTTATTTTTAAACTATAATATTAATAAATAATGTTCAATGGAAAAAAAAGAATTGATTGAAAAAATAAATACACTTCGAAAGGAAAAAAATGCGATTATATTGGCACATTACTATCAAGAATCAGATATTCAGGATATTGCTGATTTTGTAGGCGATAGTCTTGCATTGGCACAATGGGCAGCTAAGACAACGGCAGATATCATTGTGCTTTGCGGCGTTCATTTTATGGGCGAAACGGCAAAAATTCTTTCTCCGCAAAAAAGGGTTTTTATTCCCGATAGTATGGCTAGCTGTTCGTTGGCAGAAAGTTGCCCGGCCGATGAATTTGAGAAATTTACGCAGGCATATCCTGGTTATACGGTTATTTCGTATGTAAATACCACTGCGGCTGTAAAGGCGTTAACCGATATAGTGGTAACCTCTACCAATGCAAAACAAATTGTGGATTCACTTCCTGAAGATGAAAAGATTATTTTCGGACCCGATAAAAATTTAGGAGATTACATCAATAAACTTACGGGAAGGAATATGCTTTTATGGGAAGGTGCTTGTCACGTCCATGAACAATTTTCGTTGGAAAAAATTCTTGAGTTAAAAAAAGAGTATCCACAGGCATTGTTACTGGCACATCCGGAATGTAGGAAATATATCCTGGAAATCGCCGATCACGTTGGGTCGACATCGTCAATAATTGCGTTTGCCCGGAATTCAGGATATAAACAATTTATTGTAGCCACAGAATCGGGGATTTTACACCAGATGCAGAAAGATAATCCGGATAAAGAATTTATTCCGGCTCCACCGGAAGATTCTACATGCGCTTGCAACGATTGTTTTTATATGAAAATGAATACGTTGGAGAAGTTGTATTTATGTTTGAAGAACGAACGTCCAGAAATTTTTGTCGAAGAAGAGGTTCGTTTGAAAGCAGTGAAACCGATTGAAAGGATGTTGGAAATATCAGCTAAATACGGATTATAATGGCAGTACGAATTAATAAATTTATTTCCGAGAGCGGAATTTGTTCCCGGCGAGAAGCGGACAAATACATTGAAAAGGGGCAGGTATTAGTAAATGGGAAGCGTGCAGAAATAGGAACACTCGTAAGCAAAAGTGATAAAGTGTTGGTAAACGGTTTGCTTATTGAATCTAAAGCGGAGGAAGATTTTGTCTTGCTGGCTTTCAATAAGCCACGGGGAATAGTAAGTACCACCGAGAAAGGGGTGCGGGACAATATTGTTGATTATATAGGTTACCACGAGCGAATTTTTCCTATCGGACGGTTGGATAAAGATTCTCAGGGGTTGATTCTCCTTACCAATGACGGGGATATAGTGAATAAAATCCTTCGTGCAGGAAACAGTCACGAGAAAGAGTATGTTGTGACTGTAAACAGGCCGGTAACCGATGAATTCGTGCAGCGGATGTCGAGTGGGGTGCCAGTGTTAGGAGAGGTAACTCGAAAGTGTAAAGTTGAAAAAATATCGGAATTTATTTTTCGAATAATTCTTGTTCAGGGACTTAATCGCCAGATCCGCAGGATGTGCGAATATTTTGGGTATGAAGTAGAGAAACTGGAACGTGTCCGGATTATGAACATTTCACTGAAAGGTATTGGTTTAGGCGATTGGCGGTTGTTGGAAGAACAGGAAATGAAAGAATTAAAAACGACGATTGCTTATTCGTCTAACGAAAACCAACCGGCCAAATCAAAACAACCCCTTGTTTCGGGACAGGAACAGGAGAGAAAAAAGTTTCGCTCCTCCTATGAAGAGTCGTTTAATAGTTCCAAAAAGGCTCAATCCAAAAGAAACGAAGGTTTTGTCAATCCAAAAGCAAAGGAATTACGTGGAAAAGGCAAAAACAAACCTCAACCAAGGACATTTAGAAAAAACAAGTAAATTTTTGTACCTTTGCACCCGCAAAAATATTCACATACCGTTTTCGTCAAGAAGCCCTGATACTTGGCTCTAAAAGCGTAACGGTCTAACAATCTCGAAAACATGGCTCTTCAATGTGGTATCGTTGGGCTTCCTAATGTAGGGAAATCAACTCTTTTTAATTGTCTATCAAACGCTAAAGCACAGGCTGCAAACTTTCCTTTTTGCACCATTGAGCCCAATGTGGGTGTTATAACTGTTCCGGATGAAAGACTGAACCGGTTGGCAGAGTTGGTCCATCCCCAAAAAATTGTTCCCACAACTGTTGAGATCGTCGATATAGCAGGTTTGGTAAAAGGAGCAAGTAAAGGGGAAGGATTGGGAAATAAATTTCTGGCCAACATTCGGGAGACGGATGCTATTTTACATGTGTTGCGGTGTTTTGAGGACGAAAATGTGACTCACGTTGATGGAAATATTAATCCAGTTCGCGACAAAGAAATAATCGATGCTGAACTGCAGCTAAAGGATTTGGAAACTATTGAATCAAGAATTCAAAAAGTAGAAAAACAAGCCAAAACCGGCGGTGACAAAGATGCGAAGCTGGCTTTTGAAGTTTATTCAAAAATCCGTGAAGCATTGCTGCGAGGAGAATCGGCCCGAACTGTTGTTTTTGATACCAAAGATGAAAATAAAGTGGCTCGGGATTTATTTCTTTTAACGTCCAAACCGGTACTTTATGTTTGTAATGTTGACGAACAGAGTGCCGTAAGTGGAAATAAATTCGTAGAACAGGTTCGCGAGGCGGTAAAGATAGAAAATGCTGAAATTTTGATCGTGGCGGCAAAAATTGAGTCCGAAATAGCTGAATTTGATACCTACGAAGAGCGGGAAATGTTTCTCGTTGAACTCGGTTTGGAAGAGTCGGGTGTAAACCGGTTGATTAAAGCTGCCTACAAATTGTTAAACCTTCAGACATTCCTGACTGCCGGTCCGCAGGAGGTTCGTGCGTGGACATTTCAGAAAGGATGGAAAGCACCCCAATGTGCCGGTGTTATTCACACTGATTTTGAGAAAGGATTTATCCGGGCAGAAGTAATAAAATACGCAGACTACATACAATACGGTTCAGAAGCCACCGTTAAGGAAGCCGGAAAAATGAACGTGGAAGGTAAAGAGTACATCGTTCAGGACGGAGATATCATGCACTTCAGGTTTAATGTGTAATTCTGCATAGAAACAGATAATGATGAATACCACTGAAATATTCGGTTACCTTGCCATGATCTTCCTTGTTGTATCCTTTCTCCCTGAACAGGTTAAAAAAGTAAGGATGATCAATTTCGTTGCCTGTGCTTTATTTATTGTTTACGGTGTGCTACTGGGATTCAAATGGCCATTAATTATTTCAAATTCAGTAGTCTGTATAATCCAGATTTATCACCTTTTTTTCGCTAGAAAAAGAAGGTAACTGCCATACCCCTTTCCTTACTCACGTGTAAAGCAACTAGTTTTACTATTTTTGAGTATCTTCTGCGTCTGTCAGGAATTTACAGGTAATTATTGATAAACGATATGCTATATATTTTTTTGTGCTTTATTTAGTTGAAATTTAGCATGTTCATACGTTGAAATGAGTACGCAACATACAAACCTTAAATAATTAGCTGAAGCGTTAGAATTTAAATATTTTTAAATATTTTTGTAAAGCTTATTCATTAATCCTAAAAAAACAAACCGTCATGAACTCAAAAACAATTATCTCAACCCTATTTTTCGTTTCGATTGCGCTGTTCGGATTTTCACAATCCGGCCAGTTCAACGGCTTGGATATGAACATGGGTAACTTGTACAAGCTTTCAAATGCCGAAACCCGTTCCATCAGTCCCGAAAACTTTACCGGTGAAAAGGGACAGGGAGGAATGGCCACTCCCGACCCGAATGCTCTCCGCAACACGGCGAACGCTACTCATGCAGCACGCGATTTGGGACAGGGATGGAAAGTAAATCCCTACGTCCGCATCAATCCAGGAGAAACGTTTACCATGGCTGAAATTGAAGGGCCCGGCGCCATTCAACACATTTGGATGACACCTACAGGCAACTGGCGCTTTTCCATCATCCGCATATACTGGGATGACGAAACTGAACCTTCGGTGGAATGCCCGGTCGGCCATTTTTTCGGTATGGGATGGAATGAATATACGCACCTGAACTCGATGCCTGTTACGGTAAATCCAGGGAGTGCGTTTAATTCTTACTGGGTGATGCCTTTCAGGAAAAAATGCAAAATAACCATGACCAATATCAACGATGCCGAAGCCATGAACCTGTATTATCAGATTGACTACACATTGACTGATGTTCCGGCAGATGCCGCCTATTTTCATGCGCAGTACCGACGTACAAAAGTGAACGAAACATCCGATTATACGATCATCGACGGCATTAAGGGAGAAGGCCATTACGTAGGCGTGTACATGGCATGGCAGGTAAACAACAACGGTTGGTGGGGCGAAGGAGAGATTAAGTTTTTTATGGACGGAGACAATAAATTCCCGACCATCATAGGGACTGGGACTGAAGATTATTTTTGCGGTTCCTACAATTTTGACCGTCAAGGTAAATACACTACGTTTACCACACCTTATGCCGGATTGGTTCAGGTGTTGCCCCCTGATATTATTTATAGGTCGGGACAACGTTTCGGATTATATCGATGGCACATCATGGATCCCATCCGGTTTAAAAAAGACCTGCGGATAACTATTCAGGATTTGGGCTGGAGGCATGGCGGACGCTATTTGCCACAGCAATCGGATATCTCGTCTGTATGTTTCTGGTACCAGGCCGAGCCTCATGCCAAATTCCCGCAGTTGTCCGGTTGGCAGCAGTTAGAAATGAATTAAGAGAACAAATCGCAATGAAAGGAGCGTGGTCGTACCAGAGAGGATTTCTGTTTCGCTCACTGGCGCTTATTGTCGCCGACAAAGGCTAGGTTCTCGCACCCATTCCCGATTTAAACATTATGCAATGTTACGGATCACTTCCCGGAGATTGGTAAAATCAGATAAAAGAGAATTGTGAAGAATGAAAAACAATCATAACAAAAACATGATAAGACGAAATCAATTTGGTGGAGTCGTTGCTGTAGTGTTGATGGGGGGGTTGACTGCACTCTCCTGCACAGGCAACGCCAAAAAATCATTGCAAAATATGGAAAATGAGTATGAAAAGGGAACATTTGGATACGATCTGAATTATCTATCGAAAAAAGACAGCCTCATTGTGCTGAAGTCCGACGACGGAAAAGCACAGGTGATCGTGTCTGCCAAATATCAGGCAAAAGTCTTTACCTCAACGGCAAACGGTGAAGAAGGAAATAGTCTGGGTTTTGTGAATTACAAGTTCTTTGATGCCGGAACAGTGGATGAGCATATGAACGGATTTGGTGGGGAGAATCGGTTGTGGCTGGGCCCCGAGGGAGGACAGTATTCTATCTATTTCAAACCGGGAAAAGAACAGGTTTTCGATAATTGGCATACCCCTAAAGCCATAGACATAGAGGAGTGGAAAGTGGACCGTGCTACTCAGGAAGAAACTGTGTTAACCAAAGATATGGAACTTGAAAATTATCAGGGAAGCATCTTAGATATAACCGTAGAGAGGAAAATTTCGCTTGTTACCGAAGCAGAAATGGCAAGCAAACTGGGTGTAACCCTGCCCGATGGAGTAAGCGCTGTTGGCTATGCTACCGAGAATAAAATCACCAACAAGAATGATTTTGAATGGACCAGCAAAACAGGAACCGTTTGTATATGGATGTTGGATATGTTCAATCCTTCGGATTCCGCAGTAACCGTTGTTCCATATAACGAGGGAGATGAGGGCCAGCTGGGGACACTGGCAACGACGGACTATTTCGGTGAAATTCCAGCTGACAGGCTGAAAGCCGAAAACGGAACGCTCTACCTGAAAACTGACGGAAAATTCAGAAGCAAACTGGGGATGAATGCTAAACGAACAAAAGCTATTGCGGGCAATTACGACCCGATTTCCAAGAGACTTACGGTAATTACGTTCGATGTTGATCCTTCTGCAGTGTACCTGAACCAGGAATGGAATCCGGCAAGAAATCCACTTACAGGAGATGCCCTGAATGCGTATAACGATGGCCCGCTGGAAGATGGCAGCATCATGGGGCCTTTCCTGGAACTGGAAAGCTGTTCTCCGGCAGCATTTTTAAAACCGGGAGAATCATTGTCGCATGTACACAATGTTTACCATTTTGTAGGTGACGAAGCAGTCTTGTCGCCTGTTTGCGAAAAATTGCTCGGAGTAAGTATCCATCAAGTTACAACCATTTTCTGAAAAAAACAGTATGGAACGAGCATGTAAATCAGTTGCACCCGAGCAAATGATTAAAAGCAAGTTCCATGCAACACATTTAAAATCAATAATTTTATTCGTATGAATAGCAACGTAGAAAAACATCGTTTAGTGCCTGCGGGAATTGTGTTTCCGTTTATCCTGCTTACTTCCCTATTTTTCATTTGGGCGGTTCCCAACAACATGACCGATACCATGCTGGCCGCTTTCAAGCGGATCATGAGCTTGTCGGATACGCAAACAGCTTGGATCCAAGTGGTTTGTTATTTGCTCGGTTATGGGTGCTTCGCCCTTCCGGGTGCCATTTTCATTAAAAAACACACGTACAAGTATGGTGTATTGTTGGGATTGGGATTATGTATCTTCGGAGGAGTATTGTTTTATCCGGCAATGTTGGCTAACAACATCAGCTCACCGCTTAGCTTCGCTACCTATTTGCTGGCTATTTTTGTCCTTTTTGCGGGACTGTCGGTATTGGAAACATCGGCAAATTCCTACGTGTATGCATTAGGCGATCCGCATACGGCCACGCGACGACTGAATTTCTCGCAGTCATTCAACCCTTTCGGTGCATTAACCGGAGTACTGGCAAGCCAGATCTTTGTACTCTCGCAATTAAATACGATGAGTGCAGCGGAAAGAGCAGTGTTGAACGAAGCCGAGTTGGTAAACGTTCAGAATGCAGAGTTGAATGCGGTCACCATAGCCTATCTCATACTGGGTTTGGTAATGCTTGCCCTTTTCCTGTTAATCTTTTTTACTAAAATGCCTCAGGCACAGGATGAGGACAAAACCCTGAACCTGAAAGCGACCTTCAATCGCTTGAAAAGAAATAAAAACTACGTTTGGGGTGTTGTAGCACAGTTTTTTTACGTCGGTGCGCAAATTGCAGTTTGGTCGTATATCATCCGGTACGCCATGCAGCAATTGCAGTTTGATGCTGTAATCTCGGGCTTGGGAAATAACGCATCTCAGGAATCAATTATTGCAGCTCTTCGAAGCGTTGAACCCATTGCCGGCGGATTTTATAACTTGGCGGAATCGCTGGGGATTGACGCTTTGCTGCCGAGAACTGCCGAACAGGCTGGGGCCACCTATTACGTACTTTCTCTTGTTTTGTTTGTAGTAGGACGTTTTGTGTGCACGTTCCTGATGAAATGGACCAGGCCGGTAAATTTACTTTCAGCCCTTTCAGTACTTGCGGTGGTTTGTTCATTAGTTGCTATTTACGGTCAGGGATTTATTGGTGTTTATGCCTTAATGGGAATATCGGGCTGTATGTCGCTGATGTTTCCCACCATTTATGGAATTGGGATGAAAGGACTGGGGGAAGATACCAAGATTGCAGGATCGGGGATGGTGATGGCTATTGCGGGTGCCGCACTATTGACTCAAATGCAGGGCATTCTTTCCGACCAGGCAGGAAGTATCGAATTTGCGTATTGGGTGCCCACCATCGCTTTCATCATCATTGCGTTTTACAGCTTTACGGTAGCACGAAGTAAAAAAATCAAAATTAACGGATAATGGAAAAATTAGTTATAGGAATCGATTACGGAACGGACTCCTGCCGGGCGTTAGTCGTTGATGCTGTTTCGGGAAAAGAAATGGCTGCACATGTTGCATTTTATCCCCGGTGGAAAAAAGCATTGTACTGCGATGCTTCCAAGAATCAATACCGCCAGCATCCGCAAGATTATATCGATACGCTGGAACAGGCTGTAAAAGGAGCATTGGGACAACTTCCTGCGGATGCGGCCCGGCAAGTTATCGGTATCGGCATCGATACCACTGGTAGCACACCCTGTCTGACCGACAGACAGGGAACTCCCCTGGCCCTGTTGCCTGATTATGCCGATAATCCCAACGCCATGTTTATTTTGTGGAAAGATCATACTTCCATCCAGGAGGCTGGGGAAATCAACCAACTCGCTTACCGGTGGGAGATTGATTATACTTCCCGTTCAGGAGGAATTTATTCATCGGAATGGTTCTGGGCTAAGGCATTGCACGCCTTGCGCGAAGATGAATCGATTCGTAAAGATGCCTATTCCATCGTTGAACATTGTGATTGGATGCCGGCACTCCTTACCGGGAATTTGAAACCCGAAGAACTGAAACGTAGCCGCTGTGCGGCCGGACACAAATGCATGTGGGCCGAAGAATGGGACGGTTATCCTTCCCAGGAATTCCTCTCGGAACTGGATCCGCTGCTAAACGGGTTTGCAGCCCATTTGAGCGCTTATACGTACACGAGTGACGCAAGTGCCGGCAAACTGTCTGAAGAGTGGGCAGGGCGGCTCGGATTGCCCGGAGGGATTGATGTGGCTGTAGGCATCATCGATGCTCACGCCGGAGCAATCGGAGCAGAAATAAAGGCAAACACGATGGTTAAGATTCTGGGAACCTCCACGTGCGATATTGTGGTTACTCCCAAGTCCGACATAGAGGACAGGTTGATCCCCGGCATCAGTGGGCAGGTAGACGGCTCTGTCATTCCGGGCCTTGTCGGACTGGAAGCAGGGCAATCGGCATTCGGCGATGTATATGCCTGGTTACGGGATTTGCTTTCGTGGAGTTTTGCAGTTTTGCCGGCAGGGGATGTGGAGAATGCCACCGGGAAAATTTTTCAGAAACTGACCGAAGAGGCGCAGGATCTTCCGTTAACCGATGACGGGATCACCTCCAGCGATTGGTTCAACGGCCGCCGCACACCCTTTGCCGACCAGACCTTAAAGGGGGGAATTACCGGATTGACACTCGGAACAACACCAGCTCAGATTTTCAGGAGTCTGGTGGAAGCTACCGCCTTTGGTTCGAAAGCCATTATGGATCATATTGAAAAAGAAGGGGTGAAAGTGACCGAAGTGATTGGCGTGGGAGGGATTTCATTAAAATCGCCTTATGTGATGCAGGTACTTTCTGATGTAATGGGAGTGCCGATAAAAGTGGCTGCTACGGAACAAGCAGGTGCGCTGGGTGCGGCTATGTGCGCGGCGGTGGCTTCGGGAGTCTATTCCTCGTTGGAAAATGCGCAGTGTGCTATGGGACAAGGAGTACGGGCTGAATATTTGCCGAATGAAGGTCGTAAACCTCATTACGCCGGGAAATACGAAAAATACCGGAAATTGGGATTGTTCTTAACAACATAAGTCATATTGACCTCAGCGATGCTGGCATCTGTCGGGTTTGTTTTATCCTGCCACGTTTGTTCGGATTCCAAGCTCCCCTACCCTGTCAGCTATTTTCTGCAACTCTTCCAGGGAGACTTTTTCGAGCTGTTTGGCGGGTGTTTCGCGGTCGATGGTGTAAATCATCACCTCGCGGGGAGAAAGTGCTCTGACGAGCTCTAACCAGGCTGAAACTTCCTTTTCGGTGGAATTATCCAGCCGCTTCCCTTCAAACTCGCCTCTAAGAAACATCGTTTGCAAGATAAAATTACCGCGAAACTTCTTGTAAAGTTCCACTTGGCGGGCAACCGAATAATTGGGAGAATTCGGACGGTCAATGAGTTTAGCGGTTTCGTCAAAAGCAGAGTCGAGTTTGAGAATGGGGTTGTCCACTTTCCGGAGAGTATCGAAAACGGATACCTTGCCCACGTTAATTCCATTCGACAGAACGCTGATCTTTGCTTCGGGATAATACCTATCGCGCAGCGAAACGGTATCTTCAATGATGCCTGAAAATTGAGGATGCATCGTCGGCTCGCCGTTTCCGGCAAAAGTGATGACGTCGAGTTTTACGTTTTGCCCGCGCAGCGATTGCAATTTATCTTCCATAGCGGCGTAAACGTTTTCTCTATCGGGAAGCTTTGTTTTTGTTCTGAAATCCTTGTTGAATCCGCATTCGCAATAAATACAGTCGAACGAACAAAGCTTGCCGTCGTAAGGTAACAGGTTTACGCCCAGTGAAGTGCCCATCCGGCGGCTGTGAACCGGGCCGTAAACTATTTCGTGAAAAAGGATGGTAGACATGTTATTTAGCTAAAAAAATAATGTTGAAAGATCATAGCCACGATACAATTTGATCCGTTCCAAAACCGATCAACACGTACCGCAACAATTTTCCGATAGTCATCGAAACCATTACCACGGGAACGTTTGCCCGCATAAACCCTAACGCTAGCAGAATGGCGTCGCCTACGGCGGGAAGAAATCCGAAAAAACCCATTATTGCACCCTTGCCGTGCAACCATCTGATCGTTTTATCGATCTTTTCCGGTTTTATTTTGAACCACCTATCCAGCCATTCGGTTTTTCCCAGTTTCCCCACATAATAACAAGTGGCTCCTCCGGCAGCATTCCCGATGGTGGCATAAAAGACAGAAGTCCAAACATCCATTCCTGCGGCGATAAGCGCCGCAAAAACTACTTCAGAGCTGAACGGCAGTACCGTTGCTGCCAGGAACGATGCAAGCAATAGTCCCCAATACCCGTATTCTGCTAATCCGTCAAGCATAATCAATGCGCTTCCAGCCAGTTATCCCCCACTCCACAATCCGTTTTCAGAGGGACACGGAGTTTATAGGCGTTTTCCATTTCCTCGACAACAATTTTTTTCATCCTTTCCAGTTCGTTTGCCGGAACGTTGAAGTTAAGTTCGTCGTGTACCTGAAGAATCATTTTCGATTGCAGTCCTTCCTTTTCCAGCCGGTTAAAGATGCGGATCATTGCCACTTTTATAATGTCTGCCGCACTCCCCTGAATGGGTGCGTTTATCGCATTCCTTTCCGCATACCCACGAACGACAGCGTTTTTGGAATTGATGTCGGCCAAAAAACGTTTGCGTCCCAACACGGTTTCCACATAACCTTTTTCGCGTGCGTCGGCAATGCTTTCGTCCATATAGCGTTTCACGCCGGGATAGGTGGCGAAATAACCGTCGATAAGTGCTTTGGCTTCCCCACGAGGGATATTCAGCCGTTCGGAAAGTCCGAAGACCGAAATGCCGTAAATAATTCCAAAATTGGCGGTTTTTGCCTTGCGCCGCATGTCGGAAGTGGCTTCTTCAACGGGGATATGATTGATTTTGGCGGCTGTGGCGGTATGAATATCCAGTCCCTGGTTAAAGGCTTCCAGCATATTTTTATCTTCGCTCAGGTGCGCCATGATGCGGAGTTCAATTTGCGAATAGTCGGCGGAAAGAAACGTGCACCCTTCGTCCGGGATGAAAACGCGTCTCATTTCTTTACCGCGCTCATCGCGAATGGGTATGTTCTGCAGATTGGGGTTGGTGCTGCTCAGTCGTCCCGTTGCAGCGACGGTTTGGTTGAAGGAGGTGTGTACTTTTCCCGTCCGGGGATTTACCAGTAAGGGAAAAGCATCGATATAGGTTCCCAGCAGTTTCTTCAATCCCCGTTGCTCCAGTATTTTTTCGATAACGGGATGTTTGTTGCGCAACTTCTGTAATTCATCTTCGCTGGTACTGTATTGCCCGGTCCGGGTTTTTTTTGGTTTTTCGATAATTTTCATCTTTTCGAAAAGCACTTCCCCTATTTGTTTGGGTGAATTTACGTTGAACTCCTCCCCGGCCATAGCGATGATTTCCGCTTCAACTTGTTGCAGCTCGGCGGTAAATTCTTCCGAAAGTTGAGCCAACGCGTCTAGATCGAGACGAACACCCGTCCATTCCATATCGGCAAGTACATAAACGAGGGGCGACTCCACTTCGTAAAAGAGGTAATCGAAGTTGTTTTGTCTGATCTCCTCCTCCAGCATGTTCTTCAACTTCAGCGTGATATCGGCGTCTTCTGCCGCGTAATCGCAAACGACTTGTTTATCCACGTCACGCATTGATTTTTGATTTTTTCCTTTTGGACCGATTAGCTCTTCAATATGGATGGTTTTGTATTTCAGGTAGGTTTCTGCCATGTAATCCATCCCGTGCCGGAGTTCGGGATTGAGGAGATAATGCGCAATCATCGTATCGAAGAGTTTTCCTTTTACGCTAATGCCGTAATGGCGAAGGGAGAGGATATCGTATTTGAGGTTTTGTCCAATTTTTTCGATCCGGTCATTTTCGAAAAAAGGCCTGAAAATATCTACTTGCTTTTGCGCTTCTTCCCTGTTTTCGGATATGGGCACGTAAAACGCTTCGCCCTCAGTGTATGCAAACGATAGACCCACCAGATCGCTCAACAGCGGGTCGATTCCGGTTGTCTCGGTATCAAAGCAAACCGATTGCTGTGCGCAAAGTTGTTGGTTCAACTCTGCTAGTTCCTGTTCCGTTTCCAGTAATTTATACGTATGCCTGGTGGAGTGGATATCGGAGAAGCTGCCCGGGAGTTCAACCGGAGCTGTTTTTACTTCTTCCAAAACATCGCTGAAGCCACTGAATAAGTCGCCCTGGACGGGTTGTTTAGCAATCAGTTTAGGGGCTTCAATTTTCAATACCCGGTTAATCAGTGTCCTGAATTCCAGTTCTTCGAATATCTCTTTTATGGCTGTTTCGTTCAGTTCTTTTCTTTTCAAGCCTTCGATACTGGTCTCTATAGGAACATCTGTCCTTATCGTGGCCAAAAATTTTGAAAATAAAATCTGTTCCTTGTTCTCTTCAATTTTTGTACGTAGCGATCCTTTCAGTTTATCACTGTTTTCCAGCAGATTTTCAACGGATCCGAACTCTTCCAACAGCTTTTCCGCTGTTTTAGGCCCCACACCCGGGCAGCCGGGAATATTGTCGGATGTATCGCCCATCAGTCCCAGCAAATCGATTACTTGGGCCGGGTGGGAAACGCGGTACTTCTCCATCACTTTTTTATCGTCCAGTATCTCAAACTCGTTACTGCCGTATTTCGGTTTATAGATAAAAACATGCTCCTCCGTCAATTGTCCGTAATCCTTGTCCGGAGTCATCATATAAACGTCAAACTTATCTTTGTCTGCCTTTTTGGCCAGGGTACCGATTACATCGTCAGCTTCGAAGCCTTCCTTTTCAAGCACTGGTATGTTGTAGGCTTCCAGGATCTTTTTGATGAGGGGGACTGAAGCTTTTATGTCTTCGGGAGTGGCTTCGCGCTGTGCTTTGTAGGCCTCAAACTCCGTATGACGGAATGTGGGTCCCGGGGGATCGAAAGCAACGGCAATGTACGAAGGGTTCTCTTTTTTCAGCACTTCTTCCAACGTATTCACAAACCCGAAAATTGCCGATGTATTCTGTCCTTTCGAATTAACGCGAGGGTTTTTAATAAATGCATAATATGCTCTGTAAATCAACGCATAAGCATCGAGTAGAAACAGTTTCTGTTTGGACATATAAACTAAATATTTCTTTTAAAGACGTAAAGTTACGAATATTTGATTGCTTTAAGGTGAATTATTTTTAAATTTGCGTTTCAATAAAAACAGGAATGGACGAAAGTCAGGTTATAAAGGAGTCGTTGCGTGACGAGTTGAATCAATTCGACATTTATCTCTGGAAATCGCTGGAAAACAATAATTCCCGGATATCGGAGATTCTCCGGCATGCTTTTAAGGTTGACGGTAAACGGATAAGGCCGATGTTGGTTTTTCTGGTGGCAAAATGTTGCGGGGAGATAACGCCTGCCACGTACCACGGTGCTGTTACGGTGGAGTTGCTCCATATGGCGACGCTTATGCATGACGATGTGGTGGATGAGGCATCGACACGTCGCGGACAACCATCGTCAAATGCAGTTTTCGATAATAAACGTTCCGTTCTGGCAGGAGATTATGTGTTGTCATCGGCCCTGCGTGAGAGTGTTAAAACCAATAACCTGGAAATAATCGGGATCATTTCCGAACTTGGGCAAAACCTGGCGGAAGGAGAGCTTAACCAATACTCGTTGGTCAATGAGATAATTATTGATGAAGAAGAGTATTTTAAAGTAATTGACAAAAAAACAGCTTCCCTACTGTACGCTTGTGCAAAGATCGGTGCCATTACTGCAGGTGCAGACCGGGTAACGATAGATGAATTCGGAAAAGCGGGCCGTATATTGGGTATTGCTTTCCAGATCCGTGACGATATTTTCGATTATTACAAAGCCGATGTAGGTAAGCCTACCGGAAACGATATTCGGGAAGGCAAGATCACGCTTCCGTTAATCTATGCACTCAACCATGCGCCCCAAGCACTATCGGATGAAATGATGAAGATTATCCGTTCCTGTGATTTTTCGCCCGTAAACATCGAACTCTTGCTTGAATTTGCCAAAAGTAACGGAGGTATTGAATATGCCCAGAAAACCATAGACAATTTACTGGAAGAGGCTGAACAGATTATCGAAAATGTTTCGATCGACAACGAGTTTAAAATAATCTTAAACCTGTTGGTGATGTATTTGAAGAACCGGATGGTTTAACGTTGTTCCTTCACCGGGATACTTCCCAATAGTTTGATATCTTGTAAATTGGAGTAATCATAAAGATAAAATCCGTCGTCGCCGATCGTAAACAGGAATTTGTTCAGCGGAATTACGTCGTACGTTTCTATCTCTTTAAAGTGAGCTATCAGGTTGTTGTTGATATTCAACTTATCTGCTACATTAAATACCTTTAATCCATCATCGCACAGAAAAAGCGTATTATTATCGATCCCCAACCCGTAAGGCGCTTTCATATTATACGTAGCTATCAGGTTATTCATTTTGTAATCGTCGGATAGTTTTACCACATCGAGAACGTTTACGCTTAGGTTTGCGTTTCTGTTGCAGGTAACACCGGAGCGGAGGGTAATGTATGCATATCCGTCCTGCACCACTACGGGATCGCAGGTTGTTACATGCCAGAGCGAGCTTATTTGCCGTGGAGCCGATGGATTCACCAGCTCCAGAATAAGCATCCCGTTGGTTGTTCCCAAAAACATGTGATGGTCATACAGGAACATAGTTTCCACGTTCCATCCGATAGGTTGGGTAATTACTTTTACCGGATTGGACGCTTCCGAAACATTGAAGACGAATAGCTGGTACTGATCTACCGTATAAAGAAAGTTATCGTATAAGCCGAACCGGGCCATTGACCCGCCTTTGCCAAACGATGCGCTTGATATTCCTCCGACAGTGCCACCAAAGGCCGCATCCATGCTTAGATTTGAGTTTTTTCCATAGCTATCCCATCCGTAATAAATAGGGTATGTTATGTGCTCTTCCAGTTTATTGTGCTCTTTCTTTTGTTCCCAGGCAATAACAACGCCTTTATCCTTTTCCACATTGCCTATCCGCAGTTGATTGTCGGTGGGCGGAACCGCGTAAGGATAAACATCCTTCAACCGGTTTACTTCCTTGATTTTGCTTATATCCGAAACATCGATGGCTACCAGATCTACATAGCTGTCGGCATATAAAATATGGCCTTTTACGGCAATGTCTACACAGCCGGGAACCTCAACAAAAGATGTATTCTTCGGATTTGCCGGATTGGAAACATCGATCACGTGTATTCCTTTAAATTTCTCGACAATTAACAAGTAATTGTCTTTGAAATAAATTTTTCCGGGTTTTTCCAGTTCCCTGGCGGGCAAAGCCTTGACGGAACTTCTTAAATCGGCATAACTCATATAAACCGGCACGTTGGCCATGTAATCTTCGGTGTATGTATCCATACAGGAGCTGAGAGCCAACACCGAAATAAAACAAAAAAATATTTTTATATATTTCATAACAAGTTAGTTAAAGATAAGACCAAGTTTTAAAGAGAGCCGGTTGTAATCTACATTTAAGTTATACTCCTTTTCTTTGTTGCGGTAAGCCAGCCTGTGAAAACGATAACCGACAGAAAAAGTGAAATTTACATCCGACCGGGTTTGCCACATAATTCCGAGCGACGGATTAAGCAAAATTCCGCCTCTGGCCTTTAATTCCATATCGTAACTTACCTGCGGGCCCGGCCAAATGTAGTCTGTATGTGCCGGCATTACGTTTACAACTTTTGTCCGGGAACCTTCTATTGGCACCTGATATCCGGCCTGAAGCATTGCAAACGGGGCAGCACGGTTGTTGTTGAACCTGTAAATCCCGTTTATCGTTACCGGCAGGTATGTCTCTTTGTAAAACTCCACACCGGCTCCCAATCCGGCAGATAGTTTTTCAAGCAGCCTGTAATTTACTGTCGTATGGAAAATAAACGGCATTTTGTTCATGTTGTCCGGATTTCCGGGTAAAATCCCTAATTCACTAAAAATAAAGTAGCTTTTAGTTTGTGAAAATTCTTCCCCGGAGTCATTCGTTTCCCCTGTTCCCGGTTTTTTCTTGGTGATCCTCACCACTTCCGATGCATCCAGGACAACAGATTCGTGAAAGGTGACGATCCTTATCTTTCCAAAATCAGGAGAATAGATGTATTTTCCTTTGAGAATGCGGCCATCTTTCAATTCGATGTATCCTCTCTCAACTCTCGGATAAAGTGCTTCATTGACGGGTTGTGCTCCAGTATATTGCAACAGGCAGATAAACAGACAAAATAAGGTAATGCGTTTGTTCATACTATTTTCCATTTAAAATCCAAATAAAATTGGACAATTCACTTTAATTAACTTTTAAATTTTATCTTTGTGTCAGGGTGTTAAGAGGAAACAGGCTCTGCCGGGGGGCAACCTGTCAGCAATAAGCAC
>Ga0228535_1000923_pt1 | contig 61515 bp, 67 predicted proteins | sample SJ1metagenome_FD_168457 | JGI IMG/M metagenome (GOLD analysis project Ga0228535, IMG submission 168457) | Enriched culture of PCE-dechlorinating microbial communities from Ithaca, New York, USA - SJ1 | ecosystem: Engineered > Modeled > Simulated communities (microbial... > Unclassified | place...
ATGGGCAAGCCCGAAGATGTTGCCCAGGCGGTTGTTTTTCTGGCCTCCGCTGCGTCGAATTATATTACGGGACAGTCCATCAATGTTGATGGCGGCTGGGTCATGTCATCATAAGCCGGAAAAAAATTTGCACGTTCCAATGAATCAATGAGGTGATGGAAATGAATGTGGGTACATTATTAACGAAATCAGCCCGGACTTTTCCCGATAATCTGGCTTTAGCCTATGGTTCCCGCCGGTATTCTTATTCCCAGTTCAATGCGCGGGTGAATCGTCTGGCCAATGCTCTGCATTCTCTGGGAATAAGCAGAGGCGATAATGTTGCCATTCTCCAATATAATTATCCCGCAACGCTGGAATCCATCTTTGCCTGTTTTAAGGCCGGCATAGGTGCGGTTCCTATCAATTTCCGGCTGCATCCTCAGGAATGCGCTTTTATCATCGATCATTCCGGTGCCCGTGCAGTCATCGTTTCTCCGGAATTCAATGATGCTATCATCGGCATCAGAGCCAAAATTCCGAAGGTAAGCTCCATTATTTCCACAGGGGAAGCCAAAGGTGAAATTCTGAATTATGATGATCTGCTTGCGGCGGAATCAGATCAGTGGAGTGATGCTGATGTTGATCCGGATGATCTGGCCTGGATTTTCTATACATCGGGGACAACGGGCATGCCCAAGGGAGCGATGTTGACACACCGCAATCTGCTGGCGATGACCATGAATTTTTACGCCGATGTGTCGCCTCTGGGGCCGTCTGATGCGATTTTACATGCTGCTCCCCTTTCGCACGGCAGCGGTCTTTATGCGCTGCCCAATGTGGCCAAGGCGGCGGCCAATGTCATTCTGGAGTCTAAAACATTTGACCCTGAACTTGTTTTTCAAACGATCGAAAAATACCGGATAACGAATATGTTTGCCGCCCCGACCATGGTGAAACTGATGGTTGATAGTCCCGCTGTGGACAAATACGATCACAGCTCGATGAAATGTCTCAATTACGGCGGTGCTCCCATGTATGTTGAAGACTTGAAGCGTGCCATAAAAAAATTGGGTAATTGCCTGGTGCAGGTCTATGGTCAGGGTGAATCTCCCATGACGATTACCTTCCTGCCGCATCGGGATCATGTGGCGAAGGGGACAGAAAACCAACTGAAACGGCTGGGATCGGCAGGGGTGCAGAGAACCGATGTGGAGGTAAAAATATTCGACGATGAAGACAATGAACTGCCCCAGGGAGAAATCGGTGAAATAGTTACACGTTCGGATCTGGTCATGAGAGGTTACTGGCATAATCCGGAAGCCACGGCCGAAACGTTGCGCAACGGATGGCTGCATACCGGCGATGTGGGTTATATGGATGAAAACGGATATCTTTTTATGATGGACCGTTCCAAAGACATGATTATCAGCGGCGGTGAAAACATCTACCCACGTGAAATCGAAGAGGTTATTTGTAAACATCCGGCGATTCGCGAGGTTGCCGTAATCGGTGTTCCTGATGCCAAGTGGGGTGAGGCGGTGAAAGCCGTCGTTTCTCTGGTGCCGGGGAAATCTGTTACGGCACAGGATCTGCTGCTGTTTTGCGGTAAAAATATAGCGCGCTATAAGGTGCCAAAATCCGTTGATTTTGCAGATGAATTACCAAAAAATAATTACGGGAAAATATTAAAGCGCGAAATCCGGACGCAATATTGGAAAAACGAAACCCGTCAGATCAGGTAGAAAAAAAGTCTGGCCACGAACAACAAGGAATATGCTGCGGCTTATTTTTCATGGTTACGGTTTCTTTGCTAACCCTTTCGGGTAGTCTTCTTTCACCCCTATGTGGAATTGACAAACAACATGGCTTTTATTAAAACTTCGGTGTCAATTAGGATAAGACTATAAAGTTTAGAAAAGCTATGCAAAAGGAGAGTTAGGGAAGAGAAAATTCTGTAAAAATCTTTTGATATTTACCGAAACTTTTCCGGAAAAATTACAGTTATCAGTGGTTGGAAAACCGAGGAGGAAGTGTTTATGAGCAGTAAATTGAAATCCGTTCGGGAAGCGGTAGAGATGATTCCGGATGGGGCTTCCATTTTAATCAATGGCTTTTATCAGCAGGGAGCGCCGGAAGATATTATTAATGAAATCCTGGCGCAGAAAAAGAAAGATCTGACCCTCTATAATAATGATGCCGGAGAGGAATTTGTCGGACTCGGCAAACTCATCTATGCTGGTCTGGTGAAAAAGCTCGTTTGTTCCTGGTGCGGATTAAATCCCTTGCTGCCCAAACTTGTTGAACAGGGTAAGATTGAACTTGAACTAAATCCGCAGGGGACGTTTGTGGAAAGAATCCGTGCCGGCGGCTATGGGCTGGGTGGAATTCTCACGCCGACAGGACTCGGGACTATTGTTGAAGAAAAAGGCTGGGGCAAGAGAGTGAACCTGGGTGGGAAAGATATGCTTTATCATGAACCGATCCGCGCCGATTTTTGTATTTTGGAAGCGTATGAAGCGGATTGGGTCGGTAATCTTATTTTCCGCAGAACGCAACGCTGCTTCGGTCCCGCGATGGCCACTGCGGCCGATGTAGTTATCGCTTCCGTTAATACCCCGATTCAACCTATCGGGGCTCTGGAGCCGGATCATATCATGGTTCCGGGACAACTTGTCGATGTACTGGTGCAAAGGAGGTAGCAAGTAATGGATGTAAGAGAACTGATTGCAAGACGCATTTCCCGGGAGTTCAAAGACGGGATGTTGGTTAACCTGGGAGTCGGTATTCCGACCCTTATACCGAACTTCCTTCCTCCGGGAGTTTCCGTATGGCTGGAAAGTGAAAACGGAATTATCGGCTTTAACGGCATTGCCCCCAAAGGCGAAGAGTACCCGTTTTTTATCGATGCCAGTAAAGCATTTACCACAATACGTCCCGGCGGCTGCATAATTGACAGTACCTTATCTTTCGGCGTCATTCGCGGCGGGCATCTCGATTGTACGGTTTTGGGCGCTCTGCAGGTTGATGAAGAGGGAAATCTGGCCAACTGGATTGTCCCCGGCGGCAGGCTGGCCGGAATGGGCGGTGCCATGGATCTGGTTACCGGTGCCAAGAAAGTTATTATAGCAACCGAACACTGCTCCAAAGACGGCAAATCCAAAATATTAAAGAAATGCACGTTTCCGCTTACCGGAATTAAAGTAGTGGATATTATTGTTACCGATATGGCGTATATTGAAGTTACCGACAAGGGGCTGGTTTTAAAAGAAGTTGCACCCGGAGTCAGTGTGCAAGATGTCGTTGCCAAAACAGAAGCTTCATTGATTATCCCTCCTAATGTTCCTGAAATGAATCTTAATTAACAGCCCCGGACACAGAGATCGCCAGGCCCTTCATCCTGGCGATCTCTTTTTTCCTCAAAATTGTTTTCGATTTCCTGAAAAGTAGTTTGACGGTATTTTTGTCATGATATATAACTGACACGAAGTTAAGGCTTTTTTAAAAAGCATGACGGGGGTAGTCAGTGATGAAAAGAGATGTAATTTGCATTATACCGTCGCGTTATGAATCGAGCCGCTTTCCGGGGAAGCCTCTGGCCGACCTTTGCGGCAAGCCAATGATTCAGCATGTCTATGAGCGGGTTTCCCGGGCCAAAGCAATTCCTTATGTTGCCGTGGCGACCGATGATGAACGTATTTTTGCGGTCGTGAAGAAATTCGGGGGTAATGCCGTAATGACGGCGGCGACGCACCGCTCCGGTACGGATAGAATCGCCGAGGCAGTGGCTTCATTGCAGATTCCTCCGGATGCGATCGTCGTCAATATTCAGGGCGACCAGCCGGTTTTTGAGCCGACGCAGGTGGATGAAGTAATTGCGCCGCTCGCTGATGATCCTTCCATCAACATGTCCACGTTGATTTATAAAATTATCCGGGATGAAGAAATCACCCATCCGAATGCGGTAAAGGTTGCTTTTGATTATCAGGGATTTGCGCTTTATTTTTCCCGTTCGACGATCCCCTATGTCCGCAACCGGGGGATGAAGGCGGATTATTACAAGCATCATGGGATTTATGCTTACCGTCGCGATTTTCTCGATGTCTTCACGAAACTTCCGGAAGGAAAACTGGAAAAACTCGAAGCCCTCGAACAACTCCGGGCATTGGAACATGGCTATAAAATCAGGATCGTCGTCACTCCTTACGATTCCGTGGAAGTGGATACAGCGGAAGAGCTGGAGCGTGTGCGGCAGATTTTGACAAATAAAAAGTAGGGCGGTTCGCGAACCGCCCTTACATATAATTATTTGCCGCTTGCCAGCTCTTGCGAGCGTCTGGTTGCCGCCTCCACCGCAGATATAAGCGTGGCGCGGATTTTTCCTTCTTCGAGTGCCTGAAGACCCGCGGCTGTAGTTCCTCCCGGGGAAGTCACCATATCTTTCAGCTGGGCAGGATGTTTGCCTTCCTGCAGATAAAGACTTGCTGACCCGAGCATTGTCTGGGCAGTAAGCTGCAGGGACAGTTCGCGGGGAAGTCCCATTTGCACACCGGCATCGGCCAGCGCTTCGATAATGAGAAAACAATAGGCAGGGCCGCTGCCGCTCAATCCCGTTACCGCATCCATCAGCTTTTCATCTACCTCTACTGTGATTCCCACGGCATCAAAAATGGCCCGGGCAAGTTTAACATCGGCCGGAGTGGCATGTGTTCCCCGGGCAACTGCCGTTGCTCCGGTCCCGGCCAGTGCCGGAGTATTGGGCATAACCCGGACGACGCGGATTCCCTTGGCGAGATACCCTTCTACAAAAGCAGCTGTAATGCCCGCGGCAATGGAAATAATCATTTTTGATTTATTTACGACAGAGGCGATTTCTTGTAAAGTCTGTCCCATGTTTTGGGGTTTTACGGCCAGAATAAGAATGTCGGTGTCCTTTACCGTTTCCGCATTTTTGCCGGATACCTTGATGCCCATCTGCGATTTGAGCAGCTCCAGGCGTGATGCATCAATATCCGTAACGGTTATATCTTTTGCGGAAATGATTTTCCGGGCAATCAATCCCCGGGCAATGATACTTCCCATTTTACCGCCGCCGATGATGGCGATTTTTTTTCCCGTCAACATGTTGTTTCTCCTTTTGTTATCGTAAAAAGTTATCTCGGAACAAATAACCAGTATCTGATTTATACGAGAGACGCCGTTAGTCTGTCAATACAATTTAAATCGATAAATTGCTGCATATTCTATCATTGCATAAATCTCTGCTTCTGCTATATAAACGACATAAGCCGTTCGAAGGAGGCGATAAGTCATGATTAAAAAATTTAAAGTCGAAAATATAGAAATGGCGTGCTGGATAAATCCTGAGGATTTTGGAGCACACAAACAGACTCTGGTTTTTATCCATGGCTCCGGCAGTGATCATACCTGCTGGGTGCATCAATATCCTGAATTGCACAAAAAATTCAATGTCGTCGCCGTTGACCTTCCGGGACATGGTCAGTCGGGAGGCCACGGAGAAAGTGAAGTTGATAAATATGCTCACTGGATCAAGAAACTTCTTGATGTAATCAAGCTTTCCAAGCCGGTGCTGATTGGTCATTCTCTGGGAGCTGCCACTACCCTGAAGTTTGCGCTGCACTATCCGCAGGTGGCGGGTGGCATTGTTCCCGTCGGTTCCGGCATAAAAATGCCCGTGAATCAGCTTTTGCGGGATGGTATAAGAACGAACAAAGAAGAGGCCATCAATATTATGTGCACCTTTTCGTTATTCAAGGAAACAAGGCCCAAGTTTTTCGAGGAATTGAAAAAAAACCTGTCGGATGCCGATGTGGAGTCTTTTTCCGCTGATCTTACCGCCTGCAACAATCTGGATCTGACAGACGATATAGCTAAAATAAATACACCGGCGCTTTTTATCTGCGGAGCCGTGGATAAAATGACACCGCCTGATTTTTCCCGTAAAATTGCCGCAAGCATTCCCGGTGCTAAAGTATGCGTAATCGAAAAGGCCGGTCATGTAGTGATGATAGAAAAACCGGAGGAAGTCAATAAGGCAATCAGCGAATTTGCCTCTTCCCTTTCCTGAAGCATTCCGGCGGATACTGGAGGAGTTTTTATGTTTGTTCTTAGTAATTTTGTAGTTGCTCTGGCGAGAATTGTTGACCTTGTCCTGACACTATACATGTGGGTTATCATTTTTCGCGCAGTAATTTCCTGGGTCAATCCCGATCCTTACAATAAAATTGTAATTTTTCTGTACCGGTTTACGGAACCGGTATTGAGGCCGGTGCGAAGGATTTTGCCTTTCCGCAACATGGGGATAGATTTTTCTCCGCTCCTTGTTATTCTGGTGATTATTTTCCTGCAATATTTTCTGGTGGAATCAATAATTCAACTGGCCCGTCGTTTATAATGCCTACAGGAAAGGCGGATTGCTTGACTCCTACGTTTTTCGCTAAAGAATCCAAAAAGGGGCTCACTTTTGATATTCAGGTAATACCTCATGCAGCAAGGGCCGTAATTATAGGCTGGCAGGAAGGAGTGTTGAAAATCAAGGTTACCGCCCAGCCACAGGAAGGCGCGGCCAATGAAGCCTGTATTCGACTTCTTGCCAAGGAACTCGGCTTGAGGAAGAGCCAGCTTGCAATCTTTGCCGGACAAAAATCCCGCCGAAAAACAATACTGGTGGAAGATATAAGCAAAATGGAGCTGGAAAAAATATTGCAGGGTGTTACGGAATAAAAGGCCGTATCGAGAGATACGTAGCGTTAGTATTTGTTACGGGTAGGAATTATGGAACAGGTAAAAAGCTCGGAAAATTCCAAAGTAGCCAAAGCAGCCGGAATTGTGGGTGCTTCGACTATGGCCAGCCGGATATTCGGCTTTATCCGGGATATGGTTGTGGCCGCTTTTTTCGGCGCGAGTCTTGCCACCGACGCTTTTTTTGTTGCTTTCCGCATCCCCAATCTTTTACGCCGGCTGATAGGCGAAGGATCGTTGACGGTTTCTTTCGTTCCTGTTTTTACCGAGTATCTGCAGAAGAAGTCAAAAGAAGAAGCGCTCGAACTGGCCAATGTTGCCTTTACTTTATTATCGATTATTTTAGTTATTATTTCATTGCTGGGTGTTTTGTTATCGCCTGTTATTGTAACACTCATTGCGCCGGGATTTTTGAAAACTCCGGAACAATTTACCCTGGCCGTTTTCTTAAACCGCCTGATGTTTCCGTATATTTTCTTTATGTCGCTTGTCGCTCTTTCTATGGGTATTCTGAATTCATTCCGGCATTTTGCCGCACCGGCTCTTTCTCCCGTGGTTTTGAATATTTCTTTGATTATAGCAGCGCTCACTTTGCGTGATTTGTTTGCCGAACCGGTTATAGCTCTCGCGGTAGGCGTCATGATCGGCGGTATACTGCAACTGGCAATGCAATGGCCTTTTCTAGTGAAATATGGATTGAAAATTAAATTTAAATTCAATTTAAAACACCCGGGCATTAAGCAGATTGCCGTTTTAATGCTGCCGGCGGCTTTTGGGGCAGCCATTTACCAGATCAACGTTTTTGTGGGAACAATTCTCGCATCTCTTCTGCCCACAGGCAGCGTTTCTTATCTGTATTTTGCCGATCGCGTTATGGAATTGCCATTGGGGGTTTTTGCCATTGCCATTGGAACGGCGGCACTGCCCAGTCTTTCTGAACATGCTTCCCAGGGTAATATTGATCAGTTAAAAGCAACGATGTCTTTTTCTTTGCGGCTGATGCTTTTTGTTACCATACCGGCAATGGTGGGCTTGATGGCTCTCAATTTGCCGATTATCTCCGTTTTGTTTCAGAGAGGAGCATTTGACGTCAATGCCACAGTTCTGACCGCTCAGGCTTTGTTTTGCTATGCCCTTGGTCTTTGGGCTTTTTCCGTGATCCGCGTCATTGTAGCCGCTTTTTATTCATTGCAGGATGCCCGCTGGCCGATGAAGGCGGCAATTATCACGCTCATTGTGAATGTTGCAGCAAGCATTGCACTGATGTTCCCCTTGAAGCACAATGGGCTTGCGCTCGCCAATTCACTTGCTTCCATGATTAATGTTATTATTTTGAGTGTGGTGTTGAGAAATAAAATAGGGGCGTTTCTGGATCGCAGCTTTTATGTTTCACTTGTAAAAATAATTATCTCTTCGCTCGCCATGTGGGGCGCGTTGTTGCTGTTTAATTTCTTTGTGCCGTGGGATACCAATGCCCCGGTTAAGGCAAGACTGATTTATCTTACGGCCGCCGTTATTATCGGCGCTGTAATCTATTTTGTCTGTACTTATATTTTAAAAAGTCCGGAGATACATAATATTACAGGGAAAATTAAAAAAAGGTTGCATCGCTAGCATAAGCGGAAAACGGACAAAAATATTGACTTCACCGGGTCAAAATGATAGGGACTTCTGCTCTTAAGAGTAAAAAAGAAGGTGAGTTTTTCGGTGTTAAATCATGCTGGATATTAAATATTTAAGGCAAAACATTGAAGTTGTGCGCAGTAAAATGGCCGCCAGAGGCCAATCCATAGATTTTGATCGTTTTACCTCTTTGGAGAGTGAGCGGCGTGATCTTTTAATGGCTGTCGAAACATTGCGTAGCGAACGCAATAATGTTTCCAAGGAAATCGGCGACCTCAAGAAAAAGAAAGCGGATGCTTCTTCCCTGATTGCCCGGATGAGTGATGTGTCCGCTAAAATCAAGGAGCTGGATGAGCGCCTCAGAATCACCGAAGAAGAACTCAATGCTTTTATTATGACCGTGCCCAATATTCAGCATGAATCAGTGGTAATGGGACATGGTTCGGAAGATAACCCGGTTGTGCGCATCTGGGGAGAAAAACCAGTTTTTACCTTTAAGCCCAAGGAACACTTTGACATTGGTGAAAACCTGAATATTCTGGATTTCGCCTGCGGAGCGAAAATAACCGGCGCACGCTTCACTTTATACCGGGGTCTCGGTGCCGCACTCGAACGGGCAGTGCTGAACTTCATGCTGGATCTGCATACAGGTGAACATGGCTATACGGAAGTGCTGACACCTTTTATGGTTAATCGCGAAAGCATGACCGGCACTGGCCAGCTGCCGAAATTCGCCGAAGATCTTTTTAAAATTGAAGGAATGGACTATTTTCTGATTCCGACGGCCGAAGTTCCGGTCACAAACATTTATCGCGATGAGATTCTGGAAGAGAAAATGCTGCCCCTTTACCATGTTGCTTATTCTCCCTGTTTCCGGGCGGAAGCCGGCTCTTACGGCAAAGATACACGCGGGCTGATCCGTCAGCATCAGTTTAATAAAGTGGAGATGGTCAAATTTACCAGGCCCGAAACATCTTATGACGAGCTGGAGAAATTAACCGCCAATGCGGAAGAGATTCTCAAAAGACTGGGTATTCACTACCGGACGGTCAGCCTTTGTACAGCGGATTTAGGCTTTTCATCGGCGAAAACTTATGATGTCGAAGCCTGGATGCCGGGACAGAATGCATACCGTGAGATTTCCTCGTGCAGCAATTTTGAAGATTTTCAGGCCCGGCGGGCGTCCATTCGTTTCCGCCGCGAGGAAAGCGGGAAAGTGGAATTTGTACACACTTTGAATGGTTCGGGACTGGCTGTAGGACGAACAGTGGTTGCCATATTGGAAAATTACCAGCAGGCGGACGGGTCCGTTTTAATTCCGAAGGTGTTACAGCCGTATTTAAGGGGTGTTGACCGGATTACATAAAACCGGAATGAAAAATATCCACATGATGATTTTGGAGGGATGGCCGAGTGGTCTATGGCGGCGGTCTTGAAAACCGTTGACCGAAAGGTTCGCGGGTTCGAATCCTGCTCCCTCCGCCAGAAAAAACAGGCCATTTGTTTTTTAACATAATGACCTTGCATAAAGAATGATGAACCTGTAAATAGTTCTTCATTCAGAAAATAAGCGTCCGAACAAAAACGGAGAGATGGCTGAGTGGCCGAAAGCGATCGCCTGCTAAGCGATTGTACGCCCGTAAAAGGTGTACCGCGGGTTCAAATCCCGCTCTCTCCGCCATTTTTATGCGTCAAATTAGGTTTTTATCGAAGAAAATTCTTTAACCTGCCTTTAACCTTCTTTAACTTTTACATTTTAGCTTCCCAGAACGTAATTCGAAATTCTTGGTATTTCTGAAAGGCAATCTTAAGTAATTTACGATATTTAAGGCAAAAATATTTTTTTGATTGACAGTAACAACTAGATGTGGTATCATCTAGTTAAAGTTTCCACTATATATAGTGGAAGTGCTCTTTGAAAATTGGCCACATATACTGTTCCTCCTTGGGCTAATATGCCCTTGTTGAGCAACAATCAAAATATTGTTGCTACCGTAGGCTTGCACGGTTTCTATGAGCTGCCCTGGTTAGATATTCTTATGTGAGTGATGTATTTTAAGTATCTTTGTTAATTTATTATGAATATCAATTCCGGTCTGTAGATAAATATCAGATTACTATTTCATGGTAAGGTAGTGATAGTCGATAGTCAGTAAGTTAATCAATAATATTTATTACTGTCTTTAGAATTAAGATAGCAAGCTGTTTTTGAGATAAAGCAGCAAAATTAAAGAGAAAGGAGGAACAAACCATGAAGAAAAGTCCCAAGAGAAATGTGGCCAAACTGGGTAGATTATGCAGATATTTAGATAAACTGGAATCTCTCCCAGAAATGCATGGCTGCGCAACGGATATTCGCAAAGCACGGATTTTAGCTTGGCAGATAAAAGAAGACTTATCTCCTAAGAAAAGTAGTTCTGCAACAGCGGATAAGATGTTTACCGTTGGAAAATGTCTAGTAGATTGTTTAGTTCTGTTAGACAAGCTCAAAAATTATCTTATTTCCTATCAACAATCTTTTTATGAACATGAATTGGTTCATGAAAAGTAAAATAGTTCTTAACAGTCATTTAGGTCAGAATGATAGCATAAAGTCAATTTTTTATGCCACTAAATGAACATCATCCAAATTTCCCTCTCAAATTAAATCTCGAATCTCTCAAAGACCTTGAACGAAGATTGGGTTATCCAATCCGATCATTAAAGTATTTTTGTGATAATAAAAGTAGCAATGTAAAAACACTGACATTACAGCAATATAAAAATGGTAAACCTAAAGAACCAAGAACTGTATATAATCCTTCACCTCAATATAAAAGACTTCTTCGAATTATAAATTCAAAATTACTGTCAAAAGCCAATCTGCCAAGGGGAGTATTGGGAGGTGTTATTGGAAAATGCATTGATGATATGGTTTCTGAACATTGCAATCAAGAGGCTGTATTGTCGATGGATATGAAAAAATATTTTCCGAGTATCACTTCGGACAGAGTTGTTAATTTTTTTAAGGCAACTGGTTGCAGCCCCGAAATAACTGGAATATTAACAGATTTGGTAACATTGAATAACTCACTTCCGCAAGGATTTCCCACTAGCCCCATGTTAGCTAATCTAATAGCCTTCGGGCTTGATATTCAACATCTTTCTCAAGCAAAAAAAAATAATTTGCGTCGTACAAGATGGATTGATGATATTGTCTTTTCGGGCAGATCAAAAGATTTGACGGTTTGTACAAAGTCATTGCTTGGTGCAATAAAGCCACATGGCTTCCGACTAAGTAATAAAAAAACTAAATATCAAGTACGTAAAAATAATCCAATTATTGCCGGCTTAGAGATAAGAGGCAACATTCCCCAACTTCCAAGTTCCGTAATTGAAAAGATTCATGACATTCTCAATGAATGTAAATGCTCTGGCACTGCCAGTGTTCAACTATCGTATGAAAGTGATTGCTTCGGTCATAAGAAGGATCTAAAAAGTTCATTGAAAGGTAAGATTATTCATGTGTCAAAATACAATAAAGTAGCGGGAAAAGAACTTGAAGAGATATTCAATTCCGTTGATTGGAAGAGCTAATGAGACTGTAAACTAATCTGTGTAAACGGCACTTCTTTCATGTTGCCAAATCGAACCCTACCTCACCGCCTCCTTCAGCGCCTTAGCCGCCTTAAATTTTGTCATAAATCTGGCTGCTACTTTTACCTCCTCTCCTGTTCTTGGATTTCTTCCTTTTCGGGCTTTTCTTTTGACAGCAGTAAAAGTTCCAAAGCCAGAGATGAAAACTTCCTCCCTCTTTTTTAAAGCAGCTTTGATCATATTCAAAAATACATTTATTGCCATTGCTGCTTCTTGTTTAGTAACTGTAGCCTTTGCCACCCCACTGATTAAATCCGCTTTTTTCATACAAGTTACCTCCATAAAAAAATAATTGTTTATTTTACGTCACTCAAAATGACAACATTCTTGCCCTCGAGCAATCTTCGTTTTTCTTCAAGCTGAACTGATGCATACCTGGCAACGCTTTCTCTTTGCGCATGATCCGTCATCATCTGTACCTGATCAATGGAATAATGTTTTTCGTTGATATACTGGCTACAAGAGCTGTGTTTTAATCCGGAGTACATGTCGATATCCTCCCCCACCGCTTCACATGCCCTGTGCCAGATTTTGTGCATTGTCTCTAGGCAATAATGCTTGCCATCAAGTTTTCCTTCCGGATTAACAAAGAAATACGGACTGTCGATCCGTATTGGCATCTTCTGCATTATTTTCCCAAATTCACTATGACAAGGGATTATGTGAATCTTGTGAGTTTTCGTATGCTGGACAAGTTGATTATTGGAAAAAGTTCTTCTGATGAGAAAAGCATCCTGTGCCTTGTCGTAATCGCATCTATACAATGCTGCGGCTTCTGATGGCCTCCGCATATGATATTTTAGCCACCAGAATATGGGTTGATGCATTTCAGGAATTGCATTTATTACTTTTATCTGTCTTGCCTCTGGCAACCATCTGATAATGGGTTTTACTATATTGTACTTTTTCTCTTCAGGGAATAAAGGCATGGCTGCAATCCTGTTGGATTTAAAAGCATGCACAAGACAACGCCGTAAACAATACATCACATTCTTTTTGCCCTTGCCTGTACGATTTATATCATCCAATAAACGACAAAGTACGTCATATTGTATTTCGTGTAGCTGATATAGATTCTTTTTAAACCACGGGATAAGATGATTTTTGATAGAACTTGTATAATCTTTGATTGTAGCAGGAGCCAATGATTTTCCGTCTTCTTCTAACCATTGCCAAAGATACGGAATAATATCTGATGGTGTTTCGCCTTTCCATTTTTCGATCCTGAAAGTTCCGTTCTCGGCATCTGCCCTCATTAATGATAAAAGCCGTTCTGCCATCTGCTTACCGGTCATACCTGCAATCTCACCATCACGGCATAAGAAACCTTTATACCGACTGACTGTATGCAGTTTTCCATTTTCAGGCCATGCAACATAAAAGTATTTATATTTATTGTGCTGCTGGATAGAACCCTTCATACAGAAGCCACCGTTCGTATATCCCGGCATCACCGTCTTCAACATAAAAATCAAGTCAATTTCTCCAAAAAACAAAAATTAAAGAAAAAAAAAGAGGGGCATGAGAGCCCCTCTCCCTTTGACCAAGCATCATGATTTCTTTTTCTTGTTCCTTATCAAAACTTCCTGAGTATCCAAACGTTTAAGCAATCTCCTCATAGCGTAAACGAATATGGTGGTCAGTTGATATAGCTCCTCCTTTGTCAAACGATTATAATCAAAGTGCTTACGATATATGTTTTGTTGTTCTAGTGTAAGGCGGTCAATCAGTCTTTCCATTGCATGCATTGTTAATGTACAAAGACTGTACAATTCGTTTCTAGACAGACGTCTGAAATCGACGTCACAAATCTTTTTTGTATAATCCATAAAATTTCCTCCTAATATTTTTTCCTTTTAATAAATTTATTTGTTTTGATTTATTTACCATTCTGGCAAATCCTATGTTAACTGCTTGACCAATTCTTCCTTTTTGAGTATCATTTTTCCTCCTTTCATCTATGAAGGAAAAGTCAACTTTTTTCCGTGTAACTAATGATATACAAAGGCCTAATGGATATTTAGCGTGAACAAAAATCAGCTAAAAAAGATTTGTGATAAGTGCGGAAAGATTAATACCTGGGCTTGCCTGAAGTGCAAAACAATCAAAAATATTTTTCCATTTAAAGAAAAGAAACACGATGTCAAAAATAAGTTTAAAAGAGAATTCCTCGAAGCTAATGCAAAAGAAGCAAGTGGATGGAATCACGATACGACTAGTGCCAAAGATTTAGAAGTTACAAAATTAGCAAAAGAAATTGATAATAGTATTTTAGCGGATGATGTTCGACATAAATTTGAAGAAAAACATATTTTTCGACAGCATGAATATAAATTGTGGAAGTTATTTAATAAGTTCTTAGATTGCTGGAGTGTGGCAAAGATCAGTAAAATAAGTAATTACTCAAAGCAAAATTTACAAAAGATATTTATGCTTAGAATACGTAATTTTATTACTGAAATTTATAATAAAGAAAAAGAGGAAAAAAAGAATATTAAAGTTACTCCTGATAGGTTTAAAAGGACATTACGATTGGGATAATGGGTAATATAATGATATTAAAAGATAACATAAACGAAATCAGAGAAATTATCTTTTGGCACAAGTTAAATAAACAGCTTTTCCGGCTAAAAGAAAAAGAGCAAACTATCAAGAAGAATAACCACTCTGAACTTCAAAAATTTTGTTTCAAAAATGATCTCTACGCGAAAGTAACCGAAAGTTCAGTTTCGTTTGGAATTCCTTTATCTTTGATAACGGATTTCAAAAGAATTTTTTTTATAACCGTTGGATTAAGATCGTGGACTAATCTGCTGACAAAATTGTTACCTAATACGTATGCCTTAAATATTGATAAAGCATTAACAGAAGTTTTTGATGATATTGTGGCTTATGATCGCAAATATAATGTAATAGATAATTTGGGTACCAAAGAAGACGCAGATGAAGAATTATACGATTTCATCCAAGAATACCTTGCTGCTAAAGAATCTGCTGGTATTGATCTACCGTCACTTATACTAAAGTCGCATCGGTTAAAATTAATGGCGTTGAAAAAAATAATGAATAATTTTGATTTCAAAAATAAAGTAGTTGTTCGTGACAACAAATTGTTCATTAATACCAGAGAAAATCTAAAGATTGATAAGATAAACAAAATTTATATAAATGTATTCTGCAATAAATCTAATCCACGCTACGGTAGTCCGGAAGTTAAATGGATTATTAACATGAATAAAAGTGAAGATATATTACTTAAAAAACTTGAGGAACGAGCATTAAAAGATTCAATTAAAGACTTTATTAACAATGAATTGCCTGTCTGTAGGACAGAAATAAAGTTAATAAGAAATTTTTCAACAGCAATAAACCACAGAATTAATGCTGGCATCTACTCGGAAATACCAATTTTTGATATAAACAGCTTTACATTTTTGAAAAATCCATTACCTCTCGTCTAGCAATTTTCTGCAACTAGATGTTTTCTTAGTAAAATAATAATCATTTATAGCCATCATTAAAAATGATGTGTGTTGATATTGCCACAGCTTATCGAAGTAGCTCATGTTTTTAACCTAATTTATTAAATAGTTGTTTTATAACAGCTGGATACAAGAAAAAAAGTTGACCGTTTCCCCAGAGGTATCAGGAGTCAGAAACACCGGTCTGTATCTGTCTTCCTGAAAAAAATGATGAGGAGGTTAACATATTTTGAAGTATCCGAAGTCGATCAGCAGGGTCAAGCTGATAAATAAACCTGACATTGTGACTGTAATCGAAAATGAGGGGATTGCCTTGACACAACGCGGCAATGCATTGTGGGCGATTTGTCCCTTTCACGCAGAAACAAGACCGTCTTTCAATGTATCCATTGAAAAGCAGGTTTTCTATTGCTTCGGCTGTCAAGTTGGGGGTGATGCAATCAAATTTATCATGGCGTTAAAAGGATATTCATATTTACAGGCTCTGCGATACCTTGCCATTGGAAAGAAAAATAATAGTGAAACGGTCAAAAATGCAATATCTCGTGATCGGGAACTCATAAAACTATTTCGCCAATGGGAAAAGAAAAAACACATCGAGCTTACGGACAATCTTCATGCCATGATGAACATGAAAAAACAAATTGTGTCACTCGAAGATATGGAAAAACTCGCATGGATTTTTGATGAAATCCAGAGAATCGAGTATCGCCTCGATATTTTATTCGACGGTGATGATGAACAGAAATTTAATTTATTTAAGGAGATCATTAAATATGACGTTTAATTTGGCAGAAAATATTATTGAATATGCGGAAGTATTGGGCGCTGAAAAGCCCCTTGCAGAAGCAATAGAAGGCGCAGAAAGCAAAGATATACCTCGTTTACTCAAGCGCATAGCCGAGGAACCACAAACCGAAACAGAAAGAGCGATATACATTGACCAATTGTCAAAAAAGACAGGGGTAGCAAAGAGAGCTATAAACACTGATCTTAAACGCTTAATGCCATCTTCGTCGATGGAAGAGTGCGAATGTGAGAAAGCAGCCCTTTTTGAAGGTTTGGTCGATATGGTTATCGATGATGACAATAAGGTGGCGTATCTCGCTAAAGAAGGAGAAACGCTAATAACTAAAAGAGAACATTGCTTAAATGATAAAAAGCTGCTCATTCCACCAGATAAAGAAAAACTTCCTTTCGATCTTGCTCGCAGTACGGAAGTTATTAAATATTATGAAAATGACGATCAGCAAAAATTATTTAAGGACGTAATTTTTTATCTGCAAAGGTTTTCCTTTACGTCTGACGATCAATTCTTGCTTTTAGCCTGTTTTGTATTTTTGACATACTTGCAGGATAATCCGAGCATTGATTACTTATCCACAATTTATTTTTATGCTGCACCCGAACACGGAAAAACCAGAACCGGTAAAAGCATGACTTATATCTGCTACCGAGGCATACACTGTGTTGACTTGCGAGAGGCAAATATATTTCGGTTTTCAGAACGACTTCAAGCCACTTTATTTTTAGATATAATGGATTTATGGAAAAAAATTGAACGGAATGATTCCCAAGATAGTATACTTTTAAGAAATGAGCGAGGAGCTAATGTATTCCGAGTCAATAATCCAGAAAAAAGTCCTTTCGATGATATGAGAAGCTACAAAATTTTTGGCGCAACAATCGTTGCCAGTAACAAAGATATACATACTATTTTGGGTACACGCTGCATCCCGATTGATATGCCCAACAAGCCCGGATATTATGAAAATCCATCACCAGATAAGGCGGCAAACATTAAGGCACGTCTAATCGCATGGCGAGCGCGTTGGCTGTATAAACCGTTACCAGAAATCAGTGTTATTCCTGAAATAACTGGACGATTATGGGATATTTCCAAGCCTTTGCTGCAAATATGCAGTATGCTATGCCCGCAACGATATAACGAGCTTGTTGCAACCATAACAAGTATTGCGGAAAGCAAAAAAGCGGAAAAAAGTGAATCGTTTGAGGCAAAGATAATAACCATTGTCAATAATCTGTTTAATGAAGCAAAAGATTCTGGATTTCCTGCTCCAATATCAATCGGAACTTCGAGAGTGTTGCAAAAAATAAATGAAGGTCTGAAAAATGAATTCAAGATAAGCAGCCAGGGTTTCGGACGGAAACTTAAAGCGATCGGTATAAAAACAGTGATCGTAGGTGGATATTCGAAAATTAACATTGACGAGGGAAAACTGCGCGAATTGATGGAGCAGTATGGTCTGAAAACATATGTCTCGGAAAATAACCTGACTGACAAAGCTGATAGCATTAACTAATCGTTACAGGGGTACACCTGATCATGGGTGTACCCCCATCTTGTAAAAAACACCAATGCCATTCCCTAAAAGATTTTATATATTAAATAATAAATATCTTTGAAAAACTCATGATATTCATGAAAGCCATTGATGGCAAAAAATCAGGTATTTATAACCATGAGTAAGTCAAGAGTTTATTTTTATAGTCATGCCATGTTTCATGCAAGTATGTATTTGATAATACTTATATTTTTGAAAGAATGAGTTTCAAGAGTTTATTTCCATGTTCTATTATTTTATTTTTTAATAATAATTCTTTTGGCATAGGCATTAGCTCAATTGTACGACGATCGTACCTGTCGTTACAGAATTTGCCATAAATAATAAGTAATATATGCCAATATGTCCCCCTGTATAACATCAAGTGAGCTGTCATGGTCTTGGAAGAAACAAAGCATGATACATTAAAATATCATTGCTTCTTCATCAGTCAGATTCATCATTTCAGGCATTTATAATTTTATAATCATAATAGATGAAAAATATTTATACAGGTAATAAATAATGTAATGTATTTTTATTGCAGATAAAGTTTATGGATATAAAAAATGAAACTTACGGTGGCGATGGTACGGGTCGATTGATTATGGACATGGTCAGAATTGAAATTAATAAAAAGGCAAATATTTTATCTGGCAAAAACAATCTGCTAATAGTAAACTATCACACAAGATGACGTCAGCGATGGAGAAATCCCCCCCTCTTAAATATTTTTTCATTGCCCGTCATCTTTCAATTAAAGTTACGTTTTTTCCCTTTTCCAATAAAAGTTACCATTCATTATTAAATCAGTCTGAATCTTAATTTATAGTTAAGACTTAATATTCGGATACCGCATATAAGCCGCATCATTTCAACGCATAATCGCATTTCTCGCTAGAAATAAAAACTTCGCTTGATTTTGAATATTAAATAACTGACCGCTTTCGTCCAGAAGTTAAAATTTGATGACGGAGGTAACGGTTATGAAAAAAGGTCAAAATTATAATAAACCAAAACAGGGATCGCACATCGCGGTCGATCCGATCAGGAATTTGAAAGACATACAGTCTATATCGAGGCTTCTTTCCAGTAGTCCACGAAATCATTTGTTGTTCGTTATAGGCATCAATAACGGTTTGCGTACAGGTGATATTTTAAGTCTTTACGTTGGTGCTGTTTATGACGCGAAAATCGGCGATACAATCACGATACTGGAACGCAAAACAAAGAAAACGAATATTCTGGTTATTAATAAAACGATATACAAGGCACTACAAAATTATTTTGAAAAAGTAAAACCAAAACTGGGAGATTATTTATTTCTGAGCAGAAAAGGAGATAAACCGATTACGGTTCAATGCGTCAACAACATGATAAAAAAATGGACACGGGCTATCAATCTAAAAGGCAATTACGGCGCTCATTCATTGCGTAAAACATGGGGATACGTTCAAAGAACGGTATATGGTGTGGGATTTGAAATACTATGTAAGCGTTTCAATCATTCCAGTCCTGCTATAACGATGCGGTACTTGGGTATTGAGGATAAAGAAGTACAAAATATATTGATGAATGAGGTGGGGTAAACGGCTATTTTATAGCCTTAGAATAAGTGTTGATATGCGTACCAGAACAGTTTGATTTACAATTCCAACAACATTCATATATGTACACAATCGACTTTTTTGTTTCGCATTGAATCACTTTTTTCCCTTTATGTTTGCCTGAATTTGCTAATCGAGCCTCTGCTTTAAATATCACTCCATTTTTTCTATTAGAGGTTACTGTTCTGTATTTTTTTGTTGGATTACTGGCTACAAAATTATATGCCTGACTGAATCTACTGAACGGATTATTTACTGGTGGTTGTGCAAAATGTTTACCTATTGAAGGTTTTTTCATAATTGCCTCCTTTCTGGTATAAAAAGTTTATTCCATGACAATTTTGGCAATACCTATTACCTTTTTTACTTGCTTAGGCTTTTTGTCTTTAAGCAGTTTCCATAATTCCAGTGACTCTGATGGATTTTCTGACAAGGCATTAATTTCTTCATTTTCAAAATTAAAAAGTTCTGCTGGTTTTACTTTTAATGCAGCTGATATTTTTTCTATAGTTTCCAAAGATGGTGCACGTTCCCCTCTTTCAATTCTGCTAATCAAGTCAACGCTTAGATTAGTCTTCCCTGCAAGTTTTGCTTGTGTCATTCCTGCGGTATTACGTAATTGAAAAAGATGTGCACCAAATTTTTTCTTAATGGTTATCATGTTTTTTCCTTTTGGTAACAAAATATATCAAGGAAAAACTTCATGGAAGTGACACACAGTCATATAAAAACAATTCTTGACTTTCAGTCTTAGTTGCATGATGCTCAATTAATCAAAAAATCAAATGGGGGGTAGTTATGAAACAATCAATAATATTTTTAATTGTATTGTCATTACTAGTCTTGGTTGGATGTGGAGGAAAGTACTGTCATCCATACAAAACTGCACAAGACTTTGAAAAAGACAAATATGATTGCAAGATGAAAACTCGTTCTGGGAGTAGTGAAATGATGCTTATTGACATGGAACATTTCTTTGACTGTTTACGAATCGAAAAAGGCTGGTACAGATGCAATCAGTAATCGTTCTTAAAATCACATCATGAATATTTATTGAATAATAAAATTATCCGGAAGGGGGTATAAAATGAAAAAAAATACTTTGTTGATTATATTGACTGTTCTGGTAGCTACTTTATTTTCTTTTAATTTATCATTTGCAGGTGAAATGAGTTGTCTAGCAGCCAATAATCGAATGGCAGACGACATGGAGAGTGCGGCAAGTGCTTCAAATGCTGGAGACGTATGCAGGGCTGCTGATATGCTCGATTCAGCTTTATACTGGGCTATTAAATGCGAAACAGAATGTGCTTACAGTAGTGAGCGTTTAAGAAAAGCAAGGAACATGAAACAACAGCTTATTAATGCATTGGCCAAATATGTAAAACTTTGTGGGCATTAAAATATATATAAGTAAATCCTATTTTAAAGATTATTCTTTTGTAACACTGAAGGGGGGATTGATCTATGGTAGAATTGATTAAGAACACTGTTTTTTCTAAAAGAGCAGGATTTAATATTTTTAAAATAGTCTTTTTCTTACTCATGGTTTTACATCTAATATCATGTACACCTGAAAAATATTCAATCAAGTACGATGTAACAAAAACAAACACGAATATTCCTCAATTTTCTAATTCTAAAATCGGTATTCTATTTTTTGAAGATAATAGACCAGTAATTGAAAGCAGAGGTGAAGTTGGAGGTTTCTCTGATACTCAGACATTTGGAGATATTTTTTTTAAAAAAACTATTCCCGATATGTTATCTGAAAATATTAAAAATCATTTACAATCATCCTTGAGTGGTAATTTTTCAATTTTTGAGGATAGATCAAACGATATCAACTTCGAATATTTAAATAATCTAAAAGAATATAAATATGACTATATACTAATAGGTGCAATAGATCACTTCACACAAAAGACTTTTGATGAACATCACACAGCAAGAGCGGGTGGTGCTGCTCTTTCAGGTTGTTTATGGCCACTTGCTCCTGTACTCTTTCCAATTTCTGTAGGAGCAGGTACAATACAAGGAATTACTGAAACTGATTTTAATAATATATTTTTAATAAAACTTGATGGCCCTCAAATATTATGGCGAGGTCACTGTAAAACGAAAACTACAGAGAATATACCTCCACTCTCGGATAGTGAAACTTATTTAAAACTTTACACTGAAAATCTAAAGAAAACTATTACATGTATTTGTGAAAGTATATCACTATCATCTGAAATGGATTTTCCAAACAAAATAAGTGTTGAGCAAACAAAAATGGTAATCGATAGAATTATAAAAAATAAATCTTTGGCAAATATAAGCTATTAACTTTTTATGACCCTTTAACTTTTCTTTAACCTTAACCTGATACATCCGGATATGATATTGATATTACTGCTTTATTATTATCGCATAGCGGGTTCAAATCCCGCTCTCTCCGCCATTTTTATGCGTAAAATCAATGACACTCGCTGAAAACGAATGCAATGAAGTTTGAAAGCAAAAGTGGAATTGATCACTAAAGCGAGCGAGTTTGAGCGAAGCTGTTTGGGATCTCAAGGTCATAATCAACGTAGCTTGCTGCGTGGGTAATTCATTCTCGACATTCAGCTAAGAAATTTCTTTAACCTGTCCTTAGATTCCTTTCTTTTCTGGCTTTTCTTTTACTGATACTTGTCAATAGGCATTGAAAATTGACCCACTATCGGCGTCCAAAACTGACCCACCCCTGAGTAAAAAATATATGTTTATGAAGTTCCCCAACTTTTACTTGACAAGTAATTTATGCTCGATTATACATGAATAATAATTCATGTATAGAAGTTGCTCATTCCCCTCTTGGCAAGGTGTTTTTGAATCCGCAACTAATTCCTTCACGTTTGGACGGATATTGAGGAAACTATGGTATTTAGGTCAGTCTGGCTAAAAAGGATCATAATATCTCTGATTACAGTTTTCCTCTGTGCAGATCATTTTGACTTTATTAAGCAACAGTGGGTCGAAACAAATAAAGTCGTCATCTGTTCTCCACAATGTTTTGCCAAGCTGATCCCTCCTATTCAGCAGCCTCAGATCAAGTGTAAGTTTGATGTTGTTCCGATTGTGATATCGCGGGATTTCGTAAAAAGGAATTCCGCCGGTTACATTCCGGAAATATCTTTCATTTTTCTTTCCACCGATCTTATCGTAACCCCTGACCGCGGCCCACCCCGCAATATTGCCATTCTATAAATATCCATTGGATAAAGGCAGACGTGATGATTTTCTGACTTTTTCCTGCCAGCCAGACATCTAGTACGAATCGGTTGATGATTGCGTTCATGTACAGGGAGATCATACGGATGACTATAATTTCATTTATAAGTGTCACCAGACAGTTTTGCGAAAAAGAAGTTATTATGAACAGATTTTTAAAACTGATAGCCATTCTTTTTGCTGTTTCTTTGTTGGCCTTACGACTGACCGGGTGTATGGAAAGCGGGAGTTTCATGGCTCATCATGTCGACTCACCTAGTGACGGTACGTCCATTAAAATCCCAACAATAAATGTAAACGGCAAGGTGGTTGGAACTCAAAGTGCAGAAGCAAGAGTAACAATCAATACAGCAGACGTGGCCGTTAAAGACGGCAAGCGTTCCACCGACGTTGTGCCGGTCGAGGGGAAAAAAATTATTGCGGTCGGTGCAACAGTCAGCCGGGCTAATTTAAAAGAGCAAGTGACCGTCAACTATGTCCCGGCCAAATAGTAAACCGGCTTGTTGGAGCATGGACACAAAGTGTTTAGTCTTAGCCATGATATTTGCGGCAATTAAGGTGTGACATGCTGAAAAAACAATTCATTCCGTAATGAATGCTTTCATTACAGAAGAAAAATTAAGGAAGTTTTAAACTTATCCTTAAACTTAAAAAAGGAGTGTCAAATGGAAGAAATATCTTTAGGAGTCAAAATCATTGTTATATTAATATGCCTTGCTGTCGGTGCCCTGATTGTTTGCTGGGATAAAATATTCAAAAAGAAGGGAAAATCCTCTGGAGCGGAAAAATGAAATAATTCATCCTCTGATTCACCTCCTTCCAACTCACCAGGTCGCCCCGGTTAAAGGCAGCCTGGTGGGTTGGAGTTGCCCTGTAGAGTATATCGCTTATAATAAGTCTGATTTCCTCCATGGTTATTCGCAGAATTAATTTTTTAACCCGCCTTAATTTTCCGGGATTAACGCAGATCATCTGACCTGAAAGTGTGTAATAGAGGTTGACTGAAAAATACTTTCTGAAAAACAATGGAATTGTAAATAAGTACAGGGAAGTAAATTTTAACTTCAATTTCACAAAGCATTAATTTACGGCCTTTTTACGAAAACAAAATCGCCGCCTTCATCTCCGACTTCGGAGATAGCTCCGTAAAGAGGAGTCTGATTGCTGGGACTGTTATTAATGACGGCTTCTCGAAGAGATATAAATAGTTTCTGCGTATCAAGACATTTTTCTTTATTTTCGTTGAGTCTTTTTAAAAGATATTCCAGAAAAACACTGCGGTCCGGAACAGTTTTTATTGAACCGCTCATTATGGCCTTTCTGCTTGGCAATTAATATATTTTTCCATGGAAATGTCTTGTTTCAAGAGGATATCACGTGTTTTAAATATTGCTCCGCTGAAGCAGGCATCGGCAATCAAAAGTATATGTTTTGTCTTGATTGATTTGATATAATTTCTAATACTGCTGATGGGTATCCAGTCAGACAGATCATTAATTCCTGCGGCATCGCGGGGAAGCCAGAATCCTTCCTTCATATCGTTCCATGTCCGGCATAGAAAATCAGTAAATTATCTTTAGTGGTCAGTTTATATTTCAATTCTTGGAGAGTTTTATATATTGTCCTCCGGTCTGGATTTTGAAGAAATTTTATATTTTCTTTTTCGAAAGTATATTTGGTAGTTAACGTTTCTATTAAGAGACCGGCATCACTTACGGGGTAATCCAGTTTGGTTATTTCCGGATTTGCATAATTTTGTACGGCAATAATGAGAGCATGATGTTTACCAGTTTGGATGACGTTGTCCGGTAGAGGAAGCACTGACGGCTTCGCTGCCATAACCTGACCTGATGCACGATTGACAATAAATTGCGTTGCTGTTTGATTCTTTAAAACGTCGGTCGCTTTTACGGTAACTTCATTATTCCCGATTTTCAGCAAAACATCAGCCGAAAAATTACCTTTTTCATCCAGTTACGCCATCTGACAATTGACCAGAACTTCAAGGAGACCTACTTTGCTTTCTACAAATCCGGTGATTGTTATAGAGGTTTGCCTAAAAGAAATGATCGAAACAGATCGTGTCGAATCCGGTGATATAATCCTTATTTTTGGAGCATTTTTTTCTTTTGTTTCAGTGGATATAGGAACCTTGCCTTTTGCTATTATGCTTTTTTCACGGTTTATCACAATTTGTTTTACAGATTGGTTTTTTTCGATATCAACTGCTGTCACATTAATCTCGTTGCGGCCTATTTTCAGCAGGACTTCGGCCCGGAAGCGGCCTTTCTCGTCCAATTCCGCTTCGCTGTTATTCATAAAAACATTCACTATTCCGGATTTATTTTCGGCGGTCCCGGCCACCGTTACACTGGATACTTTTACAGAATGTGACTGATCCGGTGAGGCAATGATTATAACCGGTGGTTCTTTATATGGTGAAAAATGCAAAATACTTTAATAATTTATACTAGTATATTGGTTTTTAAAATAAAATTATCTGTCTTGTTTTAATTATTGGCTATACTTTTATTACAATTGGCTGTGCTGAGGTTCCTTATGGGAAAAGGAAAGACATTACCCGTCAATAACAATTTTGGTCTGATAGAGCACCCGTTTACTTTTATCGTTCAGCATATGATGATCCAAGCATATATGCACTATCCTTGGTAAATTACCTTAGATAACAGAAAAAATTGCATTGCCCGAGATTAGGAAGTTTGAATATGAGACGGCAGAATTAGAAAAACTTCAATATTCTATCACGCAACACTATTAAGGCAACTTTTCCCAAATCAATATTGTACTGGTGGGTTTGCCGTCAACAGTGCTGGGATATAGCGGAGTGCTAAGTTCGAGTCTGTTCCCTTCGAGTTTGGCGAACCTGACCAGCTCGGTGCCGCTCCAGTTTTCGTTCCAGGAGATATCGACCTTAATTTTCAGTTCTTTTCCATCAAAAGTGTATGTGCCGCCATAGGCGAGCATTGTCTTGAAAAGATAGATCCTTTCCTGGTCTGTCATTTTTGCTATATCGGAGATTTTGGGCCTTTTTTCGGAGGTAATCAAAACCAGTGTCCTACCATCACTGCTAAAACTAAAAAGACCTTGTGGTGATTTCCCGAAGGTGGCTACGACGTCACCCCGAACCTCAATCAATTTCCATGTTCCCGACAATTTTTCATCTGATGCGACGTTGTTCATTATATTTTCCCTCCTTTTCAATTAAGTTTGATTTCTGTTTTTCAGTTGTGCAGTCGGCGCAGCACCACAAGGTTGCCTACGTATATCTGAACTGCTTTCTCTTCCTGATTGAGAGTCGTTAATTTAACTTTGATAAATCCCAGTTCCGGCCGTGACTTCGATGAATTAATTTCAAGAACTTCGGTCTGGACGCGTAACTCGTCTCCTGGTCGCAAAGGTTGCGGCCAGCGCAATTCATCAAAACTTGCGCCAATAACACCTCCGGCAGGTTTGAAGTCACTCTCCACCAGGAGTTTCATGGTGAGCGCCGTTGTATGCCAGCCGCTTGCCGCCAGCCCGCGGAATAACGAGCTGTTCGCTGCTTGCTCGTCGAGGTGAAAAGGCTGGGGATCAAATTCGGCGGCGAAACGCTTGATCTCCTCAACATCAACCTTTAGTCTTCCAGAGCCGAAAGTCTAGCCTACCGTAAATTCTTCCAGAAATCATTCCATCATTTTTATACTCCAAAGATCAATGATAATTTTACATATTAAAACACTTGTTGTCCTTCCTTAAGTGCCGATAGAGCCGGCAAGCGCCGCTCTGATTTCATTGACAACAGTGCTGGAATTTTCTTTTCTTAAGCTCAATTCCAAAATGCTCTTCGCTTTTGGACCGCCTATTTTTCCAAGTGCCCAGGCCGAATAACCTCGAACAAACTCCTCCGCGTCCTCCATTGCACGGCCAAGCGCCGGGATATGCTCAGTATCTCCCGTATTTCCTAATGTAATAGCGGCGTTTCTGCGTAAGTATTTTTTGTCCTTGATATAATTATACATACTGGGATGAATTGTTTTTTCATAGAACCCATCGGGCATCTCCAGTATTTTTGTCAAACTGAATTCCTTTGCAAGATTGACCAGGAACATATCTTCCGGATACGATGCTTTCAGCTTTTTCGAATTGCGCGGGCAGGCCTCCTGGCAGATATCACAGCCGTGAACACTTGTTCACATCTTTTCTCTGATTTCAGGTGGAATATGATCACTGATAAGCGGGCGACCGCCTTCAAAAGGCGTAAAAGTATTAAAGGCAATGCATTTTCGAGGATTGAGCTTAAATGGTGCGTAAATGGCGCCCGTAGGGCAGGCATCCATACAGGCTGTACAGTCCTTGGGGCATTTTACTGCATAAGTCGGAGTATCATACTCAAGTTCTTTATCGACAACGATGGAGAGAAGAACTACAAATGAGCCGTTTTTTGTCGTGTAGGCGAAATTATTCTTACCGAAAGTAGTAACACCCGCTCTGGCTGCGACAGCCCTATCCGGAAGAAATATTCCTTTTCCGATTTCACACCCTATATTGGTGAGAAAATTCAATATAAGTTGATTGCGGGAACCATTGATACGATGAGGCGGAGCGTTGTAACATCTGGCCTGGTAAATCCTTCCGACCTTTCCCAGCAGCGTTTCAGGAAATGATTTTTCCGCATAATCCCAAGCAAGTGAAAGAATTGATTGGGCTGAAGGCATTATCTTTTTCGGTTGAGCACACTTCAGTAATTGACGATGGTCTGCGACATAATAATGATATATTTCACCGCGTGACCGTACCTCGTCGATATGGTCTTGAAAATTTTCCGCCGATGTTATGCCAACCTTGCTGAAACCGATATCCAACGCGAAATCTTTAATATCAGTGGTAATTGACATAAATTTTCTCCTCAGTGGTATAATGATGTATATACATACAATATAAGAAAAATTTTTACTTGAGTAACTTTTTGACGCTCTTCATAATTACCTCAATGCTTTCTCTTCCTAAAACCCTTTCCATGTCCATTTGGGCTTGTTCCCACAACGGCTTAGCCTCATTCATTTTGTAAATTCCCAAAGCGGAAATCTGAAGTCTTTTGATTCTTTGGTCGGTCATTTCACCTTCTAGATGAATGTAACCCGATTTTTCCAGGAGCCGAATGTTCCTGCTAACTGTGGTTTGGTTCATAGAGAGTAATTCTGCCAGTTCCGACACGGTTATGGCCGGATTTTTAACGATATTGGCCAGCATAGTGTATTGGGTTATCTTGAGTCCGCTCGGTTTTAAAAAGGTATCGTAATTCCGAGTGGCAATACGCCCCGCCTTTCTGATAAGAGCACACAAGCAAGGGTATCGTGAATCCGGCACCGGGTAATCCTCCGTGTTGGTTTTTATGTGCATATACATATTATAATCCGGTGTCAATATTTTTTTGATCAAGACCTGCAAATTGTTCCTCAGTGACATTTGAATTTGGAATGGCTATCTTTTGAGCAGCAGAAAAAGTATGATTCAATAATAAAAAATGGCTGAACTGCAGTATAAGGTGTAGTATAAGTTCGTCTTGAAAAGAGCCATTCATAATAAAAGATTTTAATCAGGGATAGGCAGACATGAAGAATTACTCGAAGAATGTAAAAACAATAATCGCAGTTGTATGTTTGGCCTTGGCTTCTTTTTTATGTACGGATTACTTAGTTGCCGAAGAAAGACCAACAGTTGCCGTACTCGATTTCACGGCTAAGAACATAGCAAATGATGATGCAGACATTATTGCAGAATTTTTCAGAAGCGAGCTGATTAAAACTGGAAAGTTTAATGTCCTGGACAGAAACAATATCAAAAAAATTTTAACCGAACAGCGTTTTCAAAGTACCGGTGTTACGGATATTAAAAACGTTGTAAAAGTTGGGAAATTAATCAATGCTCAATACATTTTTGTCGGTACATATTCAAAACTTGATACACTTTTTATGTTGAATGTAGATATGGTAAATATCCAGACTGGTAAGATTGAAAAATCTCAAAGTCGATCCATAGAAAATCCACAACCAAAACAAAAACTCGATTTAGCACAGTATATAGCTTACAGTTTCATTGGATTTGGTATTGGATATGAATTATTTTGGGATGGTTCTAGAGTTGGTTTTGAACCTGAATGGAGTCTTGATCAGGCTGTGAAAAATCTTCAATGGAATAGGGGAACATATTACGACCGAAAGGTTGAAGGTTACTTTAATGGCAAAAAAATACCTTGAAATGATTTTTTTTGTGCAAATGTGTCCCGCTTTCTCCGCCATTTTTTCCCCACCTTGTTTTTATTGCAGCGTTTTGCCAACACCAGGTGAAAGGATCTAAGAAGAGAAGCTACGATTTCCGTAGAACAACCCGCTATATAAATATATTTGCAATCAGCAAAAAGTGTAAGGAGGAGTGCGATGAGGGAAGTAATTACGGTACTTTTTGAAGGTTTTGAAACATTAGACGTATTTGGTCCCATAGAAATTCTGGGGAGGTTAAAAGATCATTTTTCAGTAAGTTTCTTTTCCCGGGAGGGCGGAATTGTAACCAGCAGCCAGGGTGTGCCGGTAGTTACCAAACCAATCGCCATAATTAACTCAGCAAATTACATCTTGCTGATTCCCGGCGGTATCGGTTGTCGAGAATTAGTGAAAAATCAGTCATTTATTAATTATTTAAATATGTTGGCAAAAGTGGCGGAATATATTCTCACTGTTTGTACAGGTTCTATATTATTTTCTAAAACCGGTTTATTAAATGGCAAAAAGGCCACTTCTAATAAGCGGGTTTTTTTCTGGACATCCTCCGAATCTCCGGAAGTGATCTGGATAAAAAAAGCCCGTTGGATAAAGGACGGCAATATCTATACAAGTTCCGGAGTAAGCGCCGGAATGGACATGACGCTGGGGTTTGTCGCAGAGTTGTTAGGGTACGACACAGCCAAACAACAGAGTATAGAAATAGAATACGACTGGAAAGAAGACTCCCGTTGGGATCCTTTTGCGGAGATATATTGACGATACTTCCATAGACAATGTTCAAAAAAATATTATGATCCCGCAGCCGGTACGAGAAACCGATTCAGACAAGTATTATTTTATTTTTGCTACCGGGCCAATTATGTGCTATACCCCTCGCTCATAATTTTTATGAATGATGTGCGCCCATGGCTCAGCTGGATAGAGCGCCAGACTACGAATCTGGATGCCGGAGGTTCGAATCCTCCTGGGCGCACCAGAAAAAACAAAGGGATGGAAATTTTCCATCCCTTTGTTATTGGAGATCATTGATCTGATAAATTCCTGCCTCGGATAGATTTTCTCAGAAATTTCATAAGTTAACGACTCAACCCCGTGCCGGTTGTATATTTTTACGAAAGTTCTAAAAATACCTTGACATGTTGCAAACGTTTGCGATATAAAGCTCCAATCTTCCCAAAGGCGGGTTTTCTCTTGACTACAATTAAAGAAATAGCCAAGCGTGCCAATATTTCTTATTCCACCGTATCACGGGCGCTCAACAATAAAAAGGGAGTTCGGGCGGACGTTCGGGAACGGATCAATAAAATAGCTCAAGAAACCAATTATTTCCCTCATTCATCCGCCAAGGCACTCGTTAAAAAGCGGGTCGGAGTTTTAGGGATTATCATAACTCGTCCGGGGGATTTCACTTTTCACAGTCCTTATCACTTGCAAATCCTTATGGGAATCAGTGATATCGCTACTCAGTATAACTACAATCTGATGTTAAGTATCAATGAGAAAAAAAGTTACACGAATTTATTTTTTCGTCGCATGGTAGACGGTGTTCTGGTCATCGGCAACCGTCTGGATGATGAACTTCTGACGGATCTGGCAAGAAAAGATGTTCGGGCTGTAGTGATTCCCGGATTGTTGGCGGATTCCAAGATCGATATCCCCAGTGTCAATTCGGAAAATTATCAAAGTGTTTACCGGGCCGTTGATTATCTTCTTGCTCTGGGACACCGGAGAATCGCATTCATTTTAGGCAAGATGAATTCAAAATATTCCGTCGAACGTTTTAAAGCATATCAGGATGCCTTCAAGGATCAAGGGTTAACCTATGATCCCGGCTATGTTGTAGAGAGCGATTTTTCCAGGACCGATGGCTATCGCATGATGGGAAGGCTTCTTGATCTACCGGAGCGTCCCAGTTGTGTTATTTGTATTAATGATTATGTCACGCCCGGTGCCTTGAAACAGATCAACGCCCGCGGTTTAAGGATTCCCGAAGATATTTCAGTTGTGGCGATCGGGTCGTCAGAAATACTTGATTTGTATGAACCTGCCTTGACCACTATCAAAATATCAGTGACTGAAATCGGGCAGGCCGCCGCCCAAATGTTGATAAGGCTTATTGAAAATGGAACTTGTCCGGAAAGACATGTTGTTATTCCGTCTGAATTTATTATTCGTGATTCTACGCGTTCGTGGAAAGATAAAAAAGAAGCTTAAAAGAGAAGAATTTTTTGTCACGAATTGCAAACGTTTGCAAAACAATCGAATTCATGGAGGACTGCCGTACATGAGTGGAAGTATTATACCGGAAGGAAAGACGATAATTACAGTGGCTCAGACGGGCGCCCTGACCAGGAAAAATCTCAATCCCAATCTGCCCGAGCAACCGGAAGAAATTGCCGATTCAGCTTATGCCTGCTTCAATGAGGGAGCAGCTATTTGTCATATTCACGCTCGCGATAGAAACGGTGAAAATACTTCATCCATCGATATTTTTCAGGATATTCATACACGCATCAGAGCAAAATGCAATATCATCATTCAGGACAGCACCGGCGGTGGTCCCAATCTGAGCCAGCAGGAAAGAATTAATTGCCTTGATGCCGATCCGGAGATGGCCTCGCTCAATATGGGCTCCCTGATGAGAATAGCCGGTCCCTATAAAGGCATAGCCTGGTCCAATATGCCTGAAGAAATCAATTACTATCTTGGTGAGATGGCCAAAAGAGGCATTAAGCCGGAGATGGAGATTTACAGTCATGCCATGCTTTATGAAGTCTACAGGCTGATTGAACAGGGACTGATTCAAAAGCCTTATTACATAAATATTGTTTTGGGAATGAAGTATCAGGGGGCGGAGCCCGCTACCGCGGATACGTTTTTTTCCATTGTACGGAAACTTCCGCCGGGGAGCACTTTCAACAGTACCGGTGTCGGTTCGGCCCAGATTAATATTGCTGCTCTGGGAATGATTCTTGGAGGATGTGCGCGGGTCGGCCTGGAAGATAACGTATTTTACAGAAAAGGAGAACCGGCCCGGAGTAATGCTCAACTTGTGGCCAGAGCGGTTCGGATCGTCAGAGAACTGGGCAAAGAACCGGCTACTCCTGATGAAGCAAGGCACTATCTTGGTTTGGATATGTTAAAAGAGATGAAATCTGGTCGGAAGGATTGAAAAATATGAAAATAGGCGAAATGAAAAAAATAACCGTTATCGGTTTGGGTATTATGGGTCCAGGTTTGGCGGAGGTTTTTGCCCAGGCGGGCCATCAGGTTACCGGTTATGATATGAATCCCGCGGCCGTCGGACGCTGTAGAAGTGTTATAAAAGCCATTCTGGAGACAATGACTGAATTCCAGCTGGTTTCTCCGGAACAGGCAAATACATCCCTGGCTAATGTAAGCTTCGCCGGCTCTCTGGAAGAGGCGGTGCGCGATGCGGACATTATTATTGAGGCAGTCAGCGAAAACAAAGAGATTAAGCAAGCCATCTATGAAGAGATAAACCGTTTCGCTCCTCAAAATTGCCTGATCTGGAGCAATACATCCAGTCTTAATATTTATGAACTTCTGCCGGCCGCCCGAATTGATAATACCATTATCGCCCACTGGTTTGCCCCTCCGCACATTCTTCCTCTGGTCGAAGTCGTAAAAGGTCCGCAAACTCCTCCTGCCACTGTAGAGAAGACGGTAACCATTCTTAAGAACATGGGTAAAATGCCTATTGTGATGGAAAAGTATGTGCCCGGCTTTATCGTCAACCGCCTGCAACGTTTGCTGGGGCGGGAGATATTCTTTTTACTGGATGGCGGGTATGTAAGCCCGGAGGATCTGGATCTGGCCGTAAAAGCAAGCATTGCCCCGAGAATGATGGTTTTAGGGCTGGTGCAACGGTATGATTTCACCGGTCTGGATCTCAGTGCAAGAAATCTGCTGGATGAAAACTTTTTTGATCCTCCCGTGAACAACAGGCCGGACGCCCTTTATTCAAAAATATCCCGCGGGGATTTGGGTGTAAAAACCGGCAAGGGTTTCTATGACTACAGCAACCGTGACATCACGGAAGTTCTTAAAACGCGCGATTATTATTTACTCAAAGTTATACAAAATATCCGGTTTTGTCTGGAGCGCAAACGAATAGTTTAAAATATGGAGCAAAACAACCGAATCAAAAAAACAATCAATTATAAGTGGAGGTGAGATTGATGAAAAAAAAGGTTTTGAGTTTTGTCGTTCTTTCGATGAGTTTTCTTTTCATGGTTGCCAGTACATCCGTATTGGCGGCCAAGCCAAAGCAAGTCAGTATAACAGCCTTTGGTGTGGGATCACAGGCTTATGTCTTTTCCGCAGGCATTGCCGAAGCCGTGAATAAAGTGGCTGGTATAAAAACCAATGTCATTCCTGCGGGAACGGATGTCGGCAGGATTATGCCCATGCGGTCCGGTGAAGTTGAATTTACCATCGTTACCGGGGCAACGGGCTGGTTTGTTTCACACGGTACTGGTGATTTCAGTGGACCGGACTGGGGACCGCAACCGATTCGCATGGCCTGGCGCGGAGGTGATCTGTTCGTCGGCGTCTATACGAGAGGAGATTCCGGTATCAAAAAAATAGCAGATATGAAGGGAAAAAGGGCGGCCCTGGTTCCGGGTTCGGCAACCGTTACCAATAACGTTCTCGGCGCACTTGCTTTCGGTGGATTATATCTCGAAAAAGGTGATTTCAAGGCCGTAAATGTACCTGCTCAGGCCGCGGCGGCCAAAGCAGTACTGGAAGGAAGTGCTGATTTATGCCAGTTCGGGACGACGGGATCCACTGCTCTGGAAACATCCGCCAGCATCCATGGCATTCGCTGGCTGGATCTTGATCCGAACGATGAAAAAGGATGGGAACGGCTTTGGGCATATTGTCCCTGGGCCGCAAAAGCGCTTGTCACCCGGTATGCGGGAAAAGAAAAAGGCCATCCTCCCTTCAACGCCATGGTTTACCCCTACAACATCTGGTGCTGGGACAGCGCACCTGTCGATATGGTTTATGAATATGCCAAGGCCATATGGGATGGTTATGATATTTATAAAAGCGTTCATGCCGAGCTTCCGGGTTGGAATCATGAATCACTGGCCAACACGTCCGGCTGCTGCTATCCATACCACGCCGGTGTGGTGAAGCTCATGAAGGAAAAGGGTGTGTGGACCGCTAAACATGAAAAGTACCAGCAGACCCAGCTTGACAATGAGAAAAAGAGGATGGCTCTTTGGAAAGTCGCTCAAAAAGAAGCGAAGGAAAAGAAAATAGCATTGGACAGTCCCGAATGGGGGAAAATCTGGTGGGACAGACTGGCGGCGGAAGGTCTTCTGAAATAGAAGAGAACGTCGGAACAGTATTTGCGAAAACAATTTTAAAAAAAAAGAAATACAAATTGGTGGAGTGCAGGGAGTATTATTGGAAATTATTTGTCAAAAAATGATTTAAGGGAGGTTTTAAAATGAAAAGAAAATTATTGTGTATCATTTTAGCCGGGATATTGATGATTTTCATGACGGGTCTTGCTTTCGCTCAGCCGGCGGATCAAAAAATATATAAATGGAATTTTCAATCTCATTTGCCCGCCGGTTCTGCGGCATATAAACCGCTGAAGGATTTTTTTGAACAGAAAATAAACAAACTTACCGGTGGCCGCCTGCAGATTACCTTTCATCCTGCCGGCGCGATGGTGCCGACCAAAGATATTTTTGCCGTTTGTCGTAAGGGTACGGTAGATGGGGCAACCGGGTCGCCTATTTACTGGATGAATCTTGTTCCGGTATCAGCCATTGCCGCCAATTGTCCGATGGCCTTTAAAACGGCTGAAGAATGTCTGCATTTTCATTTTGATCTTGGTTTCGAACAGATGATGAAGGATGCACATGCCAAACATAATCTGGTTTATTTTACTGAAAGAGCCTATCCCACGGCGATGATCGGCAAAAGGCCTATCTATAAAATCGAAGATTTAAAGGGTTATAAGATTCGTTCTTCCGGTGCTATTGCCGAGATGTTGCGTGAGCTGGGAGCCGCAACCAGTATGATTCCCGGTGAGGAACTCTATCTGGCCATGCAGACCGGGGTGGTGGAAGGAGCGCACTGGGGTGCCGCCCGCGGGGCCCTTACCATGAAACTTCCGGAAGTCGCCAAATATTACATTCAACCAGATTTTGCCGTGTCGGGGACCGACGCAATTATCATTAACAAGGATGCTTATAATGCCTTACCCAAGGATCTGCAGGCAATTTTGAGTAAAGCATTGAAAGATAGGACTTATCAGCGGACTGCAGAATACGCACAAGAAGAAAAAGATGCCCTGGATACCATGATTAAAGATTATAAAGTGACGGTATGCACATTGGATGCAGCCAGCCAGAAACAGATGAGGACTACGGCCATGAAACTCTGGGATAAAATGGCGGCTAAGGATGCCGATTCGGCGAAAGCGGTAGCCATGCTGAAAGCTTATCTGAAAGAGCTCAAGTATATCGATTAATTGTCCGGAAAACAGTTATACTTTTTTGTTTTTGAAGGAGTGAAGGAGATTTTTTCATGAAAAACTTTTTCAAGACGATCGATACTATCAATGAATATATAGGCAAAGCCATCAGTTTTTTAATTCTCTTCCTGGTCGGCATAATCGTCTATGAGGTTTTTGTCCGGTATATTCTGAATGATCCCACCATCTGGGCGCATGAAGTTGCCCAGATGGTTTACGGAGCTTATATTATTCTTTTGGGAGGTTTCCTGCAGCAGCGCAAGGGGCATGTAAATGTAGAACTGGTGACGGAGCATTTTTCATTGCGGACCAGGGCTGTAATTAATTGTTTTACCTGGCTGCTTTTCTTTGCTTTCTGCGGCGTAATACTCTGGAAAGGCTGGGATCTGGCGTGGGATTCCTTTGTTTACCGGGAAACTGATTCAACGGTTTTTGCCCCTCCTCTTTATCCGATAAAGATGATGATTCCTCTCGGTGCATTGCTCCTGCTACTACAGGGGCTGATTCACTATATCGGTGATTTGAGGCTCGCGATTACCGGTAAAAAGGAGGAGGAATAATGAGTATTGAAATGATAACCATTCTGCTTTTCGGATCTCTGATCTTTCTTCTTGCGCTGGGGCTGCCGCTGGCTTTTGTTATGGGCGGTGTGGGAGTGATCGGCTCCTATATTCTCTGGGGAGACAAAGGTCTTTATCTGATTACGACCCAGGCCTGGGGAGCAATGAATAAATTTACACTGCTGGCTATTCCTCTTTTCATTTTCATGTCCATGATTCTGGAAAGGGCGGGAGTTGCTGATGCTCTTTATACTCTTATGCATCGCTGGATGGGGCCGTTGCGCGGCGGGCTGGCGATAGGAACGGTGGTAATCTGCACCATTTTTGCCGCCATGGCGGGAATCAGCGGTGCGGCGACTGTTTCCATGGGGGTTATTGCTCTTCCGGCCATGCTGAAAAGAGGTTATGATAAAACCATTGCCATGGGATGCATATCCGGAGGAGGAGCATTGGGCATTCTTATTCCACCGAGCGTGCCCATGATCCTTTATGCGACTCTTACCGGACTATCCATAGGCGGATTGTTTGCCGGCGGCATTTTGCCGGGACTTCTGCTGGCGACTCTCTTCATTGCTTATATCGGTATCCGCTGTTACTTCCAGCCGCAACTCGGGCCGCCTCTTCCCATAGAAGAAAGGGTTTCCTGGCGGGAGAAAATCATCTCCCTGAAAGCCGTAATCCTGCCGATTATAATCATCATTATGGTTCTTGGTTCTATTTATGCCGGCATCTGCACGGCAACAGAAGCTTCGGCATTGGGGTCAGTGGGGGCCGTCATTTCAGCAGCAGTATATCGTAAACTGAAGTGGGAGTTGGTTAAAGAAGCCTGCTATAAAACCGCCGCTCTCACGGCTATGATAGTCTGGATACTCATCGGCGCTTACTGTTTTACCGCCGTTTATACCGGAACAGGGGCACATAAGCTCATGGAACACATTATGTTGTCCATTCCCGGGGGCAAGTGGGCCATTCTGATAACAATGCAGATTATTTTTTTCATTCTGGGCTGCATGCTGGATCCGGCAGGGATTATCATGATATGTACACCGGTTTTTGTTCCGGTTATTACGTCTTTGGGATTTGATCCCCTCTGGTTCGGTGTGCTTTTTGTCATGAATATGGAAATGGGTTACCTGACGCCTCCTTTCGGCTTCAATCTTTTTTATATGAAGGCAATTGCTCCGGCCGGTACAACGATGGCGGACATCTATCGTTCCATATTGCCTTTCGTATTCATACAAGGAGTCGGGCTGATAATCGTTATTATCTTTCCCCAGATTGCTCTGTGGCTGCCGAAATTGACGCTGAACTGATTGAGGACCGGATTATATGAACACGGGAAATAATATCGTTCTGGTGATCGGTGCCGGACAAATGGGTTCAGGAATAGCCCAGGTGACGGCGGGTGCAGGATATAATGTTGTTCTGAATGATGTAAGCGCTGACATCGTGAATTCCGGTATCGTTCGCATTGAAAAATCATTATCCTCTCAGGTGCAGAAGGGGAAAATTCGTGCTGATGAAATGCAAAAAATTATTTCCCGAATTCACTGTTCCACATCTTTTGACGATGCGGCAGCAGCGGAACTGGTTATCGAGGCCGTATTTGAAGAATATGATTTAAAAACAAAAATTTTTTCCGCTTTGGATAAAATATGTCCAGCTGAAACAATTTTTGCCACTAACACTTCAGCGATTCAAATTACATATCTTGCCGCTTCCGTTAAACGTTCCGAACGCTTTATCGGCCTGCACTTTTTTAATCCTCCTCAGGTTTTGCGTCTTGTTGAAGTTATTCCCGGATTGAAGACATCCCGGACTACCATCGATTGTGCCTGCCGTTTTCTGGAAAAAATCAAAATGGAGACTGTTATCGTCAAAGATGTTCCGGGATTCCTGGTAAATCGTATCAACGCGGCATTAAGATTGGAAGCCTACAACTGCCTTCTGGAAGGTGTGGCGAGCCTGGAAGATATCGACAAGGCTTTGAAGATTGGCCTCGGCCACCCCATGGGGCCTTTTGAACTGGCGGGCCCAGTCTTCTTCTGGAGAAACTGGTGTTGAGCGGCGACCTGGGCCGGAAAACAGGCAAGGGATGGTATGACTATACGTCGGGAGAAAAAAAATCCAGAAACGACGTACGGTTTTAATTTGCCGAAGAAAGCCCGGCGGTAATTATCGGGGAAGAAAAGAATGGGGAAAGTAGGAATCATCGGAGTAGGTCAGAGTAGATTTGTCCGTGCCTTCGACGGATCCATCCGGGAATTGGCCTTTGAAGCCTTCCGGGAAGCGATGAAGGATGCCGGATTGACCGGCAAGAATATCGACGCCACGATTATTTGTTCGGCGCCGGAATATGACAAACAACGCTCTCCGGCGGGGATTATCGCCGAATACTTCGGCTTGAATCCGCAACCGACGTGCTATGTAGAATCACTTTGTTCATCAGGTACAACCGGACTTCGACTGGCCTATGCCTTAGTGGAATCAGGACTGCATGATGTTGTTCTGGTGGCCGGTTTTCAAAAAATGTCCGAGATTACTTCGGCGGAATCGCAGGAACGCATGGGACGCGGCGCCGACATCCAGTGGGAATCGCCGTTCGGCACAATGATGCCGGCCTATTATGCCCTGCATGCACATGCGCACATGGCCGGATATGGGACGACACTTTATGATCTGGCGCAGATTCGTATTAAGTCGGCACACTACGGTGGGTTCAACGAAAAAGCTATGATCAGGCAACCGTTGACGATGGATGCATTTACTGACCCGGAAAGCAAACTTGCCGGTCCCATAGCCAGCCCACTCAGGATGGGCGACTGCTGTGCGAATGCCGACGGTGCTTCCTGCGTAATTGTGGCAAATGAGGCCAAAGCCAGGGAATACTCAAAAAAGCCGGTATGGATTATGGGGCTTGGTTCGGCGACTGCTTCAGTCAATATGACCGGGCGTAATATTTTTTCCGGTCTGGAGGCCGCCGTGGAAGCAGGGAGGATTGCCTACCGGATGGCCGGTGTCGGGCCGCAGGATATTGATGTAGCGGAGGTTCATGATTGCTTTACCATTGCCGAATTGATGGCTTATGAAAACCTTGGATTTGCAAAACCAGGTGAAGGCGTCGAATTAATCAGGGCGAAGGAGACATATATAGGAGGCAAAATTCCCGTTAATGTGGACGGCGGGCTGCTCTCCAAGGGTCATCCCATCGGAGCGACCGGTGGTTCTCAGGTGAGAACCATTGTTTTGCAGCTGCGGGACGAAGCCGGTTTGGTCCAGGTAAAAAATGCATCCCTCGGTCTTGTTCACAACATCGGTGGTGTGGGAATTTACGCCAATGTCATGATACTGGGGAGAGAATAGAGATGGACAAAAGAGAAATCGACAAAAGGTTTGGCGGCTTCGGGAAGATCAGCTTCACTTCCGTGACAAAAGTCAATAATTTCATCGGCCACCTACAGGAAGGGAGGGTTACGGGAACAAGATGTAAAACCTGCGGGAAAATTTTTTTTCCGCCTCGTGCCGATTGCTGCGCATCTATGGACAGCGCAATGGATTGGTTTGAAATCCAAGGTCGCGGAACGCTGCAAGCATTCAGCACCCTTTATTATGCGCCTGCCGGATTGGAAAAGGACTTGCCTTATTCTATTGCCGTTGTTGATTTCGGATCCTTCAGGATGTTCGGACATCTTGACCCGGCAATTGCAATTGATCGCCTAAGGATCGGAATGAAACTGAAGGTTTACGTGCAGACACTAAGCGAGAAGCAGGTTATATACGGATTTCAGGAAATCCAGTAAATTCAATGGATGTATTAAGACCGGAGAGATTCATCCGGAAGAGAAAGAAAGCTCCGGGGAATTTCATATCCTTTTTTACCGATGTTCGGTAAGTCGGGAAGGTGAGCCGATGCCTGTATAAATCGCCTAATGAGGAAGGTGATATTCAGGGCTGCCTGTCGGGTAATTCTATAACAGCCTGTCCCGATGTTACAATAACATTATGCTGGTTTTGGGCGAAGATACCGGCTTCAACAAAGTTTTTACCATCTCTGGTATATTTATCCGTAATCTTTCCCCGACAGGTAATGATGTCTCCGGGTCTGACCAGATTCCGGAAACGAACTTTGAACTTACGCATTCTTTCATGTCCACACCAGTCTTTTATCATCTGACCTAAAAAGGCCATGCTGATCATTCCATGGGCAAAGACTCCCGTCATTCCGGCTGCCCGGGCAAGCGGTTCGTCATGGTGCATCGGATTGAAGTCTTTTGAAGCTCCGGCATATCGTACAATCTGCGTTCTGGTTACCGGTTCTTTTGTAAGAGGTGTTATTTCATCGCCTATGTTTACGTCCGCAAAATAAACAATTCTTTCCTTATAACTTTCGATGTCCTGATATAAATTTGAATGGCCGTCTTCAAACATTGATTTCATTATTGTTCATTTACTTTCTATTCTTCGCGGATTACAAATGTTTGACGATAGGTTAGAACCTTTTCCCTATGCTGATTGTAGCAAGGTACTTCTACGATCACTACATCCATCATACCGTTGCGTGTCCCCTCTCGTTTAAAGATGTCGGCGATTCTGATTTTGAATGTAATAACATCGCCCGGGTGCAACGGTCTAAAGTATTCAATTTCATGTTCTCCATGCAGAAGTTTCTCCGGAATACGATCCCTGAGAGGAGGAATACTTTTTAAAAGAGATATTTTGTTTCCCCTCAGGGCGTGGCTGAACGTATTGGGAGCAATGATGCGGCCGAACCGCGAATTTCCGGCATAAGCTTCATTATGAAACAGCGGATCATTGTCGCCGATGGAAACGGCAAAATCACGGATATTTCCTTTTTCTACTTCGAATACGAACTCCGGGGATTCCTTCCCTATGTAACTTTTTGTGTCTTCCATAATCATCTTGACTTTGCGGCGTGCTTCCCGCTCCCCTCCCTTTTTTCCCCTTGTCCAGCGGCAAATATCACCTGCTTCAGGGTACGATGACAACCTTGATGGGATCTTCCCCCGCTATTTCCCGGCCCGCTACCCGGACGGCCTCTTCGGCCTTTTCAAGAGGATAATGGTGTGTAACCATTTTTTCCAGAGCATATTTTTTCGATTCCACCAGCTTAATCGCCGGAATGACGGACGTAATATTATGGCTGAATACTCCCAGCATTTTTGCTTCCTTATAAACTATCTTATCCATCATGAGAGGAATTTCCGTGTCCATTCCGTACATTCCCGGGACCACAATAGTTCCTCCTCTTCCGACAAGGTCAAGGCTCGCGACCAGTCCCCTGGGGCGGCCGGTCACTTCCATAACTATGTTGGCCATTGTCCCGTGGGTAATGTTTTTTACAACCTCGAGAGGGTCCTCTTTGTCCAGATTACAACAATAAGTCGCGCCGAACTCGCGAGCCAATTTCATTCTGGATTCATCAAGCGAGGTACCGATTACAATGATCTCCGCGGCACCTGATTCACGTGCAGCCACAACACCGGCCAGGCCCTGCTGCCCCGGACCCTGAATCACGACGGTATCTCCGATGGTAATACCGCCCATTATCCGTAACCATCGTATGGCATTGCCCAGGACGGCCGAAATCAATACCGCCGATTCCAGTGGAATATCCCTGCTGATTTTATGAACAACGGCATGGGGAGCTATATAAAGATATTCACTGTAGGCGCCCCAGAGATGTTTCGGGTCGTTGCACGATATCATCGATCCGTAACAGAACTGTGACTCGCACTGGACATATTTTCCCATAAGGCAATTGTTGCAATGTCCGCAACCGAAGGCATATTCGACAATCACGCGGTCACCTTTTTGAACACCATGAAAACAGGCAGCCGCTGAGCCGATTTCCGCAATCTCCCCGACTATCTCATGTCCCATGATGATGGGGAAAGGCCGCGGCTTTCTGCTTTTTTTGCCATGGTACATGCCTACGTCGGAACCGCATACTCCCACCATTTCCACTTTCAGAAGTGCGTCCTCGGGACCGATTTCCGGAACATCAAACACCCGAAGAGACATCTTTCCCGGAGCCTCTAAGACCATCGCTTTGCTTTTCATAATCATTCTTCCTTTCCTTTCCTTTTTTGCCTTATCTAGTGTTTGACAACACCCAGAATCCGCCTGGCCTCTGAAGCTGTGGCAACTTCTCTGTCGAGCATACTCGCCAGCTTCACTACTTTTCGCACCTGTTCGGCATTACTTTTTGCGGGGATTCCCTTGCTTATGTATAAATTGTCTTCAAATCCTATCCGGGCATGACCGCCGGCAATGATGGCCGCGGAAGCGATGGAAAAGTGAGCCGGTCCCACCCCAAAGGCGCACCACAGAGCATTTTCCGGCAACCGGCTGCGCATGAAGTTGAAATCCTCCAGCGTAGCTCCGATCCCTCCCGGAATACCGAGGCATAGTTGCAGAAGAGGTGGATTCTCCACCAGCCCTTTCCGGACCAGATCTTTGGCGAAGAGGATGTCGCCGGGCTCGAAAACCTCGAGCTCGGGCTTGACTCCTGCATCCCGGATTAGGGCAGCCATCTTTTCCACAATGGGAACAAGATTAATGAAGGCTCTGTTTCCCATGTTCAGGGTACTGATATCAAGAGAGCATATTTCCGGCTTTAAACGGACAACATGTTCAACCCTTTCCTCCGGAGATTTCAGTCCCGATGTGTCCCACACATTTGTTTCCGGATTCCACAAAAGCCTTCCGCCCGTACCGGTGGTTAAATTTATAACCATGTCGCATTTTTCGCGGACGCGCTCGAACACTTCACGGTAATGTTCGAAGTTCATCGAAGTCAAATGAGTGATTGGATCGCGCACATGAACGTGACACACTGCCGCTCCTGCATTGTAACTTTCAATGGCGCTTTCGGCAATCTCCTTCGGAGTCATGGGAGGGTTGGGATTTTTGTCCCGGGTGGTTGTGTTGCCGATGAGGGCAACATTGATGATCAGTTTTTCCATAGCTTTCTCCTTATTTTATTAATGGTGTAATAACACTATTAGTAAACATTGTACCAAAAGTGTTTACTATAATAAAAACAAGATGACAAGTTTTTTTTGGGTTGACGGCTTTGCCGGTATGGAGTGAACAATGCTTTCAGGCGGATAAATATTCTAAATTTAATGTATTGATATATTTGGTTGTAAGCTAAAAGTTAAAGAAGAATTACCGATGGGAATATTCCACCGGTCGATTGAACATTCCTATATATTTTTTTCTTGACACAATAGGAGGAATATGTTTTTTACTAGTAAACATGTTTTATAAATGTTTACTAAAGATGCTGGTAAAAAAGTTCAAAAAGTTTATTTATGCCGGCCCAATATGGGGCCGTATCATATTTTGAAAACAGTCAATGCCGTAAGAAGTGTGAAATAAACTCTACCGTAATTAATGTACGGCTATTAGTCAGATGAGAATGGTAAGGAAGGAATGGATAACATCGAAAAGGAAATCGGCAAAAGAATCAAGGAACTTCGCGAATTAAAAGGATTAACGCTCGAAGCTCTGGCTCAAAAAACAAAACTCACCAAAGGTTATCTGTCGAGACTGGAAAACAGCGAGAAAGCCCCTCCCGTTGCAACACTGCTCAACATCGCGCGTGTTCTTGATGTCCGCATTTCCAGTATCTTCGGTGAACAAGAAGAGCCTGTTTCCTTGTCGATTGTCAGGAAAAATGAACGACTTATAACAGCCGGCGCAGGAACCAAGTATGGTTACCATTACGAATCAATTGCGCACAAGTATTCCAACAAAACCATGGATGCATTCGTTCTCACCCGTCCCTATGATCCGAAATTGAAACCTACCCCGTTCCATCATGAAGGGGAAGAATTGTTGTTTTTTCTGGAAGGATCACAGGAATTTTTCTATGGCGGGAAATCATATATCCTGAAAGCGGGAGATTGCGCTTATTTTGATGCCAGTGTCGAACATTACGGCAGAACACTTGACGGCAAACAATCAAAGATGCTGCTGGTCACCACTTTACCGGCATCTAAAAAATAAATAGCCTGCCGGGAATTGTCTTGCGCAATGCATATGAAGACGAACCAACAGGCATAGGTAATCGTAATTTAAACAACTGCTATGGGAAGAAGTACCGTCGACGCAATAATATTTTTCGTGTGACAGCGCAGTCCCTCCGCTTGCGCAGGGCAGGAGGAACCGGGGATTGGCGTTTCGATATGAGTTATATGTTGCTGAAGGTAGGTCAATAAAAATGGAGGTGTTGGTGATGAAAAAAAGGATTTTCAGTATGGTTGTTTTTTCGTTGTGCGTTCTTTTCATGGTTGCAGGTACAACCGCATTGGCGGCAAAGCCAAAGCAAGTCAGTATTACCGCCTACGGTGTGGGATCACAGGCTTACATCTTTTCCGCAGGCATTGCCGATGCCGTGAACAAAGTGGCTGGTATAAAAACCAATGTCATCCCGGCGGGGACCGATGTCGGCAGGGTTCTGCCGATGCGGTCGGGAGAAGTTGAATTCACGATCCTCACCGGAGCGACGGGCTGGTTCGTTTCGCACGGTACCGGAGATTTTGCCGGACCTGAGTGGGGACCGCAGCCGATTCGCATGGCCTGGCGCGGCGGTGACTTGTTTGTCGGTGTCTATACCAGGGGTAATTCCGGCATCAAAAAAATCTCCGATATGAAAGGAAAGCGGGTAGCTGTGGTTCCGGGTGCAGCGACCCTCACCCATAACGTCCTTGGTCCACTTGCTTTTGGCGGACTGTATCTTGAAAAGGGCGATTTCAGAGTCGTGCAGTTTCCCTCGCACGGAGCGGCGGCCAAAGCCGTGACGGAAGGTGCTGCTGATATTTACCAGTTCGGAACGACGGGGTCCGCTCCGATGGAAACAGCTGCCAGCCTCAACGGTATCCATTGGTTTGACCTTGATCCAAAAGATGAAAAAGGATGGGAGAGGCTTTGGGCATTCTGTCCCTGGGGTGCCAAGGCATTAGTTACCCGTTACGCCGGAAAGGAAAAGGGCCATCCTTCTTTCCACGCAATGGTTTATCCGTACAACATCTGGTGCTGGGATAACACACCCCTCGATACGGTTTACGAATATGCCAAGGCCATGTGGGAAGGCTACGATATTTATAAAAATGTCCATGCCGAGCTTCCGGGCTGGAATCATGAAACTCTGGCTGATACGACAGGTTGCTTCTATCCGTACCACGCCGGTGTAGTGAAACTCATGAAGGAAAAGGGTGTCTGGACCACAAAGCATGAACAGTTCCAGCAGACCCAGCTCGACAACGAGAAGAAGAGAATGGCTTTGTGGAAGGTTGCCCAAAGCGAAGCGAAACAGAAAAAAATAGCATTAGACAGTCCCGAGTGGGGAAAGTTCTGGTGGGATAAACTTATTGCTGCAGGCCTCCTGAAATAGCGCGAGAGACTTTTACGGGGATTACGGAAACCGTTGTAATGCCGGTATCCGTGATCCCTTTTATCCGCATGTAATTGCGGGATATCTTTTAATCCATACTACTCGTAAGCCCGGAAATGATAATCCCTTAAAATTACGGATACTGGCTTTGTTAAGTAGTAGGGTGGCGTGCTGAATTATATTAAATCATGTATGGAAGTGTCGGAACTACATTGACCTATTCCGTCAGAGGAGATCGATATTTATGAATAATGATCATATGGTAAAAGTTGAAGAAAAGATTAATGTAAAAAAGCACAGGGTGCTTACCGGACCTGTCCGGTGGATTTTTATGGCTTTTACAGTGATTGCCGTCTGTGCAGCCATATTTAATAATTTTCATCTTGCGATAGGCGGCTGGACCTTTCCGGCCACCGGATATCTGTTTTTCCTTTTGGCCTTTTTCCTTCCTCTTGTTTTTCTCGTTTATCGACATAGCAAAAGCGCGTCGACGGAAAAGATACCCTGGTTTGATTATTTACTGGCCCTGTTATCATTCATTTCGGCCATTTTTTTATGCTATCATTCTAATGATATTTTGTACAAGGGATGGGAAGTCATGGCGCCGGTTCACGCCAGAATAATGGCGCTCATTATTTTGGTTGCCGTGATCGAAAGCGCCCGGAGAACGGGCGGTCTGGTATTTGCCTGTGTCGTTCTGTTTTTCGCGCTCTATCCGCTTTTTGCCAACCATATGCCGTTGTTTTTGGAGGGTAAATCCTTCGGTTTCTGGAGAACGGTTTCCTACCACGGAATGGGACCGGAAAGCATTATCGGCATTCCTCTGGAGGTTGTGGGGAATGTCCTTATCGGGTTCATGATCTTTGCAGTGGTGTTGATGCATACGGGAGCGGGGAAATTCTTTCTCGACTTTGCACTGGCGCTTCTTGGCCCTTTACGCGGCGGCGCGGCAAAGGTTTCCATCGTCTCCAGCGGCCTCATGGGGAGCATCAGCGGCAGCGTTATTTCCAATGTGCTGGGCACGGGTTCGGTAACGATCCCGGCCATGAAAAAAACGGGATTTGCCCCGACATTTGCCGGGGCCGTGGAAGCCTGTGCCTCAACAGGAGCTGTTGTCATGCCTCCAGTTATGGGGGCTACGGCCTTTGTCATGGCCCAGGTGCTCCAGGTTCCTTATGTTTCGGTTATCATCGCTGCCGCGATCCCTTCCTTCCTCTACTTTTTCTCCCTCTTCATTCAGATCGACTCTTACGCGGCGCGTAACAAGATTGTCGGAACCCCGCGAGCGGAATGTCCGAAACTGGGAGCCGTAATGAAAGAAGGATGGTTTTACCTGGGAGCCGTTATCCTCCTCATTTTTATCGTTGTGGTTCTTTGGCGGGAGAGTCAGGCACCGTGGTTCACCGTTGTATTCATTCTCACAATTACCATGATTAAAAAATCCACCAGGCTCACGTGGCAAAAATTTCTGGACCTGATTGAAGCAATCGGCAAATTCATGGCCGAAATAACCTCTATCCTTGCGGCTTGCGGGCTGATCATCGGTTCGATGGGAGTGACCGGTGTTGCCCATTCTTTTTCCGGTGAGATTGTCAGTTTAGCGGGCGGCAACGTGTATTTGCTGCTTGTTCTGGGGGCATTTGCCAGTTTTGTTCTAGGCATGGGCATGACCATCACCGCCTGCTATATCTTCCTGGCAATTGTCCTTGCCCCCGCTCTGGTCAATATAGGGTTGAATCCCATGGCGGTTCATCTCTTCGTGATGTACTGGGGCATGTGCTCCTTCATCACCCCGCCTGTTGCTTTGGGGTCGTTTGCCGCAGCGAGTCTGGCCGGGGCATCACCTATGGCCACCGGGTTTCAATCGATGCGTCTGGGAGTCGCCGCCTATCTGGTTCCCTTCTTCTTTGTTCTCAACCCGGCTCTCGTCATGCACGGGTCGGCTTTAGTGATACTTTATTCGCTTCTCAAGTGCATCATCGGCCTTTGGCTCATCGCGAGTTCCATGGAAGGATACATGCTCGGTGTCCAGAGACTGCCCATGTGGTCGCGTCCTTTCCTGTTCCTCTCCGGTCTCATGCTCGCGATTCCCGGTTGGATGAGCGACATTGGCGGATTAGCCGGAGGCTTGATATTCATAGCACTGGTGGTGATTACCAAACGATTTTCACGGTCGGCGCAGACCGGTTGATCGGGTGATATAAATCGCGGGGAAGCGCGCTTATTGTTTATTGATTTTGAAGCGAAAAGACGAGAGGATTAACCATGACTATTAAAACGAGAGAACAATATTACGAATCGCTGAGGAAAACGCATCCAACTACTTATATTCTTGGGGAAAAGATAGACAATCCTCATGATCACCCCTTAATTAAACATATGGTTGCAGGTGTTGCCAAAACGTATGATTTGGCAAATGATGCGGAAGGAAACAAGAAACTGGTAACTCAGTCGGATTTGACGGGAAAGGATACCAGCCGGTTTGTCAAATTCTATACCGGTCGGCAGGATTTGCAGGACAAAATTGAAATGCTGAAATATCTGAGCCATGAAATCGGCACCTGTTACATGCGCTGTACCGGCATGGATGCAATCAATGCCGTCGGCATTGAAACATATAACTGCGACCGGAAATATAAAACGACTTACAATGCAAGATTTCTGAATTGGTTAAAAATGATTCAGGAAAATGATTTTACCGTATTCAGTGGTGTTACGGATGTGAAGGGTGACAGATTAAAGCGCCCGTCAGAGCAGTCTGATCCCGACATGTACGTACATGCGGTAGCCCGCAACGATAAGGGAATAGTGGTGAGGGGGGCCAAAATACATCAGACCGGGTCGCTCTGCGCGCACTGGGGGTTAATTGTTCCCACCAGAGAGATGATGGAGACGGATAAAGATTATGCCCTGTGCTTTGCCCTTCCGGTGGATGCCAAAGGATTAATTCATGTGTACGGCAGAGGATCCATGGAAGCAAGAGAACTGGAAGAATGCGATTTGGGCAATGCCAAATACAGTAAGTTTTGCCCGATGATCATATTTGATGATGTATTTATTCCCTGGGAGCATGTTTTTCTGTTTGGCGAGTACGAATTTGCCGGCGACATGGTTAGACAATTCGGCAATTTTCACCGGCATTCTCACGGCGGCTGCAAGTGTGGTGTCGGCGATGTTCTCATCGGAGCCGCGGCTGCTGCTGCGGAATACAACGGATTGAACAAAGTGTCACATATCAGTAATAAGCTCGCGGAGATGACGAAAATTATTTATGCAATGTACGGATGTTCCATAGCGGCATCGGTCACGGCTCAACCGACTTCCTCGGGCATTTATGGTGTCGATCCTATTTTGTCCAATACCTCAAAACTCTTTGAGGGGAAAGATCTGGCGGAAGTGCATCGTACGATGATCGAAATAGCGGGCGGTGGAGTTACGGATTTGCCGTCGGATAAGGATTTTGCCAATGCGGAAATCGGCCACTTTCTTACTAAATATCTTAAAGGTGCCGACAAATTTCCCACTGAAGACCGAATTAAAATTTTGAGACTTGTGGAAAAGCTGGCCTTCGAAACACGTGATATTGTTTCCAATATTCATGGCGGAGGTTCGCCCGAAACCCACAGGATGACGCTTTTGCGCAATATCGATATAGAGTCGAAAAAGAAAATCGCCAAAAAGCTTGCCGGTATCAAAGAATAAGTCCAACTGAGGTATATTAACCAATGCAATATCCCCGCTGGATCAGAATTCGGCAAAATCTCGACACGAAGCGGGTCGGCGATCCTGCTGCCGAGGTCGGTGCGCAACTCCGCGCATTAGAAGGAACATTCAAGATTGCAAAAGGGGCGCGAATAGCTATAACCGCGGGTAGTCGTTATATCGCCAATCTCCCTCTTATCACAAGAGTCGTAGTAGACTTTATCAGGGACAAAGGGGCATACCCTTTTCTGGTACCGGCCATGGGAAGCCACGGCGGCGCGACAAAAGACGGACAGATTAGCGTTCTGAAAGAATTGGGATTCACTGAAGAGAGTATCGGTGCGCCCATTTATTCTTCCATGGATGTTGTGAAAATCGGTGAGGTTGAAAAAATACCGGTTTATATCGATAGAATTGCCAGTGAAGCCGACGGCATAGTTATCATCAATCGTGTTAAAGTACATCAGGCATTCAAAGGTGATATCCAAAGCGGCCTCAATAAAATGATGGTGGTGGGACTCGGTAAAAAGAAAGGGGCGGATGCCGTTCATGGATCCGGACGGGTCGATATTCTCGGGCCGATCGGTGATTTTATTATATCAGCTGTTCCTCTCCTCTTCGGTATTGCCATTCTCGAAAATTCCTATGATGAGACGAGAGAGGTTGCCGTTCTTCATCCCCGCCAATTTAAAGAATACGACATGAAGTGGGCGCGGAAATCGAGAGAAATATTGCCGCGTATTCCATTTCAGTCGTTGGATCTTATCATTGTCGATGAGATGGGCAAGGATATCAGCGGATCAGGGATGGATACCAACGTCATTGGTTTTACCCGCCGTATAACCCCGGCGGGGCAACAGGCCGTGCCGCTTGCTGTCTTTGATCTTACGGAAAAAACGGCTGGAAATGCGATGGGAATCGGCCTGGCCGATTTTACGACCGCGCGGCTTGTCGAAAAGATCAACTATCCAATGACCTACACAAACGTAATTGCCACCGGTATTTATTCAGCCGGAAGGATTCCCGTTACATTGGACAGCGAAAAGGCCGTAATCGATACGGTGCTGCAAAAATTGGATGAGACCGGTGAAGCACGGATTGTACGAATAAAGAATACCCTGCAGCTGGAAGATTTCTATGCCACGGAAAGCCTGCAGGGGGAGGCGGAAGAAAACCGCAATTTACAAACGGAAAACACACGGTTTGATACATCATTCAATGACAGAGGTGATTTAATGATCGCCGGTACTCGTGGAATCTAGTTATTTAGATTTACGGTTATTGGAAGGACATACTTTGCAAATATCGTTAAATTACTTCCGGTTACTCAAACAGGCCGTGAAAGGAGCAAAACACCAATGAAAAATATTGCGATAATAGGAGCAGGAACAATGGGTCATGGCATTGCGCTTGCTTTTTCCATCCGGGGTTATAATGTTACCGTTAATGATATTTCTCCCGAAATGCTGAAACGGGCTAAAGAATTAAATGAAGGAAATTTTCAGACTCTCGTGGAGGCGGGAGTTATAAACCCGGAAGAACGATTGGAAGTATTGCATAAAAGGATAAGATACACTGATGACCTCGCGGATGCTGTTTGCGATGCCGATTTGGTAATCGAAGCGATTGCAGAACGGGCTGATGTCAAAAAAGAAATGTTCGCGAAGCTCGATAAAATGACGCCGCCCGAGGCGATTCTGGCAAGCAATACTTCTTTTCTTGATATTTTTCAATTTGTCCAAACCGGAAGGCCGGACAAGGTCATTATCACCCACTGGTTTGCGCCACCGCACATCATGCCCCTTGTGGAGATTGTGAAGGGACCGGAAACATCACCGGAAACTGTAACGATGGTAAAGGGAGTTTTAAGCGGGATCGGAAAGGATACGATAGTGCTCAATAAATTCCTGCCCGGCTTTATCGTTAATCGCCTCCAGTCGGCTATTTCCATGGAGGTCTATTATCTTCTGGACAACGGATATGCCGCCGCGGAAGATATCGATATGGTCGCCAAGGCAAGCTTTGGACTGCGCACACCCATTCTCGGCCTGGTGCAGCGGATGGACTACAACGGCCTTGATCTGGTCCAGCGCAATCTGCTGAACAAATCCTATGAACGGCCGTCCTGGCCCGGGCATTCCAGGTCGCTGGATGCTTTGGTTGCTGAAGGTAAATACGGTGTGAAGAGCGGCCAGGGTTTTTATGACTATCGGGACAGGAGTATGGAAGAAACCTTGCGGAATCGTGACATTAAATTACTGCGATTGAAAAGTTTTCTTGATGAAATGAAAAAAACGGATCAATGAGTGCTTGAAGGTAAACGGGTTTTTGTTTATAAAGGATATTCGAATACCGGAGAACTTTCAAAATGGCTGAATTCTGGATTAAAAGCTCTCCCAATTTTTGGAGCAGATCAAAAGAACCGTCTTCCGTTAACTGAGGGAGTCTTTAAATGGACAACAAACAGGAAATGGAACATTTAGGTAACTTGAGCCAGGAAGTCATCGCTTCTCTAATTGATAATCCTTATGAATGTCCGATTGTCATCGATGCGCAAGGCATTATCCGTTTTATGAGCCGTTTCAGCCGGGATCTGATTAATATCGATCCGGACAAAGCGGTCGGCAAACATATATCGCAAGTTATTCCGCAAACACATCTTCATGAAATCATCGGGGAAGGGAAAGCCAGAATCGGTGATACCTTATACATTGCCGGCCGCCAGCAGGTGATTTCAAGAATTCCTCTGAGAAATTCCAAAGGCGATATCATTGGCGCCGTCGGCAAAGGCATGTTTAATCAAACATCGAAAGTGCTGGAGCTGAATCGCCGTATCGATCAGTTGCATGGCGAGGTCCAATACCTGCAGGAGCAGTTGAATATAATGAAAGGTGGCGCCGAAATCATCGGGCAGACTCCTCTCATTAAAGCCGTTCGACAAAACGCACTGCGGGCCGCCAAGTCGAACGCCTCTATTTTAATCAGCGGCGAATCGGGTACGGGAAAGGAAATTATTGCGCACTATATCCATTTAGGCAGTGCCAGAGCTAAAAAGCCTTTTATCCGGATCAATTGCGCCGCCATCCCCTCTGAACTTTTTGAAAGCGAGCTTTTCGGTTACGAGGAAGGTGCCTTCACCGGTGCGCTGACCAAAGGCAAACCCGGGAAATTTGAATTGGCCAGGGGGGGGACGGTCTTTCTGGATGAAATCGGTGAATTGCCCCTTACAATGCAGGCAAAGTTGCTTCGGGTTATTCAGGAAAGAACAGTGGATCGTCTCGGTGGAACAAAATCAATTAATCTGGATTTTCGGCTTATCGTTGCAACGAACAAAGATCTTATGGATTTGGTCAAGAAAAAATTATTCCGGTTGGATTTATATTTCCGGGTTAACGTTTTCGAGATTCAAGCTCCCAGCTTGAGACAGATCAAGGACGATATACTACTGCTATCACAGCATCTAATCTCTTTACTAAGGGAAGAAATGGGCTGGGGACCGTCGAAGATAACTGATGCCTCAGTGGAAATCCTTAAGCAATATCCCTGGCCGGGAAATGTCAGAGAGTTGCGCAATGTTTTAGAGAGAGCCATGATTGTTGCAAAAGGCAATATTATTTGTCAGGATGACCTTCCTGAACTGATTAAAAATTATGATGGGTATGGTTGTAAGGGCAGTGGTGTATGTTACCAGGGAACTCTCAGTCAACAGTTGAAGGAAACCGAGAAGGCGGCAATATTGGAAGCACTTCGCCAAACCGGAGGTAATAAGGCAAAAGCGGCAAAAATGCTGGACATTCATCGCTCTTCGCTTTATGAAAAGCTGAAATGGATAGCTTATGATACAAAATCAGGCAGTTTTTCAAAATAGAAGGCGGATAATATGAAGAAAACCGCTGCAATTAGTGTCTTGATATTTATATATGTCTATATATGCCGACATAATTAAATTTACTAAGTATAATTCAGTGGATATCATGGTTATCCATCAGGTAGTGTCTGTTTCTCCGGACAGATAATCCCTCAAAATTATATCGTGCTTCTCTCCTTAGATTTATAATTTTTAGTAATATCGACAATGTAGCCTGGTTTTGACAATTGGCCCGTATATTGCTTTGACCATAGCTCAAAGTGATGCCATTCATCTTAATCAATAAAAAGCGTTAAACAGTTCATAAGAAAAAGGAGTCTTTATGGGCACTGGCGCAGAAAAACTCATGGCTTTAGATGAAGCAATAAAGAAATATGTGAAAGATGGTTGCCACTTATCTATTGGAGGATTTACTCTGAATAGAAATCCGATGGCGGCGGTTTATGAAATTATACGCCAAAGGAAGAAAAGGCTTCATTGTTACGCCCACTCCAATGGCACCGGGATTGACGAACTGATTGGTGCCGATTGTGTCTCCCGGCTCGATATCGCCTATGGCGGGAACGGGAAGGCGGCACCAACATGTATCCGCTTCCGTGCGGCTGTTCAACAAGGAAAGATTGAGATTGAAGATTATTCGAATTATCATATGTCCTTGCGGTTTCACGCCGGTGCTATGGGATTGCCTTTCATAGTTACCAGATCAGGGATGGGTACGGATATTGTTAATCGCTGGGGTTATTCCAGGGAGATGAGGTCTATGGATCCTAAAATTCCCTGTAAAAAGCTGGAAATTATCGATAATCCTTTTGAAGATTGGTGCGGCGCTTCCAAGGTTGTTCTGCTGCCTGCTATTAATCCCGATGTTACCATTATTCACGTTCAAAAGGCGGACAAGTTCGGGACATGTAGAATTGAGGGTTTGACCTTTTGCGATGCCGACCAGGTCAAGGCTGCCAAAAATGTCATTATCACCTGTGAGGAAATTGTCGATACGGAAGAGTTAAGAAAGAAGCCGGAATACAACCAAATTCCTTTCATTCATGTCAGCGCCGTTGTTCACGTTCCTTTTGGAGCGTACCCTTCAGCCTGCTATAACTACTACGACTATGACCCGCAGTATTTGAATCAAGTCAGTAAATTTGCCAAAGATGACACTCTTTACAATGATTACCTTGATCGTTTTGTCTACGGTGCGAAAAGCCATCAGGGATTTTTGGATATGATGGGGACTGATCGACTGGCTAATCTGAAAGCGGACAAAAAAACGGGATATGCCGTTGATCTGGATCGAAGATAGAAAATATCAGGGAGGAAAGCAAGCGCATGGACTATACATTGAGAGAAATGATGGCTATTATGGCTGCCAGAGAAATTCACGATGGAGACATCGTTTTTTGCGGCACGGGTATATCCATGGTTGCCGCTATGGCGGCTAAACATATCAGCGCTCCGCAAAGTATCATTTTTTTTGAAACGGGAGCTATTGATTCCAAGCTAGAAGAAATTCCTATGGCGGTATCTGATTCGCGTGTCATGTACGGGGCTGCTTCCAACGGCGGCCTCCTGGATGCATTCGCCACAATGCAAAACAGAATAACAGGCGATCATGTCATCGGCATTCTGGGCGCAGCTCAGGTTGATAAATACGGAAACCTGAATTCTACCTGCATCGGCGATTATTCCAACCCGCGTACCCGTTTTTCAGGCAGCGGCGGAGCCTGTGATGTCGCCTCTTTCGTCCCGCGCTGCATCATTTTCATGCAGCATGAAAAGAGAAAGTTTCCCGTCAAGGTTGATTATCTGACTTCTCCGGGGTATCTCGACGGGCCCAAAGGACGTGAAAATGCCGGGCTTATGCCTGGGGGACCGACGGCCGTTATTACTAATATGGGGATTATGCGTTTTGATAATACAACAAAAGAAATGTACCTGGCTGGTTACTACCCGGGTATAACACCTCGGAAAATACTGGATAATATGGAATTCAGCGTAGATATTTCCAAAGCGACGGAGGTACCGCCGCCCACCACCAAGGAATTGAATATCCTCAGGGAAAAATGCGACCCCCAGAGGTTGCTTCTTTAGCTGTAGTGTTTTTTTTGTGAAAGTAATGAAATACGTAATCTAAGGAGGTAAGAAAGCGTCATCATGTGACATTCGGAATGGAGGGCTTCTTTTATGGTTATAAAGAAGCCGGAAACAGGGATGTAATAACAAAAGGAGGAGTAATGATGAAAACTAACAAAGTCGCAAAGGTGTTTGTTGTTTTTCTTTTAGCTCTGGCCGTTATGTTTGGTTTTGGTTTCCGCGACAAGGCGGAGTGCAAAACGTACAATCTTAAATTCCAAATGTCCTGGCATAGTCAGCATCCACAGTATAAAGCCTATCAACAATTTATCAAAATGGTTAAAAAAGAGACCGGCGGTGAAGTGACCTTCACGGTTTTCCCTGCGGACCAGCTTGTCAGCCGGGAAGAATCGCTCGAAGCGTTGAAAAAAGGAACAATCGATATGCTGGCAAGTTGCGCTTCGTATTTTCATGGAATGGTTCCGGAAGGTGACATCGACTGGATGCCCTATATTTCCCTTGGTCATCGCGACAAGTTTTATGACTACTTCAATGCCGACAACGAATTCAGCCGCATTATCCAGAAAGCTTACTCTGAAAAAGCCAATGCCTTGCTTTTAACTAATATACTCTGTGGAAGCTCCGGTATCGTCGGCGGGGGAACAAAAGAATATCCGACCGTCGACTCTCTGAAAAATATCAAACTGAGGGCGGCAGGCGGTGTCAATACCCGAATCGCCAAGGCCTGGGGTGCCAGTCCGGTGACGATGGCCACCGGCGAGATTTATCCGGCTCTGCAGATGGGGACTGTTGATGCGCTTATTTTTTATGCTTATGGTTTGAAAGATTACAAATTTTTCGAGGTGGCCAAAACGTTTACCGGGCCTCCCGTCTACATATGGGCCGATGACCTTTGGATCAACCAAAATTCTTTTGCGAAACTGCCCAAAGACATTCAGGACAAACTGAAGAAGGTGGCCAAGGAATGGGGCCGTTGGGCAAGCGTGGAATATTGGCCGGGCTATGAAAAGGAAATCGAAGTTTGGTGCAAAGCGAAGGGCGTGAAGTTTCTCGAGTTCGATGCAGCCAACATAGCAAAATCCAAGAAGATGCTTGAACCGGTATGGGACTGGTATGCCTCTGAGAGCTCTGGCTGTAAGAGAATGGTTGAATTGATCAAGGCCGAAGAGAAGAAGTGGTGATCCGTCTATCATCTGTAGAAATGCCATTCATTAAGAATGGGCGGCGGAGATATTCATTTCCTCCGCCCTACCATCAAGGAGAGAGCTTATGAGTCATGGAAGTGTGGCGCAAACCGTTGACAATAACGGTTTCATGAGGGCGATGACCAAATTCGATCAATGGCTTGCCGAGTTTGCTGGCTGGATTGTCGTGGTCATGATGCTGACTATCAGCTTTGATGTTGCTATGAGGTATATATTTGGAATGCCGACTACCTGGAGTTCTGAGATAAATCGCTATATGCTTGTTTTAGTAATGTTCTTCGGAGGAGGTTGGACCCTTCCCGCCGGCGGGCATGTAGCCGTCGATCTTATCACGGAGAACTTGACCGGACCCAAGAAGTTTTGGCTGGAAATCATAACTTCGGTTATGGCTGTATGTTATATGTCCGTATTTTCATGGGAATCGATTATTTATACCTGGGAAGCTATTGCGCATGGAGTGAAAAGCACGGAATATCTTGCCTGGCCCATGTGGCCGATGAGAGGATTTCTGGTGATCGGCGGGATTATGCTCACTTTGGAATTTTGCTTCAGGATTGTTCGTGCCCGCAAGAATCTGAAGGATGTTAAATAATTAAAACTATTGGAGGTAATACTTCATGGAATGGTATTGGATTCTAATTATAATGATGGGGTCATTGACCTTCCTGCTTTGCCTGGGACTTCCGGTAGCTTTCTCGCTGGGCTTTCTAAGTATGATCGCTGCCCTCATCTTCTTTCCGGGGACGACGGGTCTGTACGGTGTGGCGTTGGCAGGTTACGGACATATGAGTAGTTTCACCCTTGTCTGTGTGCCGCTCTTTATCCTGATGGCGCAGATAGTGATGTACTGTGAACTGGGCAAGGATACCTATGATGTGGCCGATCGGTTTATGCGCAGTCTGCCGGGCGGGTTGGGAATAACCAGCACATGTTTCGGGGCAATTTTCGGTGCCGTATGCGGTGCCAGTACTGCCGGGACCGCAACAGTCGGACTGCTTTCTCTTCCGGAAATGCTCCGGAGAAAATATGACCAGGGCATGGCGGGTGCCATTGTCGCGTTTTCCGGTGCGCTTTCCATTCTGATTCCACCGAGTGTCATCTTGATTCTCTACGGAACGCTGGCCAATGAGTCCATTGGTGCACTGTTTGCGGGCGGCATCATTCCCGGGATACTGATGACGGTTGTCGGTATGGTCTATATCTGGCTGATTGTATTGATCAAGCCTTCCATGGCACCCAGAGACGACACCCGTTTTACCTGGAAGGAAAAATTCACTTCTTTATGGAAGGTGTGGTCCCTGCTGGTAGTTGTCCTCCTCCTTCTCGGTACGATTTATACCGGAATTGCGACACCAACAGAAGCGAGCGCCATCGCTTGTTTGGCGGTTTTTGGCATTGCCTGTTTGCGTGGCACGATGAACCTGGCAATTCTTAGAAAGTGCATCATTCACACTGTCCGGACCACGGCTATGATCGGCTGGATCATTATTGGCGCGACCTCCTTTGGCTATGTCATCATTTACTCAGGTTGCGCTCAGCAGCTGACAGACTGGGTGGTTGGCCTTCCGGTTTCCCCCATGTTTATTGTCGCTGTCTTGATGCTGGGATACCTGCTGCTGGGCATGTTCCTTGATCCCGCAGCCATCGTAATGATGACGACGCCGATTATTCTGCCGATTCTGCTGGCCTTGGAGATCAACATCCTGTGGTTCGGTATCCTGATGACGGTAAATATGTGCTGCGGAAACATATCTCCACCGATGGGACTGAATCTGTATGTCGTCAAAGGGTTGATGCCTGATCAAATCAATATGAAGCAATTATTTGTAGGAGCCATTCCCTTCATAGTGATCGATGTACTCGTCATCGCCGTATTGATGATTTTTCCGGCCTTGACGACCTGGCTTCCGAGTATTATGATTCCAACGTAACAGGGAGAAACCGTGACAATGTAATGACTGTCCGGATGATTAAAAAATAAAATAAAACAGGTCGAAATACGGAAACTAAACTTAGACCTGACGAAAAGTGTTGATTTAAAAGTTTATTTAAAGGAGAGAAGCGTTATGAATTTTGGTTTAACGGAAGAGATGTTGATGTTGCGGAGTACGGTTCGGGATTTTGCCGTGGAGAAGATCGCGCCTTATGCGGACAAGTGGGATGAGGAGCACTATTTTCCGTATGCAGAAGTAGTGAAGCCGATGGGGGAGCTGGGATTTTTCGGGACGGTGATACCGGAGGAATACGGTGGGAACGGGATGGGCTGGCTGGCGGCGATGATCATCACGGAGGAGATAGCGCGGGCGTCGAGCTCACTGCGTGTTCAGGTGAATATGCAGGAGCTGGGATGTGCTTTTACGATATTTCGTTACGGATCGGAAGAATTGAAGAAGCAGTACATATCGAAGCTGGTTAATGCGGAGATATTGGGTGCATTTGCGATAACGGAGCCACAGGCGGGGTCGGACGTGATGGCGATCAAGTCGACGGCGGAGGATAAAGGGGACCACTGGCTGGTGAACGGGACGAAGACCTGGATATCGAATGCGACGGTAGGGGGCATCAACATATTTTATGCCTATACGGATCGTTCGGCGGGGGGTAAAGGGTTATCGGCATTTGTGGTGGATTTGAGCAATTTCAACGGGATAACGGTAACGAATCTGGACAAACTGGGATCAAGGTCGTCACCGACGGGAGAGATAATATTGGAAAATACTAAGGTTCCCAAGGGAAACATATTGGGGAAACCGGGAGACGGTGCGAAGATAGTTTTCGGATCGTTAAGCCAGAGCCGGCTGTCGGCAGCGGCGGGTGGAGTTGGTTTGGCCCAGGCCTGCCTGGATGTGGTGACGAAATACGCGATGGAGCGGGAGCAGTTCGGGAAGCCGATCGGGAGCTTTCAGATGAACCAGGATATGATCGGTCAGATGGTGGCGGAGATAGAGGCAGCCCGGCTGATGGTTTATAAAGCCGCCTGGCAGAAGGACCAGGGAGATTTAAACAATAACGTGGAAGTTGCGGCGGCGAAGTACCTGGCGGGCGAGTTGGCGTACAAATGTTCGCAGTATGCGATGCGGATACTGGGAGCTTACGGTTATTCGACGGAATATCCGGTGGCGCGTTACTTCCGGGATGCTCCGACCTATGCGATGGTGGAGGGATCGGCGAACGTCTGCAAATTTATCATGGCTCAGGATCAGTTGGGCATTCGTAAGGCGAACCGCTAGAAGAAGACGTACGATTAGACAAAAATATTTGGAATAAACTGGAGAGGTAATATGAGGCCGTATTTTGAGAGGATGGATGATTTGGGCAATCCGTTGCCGGAAGGGCATCTGGAGCGGATGAATGAGAACGTTTCGCGGATTGAGGAAGTGATGCGGGAGATTGATGCCGAAGTGGAGCGGATCAAGAACTACGGAGTGAAGACGGAAGAGATCCACAAACGTGGTGAGATGACAGTTTGGGAGCGGATCGAGTACCTGGTTGATCCGGGGACATTTTGTCCGCTGCACACGATATATGATCCGGAGAACGAGGAATCGGGTCACACGGGAGTAATCGACGGTTTAGCTCGGATATCGGGGAAATGGTGTGTTTTAATCGGATTCAACAACAAATGGATCGCCGGGGCGTGGATCGCCGGCCAGGCGGACAATAATTTACGTGTGACGGACATCGCGAAGATCATGAATTTGCCGTTGGTCTGGCTGGTGAACTGTTCGGGCGTGAAGCTGCCGGAGCAGGAGAAGGTATATGCCAACCGCCGTGGCCAGGGGACGTGCTTTTTCCGGCATGCGGAGCTGGAGCAGCTGGGGATACCGGTAATAGCGGGTATTTACGGGACAAATCCGGCGGGAGGAGGCTACCAGGGAGTTAGCCCGACGATACTGCTTGCGCATAAGAAGTGCAATATAGCGGTAGGCGGCGGGGGCATTGTCAGCGGGATGAGCCCGAAGGGATATTTTGATGAAGCCAGTGCGGAACAGCTGATAGAGGCCACAAGACACTTCAAGGCGGTACCTCCCGGGAGCGTAAAGATCCATTATGATGAGACGGGTTTTTTCCGGGCGGTATTTGAGACGGAGCAGGATGTGCTCGACGGTTTAAAGAGCTACATGGCGGAAGTGCCCGCCTATAATCCGCGGTTTTTCCGTGTGGCGGAGCCGGCGGAGCCTCTATACGACGCCAAAGAGATCAATGCGCTCATTCCTTTGAATCCGAAGGCGGGATTTAGTTTTGAGAATGTATTGGCAAGACTCGTGGATAATTCGGAGCACCTGGAATTTCGGCCGGAGTATGGTCCGGAGATTTACACGGGACTCGTGAAAGTTGACGGTTTTTTACTGGGAGTAATCGGGAACCGGCATGGCCTGTTTCCGGATTATCCGGAATACACAAAAGAATATCCCGGAATAGGGGGGAAGCTTTATCGCCAGGGTCTCATCAAGATGAGTGAGTTTGTGACCCAGTGCGGGCGGGACCGGGTTCCGATTGCGTGGTTTCAGGACACATCGGGGATCGATGTAGGAGATATAGCGGAGAAGGCGGAGCTTTTGGGACTGGGTCAGTCGTTGATTTATTCGATCGAGCAGACAAAACTGCCGATGATGCTGGTGGTATTGCGGAAAGGTACGGCGGCGGCGCATTATGTCATGGGAGGTCCGACGGCAAACAATCATACGGCATTTACTCTGGGTACGGCGGCGACGGAAATCAACGTAATGCATGGAGAGACGGCGGCGGCGGCAAGTTATGCCCGCAGACTGGTCAAGGAGAAGGATGCGGGGAAGCCCCTGCAACCGGTGATAGAGAAGATGAATGAGATGGTGAAACACTATCAGGAGACATCGCGGCCGCTGTATTGCGCGAAGAAAGGATTTGTCGATGAAGTTATCCGGCTCGAGGCAATCCGTAAATACCTGGTGGCGTTTGCAAACGGCGTGTACCAGAACCCGCGCTCGATCTGTCCGCAGCATCATATGCTGCTGCCGCGGCTGATCCGTTCGCAGATTGTGCAGGGATTGGCAAGACCGGAATGATGAAGAAAACATTTTAGGAAGGTATGATTTCAATGTCTACAGGAGATTTGTTGTTACTGGGAATCAACACGACGGTAATCGGCATGGGGACGGTATTTCTCACGCTGATATTATTAAGTGGAGTGATCGC
>Ga0228535_1000924_pt1 | contig 61377 bp, 50 predicted proteins | sample SJ1metagenome_FD_168457 | JGI IMG/M metagenome (GOLD analysis project Ga0228535, IMG submission 168457) | Enriched culture of PCE-dechlorinating microbial communities from Ithaca, New York, USA - SJ1 | ecosystem: Engineered > Modeled > Simulated communities (microbial... > Unclassified | place...
CCGAGGGATCCTGCATGATCGTCCTCGCCACCGACGCCCCCCTGGACAGCCGGAATCTGAAGCGCCTGGCGAAGCGCGCCCTGCTGGGCATCCCTCGAACGGGCGGGTATTATTCCAACGGCAGCGGAGATTATTGCATCGCCTTTTCGACGGCCGGGAGCCTCCGTATCCCGCACCAGACCCCGTCGGCGGCGCAGGCCCAGGCCGTGCTCCGCAACGAGCGGATGTCCCCGCTTTTCCTGGCCGCGGCCGAAGCCGCGGAAGAGGCGATCCTCAACTCCCTCTTCAAGGCGACGCTCATGGAGGGCAGGGACGGCCATGTCGCCGAACCGCTTCCCCTGGACATGCCCGGGAAGCCGCCCCTATGAACGGCACTCATGAAGAAAACGATCGGAATCATCGTGGGCACGGGACCCGGCGCCGCGGCCGGCGCGGATTTTCGTCCGGCTTGACATCCGCCGCCCAATTCAGTATAAATTCTTGTGCTTACCGTAAGGAGGTGAGATTTATTGGCCTTTGTAGTGCTCGAAGAAGGCGAATCCTTAGAATCCGCGCTGCGGCGGTTTAAAAGAAGAGTCCAGCAAGAAGCGATCATCAAGGAGATCAAGAAGCACTCCGTCTATTTTAAGCCCGGCGAACGCAAGCGGATGAAGCAGGCTCAGGCGCGAAAACGCATGAGACGGCGCATCAAGAGAGAACGCGAGCTCGAATACTGAAATCTCTGTCCTCCTTGTTCGATCAGTTTTGAAGTCAAGCAATATCTCTGTGGGAAAAGCCAAGAAACAGGTCCAGGAAAAGGAGGCGTGTTTCTGCGCGCCGGCGCCGGCCTCGAAACCGGACTGGCTCAAGATCAAGCTCCCCTCCAACGGAAACTTTTTCCGGGTCGCGGAGCTGATGAGGAAGCGCGGCCTGCACACCATCTGCCAGAGCGCCCGCTGTCCGAACATGACCGAGTGCTGGACCGCGAAAACGGCGACGTTCCTCATCCTGGGCGACACATGCACGCGGGATTGCGGATTCTGCGCCGTCAAAAAAGGAACCCCGGCCTCCCCGGAGCCCGATGAGCCCGGCCGGGTGGCCGAGGCCGCGCTTGCGCTGGGACTGGAGTACGTGGTCATCACCTCGGTCACCCGGGACGACCTGGACGACGGAGGCGCGGCGGTTTTCGCGCGGACGGTCGAAGCCGTCAAAAAAAGGATCCCCGGGGCGGAAGTGGAGGTCCTTATCCCCGATTTCGGCGGACGGACGGCCGACCTCGAAACCGTCCTCGGAGCCGGGCCCGAGATCCTGAACCACAACCTGGAAACGACGGAATCCCTCTACCCCCGGATCAACCGCCCGGCCGCGAACTACGAGCGGTCGCTCGGCGTCCTCCGGCATGCCAAAAAGATGGGGGCCCGGACGAAATCCGGGCTGATGGTCGGGCTGGGCGAACGCAAGGAGGACATCATCCAGACGCTCTCCGACCTGCGGCGGGCCGGATGCGACCTGCTGACCATCGGTCAGTACCTCCAGCCGACGCCGGCCCAAGCGCCCGTCCAAAAATATTACGCGCCGCTCGAGTTCGAGCAGCTTCGAAACGTCGCCCTGGATTTCGGCTTCGTGAACGCCGTGGCCGGGCCGCTCGTCCGAAGCTCTTTCCAAGCCGGGAGATTGTCGAGGTCCCTCGACCGACGGCGGGAGGCCTAGCGGCGATGCGCTACTTCATCTTCACGGACATCCACGGGAACCTCGAAGCTCTCCACGCGGTGCTCAAGTCCATCCAGAAAAAGAGAATCGACTACTATATCCTCCTCGGCGACCTCGTCGGCTACGGAGCGTCTCCCAATGAGGTCATCCAAAAGGTGATGGCCCTGAGACCGGCTTCCATCATCCGCGGCAACCACGACAAGGCCGCCTGCGGGCTGGACTCCGTCCAGAATTTCAATCCCATCGCCGCGGCCGCCATCCACTGGACGAGAAAGAACATCTCCAAAAAGAACATGGACTTCCTGAGCCGGCTCGGCAAAGGCCCGGAAATCATCCATGACCACATCACCATCTGCCATGGAGCCCCGTTCGACGAGGATTATTACATTTTCGGTGAGTTCGACGCCGACGAGGCGTTCGACTTTTTTCAAACCCCCATTTGTTTCTTCGGCCATACCCATTTTCCCTTTATCTACTCGAAAGTCGACCAGAACGTCGAGGGGACGTTCATCGAAGACAACGCCTACGGCGTCAAGCTCGAAAAGGACGTCCGCTACCTCATCAACCCGGGTTCCGTGGGCCAGCCCCGCGACAGGAACGCCCGGGCGGCGTACGCCATCTACGATTCGGAGACGCGTATCATCAAGTTCTTCCGGGTCGAGTACGAGATAGAAGCCGCCCAGAAAAAAATCCTGAAGGAAGGCCTGCCCCTCGGCCTGGCCGAGCGCCTGGCGCTGGGAATCTGAGCCGCGCGGCCGCTCCCTCGCGGCGCCCCGGCCGGCGGCGCCTGGGCGAACGCCCGCTTCCCCATCCTTTCTCTCAGCGGCCGTTTTCCGCGGGCGGTACGGCGGGCGGTTCGATCCGGGGATTCGCATAACAATAGAGACAGGCGTGCGGACAGGTCTGCGCGTAGCTTCCGATGTCGAGGGAACGCGTGCAGCGGCATTCGGCCCGCTGGCTCCGGTCCTTCCTCGTATCCGCGGGCTCCCGGCGCGGATGGAGCTCCTGCAGCCGCCGGCCGTCGATGCAGGCGGACGGCTCGATGCCCGCGACGGCGGCCGGGAACTTCCGGCCGCAGGAATAAAGGCGCAGCCGACGGCCTCGCGCGACTTCGGCCAGGGCGGCGGCGTGGGCCAGCTTCTCCTCATCCCCCGGGTCGACGAAAGGAAACCCGGCGCGGGCCGCCCTGAGCCTGGCTTTCCTGTACCACTGGGCGAAGCTGAACCGGATGTCCTCGATTCCCAGGGACGCGGCCCTCTCGCACAGAGTCTCAAAGAAATGGAGGTTCGACCCGATGGAATCATCGTTTTTCCAGAAAACGACCGGGTCGAAGCGGAGAGAGAGCCTCAGGGGGCTGCCGGCGATGTCCACGAGCGGAGGCAGCTCGTCGAGCGCCTTTTCGGGCGGGGGCGCTTCCCGTTCGATAAAGCCGCCGCCCAGGCCGGTGATCGTGAAATGCAGATAGACCTGGCCGTAGCGGCCGAGGAGGTCTTTGAGCCCGTTCCGGTTCGAGATCAGGTTCGAAAAATCCTTTGACCAGAGGACGACGGTGTGCACGCTCGACGGCCGCAGATCCACATCATAAGCGCCCCCGGACGGCCCCGCCACCCTCGCCCTCTCCGCCCTGAAGACCGAGGACAGCCAGTCCGGGAAAAAGGCGACGAGGTCCGTCCGCCGGGAAGCGCTGATCACGGATTTCATCTTGTCTTGACAGCCGCAAGGAATGACCTTAGTATTTTAGCCGACTGCACCGAGAGCCGCAATGTCCGTCCTTCGCGCCGAACAACTCGTCAAAACCTACAACCGCCGCCGGGTGGTCAAGGGGCTGAGCCTCGAGGTCCGTTCCGGCGAGATCATCGGCCTGCTGGGCAGAAACGGCGCGGGGAAAACGACGACGTTCCAGATGATGGTCGGCCTGGTCAAGCCGGACGGCGGGGCCATGTTCCTCGACGGGGAAAACATTTCCCGGCTGACGACGGATGTCCGCGCATCGATGGGGATAACCTATCTGCCCCAGGAGGGCTCGGTTTTCCTCAAGGCCTCCGTGGAGAACAACCTTGAGATGGTCCTCGAGCTGGAACCGCTGTCCGCCGAGGAGAGAAAGAAGGTCGCGTCCGGTCTGCTCCGGGAATTGGGGCTTCTCGACCTGGCCAAGCAGTCCGCGCACAGCCTGTCGGGAGGGGAGCGGCGGCGGCTGGAGATATGCCGCGCTCTCGTTCTCGAGCCGAAATTCCTGCTCCTCGACGAGCCGTTCACGGGCATCGATCCCCTGACCATCCTGGAGCTTCAGAAGATCTTCCTCCACCTGAAAACGAAGGGCCTCGGCATCGTCATTTCGGATCACAATGTCCGCGACACCTTCAGCGTCGTCGACCGGGCTTACATCATCGACGAGGGGGAAATATTGATCGAGGGGACTCCCTCGGAGATCACAGCGGACGGGACGGCCCGGGAAAAATTCCTTGGAAAAGATTTCCGGCTCGGCGAGGAAGTGCGGGCCTAATCCCGCTCCCGGAAGAGCCGGTCGCCCAAGGTTTCCTTCAAGAAAAAGTAAAAAAGGAAAAAGTAGGAAACGAGCAGAACTCCGAAGAAAATGAAGGACGAGGTCCCGGCCACCGCCAGCACCTGGAAAAGCGAAACGTCCATCGACCGGGAGGCGAGCCAGAGCGAGACAAGCCAGAAAACGCCCATGAAGAGGACATCGAACAGCTTGGCCTTGATAAACAAGGCCGGCCGGAAGGGACGGGCTTCCCGGATGCTTTCCTCCTCCGCCTCGTTCTCATCCCGTCGTCCCAGGGTTTCCTCGAAAGCCGGCTTCCTTTCCGGCAAGGGCCCGGATTTTTCCCGGGCGCGGTCCAAGGGAAGCTGCTCTTGGAGCGGCCTCTCCGGGATTCCGATTCCCGAATCGGCGGCCCTTTCCCTTATCTCGAAGGCCGGCGCCTCCGAGCTTTCTTCCTCTTCGGCTTCTTCGGCCTCTTCGTTCGCGAACTCCCGGTCCACGAGTGTCCTCTCTTCCTCGCCCTCCTCCGAAGCGGCCGGCTTTTCCTTTATCAGGCCGGCCCACGGCGGAAGGCTGTCCGTGTTCGAGATCATGGGCTTCTGCGTCTCTTTCGGCACTTGCTTATCCCTGAAAATATCCAGAATTTTTTCAAGCTGATCGCTCCCGGATTCCGCCGTTTTGCCGATCCTGTCAAGCTCGCGGGTATCGAACGTCAACGGCGTTTTGACGGCCTCGGCGGCCTTTTCGGTCTCCGCTTCGGGCTCCGGGGCCGGCTCCGGTATTTCCTTTTGAGACGGCGCGGGGGCCGCCTTGATTTCCTCTTCCGCCGAGCGCGGTTTTCCGGGGAAGACTTCCTTGATTTTTGATTTTTCCAATCGGATGACCCGGGTCGCGCTCTCCGCGTCCGGGAAGGGAAGCACGCCCTCCTTGGGCCCGGATTCTTCTTCCGATTTCAGGGGCACGGGTTCAGCTCCTTTTTCCTCTTCCGCGCATTCATCGGCGACGGGCTCGTCGACGATGATCACTTCTTCTTCCTCGATATCCTCGCCGGCGTCGTCGGACTCGCCTTCTTCGAGAAGGACGGAGTCGTCATCGGCCTCTTCTCCGCCTCCGGCTTCCTCCGCGAAATCGATTTCTTCTTCATCGTCTTCTTCTTCGGGAGCGGCATCTCCGGACTCCTCATCGGGCGGCTCACCGATTTCGTAGTCCTTTTCTTCCCCTTCGGCATGAATGATTTTCTCCCCGGGGATTTCTTCCTCGGCGGACTCATCCTCGGGGAAAAGAAGCTGCGTTCCGCAATTGCTGCAATACTCGGCCTTTTCGTCGATGATCGCCCGGCAGTAAGGACACCGCGTGATGGCCATTGACCTATTTATAAGGCGAAAAAAGCCGGATGTCAATGAAAATAGAGGCGGCTAAGCCCGCCGGCGGACGGCGTTTTTCAGCCGCGCTTGATTGACTTCCGGCCTGAATTGGATACAATGAATAACGCCGTGGGCGATTAACTCAGGGGAAGAGTGCTACCTTCACACGGTAGAAGTCAGAGGTTCAAATCCTCTATCGCCCACCATCCCTTTCCAGAGACGCCATCCATATTTACCTTGTTATTTGATCTTCCCCCGATATCGTGGACATGCCGAAAAGGTTGACATAAGTTCAGACAAGGAGGCATGTCATGGGGTACAAAAAGCGGAGGGTTTTCAACCCGGAGTCCAAAAGGAACGTTGTGAAACCGGTATTGGAAGGGAGCCGCAAGATTCGAGGAGGCTGAGCTCTATCGGCAGATCGGACAGCTCAAGGTGGAACTGGACCGTAAAAATAAATCTCAGTCGTTTCTGTCGAAATGAAGCGGGCCGAGATCGAGCCTGGACAGCCGATGATTCCGGTCGTTCGACAGTATGAGCTTCTGAGTTTGCCCCGGTCCTCGTTTTATTATAGTCCTTGCGGCAAGGACGGCTATAGCCTGACGCTGATGCGTCTGATCGACGAGGAGTTCACAAGACATCCGCTCTACGGGGCGCGGCTGATGAAGGCGATAGAGGCTGCGGTTTGGGCATAGGCCAGCTCGAGATCATCGCTCCCAGGGCTTCTGCTGATGTCGATTTTGCGGTTGTCCCTAAAAAAGATGGCTTTCGGACATCGGCATGGCTGAAATGGTCACGACAGGCAGGTCTTCAATGCACCTTGGGAAGGCTCCTCTACTGTCTAAACAATGGCGTCCACCTCAGATCTCGCCTTAAAGCTTGATTTTCCCCCCTGAGAAGGCCCGGAATCTGAATCCATCCGAATCTGTCCATCTTTTTGCTACCTAGCAGTTGTAGTCCGCCTTCATAAGAAACAGCCGCGGCAGGGGATCATCCTTTATCGCCTTGAGCAACTTATTGATCCACGCGTGCCAAGCGGCCAAGAGATAAACCTTAAGAATCCTGTCATCCGTCGAGTTGACGAAGACCTCTTCCTCGCCGCTCTCTTCGACGACCGTTCGGAACGCCGAAGGCAATTTTATCCCCCCGAATTTATCCAGGAGGATGACATTGCTTTTCTTTGCTATACCTGGCTTAAAGGCAAATCAAATCGGTCAATCAGTCAAATCTGGATAGACGGCTAAGGCTACATACCCTTATCCCCAGAGCTTGAATTTTTAACTTTCTGCTTTACTTTCTTTCACAAAATCATATTTTCCTATTCTTAGCAGCGCCAAAATCAATAGATGCATAAGATCTACGCCATATTCTTGAAAATACAAAAGCGAATGGGCGATTCGATGCCTTAGGTTTAACCCCGCCTGTTCTACCAATAGGAACTTGAAGAATAACAAGTCGTCTTCATCAAACAATTGTTTGATTTTATCCTCATATAGCAAGGCATGGAGGTCTTTTTCCCTTACGATGCGCCTACCTTTCCTGTCCTTCGTCTGATTAAACGTCGCAATGCCCGAAAACTCGCACATATCTCTTAATAATCCCTCGATTTTTAATGTAAGAGAATCAATGGGAAGCACCATATTGGGGCGGCTAGTCGGTTTAAGAAACCAGCGCTCTATTTGCACAAAATAATCATTAATTGAAGGAGCTAGTAGGCTTAGCCAGTTGTATGTAATTTCTCTTCCTTCTCCTAGCTTTCTTGAAAGAATTTTACCAAACCAAGATCTTTTTGCCAAATAGTCGAGCAGCTCTTCTGTATTTAGCTTATTATTCCTGATCGCGCTAAAGAATATTTCCCTTATAAGGGGGATATTGTTTATTTGGAGATCCATCTGATACTGTTGCAGTAATCCATAGTACTTTTCTTCGGCGTCCTCCGTGAAATGCTGTGCAGGATGTCCCCTCTGGTCCATGACCTCTTTATGGAATATTTTTAGAATGGGATGCTTTTCTCCAATGTCTTCGGCGATTTTCTCCATATTTTTGTACTTGGGAAGAAGGTGCTTAGAAACCATGAGCGTTTTGATAACCTCTTTTGGCTTTTTCCTTGCGAGATTCTCGGCGATTTCCCTACACCTTTCTATGTGTTTAGAAAGGTCTATCTTCTGTTTGAATTCCACAAGCTTCATCGACCCTCTTAGCTCAGCATATATCTTTTCAATTTCGCCTGTTTTCTTTTCGTCCTTGGTTATCTTGTAGTTTTCAAGCGCTTGCTGGCAAAAAGACAAAGCCGCTAGGCTATTCCCTTGCTCAGCCTGCCTCATCAGGATTTCATACAATTCCGCGATTCTTTTTCGCCAGTCCTTGAATTTCTGATTGAGTCTTGCATCCACCTTTTCGCCTAATTCAAGCAGTCTTATTGCCCCATGCAATTTCCCGCTATCCACGTCCATTTCCGCCAATCTCCAGCAGACATCTGCAATGCCAAGGTAATCGTTTTTTAAAAATACCTTTTTTTCTTTTAGCATTAAGTCAATCAGATTATTTCTTAAAGCAAACGTGGAGCTGCTTTTATCGTTGAATTTCCATATGAGCCTAATGATCTCGGATTTGGCATCGGCCAGTCTGTATTTCACTTGGCACGCGATAAAGAATGCGTTTCTTATGGCATTCATTAAGTCCAGTCCATAGTGTTTATCTGGTTTTTCCATGTCCTGTTTCTCGTATATATTTGCGAGTTCCAGGTAGGAATCGATGGCCACTTTTGCATATTTCAAATGCTTCTTCGGACTGAGCCAAAGCAGGAGAGAATAACGAGCCCTCGTCAAAGGAATACGGGCAGTGCTTGATCTTTCTATTAAGTATGCATATGTTTTATCGTTGAATTCATCTAAATTGGGAAATATGATTACCTTTCCCTTTTCGTCGGTTGCAGTTAACTTCGGCGATAATTTGTTATTATAAAGCCCAAAATTGAAAAATTCTATTTCCCATTGAGCTTTTTCTGCTTCATCTGTCTTGTTTTCCTTGTGCTTTGAATCTCGCAATCTTTTGAACAATTCGGCTATCTGATGCGGGTATTTATAAGTCATTCCATTTTCTTCAATATGGTTATAAAGGGATTCAAAGTCGTCCAAGTTCCCCATCGCATCCTCCTTGAAGCAAGTGCACAAACATAGGTTATATCAAATTAAGAATTAAGTCTCATTAACGTTACGACATCCATGTGGATGGCTGCCTTTTCGATAGCGCAGTTTATTGTACGTTCTTGGAAATGTTATGGTAGAATATTTTTTTGAAGTGGCTGGGGAACACTCCCAGCTTTTAGTTCCCATCATCAACCCGCCTTTTGCTGACGACAGCCAGCGCTGGCCATTTTTCCTTTATCAGCCTTTTCTCCAAAAGGCAGTCGGACAAAACCTCCACATCCTTCGCTATCTCTTCTGTCATAATTTCATGCAAGTCCTCTATCAACCACTTCTTCCAATCCTTAATCTCTAGCTTCAGCCTTTCAATCTCAATTACCTCCGTGAAACGAATGGAGGGTTCCTCCCCTTCCAAAATTCCCATTTCGAAAATTGCGTTATCGTTTTCTTCACCTCTTCGACCTACTTACTCATCACTTCAATCCTGACCTTCACGAATTCCTCCTGCAGCCTCTCGACCGCCTGTTCCCCTGAATTCCATGCTTCGCCCAAATGCCTCGTTAGTCTGTCCATCCGTTTTTGCAGCTTCTTGTATTCATCTGTTTTCTTGACCTTGGCCTCCAGTTTCTCGTGATTCTTGTCGTATTCCTGTTTGATTTCCTGCTGCTTCCGTTTTTTCACGTCCTTAATCAGAAGCGCCACTCCGTTGACATTTACCTTTATCTGCATCACCCCCTCTGGAAGACATCTTGCCTTCTATTTGGATACTCCTTCTTACTGAAGGAGGTGAAACGCAGAAGCGAGAGATCTCGGATTTCGCACTTCTTAACGCCGACTAAAGCTCCCGGAAGGAGAAAATCACATTATGCCGAATACTTTCGGCTTAAGTGGTTTTTTTGAAATTATTAATTCCAGTTGGAAGGTACGCGCCCTTTTTGATACATTGTTTTCAGAATTGTGCAAAACGGGGTAAGAATATGGTATTGCCGAAAAACCCATATGAAAAATTCGTCGCGGTAAAGGAAGCGTACCTAACGCATATCATTCCGAGCATAAGGCTGGTCTATGAAAAAACAAACAAAGTCCGAGAGTCGTTTATACTCGTTCACTGCGCAATACTGAGCCTTTCGGGATTCTACGCAGGGAGCAACGATACGACCGGTTTCACTTACAAAAAATACATCGCTGATTTCTTTCCGAAGGGATACGATCCGGACAATATGTGGAAAGACCTGAGAAATCACCTTATTCATGCCTATACGGTGACTCGTTCTTACGTGCTGGCTCACAAGCATCCAGAAAAACACCTTCTGGTGAAGAAGGTTAAAAGCAAGTTTACTGGCATTCCTATGGATCTTATCTTTCTGAATTTCGAGGACTTCCTTGACGATTTTGAAAAAGCCGCGAAAGCTTACTTTGAAAAGGCTCATTCGGAGCCGGATCTTTTGGCAACACTATGCAACCGATATGATATTGCCCCGCCTGCTATATACATTTCCGACACAGAAGTCGCCGCACATTCTAAAAAACCAATTCGGAACTAGAGCGGTCAAGTACGACATCATCCAAGGAGCCTCCTGGCGACACGGACAGACAAAAACTGTGCCCAAAGCGTGTCCAAAAATATCAAACTCCATCGAAATCCGGGAGGCTTTGAAAAGGGGCGTTTTACAGGCGAAATCCCCTATTTTCTGCACCTTAGTTTTTTGCGCTGCCGCCTTCACACGGTAGAAGTCAGAGGTTCAAATCCTCTATCGCCCACCATCCCTTTCCAGAGACGCCCTCCATATTTGCCGCGTTGTTTTCCAGGGGGGATAAATGGGCTAGATGGATTCGAAGATATCGTCGGCAACCCCTTTATCCGAGAATGCGTGTCCGTTCAGAACCCTCCTTTCCCGGGGAAAATCGTTCCGCGTTTCGCGAAGAGCCCCTGCCCCGCTCACGGGCCCAGCATTTCCTTCAACATCAGGCAGTTGTCGACCGCGAAGGCCTGATAGTCATTGTTGAAATAGACGTAGGCCTCCCCGGCGTTCGTCCCCCGGAGGGTGCCGGCCCACTCCTCGAGTTCCTCCCGGCTGTAGTTGTGCCGGTGCTCCCCCGTCAGTCCGTGGAACCGGAAATAAGCCACGGGCGCGGTCCCGGGAGACGTGGGAGGGACTTTGGCCGACGACACCGTGCAGAACACGACCCCGTGCGCCCGGAGCAGCGCGTAAGTCCGTTCGTCGTACCAGCTCCCGTGGCGGAACTCGATGACGTTCCTGTAATCCGGCGAAAGCGTCTGGAGAAACCCGCCGAGGAGTTCCAGGTCAAAGGTGATCGATGGAGGAAGCTGGAAGAGGATGCAGCCGAGCTTTTCCCGCAGGGAATCGGCCAGGATATAGAAATAGCGGACTTCGCCTTTCACGTTCCGGAGCTTCTTGACGTGCGTGATCCGGCGGTTGGCCTTGAGGGTGAAGGTGAAATCCGCGGGGGTTATCCGGAGCCAATTTCGGAGCGTCTCGGGCCTGGGAAAGCGGTAGAACGTCATGTTGATTTCGACGGTGGCGAACGTCCGGGCGTAGAAGGGGAGCCATTCGTTCGCCGGCAACTCGGGAGGATAGAAACGTCCCTTCCATCCCGGGTAGCTCCAGCCCGATGTTCCGAAATGATATGAGGGCGTCATGGAATTCCCCCCATCGGCGTCCAGGCTGATAAAAGCCGAAGCCCTATCGAATCATCCTTCCTCGAAGGCCTCGGCGACGGCTTTTCCCGTCTTCAAATAGGGGCCTTCCGGCATGAAAAACAGCAGCGGGTTCATTTTTTTGTAATCGGGTTTCCTGCCCGCGAGACACCTCTCTTCACAATAAACCCGGACGACCTTGCCGATGATCAGGGCCGCCGCGCCAAAGGCCTTGGATTCCACAAGCTCGCATTCGACATTGAGCGGACACTCATTCGCCATGGGCGCCGTCTTGAGTTTCCCGTAGAAGACATCGAAGAGGCGTGACTTGTCCACTTCCGAGCCCGAGTGCATCCCGCAATAATCCACGGTTTTCGCCATGCGCGCGGACGGGATGTTGAGGCTGAACGTCTTGTTCTCCTTTACGCCCTTCAGGGTGTAGCGCGCCTTGTCCATGCTGGCGCCGATAAGCGGCGGATCCTCCTGCAACAGGCTGAACCAGGCGATGGTGAAAAAGTTGGGCTTTCCCGAGACGTTCGCCCCCAAAAGGGCGACGGGCAGGCACAAAGGCGGCAGCTTCCACCCGGTTCTAATTTTTTTCATGATGCCCCCTCACCTTCCATTTTTGAATTGATCCAGGGGTTCATGGAAATCCCCATGTCCGGTCATTCCGGCGGATTCCCCATGATTATTATCCTTATATTATATCCGGACGTTTCCGGCCCGGCCGGCTCTGGATTCGGGACCCCATAATGCTTCACCCCGCCGCTGGGGATGATAGACCGCCGGGCCGCCGGATGTCAACTTGAAAGGACGTCCCTTATCGCCCCGAACGGGAGTGCTTTCTTGACATCCTCCAGCCCACGATTTATGCATTCCGCAATGGCGGGAAGGGGCATCATCGGGAAATCGGGTCCGTCGGCGGACATGAGACTCGCCGGAAATAAGGTAAACAGGTATTGTGTCCCCGATTTCGACGGGCGCGATGCGGGCGATCCGGCCTCAAGCGCTCCGTTTCAGCGCGGGCGCCGATCTCCGCGCTCATTTTCACGGCGACGATCAGGCGGGCAGCGCACTCTTGACACGGATTTTCGGCCGGGAATATCATCGGCCTCGGCAGGTCTTCGTTGAGCATATCGAATTTGGAGGAGCGCCAATGACTCGAACGTCAAGTCTGAAATGGGCCGGCGCGGCGTTTGGATTTTGCCTGATCGCCGCCGCCGGGGCGGTCGGCCCGGCGAACGGGTCCGGCACGCCGAGCGCCGTCAGGACCGAGGTCGTCGCATCCCAACCATGCTGGGTCATCGAAAACGGCGATGTCCGGCTGGCCGTGACGCGGCTGGGAGCGCAGATGGCCCCGGTCACCTTCTACCGCGGCGGCGACCGGGCCGTCGAGCCTTACTACATCAGCCCCTGGCAGGGCGAAGGCCTGAAGCTCGACCCTCCGGTGCTGATCCCCCTTCGGGGCGATTTCTTCTGCCTGCCCTTCGGCTCGAACGGCGCGCCCTACGAGGGCATGGCTTTCCCCCCTCACGGCGAACCGGCGGGCTCGCCGTGGACGGCCGTCAGCTCGGCCAGAACCGGGGCCGTCACCACGCTGACGCTCGAATTGAAGACGAAAACCCCGGCTGGCAAGGTCACGAAGACCATCCGACTGGTCGACGGCCAGAACGCGGTTTACACCCGGGAGCGGCTCGAGGGCTACTCGTTGAAGACGTCGATCGGCCACCACGCCATCCTGGCCGTTCCCGGGAAGGAAGGCTCGCTCCGCATCGCCACGAGCCCGATCCGGTTCGGCATGACCTCGCCCTTCCTTTTCAGCGATCCGGCCGACCGCGAGTACCAGTCGTTCGAGATCGGGAAACGGTTCGAGAGCCTGGCGAGCGTGCCGCTCGCCTGGAAGGATTCCGAGCCCGCCGACTGCACCTCGTTCCCGGCCCGCGAGGGCTTCGCGGACCTGCTCGCCGTCTTCAGCGAACCAGCCGACAGGCTGCCCGGCGGGGTGGCCTGGACGACGGCGACGAACCAGGACGGAGGCTACCTCTGGTTCTCGATCCGCGACCCGCGCGTTCTGCCTGCGACGGTTTTCTGGATGGAGAACCACGGACGCCACGGCGCGCCCTGGAACGGGCGCAACCGCAGCCTGGGCCTGGAGGATGTCTGCGGCTACCTCAACGAAGGCATGCCGCTATCCGCGCAGCCGAACGACGTCAACGCGCGGGGTATCCCGACGGCCGTCGAGCTGAAGGCGGACCGGCCGACCGAAATCAATTACATCCAGGGCGTCGCGAAGATTCCGGCGGATTTCCGGATGGTGAAGGACATCGAGTTCGGATCCGGCGAAGTCACGTTCGTGTCCGTGACGGGCAAGAAGGTGACCGTTCCCTTGAATTTCGAGTTCGCACGCACGGGGAAGCTTTAAGCCGAAAAGGTTCTGAAAGATCCGCCCGGTCGCGCGACCGTTTCGTTTCTCAGGGCCGGCCGATTTCTAGGCGCATCCAACATCGGCTCCACGGCAAGTTCGCCCGGCATCATGGCACGCTCCCTGAAATCATAGCCCCACGGCCCGCCGGCGTCAAATCTGGGGACACAATACTCATTTACCCTATTTCCGGCAAGCATCGTTTCCCCCGGCTCAGCTTGCCGGGTGATCGATAAAGAAATAGGGTAAATGAGTACTGTGTCCCGCATTAGAGGCCTTGCGTCCCCGAGCTTTTGGGAGATAAAATGATCCCGTGAAGAAGAAGGTAAAAATGACGGGACTGATCATCTTGACGATCATTCTGATTATCATCGCCGCGGCCGGCGTCGCGACCCTGAGTTTCAGCAGCCGGATAAACGGGGAAATGTCGAGCCTTCGCTCCCGATCAACGCCGGGCCCGGAAATCGTCGTGACGGAAGAAATGCTCCGGCGCCTGCCCCCGCCCGTTCAAAAATACATGACCTACACGGGAGTGCCGGGCCAACCCATCCCCCGGACAATCCGCTTGAGACAAAAGGGCCGGATAAGGCAAAACGCGAAATCGGCCTGGATGAGGTTCGAAGCCGAGGAATGCTACGCCACGAACCCGCCCGGCTTTATTTGGAAGGCCTGCCTGCCGGGCAAGGGATTGCCGTTAACGATCGGCCGCGATTCTTATCTGGAGGGCCGGGGCAGCATGCTGATTAAAATGCTGTCGCTCGTCCCGCTCGTGAACGTCGCGGGAAGCGAAATCGACCAGGGGGCGATGATGAGGTACCTCAATGAGATGATGTGGTTTCCGGCCGCCTTCCTGGGAAAGGACGTGTCCTGGAGGGCCATCGATCAGACCTCGGCCGAGGTCACTCTGACGCGGGACGGGCAAAGCGTTTCGGCCGTCATGCATTTCGACGGGGACGGCAAACCGCTGAACTTCGTCGCCGGGCGATACAGGATGGCGGACGGCCGCTATGACCTTGAAACCTGGTCAACCCCGTTTACGGGCTACGGCGAGTTCGAGGGATTGCGGCTGCCCGTCCGGGGACAGGCCGTCTGGAATCTCGAGGAGGGCGACCTGGTTTACATCGAACTCGAAATCACGCGACTGGAATATGACGGGACGGATTAGCCCCCGGGTTCGAAGAATGAGTCGCATGAATTTCGCCGCCGCCCTCGCCGCCGGCGACGAGGCCAAGGCCGACGCGGCCGTGGGCAAAACCGCGCGTTCGTCCTTTGACAGGCGACGGCGATTGAAATAGAATGGCGGATCTGAACGTGGCGAGGTCGACATGAAGAAAACCATTTCGTTTTTTCTCTTTCTCTCCGTCCTTTTCCTGGCGCCTGCGTTGCATGCCTTGCAGGCCGGCGAAGTCCCCGCCCGCGAGAAGCCGGCCATCTACGATCCGGCCGCGGACGTCAAGGCGCTGATCGCCGCGGCCATGGCCGACGCGGCCGCCGGCCAAAAGAATATCCTGCTGATGTTCGGCGGCAACTGGTGCCCCTGGTGCCATTTCCTGCACGAGCTGTTTGATTCCGACCGGGCGATCCGGGACCGGCTGCAAAAATCCTTCATCCTGATCATGGTCGACGTGGGTGAGAAAGCCGGCCAGCCCCTGAACACGGATTTGCTGGAGCTCTACCGCGTCAAGGGGATGGGCTATCCCAGCCTGGCCGTGCTGGATGCCAAGGGCAAGCTGCTCGCAGCCCAGTCGAGCGGGGTTCTCGAAAAAGGACGCGGCCATGACCCGAAAAAAGTCCTGGCCTTTCTCGACATCCACGCCCCCGGGGAGTGAACGGCCCCGGGCCCGTATCGCGTCCGTTTGAAAGCGGCGGGAAACGGCCTTCTCTCCAATGACATGCCCCGAGCCGGCAGCCATGCCGGGCGCATGAACGGAGGAGCAAATTATTAAAAAGAAATCCGCTGCGCCGCCGCGCTTTTCTCAAAGGGCCCGGCCTTTCCGCGCCGGCCACGCCTTCGCATTCCCCCACCCCAGCCCGGCCTCGCCGCTGGCCGACGGGTCCCGAAGCCGTGAACTCGGTGCTGATATCGTTATTATCGTCAGAGGGCTCGGAGGCTGCGCGGTCGCGCTAGCCGCCGCGTGACGACGGCGGCTTCCGGCGCCGCTCGAATCGGACCGCTTGCCGCGGAAATACCGGGCCTGCCGACCGGCTCAATCTTCCGCCATGGCGATGCCGATGGATTTCTTTTAAAAAAACACTTGACAAGAAAAACGCATCGTGTATTATAGTCGGCATTTATACGCGGAATTGAGCAGAAACATAAAACGAACATGAACACTCAATGGAATCGGATGGGATGCGAAGGCGGTAACACCGCTTCTCTCATCCCGGTCTCTCCGGTTTCCTCCGCTATCCTTCTTCTGATTTAAAAGGGCTCCGTTCCTGCCCTCTCTCGAGCCAGGAACGGAGCCCTTTTTGTATCTAGGCGGTTTATAGCCGAAATGAAAGGAGTTCGAGACATGACCAAGATCTATTACGAAAAGGACTGCAACCTGACCCCGCTTAAGAATAAGACGGTCGCAATCCTCGGATACGGAAACCAGGGGGAAGCCCACGCCTTGAACCTCCGCGACTCGGGGGTGAAGGTGATCGTCGGCCTGCGTCCGGAGTCCCGCTCACGGGCGAAAGCCTCGGCGGAAGGGCTCGAAGTGCTTCCCGTGGAGGAAGCGTCCGCCAAAGCGGACGTGATCATGATGCTCATCAACGACCACGTGCAGAAAGAAGTCTATGAGCGCTCCATTTTTCCCAGGCTCGAGCCGGGCAAGTCCCTGGTCTTCGCCCACGGATTCAATATCCATTTCGGGCAGATCGCGCCTCCGGAAATCGTCGACGTTTTCATGGTCGCGCCCAAGGGGCCGGGCCGGATGGTCCGGAACGAATACCTGGCGGGCGGAGGCGTTCCCTGTCTCATAGCCGTCCATCAGGATCCGTCGGGCCGGGCGCGCGAAACGGCGTTGGCCTACGCCGCCGCCATCGGCGGGGCGAGGAGCGGAGTCCTGGAGACGACCTTCAAGGAGGAAACCGAGACCGACCTTTTTGGCGAACAGGCGGTCCTCTGCGGCGGAGCCGCGGAGCTCGTCAAGGCCGGGTTCGAGACGCTTGTCCAAGCCGGCTATCAGCCCGAAATCGCCTATTTCGAGTGCCTCCACGAGCTGAAACTGATCGTCGACCTCATTTACCGGGGAGGCCTCAACAACATGCGGGACTGCGTCAGCGACACCGCCGAGTTCGGGGACTACATGTCCGGGCGCAGAATCATCAGCGAAGCGACGCGGGCGGAAATGAAGCGGATCCTGGGAGAAGTCCAGGACGGCACGTTCGCCAGAAACTGGATCCTGGAAAACCAGGCCGGCAGGCCGGCCTTCCAGGCCAGGAGGCAGGCGGAGCGCGGCCTTCTCATTGAAACCGTCGGGAAGAAACTGAGAAGCCTGATGAAATACTTGGAGGGGAAATCATGAGCCGGCCGATCGCCATCTTCGACACGACCCTCAGGGATGGCGAGCAGTCGCCCGGCTGCAGCATGACGGTCAACGAAAAAGTGGAGGTCGCCCGGTTGCTGGAGGAGCTGGGCGTGGACGTCATCGAGGCCGGATTCGCCGTCGCCTCCAAGGGCGATTTTGAATCGATCCGCCGCATCTCCAAGACCGTCCGGAAAACCGGCGTGGCCGCCCTGGCCAGGGCGCTCCCCGGTGACATCGAAACCGCGTGGGAGTCCGTCCGCGAGGCCGCGCATCCCAGGATTCACACCTTCATCTCCACGTCGGACATCCACATGGAACGAAAGCTCAAGAAGACGCGCGACGAAGTCCTGGACATCGTCGAGGGAGCCGTCCGGCTCGCCAGGAGTCTCTGTCCCGAGGTGGAGTTTTCCGCCGAGGACGCCACGCGGACCGACCCGGAATTCCTCTGCCGCGTCATCGAAATCGCGGTCCGGGCCGGAGCGGCCGTCGTCAACATCCCGGACACCGTGGGCTACACGACCCCGATCGAGTACGGCCGGCTCATCACCCGGATCCGGGAGAACGTCCCCGGGATCGATAAAACCGTCATCTCCGTGCACTGCCATGACGACCTCGGCATGGCCGTGGCCAACACGCTGGCGGCGGCCCAGGCCGGAGTCGGCCAGGTGGAATGCACCATCAACGGCATCGGCGAGCGGGCCGGGAACGCGGCCCTCGAGGAAATCGTGATGGCCCTCAAAACGCGGCGCGACATCTTCGGCCTGGATTGCGGGGTCGATACCCGGCAGATCTACAGGGCCAGCCGGCTGGTCAGCTCCGTGACGGGAACGGCGCTTCCCCCGAATAAGGCCATCGTCGGGACCAACGCCTTCGCCCACGAATCCGGCATCCACCAGCACGGCGTCCTCTCCGACAAAAGGACCTACGAAATCATGTCCCCCGAATCGATCGGGCTGCCCGGCAACCGGATCGTCCTGGGCAAACATTCGGGGAGGCACGCTCTCGAACGACGGGTCAAAAGCCTGGGCTACAACGCGACGTCCCAGGAGCTGGATAAAATCTTTGAGAGGTTCAAGGAACTCGCCGACAAGAAAAAAACCATATCCGACGCGGATATCGAGTCGCTCATGCATAACCTCCTCCCCGGCACGCCCGAGATCTACAAGCTGGACCGCTACACGATCAACAGCGGGAACACGATCACCCCGACGGCCAGCATCCGCATGATCCGCGACGGCGCCGTCGGAGAGGACGCGGCCACGGGCGACGGGCCCATGGACGCCGCCTTCCGGGCGATCGAAAAGATCATCGGCACCAAGTTCGAGCTCCAGGATTTTTCCGTGCGCTCGGTGACCGAGGGCAATGACGCCCAGGGAGAAGTCGTCGTGAAAATGCGCTCCGACGGCCGCACCGCGGTCGGCCGGGGATTGAGCACGGACATCATCGGCGCCGGCATCCACGCCTACCTCAACGCGGCCAACAAGATCCTGGCGGGCGCGGCGCCCGCGGAGCCGACGCGATGACGCGGGAAATCCAGGTCTACGATTCGACCCTCCGCGACGGGGCCCAGGGAGAAGGGATCTCCTTTTCCGTGGAGGACAAAAGGAAGATCGTCAAAACCCTGGACGACCTGGGCGTGGCCTATATCGAGGCCGGCAATCCGGGGTCGAATCCGAAGGACATGGAGTTTTTCGGCGGCATGAACGGGCTGAAGCTCGAACACGCCAAGCTGACCGCGTTCGGCAGCACCCGCCGCCGGGGCGTTTCCGTCGAGGACGATCAAGGCGTCCGCTCTCTTCTTTCGGCGGGCACTCCCGCCGTGGCGATTTTCGGGAAAAGCTCGGACGTCCACGTCAAGGAAATCATCAAGGTTTCGCTCGAGGAAAACCTGGCCATGATCAGGGATACCGTGGCCTTCTTCAAGAAGAACGGCCGGGAGGTCATCTTCGACGCCGAGCACTTTTTCGACGGGGCCGCCTCCGACGAGGAGTACGCCTTCCGGACGCTGGAAGCCGCGGCCGAGGGAGGAGCCGACTGGATCGTCCTCTGCGACACGAACGGCGGGTCCTTTCCGCTCCAGGTTTTCCAGCTGACCGGCAAAGCCGTCCAGAAGCTCGGCGTGCCCATCGGCGTCCATTGCCATGACGACAGCGGCATGGCCGTCGCCAATTCCATCATGGCCGTCGAAGCGGGGGCGTCGCAGGTGCAGGGAACTCTGATCGGATTCGGAGAGAGATGCGGAAACGCCAACCTGTCGGCCATCATCCCCGCGCTGCAGTTGAAACGGGGATGGAGGTGCGTCCCCGGGGACAGGATGACGGAGCTCACGGCGACGGCCCGCCTTTTGGCCGAGATCTCCAACGTGACGCTCCCGCCCGGGATGCCCTACGTCGGCAGGAGCGCCTTCGCCCACAAGGGTGGAATGCACATCGACGCCGTCTCCAAGGCGCCCAGCTCCTACGAGCATGTCGAGCCGGACTCCGTCGGAAACGACCGGCGGATCCTCATGTCCGAAGTCTCCGGACGGAGCACGATCCTGAACAAGGTCCAGCCGTATTTCCCCGGCCTGAAGAAGGATTCCAAGGAAGCCGGGATGCTCGCGGACCTGCTCAAGGAAATGGAGCACCGCGGCTATCAATACGAGGGAGCGGAATCATCGTTCGAGCTGCTGGTGCGCAAGCGCCTCGGCCGGTTCAAGCCGTTTTTCCGCGTGGAGAAGTTCACGGTGATCGAGGAACTGCCGCTGGAGAACGGCCGGGTCAGTTCGTCCGCGCTCATCGCCATCGTGGTGGACGGCGAAAAAAAGCTGAGCGCCGCCGAGGGAAACGGGCCCGTGCATGCCCTGGACAAGGCCTTCCGGCTTGCGCTCGACGGATTCTATCCCGCGCTGCGGCGCGTCCACCTGACCGACTACAAGGTGCGGGTGCTCGATCCGCAGGAAGCCATGGCCGCCCGCGTCCGGGTGTTGATCGAATCCACGGACGGGCACATGTGCTGGTCCACGGTCGGCGTCTCCACGGATATCATCGAGGCCAGCTGCCTGGCCCTGGTGGACTCGATCGAATACAAGCTCCTCAAGGATGTGGAAGCGAGAATCAAGGCTTTCATCTGAGCCTGGAAAGGATACACCATGAACATGACGATGACGCAGAAAATATTGGCCGCCCACGCCGGCCGGACCTCGGTCGAGGCGGGCGAGCTTATCCAGGCGCGATTGGACCTCGTCCTCGGAAATGACGTCACCGCTCCGCTCGCCATCCAGGAATTCCGCAGGGCCGGCGGGGGCGGAGTCTTTGATCCGGAGAGGATCGCCCTGGTCCTCGACCACTTCACGCCCAACAAGGACATCCAGGCGGCCGAGCTTTGCCGGACCGTGAGGAAGTTCGCGGCCGAACAGGGAATCGTCCATTTCTTCGGCGCCGGCGAGGTCGGCATCGAGCATGTCCTCCTTCCGGAAAAAGGACTGGTCGGGCCGGGGGACGCCGTCATCGGCGCCGATTCCCACACCTGCACCTACGGCGCCCTGGGGGCTTTCTCCGCCGGCGTGGGGAGCACGGATTTGGCGGCCGGGATGGCCACGGGACGCTGCTGGTTTAAGGTGCCGAGGGCTCTCAGGTTCATCCTCAGGGGAAAGCCCGCGGAATACGTCGGCGGCAAGGATGTCATCCTCCACCTGATCGGCTTGATCGGGGTGGACGGCGCCTCCTACATGTCCATGGAATTCGGCGGCCCGGGAATGGCCGGCCTCTCCATGGCCGATCGCTTCACCATGGCCAACATGGCCATCGAAGCCGGGGCCAAAAACGGGATTTTCCCCGCCGACGAAACGGCTCTCGACTACGCCCGGTCCCACGGGGCGAGCCGCATGGCCGTCTTCGAACCCGACGCGGACGCCGTTTATGACAAAACCATCGAGATCGACATGTCCGCCCTCGCTCCCCTGGTGGCTTTTCCCCATTCGCCGGCCGGCGTCCGGCCCGCCGGGGAAGCGGGCGATATCCGCCTCGACCAGGTCGTCATCGGATCCTGCACGAACGGCCGCTTGGAGGACCTGCGGACCGCCGCCGGGATTCTGAAGGGGAACAAGGCCGCCAAGGGACTCCGGCTGATCGTCATCCCCGGCTCTCCGGAGGTGTATCTCCGGGCGATCGAGGAAGGACTGGTCCGGATCTTCATCGAAGCCGGGGCCGTCGTCGGGCCACCGACCTGCGGTCCGTGCCTGGGCGGGCACATGGGCGTGCTCGCCGAGGGCGAACGGGCATTGGCCACGACCAACCGTAACTTCAAGGGACGGATGGGACATCCCGGCTCCGAGGTCTACCTGGCCGGGCCGGCGGTCGCGGCGGCTTCCGCGGTCGCGGGCAGGATCACGACGCCCGAGGCCGTCACGGGCGGCGGGCGAGAAAGGAAAGCAGAATGAAGCTCAGAGGCAAATCGCATAAATACGGAAACAACGTGGATACGGACGTCATCATCCCGGCCCGTTATCTCAATACCATCGACCCGGCGAAGCTGGCATCCCATTGCCTGGAGGATCTCGACCCGCGATTCGCCGCGGCCGTCGAGCCCGGAGACATGATCGTCGCCGGGAAAAATTTCGGCTGCGGCTCGTCCCGCGAGCACGCCCCCATCGCCATCCGCGGCTCCGGCGTCAGCTGCGTCATCGCCGCCGATTTCGCCCGCATCTTTTTCCGCAACGCCATCAACACGGGGTTGCCCATCCTGGAATGCCCCGAGGCCGCGCGCGAGATCCGGCCCGGCGACGAGCTTGAGGTTGATCTCGTGACGGGGACGATCGCCGATCTCAGCACCGGCCGGTCCTTCGCGGCAAAGCCCTTCCCGGCGTTCATCCTAGAAATCATCCGCGCCGGCGGCCTGGCCGGCTTTCTCAGGGACAAGGCCGGCGAGGCGGGAGGAGAAGGATGATCGGCAGCAGGACAATCGCCGTCATTCCGGGCGACGGGATCGGCCCCGAGGTCATCGAACAGGCCGTCATCGTCCTCAAGGCAACCGCGGCCGTCTTCGGTCACGGATTCGAATTCAGTGAATGGCCGGCGGGAGGCCGGGCCATCGACCAGGCGGGCGAACCCCTCCCGGGAAAAACGCTCGAGGCGTGCCGGAAGGCCGACGCCGTCCTTCTCGGAGCCGTCGGCGGCCCCGAATGGGACGATCTCCCCGGAGACCGACGTCCGGAACAGGCGATTCTCGGGCTGAGAAAGGGGCTGGGGCTCTTCGCCAACCTCAGGCCGGCGGTCCTCCACCCCGCGCTCGGGGACGCCTCCCCCCTCAGGAAGGACATCGTTTCCAAGGGAATCGACATGTGCATCGTCCGGGAGCTGACGGGAGGCATCTATTTCGGGGAACGCGGACGCCGCGACGGTCCGGGAGGGAAGGAGGCGTTCGACATCGAGGTCTACAGCGAAATGGAAATCCGCCGCATCGCCGCGGCCGCTTTCGAGATCGCTCGGACCCGGCGGAAAAAAGTCACGAGCGTCGACAAGGCCAATATCCTCGAGAGCTCGAGGCTGTGGCGGTCCGTCGTGACCGAGACGGCGGCCGGACACCCGGACGTTTCCTGCGATCACCTGTACGTGGACAACGCCGCCATGCAGATCGTCCGCGCCCCCTGGCAATTCGACGTCATCGTCACCTCCAACATGTTCGGCGACATTCTGTCGGACGAGGCCAGCATGGTGACGGGATCCATCGGACTCCTCCCGTCCGCGAGCCTGGGAGGGAACGGCCGGGGGCTGTTCGAGCCCATCCATGGTTCCGCCCCCGATATCGCCGGCCGCGACGCGGCCAACCCCATCGCGGCCATCCTCTCGGCGGCCATGATGCTCAGATATTCCTTCCGTCTCGAGGAAGAGGCCCGGGCCGTGGAGCGGGCCGTCGCCGTTGTCCTGGGCCGCGGTTTCAGGACGGCGGACATCATGAGCGAGGGGATGATGCCTGTGGGAACCCGCGAAATGGGCCGCCTCGTCGCCAGGGACATCAAGCGGGAAAATCAGGAGTCTCAGCAGGAGCCATAACATGCGCAGCGACACAATCAAACGTGGACCGGGCCGCGCCCCGCACCGGTCCCTGATGAAAGCCATGGGCTATTCGGACGACGACATCCGGAAGCCCTGGGTGGGGATCGTCAACGCCAAAAACGGACTCATCCCCGGGCACGTCCACCTGGACACCATCGCGGGCGCCGCGAGGGAAGGCGTCTGGGCGGCCGGCGGGTTGCCCCTGGAATTTCCGTCCGTCGGCGTCTGCGACGGCCTGGCCATGGGCCACATCGGCATGCGCTATTCGCTGGCCAGCCGGGAGCTCATCGCCGATTCGATCGAGACCATGGCCGAGGCCCACCAGCTCGACGGCCTGGTTCTCGTGAGCAATTGCGACAAGATCACTCCGGGCATGTTGATGGCGGCGGCCCGCCTCGACCTCCCGTCCATACTGGTAAGCGGCGGGCCGATGCTCGCGGGAAAGATCGGCGGCAAGCCCGTCAGCCTGACGAACATGTTCGAAGCCGTCGCGGCGAACAGGAACGGCCGGATCTCCGACGCCGAGCTTCGCGAATACGAGGACGGCGCCTGCCCCGGCTGCGGCTCCTGCTCCGGCATGTTCACCGCCAACAGCATGAACTGCCTGGCCGAAGCGCTGGGCATGGCCCTGCCCGGAAACGGGCCGATTCCCGCCGTCCATTCTTCCAGGATCCGTCTGGCCAGGGCCGCGGGCGCGGCGATCATGGACCTTGTCCGGGGAGGAATCCGGCCCCGAACAATCATGACCGCGGCGGCCTTTGCCAACGCCCTGAGCCTGGACATGGCCCTCGGGGGAAGCACGAACAGCCTCCTCCACCTCCCGGCCATCGCCCACGAGGCGGGGATCCGTCTCGATCTCGGCACGGCGGCGGGGATCAGCGGCCGGACCCCGAACCTCTGCCGCCTGAGCCCCAGCGGCCCTCACCACATGGAAGACCTTCACGCCGCGGGCGGCATATCCGCGGTTCTGAAAGAGATATCGAAAAAGGGCCTGCTCGCCCTCGATGCCCTGACCGTGACCGGAAAAAGCATCGGGGAGAATATCGCCGGCGCCGAAATCCGCGATCCTTCCGTGATCAGGGCCATCGATAATCCTTATAACGCCACGGGCGGGATATCCGTCCTGAAGGGAAACCTCGCACCCGACGGCTGCGTCGTCAAAAGCTCGGCCGTGGCCGCCGAGATGCTCGACCACCGCGGACCGGCGCGGGTGTTCGATTCGGAGGAGTCGGCCCTGGAGGCCATCCTGGACGGAGGCATCCGCAAGGGCGATGTGCTCGTGATCCGCTACGAAGGCCCGAAGGGCGGCCCCGGGATGAGAGAAATGCTCGCCCTGACATCGGCGCTCGCCGGCTTGGGCCTGGACAAGGACGTCGCGCTCGTCACCGACGGCCGGTTCAGCGGGGCGACCAAGGGCGCTTCCATAGGCCATGTTTCGCCCGAGGCGGCGGAGGGCGGTCCCATCGCCCTGGTCCGGAACGGAGACATGATCGCCATCTCCATCCCCCAGGGGATGATCCGCGTGGAGGCCGATCCCGCGGAGCTCGAGAGGAGGAGGTCCGCCTGGACGCCGCCGGAGCCGAAGGTGAAGACCGGCTATCTCTCCCGCTACGCCGGGAGCGTGACATCGGCGGCCTGGGGCGCGGTCCTTGCAGAACGGACATGACAAGGAGAACGAGACTTGAATAAACAACGCGGACCTGCAATGACCGGAGCGGCCATCGTCATCGACACTCTTCTCAGGGAAGGGGCGGACGTCGTATTCGGATACCCGGGTGGAAAAGTCATACCGATCTTCGATCTCATCAACAAGTCCGGCCGGCTGCGTTTCGTCCTAACCCGGCATGAACAGGCCGCGGCGCACGCCGCGGACGGTTATGCGCGCGCGACCGGGAAGGTCGGCGTTTGCCTCGTGACCTCGGGGCCGGGGGCGACGAATACGATCACGGGGATCGCGACGGCCAAGAGCGACTCGATCCCCGTGGTTTTCATCAGCGGGCAGGTTTCGACAGCCGAGATCGGCTCCGATGCCTTCCAGGAGGCCGACGTGGCCGGGCTGGCGAGACCGATCTGCAAACACAATTACACCGTCACGTCGATCCAGGAACTCCCCCAGGTCCTGAAAGACGCCTTTCACCTCGCCCGCACCGGCCGTCCGGGGCCGGTGGCCGTCGATTTGCCCGTGGACGTATCAACGGCGCTTCTCGATCCCTATGTCTACCCGGATTCGCCTCCCCCGCCCGCGCGCAAAACGCAAACGAAGGGCCATTCGGAGCGGATGAAAAAGCTGGCCGAAGCCGTCGGCCGGGCGGAGAAGCCCCTGGTCCTGGCGGGCGGAGGGGTCATCACCTCCGGCGCCGAAGAAGAGCTGTCCCGGTTTCTGCGGAAGACCAATATTCCCGCGGCCATGACCCTGATGGGCCTGGGCTGCCTTCCCAAGGACATGCCGCTCAACCTCGGCATGGCGGGGATGCACGGCATGCCGGCCGCCAACCTGGCCATCATGGAATGCGATCTCCTGATCGGGATCGGGACACGATTCGACGACCGAATCACGAGCGATCCCAAAGCCTTCGCCCCGAAGGCGCTGATCGCCCATGTCGATATCGATGCGGCCGAAATCGGGAAGCACGTCCACACCGACCTGGCCGTCGTCGGCGACGCGCGGGCCGTGCTGGCCGAGCTGACGGAAAAACTCGCCCCGCGGCCGGCCGGAACGTGGAACGCGAAGGTCGGGGAATGGAACGAACGATATACTCTCAGATACAAGCAAGAGCCCGACGGCCGGATCCTTCCCCAGTCCGTTATCGACGCCGTCAACGAGGCCGCGGCCCCGGGGACGATTTTCGTCACCGACGTTGGGCAGAACCAGATGTGGGCGGCCCTCCTTCTCAAGCACGGAGGACCGAGGTCCTTTATCAGCTCGGGAGGAATGGGAACCATGGGATTCGGGCTGCCCGCAGCCATGGGAGCCTGGCTGGGCCAGCCGGACCGGCAGGTCATCTGCATCTCCGGCGACGGCGGCATCCAGATGAATATCCAGGAACTGGCGACGTGTTCCCTCAGCCGCATCCCGGTGAAAATCGTCGTCATGAACAATTCCTGTCTCGGGATGGTCAGGCAGTGGCAGGAACTCTACTGGAACGCGAACTATTCCAAGACTTGCCTCAAGGAAAACGCCGGCTGCAGCGAAAAATGCCGGGAACCCGAGGGCCTGTGCCAGAACGCCTACTGGCCGGACCTGGTCGGCGTGGCCCGGGCCAACGGCATGCCCGGGCTGAGGGCCGAGAGGCCGTCCGAGATCCTGCCGGTCCTGAAAGAGGGCCTGGCCATGAAGGGCCCCGTGCTCATGGAATTCATGGTCGATAAATACGCCAATATCTTTCCCATGGTCTCGTTGGGAAAACCCCTGAACCATATCATCTTCGGGAGGACATGATGGAAAAGCAAACCCTGATGATCACCGCCGTGAACCGGCCCGACCTGCTGGCCAGGATCTCCGGCCTGGTTTCATCCAAGATGCTCCGCATCGAGAGCATCAACGGCAGGCCCGCCAAGAATCCGGATATCTTCAAGATCCGGCTCGTCGTTTCCGGCGCCGGCAACCGGCTGAGGCAGATCAGCCGGCTCATCGACAATCTCATCGACACGATCAAGGTCGTCGACGTCTCGAGACGGAGGGCCGGAGACCCGCCCGCGGCGGGGCGCGACCGCCGCAGTTTTCCGGTGGGAGAACTTTTTTGAGGCCCGGCCTTGACAGGCGTTCCTCATTGTCGTAATATTGCGCCCATGTTGATGCTAACCGGCCGCCGCGAAATGAACGGCGCCGGTCTGCATCTTCATTACCACGGGCGCTCCGCCGCCCGATAATCATATTCCCCCCGTCCCCTATCATTTCCTTAGGAGAAGTCATCATGTCATTCGCTATGGATAATTTTGCGTTTCCCGCGCCGCTCGCCGCTTCAGGAAACGGGAGCCGCCCATGAAACGCCTGAAAATGGTCATTCCCAAGGGGAGGCTCTATCCCCGGGTCATCAAGCTCCTCAACGACGCGGGCCTCGGCGTCGAGTGCGACGAGCGCGTCTACCGCCCTCGCGTCTCCCACCCCGGCGTCGATGCCAAGATCATGAAGCCGCAGAACATCCCGAGGCTGATCGAGTTCGGGGCCCACGACGTCGGCTTCGCCGGGTTCGACTGGATCGCCGAAACGAGGGCCGAGGTCCGGGAAATCCTGGATCTCGATTTCGATCCCGTGCGGATCGTGGCGGCGGCGCCGCGCGGCCTCGGCGAACAATCCCTGCGGCGGAAGAAAATCCTCGTCGCCTCCGAATACGAAAACCTGTCAAGGGATTTTCTGGACGGGCGGCGCTACGACTATGTCTTTTTTCGGACTTTCGGGGCCACGGAAGTCTTCCCCCCGGACGACGCCGACATGATCATAGACAACGTTTCCACCGGCCGCACCCTCGAGGGGCACGGCCTGCGGATAATCGCCCAGATCATCGCCTCCACGACCCGCTTTATCGCCAACCCCGCCGCCCTCGACGACCCCTGGAAGCGGGAACGCATCGGGGAGCTGGAGATGCTTTTCCGGTCGGTCCTGGATGCCCAGGGCCGGGTCATGCTGGAAATGAACGTGCCGGGGGACCGGCTCGACGCGATCATGAAGTGCCTTCCCTGCATGAAGTCGCCGACGGTGGCCCCTCTCCACGGCGACATCGGCTATGCCATCAAGATCGCCGTCCGCAGGGACGAAGTCGCCCGGCTCATCCCCCGGCTCAAGAAAATGGGGGCCGTCGACATCCTGGAATACAGGTTCGAGAAAGTGGTGCTATGAACGAACAAAACGACAACCGTTCCCAAGGCGAGATCCGCTTGCATCTCAACGAGAACGCCTGGGGCCCGTCGCCGGCCGCCCGGCGGGCCCTCCGGAATGCGGACGCCGGCGACCTGGCCTTTTACCCCGATCCCCGCCGGACGGCCGGGGAGACCGCCGCTTTCCACGGCGTGCGGCCGGAAAACGTCCTCCTCACGAACGGCGCCGACGAGGCCATCCACGCCGCCGTCCGCGCCCTCGTCCCGGCCGGGGGGAAAATCCTTCTCCCCGTCCCTTCGTTCAGCGTCTACGAGGAGGCGGCGAGGCTGCGCGGGGCGAGAATCGAGACCGCGCTTTACGGGCCCGACCTGGCTTTTCCCCTGGCCGAGGTGATCGGGAAAATCAGCGCGGGAATCCGGCTGATCGTCGTCGTCACGCCGAACAACCCGACGGGGACCGTGGTCAAACGGCCGGATCTCAAGAAAATCCTGATCGAAGCCGGCACGATTCCCGTGGTCGTCGACGAAACCTACGCCATGTTCGCGGGCCTCCGGCACGGCGGGATGCTGCGGCGCCATCCAAACCTGATCGTCATCGGCTCGTTTTCCAAGTTCTTCGGGCTGGCCGGCCTCCGGCTTGGATACGTGCTCGCCGCGCCGGAAAACGTCCGGAAGCTGGACGCGGTTCTGCCGGAATACCCGGTGAACGCCGTGGCTCTCCTCGCGGCCGCGGCCGCGATGAAGGACCGGCCGTACCACCAAAAGGTCCGGCGCGAGGCGGCCGCGCAAAAGGCCTATTTGAGCCGGGGCTTGTCCCGGCTCGGCGTCCAGGTCTTTCCCGGCGGCGCGAATTTCCTCGTCGCCCGGATCGGGCCCGGGGCGGAAGCGGCCGCCGAAGGATTGAGAAAAGCCGGCATCCTTGTCAAGGACGTCTCGCGCCGCCCCCGGCTCGAGGGATGCCTTCGCGTCACCGTGGGGAAAAAAAGGGACAACGAGCGTTTTCTGAACGCGGTCAACGGGTTCCTGCCGCCCCAGGCCGTGCTTTTCGACATGGACGGCGTGCTCGTCGATGTCCGGGAATCCTGCCGGAGGACGATGCAGGCCGTCGCCGAACGGTTCCTGGAGCGGCCGGTCCCGATGAAAGCCCTGGACGAGTACAAGCAGCGGCCGGGCATGAACAACGATTGGGATTGCGTCGAAGCCTTCCTTCGCGCGGAGGGGATCCGGACTTCGCGCGCCGCCGTCGTCCGGCTTTTCCAGGAGATTTATTTCGGCGAAAACGGAAAAGGGCTGATCTCGCGCGAGGCCTGGGTCCCGGCGAAGGACATGCTCGCCCGCCTGGCCGGCCGCTATAAGCTCGGGATCGTCACCGGCCGGCCGCGCGCCGAGGCCCTTTATACCCTGGAAAAATTCGGGGCGTCCGGATTCTTTTCCGTGCTCATCGGCATGGAGGATACGGGACGGAAACCCAAGCCGGATCCCCACGGCGTCCGCCTGGCCATGAAAAAGCTCGGCGCGCGGCGCGCCGTATACATCGGGGACATCCCCGACGACATGCGGGCCGCGCGGGGCGCCGGGGCGCTGCCGGTGGCCGTTTTGCCCGACGGCGGGCCGGACCGGGAAAGCTCGGAAAAAAAGCTCCGGCGGGCCGGAGCAAAAGAAATCATTGCGGACGTCACGCACATCGAGGAGATACTGCCATGAACACAGCGCGGGAAGCGCAAATCGAGAGGAAAACCGGCGAGACCCGGATCCGCGTCTCGCTGAATATCGACGGGAAAGGCGAAAGCCGGGTGAAATGCCCCGTCGGATTTTTCGGCCACATGCTGGAGGCGTTCGCCCGGCACGGCGCGTTCGACCTGGCGATCGATATCGACGGGGATTTCGAGGTCGACCAGCACCACAGCGTCGAAGACACGGGGATCGCCATGGGCCAGGCTTTCGGGCAGGCGCTCGGCGACCGCCGCGGCATCCTTCGGGCCGGCTTTTTCGAGTTTCCCATGGACGAGAGCCTGGCCCGGGCGGCCGTCGACCTGTCCGGGCGGCCATTCCTCAGGCTGAGGTCCGGCATCAGATCGGTCAGCCTCGGCGATTGGGCCGTGGACACGATGGAGGACTTTTTCCAGGGCTTCGCCGCGGCGCTCGGCGCGTCCTTTCACCTGGCGGTGGAGTACGGCCGTTCCGATCACCATAAGGCGGAGGCCTTGTTCAAAGCCCTCGGCCGCGCCATGCGGCAGGCCTGCGAGCGCGATGCCCGGTCATCCGGGCTCATTCCCAGCACGAAGGGGGTCATATGAGCACCATCCGCATCATCGCTTGCCTTGACGTCGACGCGGGGAGGGTCGTCAAGGGCGTCAGGTTCCAGAATCTCCGCGACGTCGGGGATCCGGCCGAGCTCGCGCGGGCCTATGAACTCGACGGCGCCGACGAACTGGGCTTTCTCGACATCGGCGCCTCCGTACAAAGCCGGAAAATGCTCATGGATGTCCTGGAGCGCGTCTCGCGCGCCGTCTCCATCCCCTTGATGGCCGGCGGCGGGATACGGACGGTCGAGGATATCGGGGAAATCCTGCGGGCCGGGGCGCACAAGATCTCGGTGTGCACCGCGGCTGTCTTGAATCCCAACCTCATCGCCGAGGCGGCCGCCGCCTTCGGCTCCCGGCACGTCGTCCTCTCCCTCGACGCCCGTCGCTCCGGGGCGTCCTGGGAAGCCATGACGCACGGAGGAAGCCGGCCCTCGGGCCTGGACGCCGTCGAGTGGGCGCGCCGGGCGGCGGGCCTGGGCGCCGGGGAAATCCTTCTCAATTCCATCGATCGGGACGGAACCGGGGAAGGCTATGACCTGGAGTTGACGAGCGCCGTCTCCGGCGCCGTTGACGTCCCGGTCATCGCCTCCGGCGGCGCCGGAAAGCTGGAGCAAATCGCCGATGCCGTTCTCATCGGACGGGCCGATGCCGTCCTGGCCGCCTCGATCCTTCACGACGGCCGCTGCACCGTTTCGAAAATCAAGTCCTACCTTCGGAGCCGGGGACTGGAGGTCCAATGATCATCGCCTCGATTGACCTTATGAAAGGCCGCCCCGTTCAACTGCGGCGGGGCCGTGAAAAAATCCTGGAAAGAGATGACCCCGCGGGACTGGCCGCGGAGTTCGACCGTTACGGCGAGGTGGCGGTCATCGATCTCGACGCCGCCTGCGGCGAGGGTTCCAACGCGGGCCTCATCGCCGAAATCGTTCGCGTCGCCGACTGCCGCGTCGGCGGCGGAATCCGGACGGTGGAGAAAGCCAGGGAAATCGTCTCCCTGGGCGCCGGGAGAATCATCGTCGGCTCGGCCGCCTTCACGGACAGGGGGATCAACGAAGAATTCTTGAAATCTCTGGAGAAGGCCGTCGGGCGGACGCGGGTGATCGTCGCCGTGGACTCCATCGAGGGAAAAATCGCGGTCGGCGGCTGGCGCCGCCGCCTCGACCTGGAGGCCGAATCCGTCCTGCCCGCCCTCGAACCGTACTGCTCGGAGTTCTTGTTCACCTGCATCGAGAAGGAAGGAACCATGGAGGGCTTCCCGGCCGAATTCGGCCGGCGGCTGCGGAATTCGACGGCGAACGCCCTGACGGTGGCCGGAGGCGTCGGAGACCCGGAGGAAATCTCCGCGCTCGCCGCAATCGGCGTGAACGTCCAGCTGGGCATGGCGCTCTACACGGGCAAGATTTCGCTGGGCGAGGGATTCATCAATTCGCTCGATTGGAAAAAAGGCCTGATTCCAACCATCGTCCAAAACGAGGAGGGGCAGGTTCTCATGCTGGCCTACAGCAGCCCCGACTCCCTGCGCCGGACGTTCGACGAGGGGCGGATGTGCTATTTCTCGCGGTCGCGGCAAAGGCTCTGGAGCAAGGGCGAGGAGTCCGGCAACGTCCAGGCCCTGGTGAGAATCAGGGCCGACTGCGACGCGGACACCCTTCTGGCCACGGTGCGGCAGACCGGCGGCGCGTGCCACACCGGTTCCTATTCCTGTTTCGGGGGAAAGAAATTTACCCTGCGGCAGCTGTCCGACGTCGTCCGCGATCGTTTGGAGAATCCGAGGCCCGGTTCCTATACCGCGTCCCTCGACCGCCGGATGATCGGGGAAAAAATCCTGGAAGAGGCCGGCGAACTGGTCGAGGCCGAGGAAAAAAATCACATCGTCTGGGAGGCCGCCGACCTGATGTACTTCACCCTTGTCCGTTTGGCCGAGCGGAAGATTCCGCTCGGGGACGTCATGCGGGAGCTCGAACGGAGGAGGAACGCATGAGAATCGTTCAGGCAGACACGCTGGTGCCGGAATTTTTCCGCGCCGCCCCGCGCCCGGATTCGCGGCTCGTGCAGGAAATCGTCGCCGATGTCCGGAGAACCGGCGACCGGGCGCTGCGGGCCTGGACTTTTAGATACGACGGCGTTGACGTGCCGCGGCCGCGCGTCCCGGAAGAGGATATCCGGGCGGCCGCCGCGGGGCTCGACGCCGACCTGGCCGGGGCGATGAAGACGGCGGCCGCGAATATCCGGAGTTTCGCCGAGCTCCAGCTCAGGGGCTGCCGGGACTTCGAGGCCGAGGTGAACGAGGGCGTTTTCTGCGGCCAGCGCGTCGTTCCCGTCGACCGGGCGGGGATCTATGTCCCCGGAGGGCGTTATCCCCTGTTTTCTTCGCTCTTGATGGGTGTCGTGCCCGCCCAGGTCGCCGGCGTCGGCGAAATCTATGTTTGCACGCCGCCGTCCCGCCAGGGGGGCGTCCATCCGGTCATCCTCGCCGCCGCCCACATGCTGGGCATCGACGCGATCTTCCGCGTCGGCGGAGTCCAGGCCGTGGCCGCCATGGCTTACGGGACGGAAACGGTTCCGCGGGCGGACGCCATCGCCGGTCCCGGAAACCGGTTCGTCAGCCTGGCCAAGAGGGAGGTTTACGGCGACGCCGGCATCGACATGACGGCCGGGCCGAGCGAAATCCTGATCGTGGCCGACGAAACCGCCGATCCCGGCATCGTCGCCGCCGATCTCCTCGCCCAGGCCGAACACGACGACGACGCGGTCCCCGTTCTGGTGACGGATTCGCCGGATTTCGCCCTGGCCGTAAGGAAGGAACTGGAGGCCCAGATCGCCGAGCTCGAAACACGGCCGACCGCCGGGAAATCCCTGGAGGCCAACGGCTTGATCGTGCTGGTCGGCGCGCTGGAGGAAGCCGTCCCGATGGCCGATCGCAAGGCCCCCGAGCATCTCGAACTCCAGGGGAAGCGGGCGGAATCCCTGGCCCCGCGGTTCCGGCATTTCGGAAGCCTGTTCATCGGCCGCAGCGCGGCCGAGGTCCTGGGAGATTACGCCTCCGGGATCAATCACACGCTGCCGACCGGATCCTCCGCCAGGTTTTTCTCCGGGCTCAGCGTCCGGAATTTCCTCAAGTTCCAGACGACGTTGAGAGTGGAGACGTGCAGCCCGGGCCTCGAAAAAATCGCCCGCGCCGCGCGGATCATGGCCGAGGCCGAGGGGCTCGCCGGCCACGCCGCCGCCGCCCGCCGGCGCATCCGGTAGGGCGACCGCGCCCCGAGAAAGCTTCATTCATTGTGGTTGAAGGGAGGCGCCGGCTCTGCGCCCTCCTTGTCTTTATGGACATCAAGGGCCGGCCGGGCGCCCCGGACGCGGCGGTTTTTCGCCGCCTCAACGGCTAATCCAGATAGTACCCGATGGAGAAGAAGCCGACCCAATGGCGCAGCGAGAAGGGGGCCGTCGTGCCCATGCCGGTTTTGGTCAGGGGCAGTACGCCTTCGCTGTAGGTGTCGGAGTGGCGGAAAAGCCTCCCGATTATTTTTTTGCCGGCGGCCAGGCCGATGACCTTCTGCGCCGTGAGCAGCCCGAAGGGCACCGAATATTTGCCGCACCAGTAGGTATTGCGGTAGTCCAGATAGGTCTCGCCCCAAAGCTCCTTCGTCAGCCCCGCCGTTTTGGCCTTATTCATGACGCCCGTCAGATAATCGCGGATCAAGCGGTCGTCGAGCGCCCGGGCCGCCGCCCAGGCCGCCTCGCCCTCGCCGAACGGCGTGTTGCCGAAATCCCGGCCGTAGTGATTGGCGTCGGACGAAATCAGGAAAAATATGTCCTTGCCGGGGACGAGTCTCCTATCCTTCATATAAGCGGAAATCGCTTCCGCCAGCCGGGACGAGACCTCGTCCATTTTCTCGAAAGGCATGCCGGTGACCATGACCGGCGTGATTTTGACGCCGGGATTGAAATACTGGAGCCAGGGCACCATGGCCTCGATCGAATGCTCGAGCGCGTGGGCCTTGTCATTGACGGCATAGAGCGATCCATCCAGGCGCGCTTTGAGGTATTCGCGCAGATCTGAAACCGGCGCCGGGCTTCCCAACCCCGGCCAAGCCGGGAAGTCGTCCAGGATGAGGATCCCCTGCGGATCTCCGATCTCCTTGCGCACGGCCCCGTGAGTCACGCCGAAAATGACGACTTCCCCGGCACGCAGGATCCTGAACAGCGGATAATAGACGCGGCCGGCGTAAAGGTAGTCGTCGTGCGGAGCGATCGCGGCGACGAGCCCCGTCGTTGCGAAGCCGCCTTTTTCCCGCGTCTCAAGATGGCTCACCAGCTTTTTCATGACGGCGGGACTCCAGCAGAAGCCGACGTCGTCCCGGACCGGCCGCGTGCCCTGGGCGGCCAGGAATGCGGCGACCGGCGCCGCGATGATAAAACCGGCCAACGCTTTCTTGGTCCGTTTCATTTCCTTTTCCCCCGCCCGTGGATTCGTGCCCCTAACTCGAAGCGGTCTTCTCACTCGCTCCCCGTTTCAATGCATAGTGTAATCATTGACGGGACAAAAGAAAAGAGGGCGCGTGGTCCGCCCTTTTCATCCCCCGGCTCGATTTTCTTGGGTTGACACCGGGCCGCGGCAGTCAATATGATTACGTGGCGAGGACGTAAAAAAATGCGAACAGGTTTTCACTGGTTGGACACGTTGGTCTTGATTTTGTACCTGGTGGGCATCACCATCTTCGGATTATGGCTCTCCAAACGGGTTAAAACGAGCGACAGTTTTTTCCGCGGCAACCGCCAATTCCGCTGGTGGATCATGATCGGGCAGGCGTTCGGCACCGGGACTCACGCCGAGAGTTTCGTCGCCCAGGCGGGAGCCACCTTCGCCTCGGGATTCGCCACGATCTGGTACCAATGGAAAAACATGCTCATCACGCCGTTTTACTGGCTGATCGCGCCCTGGTACCGGCGCAGCGAGCGGACGACCCTCGGCGAGATCCTGGAAGACCGTTACGGCGTCAAGTTCGGCATGCTGTATTCGGCCTTCGCCATCGCTTTCTTCGTTCTGAACCAGGGCGTCATGCTGCAGGGCGCCGCCAAGATCGTGGCCGTGGCCACCGGCAACGTGATCAGCCCCAACGGGGTCATCCTGGCCATGGCTCTCGCCTTCCTGCTCTATAGTTTCTTCGGCGGGCTGATCGCCACGGCGTACGCGGACTTCATCCAGGGATTGATGATCATCACCCTGTCGATGCTGCTCATCCCCTCGGGCCTGGCGGCCGTCGGCGGGATGGCAGGAATGAGAAGCGCGCTGCCCGCCGATTTCTTCCGTCTGTACAGTGAGGTCAGCGGCCTGGACGCCTTCACCATCCTCATGCTGGCGGTCAACGGCATCGTCGGCATCACGGCGCAGCCGCACATGATATCCATGTGCGCCACGGGGAACACCGAGCGCGCCGGCCGGATCGGCCAAACCTACGGATCGCTGGTCAAGCGGCTGTGCACGATCGGCTGGGCGTTCACGGGCCTGATCGTGGCCGCCCTGGTCGTCCAGAAAAATCTCGTTCTGAGCGATCCCGAGATGGCCTTCGGCTATGCCTGCCGGACCCTGCTGGTGCCGGGACTGACGGGGCTGATGGTCGCCTGCGTTCTGGCGGCCAACATGTCGGCCTGCTCGAACTTCATGGTCAACACGGGCGCCCTGTTCACCAAGAACTTTTACAGGAAATACGTCCGGAAAGAAACGACCGACCGCCAGACGCTGTGGATCGGCCGGATTTCCGGGTTCGGCCTCACGCTTCTGGGCATTCTGTTTTCCCTGACGGTCAAGAACGTGCTCCATGCCTTTCTGTTCACCGAGACGATCGCCGCCTTCATGGGGATCACCGTTCTCGGCGGGATCCTCTGGAAGCGGGCCAACCGCCTGGGGGCCCTCACGGCGGTCATCTCTTCCTTCGGCCTCTACTATTTGATCAACTACCTCGAAACCGGCCGCCTGCTGCTCGTTTACAAGTGGAAGCCGGGACCGTTCGGCATAGCCATGGCCGCCGGGTTCGCGGCTTTCTTCCTGTTCAGCCTGGCCAGCCGGCCCGAATCGCCGGAAAAGATCGAACGCTTTTTCGACAACATGTCCCGGGCATCCGACGAGCCGCCCTCCGGGGCCGGCCAGCCGAAACCCCTGGCCGCGGCATCGGGGAAAGAGCTGATCATGCTCGATTTGCCCGGGTGGTTCCGGGCCGAACGCTGGAAAGGATTCCCGGGCCGCTACAAGGAAGACCTCATCGGATTCGGCCTCGCCTGGGTCATGGTCGCCATGCTGGTCCTCCTCGCCTGGGGAATCATGCAGATCCGATGATGATCCGGCGCTGAATCCGAGCGGATGCGAGGCGTGCGGACGATCCCGCCTTTCGGCGGCCGCGCCGGAGGCCGGGGCCGCGGTCCGAATTGCGCGCGGTTCCATTATTTATAAAGGAGAGGATAAAGCCCATGAATCGACGGGAATTCTTTCATCGAACCGCGGGTGCCTTGGCGCTTGTGTCCATCCCCCCGGCCGAAAGGCCGAATCCGCGGCCCCTCCCGGCGCCGGGATTGTTTTTCGATCCGCAGGACCTGCCGCGCCTGCGGCGTTCATGGTCCCTGCCGCTTTTCAAGGATTACGCGGAAAGCATGCTGGCGGCCTCCCTCGGGGCCGACGAAAAGTTCCTCCGCGGCGAATTGGATCTCAACAACCAGATCCGCCATCTGCCGCGGGCCGGCGCGATCCTGGAGCGCCAGTCTTTCGCTTTCCTGATGAGCGGCGAAAAGGAACGCCTAGATCTGGCGCGGCTGGCCGTTGAAAAGATTCTTTCCTTCCCCGTCTGGGATTATTTCATGGAGGCCGGCAAGGACATCATCGGACTGCAGCGGGCGCCGGAAACGGCCATCGCCATGAGCCTGGCCTATGACTGGCTGAATCCTTGGCTCGACGAGAACACGAAAAAACGGATGCTCGCCCAGATCGCGGAAAAGGGATGCCTTCCGTGCTACCGGTCCCTCCACGGAATGCGCTATCCCGGCGAAGTCGTCGGCTGGAGCTATGCTCCGTGGGCCAAGCAGGAAGTCCGGGATTTCAGCCGCTGGCCGGTCATCCTCGATAAAACCAACCTCAAGGCCATACCGATCTGCGGGCTGGCCGTCGGTTCGATCACGGTGCGGGAAAGCGATCCGCGGTCGGCCGAGTGGCTGGAAATGGCGCGGCACGGCTACGAGACGATCGCCGGCCTTTATGAACGCGACGGCAGCTACCCCGAAGGAGGATCATACGGCGATTACACGACCTTCCATCTCCTCCTCACCCAGGCTGTCCTCGAGCGCAAGCTGGGCGTGGACCTGTTCGACCGCGTCAACTACAACGGCTACGTCGAGTTCATGCTCAGCCTGCAGCTTCCCCACACGGCCGAGCCCAAGGCCTGCGTCAATTTCGGGGACTCCGGAGGCGGGCTCCAGTCCGCCGTGAGCTTCTATGTGGCCCGCAAGACCGGCGACGGCCTGGCCCAGCACATGGGCCTCGAGCACGCCCGCGTCCACAATCCTTTTTCCATCATCTGGTATCGGCCGGATTTGACCGCGGAAAGGCCGGGGCCGGAACATCATCTCAAGCGATGGGATTTGGACTGGACGATCTACCGGACGGGCTACGGACTGGACGATTTCGTCGTGGCCATGCGGAGCGGCGGGCCGGCCAACCACGAGCACGGCGACCGCAATTCCATCCTGCTCAAGGCCTTCGGCGAGGTGCTCCTGGCCGATCACAAGCATCCCACCTACGACCACAACAACCCGGGATGGGCGCTGCGCTCCTCGCCCGCCCATAACACGGTCCTGATCGACAACCAGGGCCACCAGTATCACGACGGAAAAGAAGGCACCAACGCCTCCCAGGCCGAAGCGCGCATCATCCGTTCCGGCCGGCGGGATGGCTTTATTTTTTGGACGAGCGACGCCACCCAGGCCTACCGCCTCGTTCTCCCCGACGTCGCCCGGGTTCTCCGTTCGGTTTTTGTTTTCACCGACGCGCCCGCGATCGTCGTCATCGACACCATGGCCAAGAAGAGCGCGCCGTCGCTTTTTTCGGCGCATTGGCATGTGGAAAACGGCGACCGCCTTGGATCGGTCGAGGTCTCAGGGGACGGCTTCGCCGTAAAACGGCCGGAGGCCGGCTTTTACGCCCGCTGCGCCGGCCTCGAGAGGCTGGCCGTCTCGGCGGAAAAGATTCCGCTTCCGGACGAGGCGGGCCGATTTCCCTATGTCCGCGTCGGGTCCGCCGCCCCGGCGATGGCGCAGACGATCATGACCGTGGGCTTGGCCTGCCGGTCGGGCCAGGAGCCGCCCGTCATCACCGTGACGCCGCAGGGAACGATCCAAATTCAGCATTCCTCGGGGATTCTCCGGGCCCGGGTGAACGATATCGACGGCGTCCCCTTTCTCGAAAGGACATGACGATCTTGCGCCCGGGGTTCGCCGCGGCCCGGCCGCTCATTCATTGAACTGAGAGCGGAGCGCCCACAGGCCGAGGCCGGGATTCGGAATGTAGTAGACGACTTCGCCGTCGTCCATCACGTTGAATCCTTCCTTCATCGAACGTGGATCATACCGCTCCAGGGCGGCAGCCAGGGGGGCGAACCAGTAGCCGACGCCCTCGATTTCCTCCCGCGTCAGGCCCTTGCCCCCGCCCAAACCGTTTGTGCAATAGGTGATCGAGAACCGGCCGTTGCTCGACCCGTTGATCAGGGCGGCGGCCGCGCCGAGATTCTCCCTGATATCCGCGTTGCGATCGGCCGCCGCGAGCAGGACCTTTTTCCCGCGATAGCCGTAGGTCCGTATCAGCCCGTCGATCTGCGGATCCTCTCCGAACTCGACGACGCCTGGGGCGATGACGACGAGCTCGGCGCTGTCCGCCAACGCGCAGCAGGTGCGATAAACGGCCTTGTTGCCGAGCCAAGTGGATTTGTATTCGCGGGGATCCAGGTAGACGACGATCTTCCGCAGGGGTTCCTCCAGGAGCGTGATGTTCACCCGCTGGCACAGCCGCGCGGCCTCGGGGAACGATTCGTATCCGTCGCAGGCGTAGATGCCCCTCGTCACGAGCCCCCCCTTTTCGTCCGGGCCGCGGACATTCATGATATAGGTGATGGGCAGATCGCGAAGATAATTTTCCCGCACGTAATTGAAGACGCTCCGGAGCGGCGACCGCGCGCGCCCCATGATTCTTTCCCGGCCGTAGACGGCGGAGAAAAAATGCGTCTTGTGGATGGCGTCGGGCCCGGTCAGCCCGATGACGATGTTCTTGCAGTGGCCCGAAACGCCCGAAACCTCGTGCGGCAGGAGCTGGCCGATGGAGATGATCCTGTCCCAGGGCGATTCCAGGAGAATCCTGTTGACGTCCCAGCGGATGGAAAAATGCAGCTGTCCCTCGGACTCTTTCTCGATAATATCCGCCGGCACTTCGCCCAGGCGGGCCAGCGGGCCGCGCCAATCATGATCCACAAAAACGTCCCGGGGTATTCCCGGGAACATCGCCGCGATCTCCGCCTCCAGCATCGGGCGATGCGTGCCGAGCGCCGGAATGATCCGGACGTGGGAATCCCGCGAGAACTTTTGATAAAGGCGGCAGGTTATTTCGCCGGCGCCCGACGGGTATCTCGTGAAATCCGGCGGAACCAGGAGAACGCGGCCGGGCCGGCCCATCCTCTCCACCATGGAATCGATGAGCTCGGCGATCCGCCGGCCGCTGATGTCCGCCGTGTCCGATCCCTCGGAAAAATACTCCATCGTCAGTCTCCAAAACAGTCTCGAATCCGCCGTTCCGCGGATCATGCAAGAAGGGTGATTATTCCATAAACGCCTATAAATGCAATAGTCAGGATGCTCAGCCAGAGCCAGACGTCGAAGGCCCTCCCCGGATCCAGGTCCCGGGAAAGGCGGCGGTACCGGAAATGGATGGCCGCCGCCATCACGATCAACAGCAGGACGGACGTGGCTATCCCGCCGACCGTGACCATGAAAACGGGGGCCTTGATCAGCAGGAACAAGGCCGACCAGGCCGCGGGGACGGCGAAAGCGAGGATCGAGACGACCTTTTTGCGCGTCCGGGGATCGTGGAAATCGTAGAGGCCGGTCTCGCCCACGGCGTCGCCGATGATCCTGGTCATGGACGCCGTGCCGGCGAACATGGTCGAATAGAGGACGATGAACGCCCCGAGCAGAAAGACGCCCTTCGCCCATGGGCCGAGCGTCTCGGTGTACATCCGCGAGAGAACGTTGACCATCTCGAATCCTTCGGGGATCGCCGCCCCTCCGTGCAGGATCGCGGCGCCCAAAAAGTAGAAAGCGGCCGTCACGGCCGTGTAGACGGCCATGGACAACAGGGCGTCCATGTGCATGACCTTGATCCAGCCGCGCGCCCGACGAATCCATTCCGGGGTGTCTGTCCGGGGCCCGGTGAAGGCCGCGTAGCCCTTTTCGATGCACCAGTAGTTATAGAACATGATCTCGTCGCCGCCCACTCCGGTCAGCCCGAAGGCGGCGATGGCGATCCCCACGGCGGCCTTCGGAAGCCGGAAACGGAGGCCCCCAAGAATGTCGCTCCAGGACACGGCGAAGGGAGTCAGCTGCAGCAGCACGACGCAGGTCAGGGTCAGCAGAGCGAACATGACGATCATGATCACGCACGCTTTTTCGATCGTTTTATAGTAGCCTTTAAAAACCAGGAGAAACGTCGCCGAAGCGACAAGCGCCGTCCAGGCGGGAACGCTGATCCCCGGGAAGGCGATGCCGAGCACGATGGCCGTTCCGCCGACGATGCCGCCGCCCTGGACGAGCTTGAGGGACAGAATGGCCAGCCACGCCCAAACCGACCAGTTCGCGCGGCCGAACCTTGGGCCGGGAAGCTTGTTCAGGGCCGTCATCGAGGTCTCGCCGCTGCTGATGGCATGCCGCCCGAACTCCAGCTGCAGGGCGACCTTGATCACGCAACTGACAAGGATGACCCAGAGCGTCACGAATCCCGCCCGCGCGCCGAGCGCGGTCGTGGCGATGAGTTCCCCGGCTCCGACGATGTTCGCCGAGAGGATCATTCCCGGGCCCAGGTGGCGCAGCCGGGCCCGCCACGTCGCCGGCGGCTCCAGGACGGCGGCCTCCGATAAAATATAGGGGTCCCGGTCCGGCGCGCGCCGCGTGGTGTTCGGCATTGAATTGTCGGCGGAACTATATCCTCCATCGCCGGAAAAATCAACAGCCGGAATGCCGGCCGTCGGCGCGAAGCCGGAATCGGCCCCCGGGGATTCTCCATCGCCGGATGAGCCCCGCTCCGCCCGGCGTTTCGCATCCGGCGGGAACGGCGCCCCGGTCGTTTTCAGCGGAAAGGGCGTCGTTCCTCCGGGTTTCTGGTATAATGGACGGGCCATGAAACATGAAACGACACAGCCGGCCGTCGTGAATTTTTCTCCCGAAGAATACGGCGTGGAGCTCCGCGAGATCCCGGTGCCCGCCATAGGTCCGGAAGACGTCCTCCTGGAGGTCGCGGCCGCCGGGGTCTGCGGCAGCGATATCCACCAATGGACCGGCAACCAGAGCTGGAAAGTCAATTATCCCGTTGTCCTGGGGCATGAGTTCGCCGGCCTGGTGCGCGAGACCGGAGAGCGCGTGACGGCCTGGCGCGAGGAGGACCGGGTGGCGAGCGAAACCGCCGCCGTCATCGATCCCGACAGCCCGATGACGCGCCAGGGGTTGTACAACCTGGATTCCGGGCGCCGGGGCTTCGGCAACGGCGTTGACGGCGCCATGGCCAAATACGTGCGGGTTCCCGCGCGGTGCCTGCACAGGCTTCCCGACGCGCTGCCTTTCGAAAAAGCGGCGCTCGCCGAACCCGCCTGCGTCGCCTACGGCGCGACGGTCGTCGGGTCGAGGATCAGGCCCGGCGACCGCATCGCCGTTCTGGGCCCGGGGACGATCGGCGTCCTGTGCGCGGCCGTGGCCCGGCTTTGCGGCGCCGATGTGGCCGTCTCCGGACTCGGGCGGGACGCTTCCAGACTGGCCGTCGCCCGGCGGTACGGCTGCCTCGGGCTCACCGAAGGCCTCGCGGAATGGGCTGTCGAAGCGGACGGCCTCGGCGTCGACGGAGTCATCGATGCCGCCGGGGCCTCCGCGTCCCTGAAAACAGCCCTGGAGATCGTCCGCCCCGGCGGCTGGATCACGAAGGTCGGCTGGGGACCGCAGCCGATGAATTTTTCCCTGGACCCGCTCGTCCAGAAAAACGTGAGGCTCCAGGGCAGCTTCAGCCATACCTGGAGCACGTGGGAGCGGGTCCTCCGGCTCCTGGCGACCGGAAAGCTGGACGTCTCTCCGGTCATCGGCGGCGTCTGGCCTCTCGAACGGTGGCGGGAGGCGTTCGAGGCGATGCGCAGCGGAAGGATCCTGAAGGCGCTCATCAAGCCCTGAGCGCCGCGGGCGGGCCGGGAGCGCCCGGGCCCGATACCACCGCGGCGGGGAGCGACGCCGATCGGACGGCACCGCGCTCGCGGCGGAACCGCGGGGGCGGGCTCTCATCGATCGCAGGAACGACATGGCTTCCGGAGAATCGGAGCCCGGACGGAGAATATCTGTTTCAGGGAGGATGGCCGATGCCGAAGATCGCCGCGTTTCCCAAGGCTTTCATTGACGAATTGTGCGTCACCGGCTCGATGACGCTGAGGCGCTGGATCGAGCTCGCCGCGTCGCTGGACATCGACGGGCTGGAATTCTATCACGGCTTCCCGGGACTGGAAAAATCCTCCGTCGCCGCGGAAGCGCGCCGCATCGCCGCGGATCACGGGCTGAGCATCCCCATGCTTTGCTGCTCCCCGGACTTCACCCATCCCGACCCGGCCTTCCGCCGGAAGGAAATCGACGGGGAAAAGCGCTGGATGGACGTGGCGGCCGGGCTCGGATGCCGGTTCTGCCGGGTGCTCTCCGGACAGCGCCGTCCCGGCGTTTCCCGCGAGGATGGGATCCGCTACGCGGCGGAAAGCATCCTCTGCTGCCTCGAGCACGCCGAGGACACGGGCATCACGCTCAACATTGAAAACCATTACAAGGACCACCATTGGAAATATCCCGAGTTCGCCCAAAAAATGGATGTTTTCTGCGAACTGGTCGACCGGATCGAATCGCCCCATTTCGGCGTCAACTTCGACCCGAGTAACACGATTCTGGCCGGCGAGGACCCGATCGAGCTTCTGCGGCGCGTCAAGCACCGGGTCGTGACGATGCATGCCAGCGACCGCTACCTCGCCGGGGGCACGCTGGAGGACCTCAAGAAAGCCGAGGGCGTCGAGGGCTACGCCCGCCAGCTCAGGCACGGCGTCATCGGCGAGGGCATGAACGACTACGACAAGATCTTCGAAACGCTGAAAGGCGCGGGCTTCGACGGCTGGGTCAGCATCGAGGACGGCATGGAGGGCATGGAGGGCATGGAACAGCTCCGGAAAAGCGCGTATTTTCTCCGGGCTAAGATCCGCCGGCACTGGTCATGACGCGGACCCTCTGACCGAGGCCCGGGTCATCTTTTCCGCGAAGTGGCCCGCGTGGCTCCGGTCGAGATGCCCCCGTCCACGAGAAGCGTCTGCCCCGTGACGTATTCGCTCGCGTCCGAGGCGAGGAAAACGACGGCGCCATCGAGGTCGCCGGTCCGGCCGACGCGCTTGAGGGGAATCCGGTCGGTGATATATTCCACCCAGGACGGATCATTGTAGAGAACTTTCGTCTGCTCGGTTCTGAACCAGCCCGGAGCCAGGCAGTTGACCGTGATCCCGTAAACGCCCCAGTCGTCGGCCAGGCTCATGGTCAGCTGCTTGATACCGCCCCGGCTGGCGCAATAGGGGGCGATCCCGGCATAGCCGAAGACCGACGTCACGGAGCCGATATTGATGATCCGGCCGCGGCCGCGGGGTATCATTTTCCTGGCCGCGGCCTGGGCCATGAAAAACGGCCCCCGGAGATTCGTATCGAGCACGAGGCTCCAATCCTCGGGCGTGACGTCGACGGCCGCCTTCCGGACGTTGCAGCCGGCGTTGTTGACCAGGATGTCGATCTTGCCGAAGACGTCGTGCGCGTTCTCGACCATCTCCTGTATGTTCTCGTAGGAGCGCACGTCAAGTTCACTGGGCAGGACGCGGCGGCCAAGCGCGCGGATCTCCGCCGCGACCGCGTCCAAGGACGGCAGGCTTCGGCTGGTCACGGCGACATCGGCGCCGGCGCGGGCGAGGGCCAAGGCCATGTCCCGGCCGAGACCCCGGCTGGCCCCGGTGACGATGGCGGCTTTCCCGGTCAGGTTAAAACTATTGCTCGTCATGGATGTTCCTCCTCCCCGCGAGGACCGGCCCGCCGAAGAGCCGCGGGAACGCGCCGGTCCGCCGCGAATACCGGACTTATAGGATACAACAGACGCGCCGACATTGAAACCACTCATGAAGACCGTTTTCGAAAAAACATCGGCCCCATTCCTTCCTTCGCGGCGATGCCGCGGGCGCGGCCGTTTTATCGAGGATAATGTTCATCTTCGCTTCCGTCTCTCCCCCTCCGCCGGCCGCGTGGGCCGGCGGAGGGCGCGCGCCGGGGCGAAGCCGCTCCCGGCGGAACGCGGGACGATGCCGGCCGAGGGCATCGTTCCGGGCCGCGGCGATCGATGGAAAGCGGCGGCCCCGGCCATTGATTTTTCCCGCTTGACAACCGAAAGCAAGCGCGATATTTATATCGCATCAACCACGGGCAGCAAGACGGAAGATAAAACGAGAAGGGATTCCGCATGAAACACCGCGTGCTTTCCTGCGCCGTCCTTTTCCCGTTTCTGTTCGTCCTGGCCGCCGCGCCGCGGCCGGTTTCCGCGGCGGGAACCATCAAGGGCAAGGTCGTCGATGTCGACGGGAATCCCATTCCCGGCGTGAAAATCGCCCTCCATGACGAGACCCGCGGCCAAAAATACGACACGAAAACGGACAAGAAAGGGAACTTCTTTTTAATGGGCATCCCGCCGGCCGTTTACAGGCTGAAGCTCGAAAAAGAAGGCTTCCGGGCTCTCGAGGGAACGATCACGATCAATCCCGACGGGGAAAGCGTTTTCGACGCCGTCCTCGCCCCCGAATCGCCCCATGCCGTGAAGCCCGAATGGGAGGAGAAAAACGCGCGGGCGAACGATCTCTTCGAGCGGGGGCGCTATGACGAGGCGGCCGGCCTCTACCGGGAAATCCTGGCCGTCAATCCGGACCTGGCGGCCATCCATTTCAACATGGGCAACTGCGCCTATAATCTCCGGCGCTATGACGAAGCGGTCTCATCCTTCCGCGAAGCGATCCGGCTCAAGCCCGATTTTTTCGAGGCCTACGCGAACCTGGCCAATGCCTGCGGCAGGCTGAAGAAATTCGAGGAAGCGATCCCCGTTTTCGAAAAAGCGATCCAGGCTTTCCCTGAAAACGCCGGCCTGTTCTATTCCCTCGGCCTGCTGCACCTCAACCTGGGGCACGGCGCCAAGGCCGCCGAATACCTCGAAATATCGGCGGCCATCGATCCGAAAAACCCTTCGCCGTTCTATTCGCTGGGCATCGCCTACACGCAGACGGGCGACCTGGGGAAGGCCATAAAGAATTACGAACGGTACACGGCCCTCAGCACCGACGCCGCGGAAATCGAGAGAGTCCGGAAGATCATCGAAGAGCTCAGGCCTCTTAAAAAATAACGGCGAAACGAATCGCTCGAAGGAGGTGAAACCAGATACGGGGCATCTCAGCTTCAATGAAAATCCGTCCTGTTTTGTCTTTACGAGTCATGCTCTGAGGGAGGACGAGATGAAAAAAATCATCGCCTTTTGCCTTGCCCTCCTCGTCGTCGGCGTTTTCACAACGGCCCGCGCCCAGCAGGCGAACGCCAACCTCGAGGGGGTGGTCAAAGACGGACAAGGAAACGCGCTCCCGGGCGTCGAGGTCACGGCCAAAGACACCAGGACCGGAATCATCCGGACCGCCGTCGCGGGCGCTCTCGGCCGGTACCGGATCTCGGCCCTCGCGCCGTCCGTCTATGAGGTCGCGTTCAAGCTTTCCGGATTCCAGACCAAGATCGTCACCGGCCTGGAGTTGTTCGTCAATGAAACCAAGGTCCTGAATGCGGACCTGGAACAGGCCGCCGTCGCCGAGGAGGTCATCGTCGTCGCGGAGCTGCCTCTCATCGAGGCCACCAAGGCCGAGGTCTCGACGGTCGTGACGACCAAGGAGGTCTCCAGCCTTCCCCTCCTGACGCGGCAGTTCGCCAATCTGGCCTTGCTCGCGCCGGGGACGACGGAAATGGATTCTTACGATCCGACCAAGAACGCCATGTCGCACTTCAGCGTCGGCGGATTCCGGGGACGCGCCGTCTATTATTCGATCGACGGCGCCGACAGCAAGGACAACATGGTCGGCGGCCCCGTGCAGATTTTCACCACCGAGGGCGTCGAGGAGTTCTCGGTCGCCACGAACCAGTTCAAGGCCGAATACGGGCGGAGCCAGGGAACGATCGTCACGGTCCTGACCAAGTCGGGGACGAATGAGTTCCACGGCAGCCTCTTCGGCTTCATGCGGGACGCCAGCCTGCGCAGCCTGAGCTATTTCCAAAAAGAGCTGAAGGCCGAGGACACGGCCTACAAAAAACCGGAGTTCCATCGCTACAACTTCGGCGCGTCGCTCGGCGGGCCGATCATCAAGGACAAGACTCACTTCTTCCTGGCCTACGAGAGGGTTCAGGAATCGACCTATGCCATCGTGGATATGCTGGGCGCCAATGTCTGGAACGAATACAAGGGCGAATTCGAGGTCCCTTTCACCCAGAACCTGCTGACCGTCAACCTGACGCACCAGTTCAGTTCGCGGCACAACATCAAACTCCGTTACGGGCACCAGTCCGACAAGACCGAGAACCTCGGTGTCGGCGGCGAGTACGCCGTTTCGAACGGCTACGCATCGAAGAACACGAACCACAACCTCATGCTGTCGCATACCTGGATCGTCAAGCCCAACGTCCTCAACGAAGCCCGCGCCGTCTACCAGTATTTCGACAACCGCTCCGACCCGAATTCGACCGAGCCGACCCACTATTTCAGCATCGGCGGATTCGGCCAGGCGCGGAACATGCCCCAGGAGACGCGACAGACGAAGTTCCAGTTCCGCGATGACCTGTCGTGGCACGTCGAGGACTGGAAGGGAACCCACGACTTCAAGTTCGGTGTCGACTACTACCGCATGCCGCGGCTGGACCTCCTTTACACCTACGGGACGGCATGGTACTACCGCCACGTCAGCGGCTACGCGAGTTTCGATTCGCCGATCCGCCAGATCGAGCACTACTCGGGAAACCCGTGGCGATTCTCGGAAAACAGATACGACTCGATCGGCCTGTTCATTCAGGATGACTGGAAGATCACCGACAGGCTGACCCTGAACCTCGGCCTGCGCTACGACTACAACACCGGGCTCGAGTTCGACCAGAGCGGCCTGCCGTCGGTCCAATTCCTCGCCAAGTATATCGCCGGCTTCCAGGACCCGGGGCTCAAGCACGATAAAAACAACATCGCGCCGCGGCTGGGCTTCGCCTACGACGCGTCGGGTGACGGGAAAACCGTCCTCCGCGGAGGCTACGGCATTTTCTATGACCAGCTCTACGCGGAGACGTTCATGTACGCGGCCGCCTACCTCGTCGATGACCCCTGGAGCATGAAATTCTACAACCGGAGAACGGCCGGCATCCTGAATCCCGACAAGACTTTCTGGAAGCCCAACGATCCGAGCAATCCGACCAACCTGCCCGCCAACCAGATCTCCCCGGGCCTCTGCACCGACGCCATCGGCCCGGAGTTCCAGTATCCCTACACCCACCACTTCAACCTCGGCGTCTCACATCAGATCAGCAAGGATTTCGCCATCGACGTCAACTATATCCATACGGAAACGCGGGGGCTGGGGAAGGGAGACGAGTATAACCGCTACCATTCCGAGACGGACAGCTACACGCTCTCCAACGATTACCAGCAGTCGATCTGGGCTCCCCGGTTCGTCGGAAAAGGCTATTTCAACGGGCTGTATTTATCCGCGAGGAAACGGTTCAGCCGGAAATTCGAGGTCAGGGCCAACTACTCCTATTCCGGAGGACAAAGCACGGTCAACTACCGGGGCACGGACGGCTGGGGCGTAACCTGCTACATCGAAAACCAGCCCAACGGCTCTCAGGAATGGGGGCCGATCGACACGGATGAGCGTCACCGGCTGTTCGCCAGCGGCATCTTCGAACTGCCCTTCGGCGTCCAGTTCGCGGGGATGTTCCGGTTCAACACGCCACGGCCGTACAACATCTACGACAGCTCCGATCCGAACGACGACGGCTACAGCGATCTTCCGGCGTACATCCCGCACCGGATGTACGGCCGCGAAAAGGACAGTTTCGTCCAGCTGGATTTCCGGCTTTCCAAGTTCATCCGTTTCGCGAACAGGATGGAGATCGAAATCATCGCGGAACTCTTCAACGCCTTCAATACGGTCAACTTCCGCGGCTACCAGGGAGACATCGACACGCCCGAAACCTTCGGAGAGCCTACCTACACGAGCATGCCCCGCGAGGGCCAGCTGGGACTTCGGTTCAGATTTTAAGGGACGCGGGCCAAGGGGGACCTCGCCGGAGGTCCCCCGGATTTTATTCGGAATGATTGGTGACGCACGAGGAGATGATGACTAAAGCGGGACACAATACCCATTTACCCTATTTAATCATCAATCACCCGGCAGGCGGAGCCGAGGAAGATGGCGCCGGCCGGAAATATCCCGGAAATAAGGTAAATGGGTATTGTGTCCCCGATTTATCATGGCAGCGGCGCGGCGGATGATCCTTCAAATCGCGATCTTGATTTCGGCGTGGGTCTTGTCGCACGCCGGCCCCCAATCCCCCGGGCTCGAAAAAAAATACCAGACATGGCTGAAGGACGAGGTCAACGACCTCATCACCGACACGGAGAAGGACCTTTTCCTCGCCTTGAAGACCCCCGGAGAACGGAACGCCTTCATCAACTCTTTCTGGGCGCGGCGCGATCCGTTCCCGCTGACCGCGGCCAACGAGTTCAAAGACGAGCACTACCGCCGCCTGGCTGAAGCCGGGAGCCGCTACGGCATCCATACCGACCGCGGCCGGATATTCATCCTGCTCGGCCGGCCGGACTCGATCGAAAGCGAGGCCTCGGGCAAGATCGTCTTCCCCTGCGAGATCTGGAACTATTTCAATCTCAGCATGCCCGGTTTCCCTAGCTCGCTGCGGCTGCTTTTTTTCAAACAGTGGGGCGTCGGACAATTCCGCCTCTACAGCCCGCTCTTCGACGGTCTCGAGTACCTCGTCCCCCAGCGTCATTACGACTTCCGGCAGGGCGACGACGCCCGCATCCGGAACCTCATTCGAAGCTTCATGGGCATCGACTTCCTCCTGGCCACCCAGAGCGTCACGGCGGGCACGGACCGGCTCGAGTCCGAGCGGATCCTGGCGACGCTCAGGGACCCGGACGCGTTCGAAGCCCTGCGGTCCTCCGCCAGGCCCCTGGTCACCACCACCGTCTCCCTGGAGAAACTTCCCTTCGCCGCCGGCGGATTCTTCTCCGGCGACGGGCACGGCAATTACCGCTTCGACGCCGCTGTCAGCGTTTCCCCAGGAGACCTGACCTTCGAGAGATCCGGAGATAAATTCTACGGCCGCCAGGATATCTATGTGACCATCCGGGACGGGGGACGGAACATCGTCGCCCAGTTCAATGACCAGCTCGGCCTCGAGCTCTCTGAAACGGAATTCGAGGTCAAGAAGGGCTACCGCCTTTCCTACGCGTTCTCTCATCTCCTCATCCCCGGCGAGTACGCCGTGAACATTCTTCTCCGCGACTATGTCAGCAGCCGGGTAGGAGAAAAGGATCTCCGCTTTTCCTTCCCCGCCGAAGGCCGCTCCTCGCCGCTTCTCTTGGCCGGACGCATCGAACATCTTCCTTCGGCGCCTGGCGGGGCGGCCGGCGGATCCGCCGCCGCCAGGCCGCCGTTCGTTTTCAAGAACAGCAAGATCGCGCCGCGGACAGAGGCCGTTTTCGGCCCCGGGGAAAATATCCACATCTATCTCGAAGTCTATCGCCGTCCCGGCGATTCCGGTGAGTATCGCATCACGTACGCCCTGCGAGACACGGACGGGAAGACCGTCGGGACGACGGAAGAGTCACAGGTGCTTCCGGAGGGCGAAAGCACGCTCGCCGTGGAGAAGGTTTTCTCGCCCAAGGGATTGGGGGACGGCGCCTATGCCCTTTCCGCCCGCGTCGAGGACGCCCGAACCGGAAAAACCCTCCTGGAAGAGTCGGCGCCGCTCGCCCTCTCACCGGCCTCGCCGCCGCCGGGGACGTTCTCCTTCGAACAGGACTACCGCCCTTCTCCCGAAATCCATTATACGGATCTCGGCCGCCAGTCATTTTTCCGCCGGGACTTCGCCGGCGCCCGCCGGTTCCTCGGAATCGCCCTGAGCGCCGCGCCCGGATATGCGCCGGCCAAGGTTCTCACGGCCAAGTGCCATGTCCTTGAAGGAAGCGAGGAGGCGGCTCTTGACCTGCTCCGGCCCTTGGCGGAAGGCGGCACGGAGGACGGCGAGGTTTATACGATCCTCGGAAATATCTTCTACGGGAGAAAAAACCTGGAGCAGGCGGCCGCCCTCCTCGAAAAAGCCGCCGGACTCAGCATCGAGTCCGTTGAGGTCCTCAATTTCCTGGGCGGCGTCTACCTGGAAATGGGGAAAAAAGACAAAGCCCGCGGCGCTTTCGCGCGCTCCCTCCAGATCAAGGCCGACCAGCCTCTCGTCAAGTCCATCCTCGACGGCCTGGGCAAATAAAGCCTTCGCCCTCATGGCTCCCGGCGCGGCGGGCAAAACCGGGAGACGAGGCCCCGGACGGCTTCTTTCTCCTCCGCCGAAAGGCCGGCGAAATGCCGCGTTTTCGCGTAGTCTCTAAGCCGGGAACAGGCCCGGGGGGCGTCTCCGGTCCGTAAATAGGCGAGCCCCAGGTAATAAAGGGCCTCGCCGGTTTCCGGTTCGAGGCCGACGGCTTCTTCCAGGCTCGAGACGGCCCCGGAAAAATCCCCGAGTTGATAAAGCGCCGCTCCAAGGACATAGCGGGCGGAACCGTTCGTGGAATCCAGCACGGCCGCCTTCCGCAGGCTCGCGGCCGCGGCCTCCAGCCGCGACCGGTCCCGCGTCGCCTGGAAGACATGGTAATCGAGGTTGCCCAGGTTATACCACGATACCGAGGAATCGCCGTCGATGGCGAGGGCTTTTTCAAAGCATCGCCTGGCCCTCGACTCGTCGCCCTTTTTCAGCCACGACAGCCCGGCGTAGTTCCAGGGGGCCGGGTCGAATTCGACCTGAGGCGGCCGGTTCTTCTCAATCACCTCGACCGCCGCGGAGTAATCGCCCATCTCGTAAAGGCAGGTGATGTACTCGAGGAAGATGTAGTAGTTGCCCGGGAGGGATTCCAGACCCCGCTCGAGGACCGCCGCGGCGTCCGCCCTCCGACCCCCCTCCTTATGAAAATACGCCAGGTTGAGGTACGCCGTGCTGATATTTTTCCTGGCGGCGATGACGGACCTGGCCTCGTCGACGGCTTCGGCGGTCCTTCCGGCCTCGAAGAGGCTCAGGGCGTTCATCGCCCGGTTATAGAACGGCAGGAGCGATTTGACGTCGTCGTCCGGGCCGAACTCCGTCCGGCCGCCGTGCCCGGCGCCGGGCGAGGCGGTCAGATACCCCAGGCTTCGGAGCCTCTCGATCGTCGGCCTGTCCGAAGCGCGCGCGGCTTCGCCCTCCGTCTCCGAGGAAAGAACGCGGACAAGGCCGGCCAGCGTTTTTCTCCGGGAGGCCGCGTCCGCCCCGCGGGCAAGGTTCGAGGTCTCGGAAAAGTCGTTTTCGATGTCGAACACTTCCGGAACAGGCGAATCGATGAACTTCTCGCCTTTGTCGATGAACCCCCTGACCGGGGCCCACCCCATGCTGTAAAAAGGCGTGAGGGATTCGAAATAGATCGGCCGCGCATGCTGCGGAATCCCGCGCATGGCCCGGACAAGCGAGGCGCCCTGGAGACGGGCGGGCGCGGCGACATCGAGGAGTTCGCAGACCGTCGGGAAAATGTCCGCGTGCGAGACGGGCGCTCGGACGATCCTGTGATCCAAACCGGGCATGGCGATGATGAGGGGGATCCAGAGCGTCGAATTGTACGCCAGGAATCCATGCGTCGCCTCGCCGTGCTCGCCCAGCGATTCGCCGTGGTCTCCGGTCAGAAGCACGAGCGACCGGCGGTCGAGGCCGGACCGTTCGAGGTATTCGAAAAGCGGTTTGAGCGCCGCGTCGGCGTAGGCCACTTCCCCGTCATAAAGGCGGCCTTTGAACCGGGTTTTATACGGCTCCGGCGGCGAGTACGGCTCGTGGGGATCCCAGAGATGGACCCAGAGGAACCAGGGGGACTCCCGCCCTTCGATCCAGGCGAGAGCGCTCGAGACGACGGCCTCCGCGCGGCGGGTCCAGCTGTCGCCGGGCGTTTCTCCGACGCGGTCAAGCCTGTCGTCGTAGGTATCGAAGCCCTGGGCCAGGCCGAACCGGGATTCCAGGGGAAATCCGCCGATGAAAGCCCCCGTCGAATACCCTGAATTCTTGAGATGCTCGGCCAGCGTCAGGAATTCGTCCCTGACGACGAAATTGGCGTTGTCGTGGACCCCGTGCGAAAGGGGGGTCGCGCCGAGGAAAATGCCGGCATGGGCGGGCAGGGTCGTCGTGCAGTGGGAAAAGGCCCGCATGAAGACGACCCCCTCGGCGGCCAGGCCGTCCATATTCGGCGTCTGGACGTTCCGGCCGGAATAAAAGCCGACGCGGTCGGCGCGCAGCGTGTCGACCGTGATCAGAACCAGGTTGAGCCGTGAAGGCGGCGCCGCCCGCGGGCCGCAGGCGAAAAGCGGAAAAAGCCAGAAGACCGCGGCGGAAGCGAGAATCCTCATTCCCGGCCACGTGAATGAACGCATGTTCCCCGGCCGCGTTCATTATACCTAATCTCCTTCGATGAACGAAGTTCCTCCCTCCGCGCTTGCCGGAAAGCGCCTTATCCCCGCGGCGTGAAAAGCCTTGATATGTCCGCTGGAGTGGATTAGGATTTTCCTGCCATGGGCGCCTTCGCCGGACCGGCCATGAATCTTTTCGCGATCCTGGGTCTCGCCCTTCCGTTGATGTGCGCCTGCCGGCCCGCCGCCGTCGGCCAAAAAGCGAAGAGCGTCGACGCGCTTATCGCGGGCCTGGTGTCGGGCCGTGAGCCCGGCGCCGCGGTCCTCGTCGTCCGGGACGGCCGCGCCGTCTACGAGAAAGGCTTCGGAGTCACGGACTTGCAGACGTCGCGTCCGATCGACGGCCGGACGAACTTCCGCCTGGCCTCGGTGACGAAGGCGTTCACGGCCGCGGCCGTCATGCTGCTCGTCCGCGACGGAAAGCTCCGCTATGAAGACCGCCTGACGGATATCTTCCCCGGCTTTCCCGAATACGCCGGGGACGTCACCGTCCGGCACCTCCTCGAGCATACTTCGGGACTGCCCGATTACGAGGACCTGATGCCTGCCGCCGATCAGGCGGTTCCCGTCGAAGAGGCTCAGATCAAGGACGCGGCCGTCCTCGAACTCCTCAAGCGGACGCGGAAAGGAAAATTCGCGGCGGGCTCGAGATGGGCGTACAGCAATTCCGGATATGTCGTCCTGGGCCTCGTCGTCGAGAAAGCCTCGGGCCGTCCCTTCGCCGAATTCCTCCGCGACCGCATTTTCGCCCCCCTCGGAATGTCCGGCACCGTCGCCTACGAACGCGGCAGGAACACCGTGCCCGGCCGCGCCTACGGACATTCCCGGGAAGACGGCCGCTGGAAGGAGACCGACCAGAGCCCGACGTCGGCGACGCTGGGCGACGGCGGCGTCTATTCTTCACTGTCGGATATGCGGCTCTGGGACGAAGCCCTGCGCCGCCGCACGCTTCTCGACGAGACGGAATTGCGGCTGGCCCTGACTCCCGCGCGCGTTCCGGGAGAACCGCCGGCCGCGCCGGACGGCACGCCGGCCGATTACGGATTCGGATGGTTCCTCAATCCGTGGAAGGGACACGCCCGCATGTGGCACTACGGCGAGACCTCCGGCTTCCGAACGGCCATCCAGCGCTTTACGGAAGACGGCCTCACCGTGGTCGTCCTCTGCAACCGCTCCGACATCGACGCGGCGGCGCTCGCCCTGAAGATCGCGGGCCTTTACATCGGCCTTTCCTAGCCGCGGGCCGGCTTCCCGCGCGTGGTCATTTTATTCATCTTTGACGAATTATATTCCACGTTGCAATCGGCAGCATTGCTGATAAAGAACACATTACATAATAATCGACTTGACATTTATGTATATATATGCATAATAGTTTCTTCTTTATGGATATTTTTCCAGATAGCGGACAGCCTCCGGGGAGGATGGAGAGAGCTTTATGACCTCCTTTGATGATCTCCTGGCACGAAGGGTGCTCAGGCGCCGGTCTTCCCGGCGCCCTTAACGCCCGCCGTCCCCTCCCCGGCACGCGTGTCCCCAATGAGGAACATCCCCTCGATCGGAAAGGAGAACGTGTATGGACAAGGTTATCCTGGCTTATTCCGGCGGACTGGATACTTCGGTCATCCTCAAATGGCTGGCGGAAAAAGGCTATGATGTCATCGCCTATGTGGCCGACGTGGGCCAAAACGACGACATGGACGCCGTCGCGGCTAAAGCCAAAGCCACCGGCGCTTCCAAGGTTTATATCGAGGATCTCAAGAACGAGCTCATCTCGGATTATGTTTTCGCCGCGGTCAGGGCCAACGCCATCTATGAGGGGCGCTACCTGCTGGGAACTTCCCTGGCCCGCCCCCTGATCGCCAAACGTCAGGTCGAAATCGCCCACAAGGAAAAAGCCCCCTATGTCGCCCATGGCGCCACGGGCAAGGGAAACGACCAGGTCCGCTTCGAGCTGAGCTACTTCGCCCTCGATCCCGGCATCAAGGTCATCTCTCCCTGGAAGGACGAGGAGTTCCTGGCCGCCTTCCGCGGCAGGCCGGATCTTCTCGCCTATGCCGCCGCCCACGGCATCGACGTCAAGGCGACCGCGGCCAAACCTTATTCCGAAGACGCCAACCTGGTCCATATCAGCCACGAGTCGGGCGTTCTTGAGGATCCCAAGACGGCGCCCTCGGAGGACGTCTTCTCTTGGACAAAAAGCCCCCAGCTGGCGCCGGACGCCGAGACGCGCCTGGAAATCCAGTTCAAGGACGGCAACCCCGTCCGCGTCACCGACCTGACGAACGGCGTCACCAGGACGGAGCCTTATGAGCTGTTCACCTATCTCAACGGCGTCGGCGCGGAAAACGGCATCGGCCGGGTGGACATGGTCGAGAACCGCTTCGTCGGCGTCAAAAGCCGGGGCATCTACGAATCGCCGGGCATGACCATTCTCCGGGCGGCCCATATGGATATCGAGGGAATCGCCATGGACCGCGAGGTCATGCGCCTGCGCGACACGCTGTCTCCCAAGTTCGCCGAGCTCGTCTACAACGGCTTCTGGTTCTCGCCCGAAATGGACTTCCTGATGGCGGCCGTCAACAAAAGCCAGGACGTCATCGACGGCACCGTCAGCCTGACCCTCTACAAGGGCAACGTCATCATCGACGGGAGGGAATCCCCGAGCTCTCTCTACGACAAGGAGCTGTCCAGCATGGACCTCGAGGGCGGCTTCGATCAGGAGGACTCGCGCGGTTTCATCGCCATCAACGCCATCCGTCTCAAGGCCCACAACGCCATCATGACGCGCCGGGGCAAGAAAGTGACGGATTTCATGAGGAACGGACGATGAGCGCCACGGTCTGGAGCCGGCGTTTCGCCGGCCGCAAGGATATCCCGGCGCTCTCGCGTTACAACGCATCGATCGTCGAGGACGCCTTCCTCCTGGAGGCGGAACTCGCCGCGTCGCGGGCTTACGCCCGGGCGCTCGCGGCGGCCGGCGTCCTCAAGGAAGGGGAAGCCGGGGCCATCCAGGAAGGCCTGGAGGCGGTCGCCCGGCGCATCGCGGCCGGCGAGGACCTTTCCCAGTTCGAGGACATCCATTCGGCCGTCGAGATCCTCCTCGTCGAGCAGGTCGGGGAGCCCGGCCTGAAACTGCATACCGGGAGGAGCCGCAACGAGCAGGTCGTGACCGATGAGCGGCTGTTCTTGAAGTCCGTGATCCCCGGCGTCGCCGGAGCCGTGTCGGGCGTTCAATCCGCCCTCCTCGAGCTCGCCGCGAGCGCTCCGGACGCCGTCCTCCCCGGCTATACGCATCTCCAGCGCGGCCAGCCCATCCTTTTCGCCCACTACTGCCTGTCCTTTTTCTGGGCCCTGGAACGGGACAAGAACCGCCTGTCGGATGCCCTGAAGCGCGTCGATGTCTGCCCGCTGGGTTCGGGGGCCCTGGCGGGATCGACCATCGCGCTGGACCGCGAGGCCCTGGGGGCTGACCTCGGATTCGCCGGGGTGTCGGAAAATTCTCTGGACGCCGTGGCCGACCGGAGTTTTATCCTGGAAACCCTGGCCGCGCTGGGCTTCGTCCTCCTCGACCTGTCCCGGCTGGCCGAGGACTTCGTCATATTCGCTTCCGCGGAATTCGGCTTCATCGCCCTCGATGCCGCCGCGGCGACATCGAGCAGCCTGATGCCGCAGAAAAAGAACCCCGATATCTTCGAGCTCCTCCGCGCCGCGCCGTCGCGCCTGCTCGGACACTACAGCCGGCTGTTCACCACCCTCAAGGGATTGCCGTCATCCTATAACAAGGACTTGCAGGAAGATAAGGAGCCCCTCCGCCGGGGCGTCGAGGACACGCTCGGCGCGCTCGAGGCCGCAGAGGCCGTCCTGCAGAATGTCCGGCCGGTGCCGGAGCGCATGGCCGCGGCCGTCGACGCATCCATCTTCGCCACCGACATGGCCGATCTTCTCGTCGAAAAGGGGCTGCCTTTCCGCAAAGCCCACGGCATCGTCGCCGGGGCGGTTCGCTGCGCGGAATCCTCGGGCAGGCCCCTGGACGGCCTGACCATCGAGGAGCGCCGAGCCCTGCACCCCGCCCTCGCCGCCCTCCCGGAAGACCTGTTCGATCCCCGGAACTCGGTCAGGCGGAAGAAGACCTACGGCTCCACGCATCCGGCCCTGGTGAAAATGCAGATTGAAAAGGCCCGGGGACTTCTCGCCGCCGCGCGGGGGGAATCCTCCTAAAACGGGCCCGCGGAGGGATTCAACCTATTGGATTAAATTCAATTAATTGAATTTTATCCCCGGGTAAAAAATACTATCTCATTTAATATGAACGACTTAAAAAATACTGATTTTGGCATGATATTTGCTATTATGAAAACGGGTGATTAGTTTGGAAACCTATGGTGATAAGGAGGTGAGAATAGGAGAAAGGTGGGAATTATTGGGTAGAGGGCTGGAGTGAAGGTAGAGATTTTCGCTTTATGGAGGAGGGTTTTTTCGCCGCTGCTCACGGCGGATGGCTTTACCCTTCCCTTCAGCATGAAATCAGGGAAAAAAGGAGTTGTATGAAAGAATGAGAAAAGTCAGAGTTTTCAGCTTTATTTTCGTGTTTGTTCTAGTCAGCGTGCTTGCTCTGGCGCAGGGCCCCCCGACCGGCAAGTTCGAGGGGAAAATCACTGACGACCAGGGCAACCCGCTTCCCGGTGTCGAGGTCCAGGCGACCAGCCCCAAGCTGCTGGGCAAGGCTTCGACCGTTTCCTCCGGTGACGGGACGTATCGTCTGCTGGGACTTCCCTCCGGAGTCTATGAGATCACGTTTACGATCCAGGGATTCAAGACCCTTATCCGGAAGGACGTCCTGCTTCAGTTGCAGCAGTCCATCACTTTGAACGTCACCATGGAGACGGCTGCGATCGAGGAATCCGTGACCGTTGTCGGACAGAGCCCTCTGATCGACGTCAAGAGCACGGTCAGGGGCATGACGATAACCAAGGATGTTTTCTCGACCCTTCCCAGAGGCCGCAACTTCGAATCGCTGATCACCGCCCTTCCCGGCGTTTCCAACGAAAGCATGCTGGGCGGAACATCCGTTGACGGGGCCTCCGGCCTGGAGAACATGTACTACGTCGACGGCGCCGACATCACCGACATCATTTACGGTGACCGCGGCCAGGATGCCGCGTTCGAGTTCGTCGACGAAGTCCAGATGAGGACATCCGGCTACCAGGCCGAGTTCGGAGGCTCGCTGGGCGGCGTGTTCAGCGTCATTACGCGCTCCGGCGGAAACACCTTCCACGGCGAACTGCTGGGCTATTACAGCGGCGCCAAGCTGAGAGGCAACTATCGCGACACCCTCGAGCTGGACTTCCTGGACGACACCAAAGCCACCTATTACCCCTACAATTACCAGTACGGGAAGAACGAAGACAGGACCCTCGAGGGCGGCGGAAGCCTGGGCGGCTACATTTTCAAGGACAGGCTCTGGTTCTTCGGCTCGTTCCTGCCGGTCTTCTATCACAACGACCGCACGGTCACCTACGATTTGACCAACGGCAAGCCCGTCAGGACGTGGAAGAGGGATCAGACCAATTATAATTTCAGCGCCAAGCTGACCTCCCAGGTTTTCAGCAAGCTGCGCCTCAGCGCCTCGATCGTCAACAACTTCTACAAGTACCAGGGCGATCTTTCGAACATCTGGGGGGATCCGAATCCCGCGCAGTCCTTTGACGACTACGGGTTCAGCTATCCCAACTTCTCGGCTTCGGCGATCGCCGACGTGTCGCTCGGGAACTCCGTCATGCTGTCCCTCCGCGGGGGCTACTTCAAGACCGACCGGAACAAGCAGCTGGTCGTGCCCCCGGACGAGCCCTGCTTCCAGTTCCTGACCGAAGCGCCCGGCGGATATTTCCGGACGGGCAACGTCGGCCTGCTCGACGTTCCCGCGGCCTACCAGAAGCCCACCGGCTACATGAACTATTCCCGCGCCAACGCCATGGTCGTCAACAAGAACGTCAACGAGAAGTACAGCGTTTCGGGCGACCTGACCTACTTCCTCAACCTGGGCGGCGAGCACGCCTGGAAGTTCGGCGGACAGTGGGTGCGCCAGGGCCAGAATTATGACGCGACGGCCAAAAACCCGGTCCTGTTCTTCGCTTGGAACCGCGACTTCGTCGCCTACGGCGTGAACTACGGCCGCGGCAAATACGGTTATTACGCCGCGCGCGGAAACGATGTGACGGGCCCTTACGGCGACTTCTACCAGGCCTACAGCAACCGCTGGGCTTTCTACATCCAGGATTCCTGGACGATCGGCAACAAGCTCACGCTCAATTTCGGCGTCCGGACGGAATCTGAATTCATTCCGTCTTACGCCACCGGGAACCCGGATTTCGAGAACTTGAAGCCCATCGAGTTCGGCTTCGACAAGAAAATGGCCCCGCGCCTGGGCGTCGTTTATGACGTCTACGGCGATTCCAGCCTGAAGCTCTTCGCTTCGCTGGGGTGGTTCTACGATGTCATGAAGCTCCAGATGGCGTCCGGATCTTACGGCGGTTTCAAGTGGAAGAGCGTTTATTATTCCCTTGACACCTACGAGTGGGACAAAATCGGCTTGAACGGCAATTTCCCCGGAAGGAAGCTCTACACCGGGAACGCCGCCGGGACCCTCGATTTCCGTGCTCCTTCCTTTGATTCCACCGACCCCGACATGAGCCCGATGAGCATGAGGGAAATCTCGATCGGCGCCGAAAAGAAGCTCAGGGACGACCTGGCCCTTTCGATCCGCGGCGTCAACAAGCACCTCCTCTGGGCCATTGAAGACATCGGCGTCCTGTACCCCGACGGCGAACACTACTTCACGACGAATCCCGGCGGCAAGTTCATCAACTCCAAGTACGCGGAAGCCCGGGGCAACGGCCTCATCCCGGCCAACGCCCCCGACTGCCCCAAGGCGAAGCGCGAATACTACGCACTCAACATCGCCCTCGACAAGCGCTTCTCCAATAACTGGCTGGGAGGCATTTCCTATACGCTGAGCTCCCTGAAGGGCAACTACAACGGACTGGCTTCCGGCGACGAATACGGACGCACCGATCCCAACACCGAGCGCTACTTCGACCTCTGGTACCTCGCTTTTGACAAGGAGCTGAATCCGATCGACGGCCCGCTGCCCGGCGACAGGCCTCATTATTTCAAGGCCTATGGCTCCTACACGTTCCCCTTCGGATTGACCGCAGGCCTCATCGTCAACGGCATGAGCGGGCTCCCGACGTCCACGGAATACGCCATGGACGTCCAGGGCTACCTGCCCTTCAACCGCAACGACATGGGCCGCACCCCGTTCCTGTGGTTCGCCAACGCCTACGTCGCCCAGCAGTTCAAGCTCGGACCCGCCAAGCTCGAAATCAACCTCAACGTCGACAACGTGTTTGACATCGCCACGGCTCAGCGCATCTACGCGATCTACACCCAGGGCGCCACGGGCGTGACCGACGAGGTCATCGCCAAGGGCGGCTGGGACATCGAGAACTTCGATCCCGTTTACGATCCCCGCTACAAGAAAGAGATGTCGTTCTACGGCCCGATCAATGCCAGAGTGGGCCTGAGGCTCATGTTCTAATTCCCCCCTGGAGTTCTATCGCGGAACTCAAGCCCGTCCCCGCCCTCGCGGGGACGGGCTTTTTTTATGCCTCCGCCGGAAGCAACCGATTCCCGATGAACGGGTCCAGATACATAGGAAACGCCTGGGGTAAAATGGTGGCACCATGTATCTACAGGCGACAACGACCTACGGTTCCCTGATTCCAGGGTCAGAGTACATCCGGT